>Ga0187878_1000388_pt1 | contig 51784 bp, 55 predicted proteins | sample June2016WEW_17_1_FD_132979 | JGI IMG/M metagenome (GOLD analysis project Ga0187878, IMG submission 132979) | Peatland microbial communities from SPRUCE experiment site at the Marcell Experimental Forest, Minnesota, USA - June2016WEW_17_150 | ecosystem: Environmental > Terrestrial > Soil >... | reverse complement strand
TGGAGCGCGGCGTCCAATGTCCCGTCTTAGGACCCTGGTCTACCCTTATCTCTTTCACGAAAAGCTTGTCGGTCTCGAGCTTGTGGTTATTCTTGGCGTTGGCGACCGCCGAGCGCAGAAGTTTTACGAGTGCGTCCTTGGGTCGTCGCGGAGAAAGCATCAGTTTCGCTTCGGCTTCCTGAACCGTGAGTCCCCGGATGACGTCGGCTAAAAGCCGGACCTTTCGGGGCGGAATTTTAAGATGATTCAATTGGGTTTTCAGTATTTGGTCCATGGTTTATTTATTTGGCGGGTGTGGCCGGAGCCGTCGGCTTCGCCGTTTCGGCGGCTTTCTGTTCTATTTCTTTTTGGATCTTTCCGCCGTGCTTTATGAATTTTCTGGTCGGCGAGAACTCTCCCAGCCGGTGGCCAACCATGTCTTCGCCGATCGAGACCTCGATGAAATTCTTGCCGTTATGCACGCCGAAAACGAAACCCACCATCTCCGGCGAGATTTCGGAATCGCGCGACCAGGTCTTAATGACCGTGCGGTCTCCCGGTTTCAGGCGCGATATCTTTTTCAGAAGCTTGGGATCCACCCAGGGCCCCTTTTTGGTTGAACGGCTCATGTTATTTTCTGCGTTTGATTATGAATTTGTTTGACCACTTCTTCTTCGAGCGGGTCCGGTGGCCGCCTGTAATCTTACCCCACTTGGTCTTCGGTTTCCTAGTACCCCGGGGCTGACGGCCTTCGCCGCCTCCGTAAGGATGGTCACGGGGATTCATCACCGAACCGCGCACGGTCGGTCGGATGCCGAGCCAGCGGGAACGGCCCGCCTTGCCCAAAGAAACCAGATTGTGTTCGGGATTCGAGACCTGGCCGATGGAGGCGGAACAATCCCAAGACACCCGGCGCACTTCGCCTGACGGCATCTTCAAATCGGTATATCCCGCTTCGTGGGCGAGAACCTGGATTGAAGCTCCGGCGGAGCGTCCCAATTGGCCGCCCTGGCCGGCTTTTATTTCGATATTGTGGACGAAAACGCCGACTGGGATTCTTTTCAAAACAGTCCGGTTACCCACTTCAAGAGGCGCTTCGTCGCCGGTCACAATCTTCACGCCCGCCTTCAAGCCGTGGGGCGCGAGAATGTATCGGCGTTCGCCGTCGGCATAGATAACTTTCGCGATGAAGGCCGTGCGATACGGATCGTATTCGATGGTCTCGACGATTCCGGGCACGTTCTTTTTATTTTGGAGAAAATCAACCTGGCGGTAGAGGGCTTTATTTCCGCCGCCCTGATGGCGCATGGAAATCCGACCCTGATTGTTGCGTCCGGCATTTTCCTTGAGACGCTTCGTGAGCGCCTTTTCGCGCGGGACATTCGAGAGAGCGGAATAATCCGCAACGGTAAAATGGCGGCGGGACTGGGTATATGGTTTGTATTTCTTGATCATATTATTGGATCTCTATCTTATCGCCGGCCTTCAAGGTTACGATCGCCTTTTTGGTGCCGCCCTGGCGGCCCATCGCGTTCCGAAAGCGCTTGAGCTTTCCCATTTTTCTCACCATATTCACGCTCGTGACGCGAACCCCATATCGGCGCTGGACCTCGTCCCGCACCGACGGCTTCGTCGCATCGTCATTCACCAAAAATACGTACTTGTTCTCCGCCGCAAGGGCCGTTGCCCGTTCACTGAACCACGGCTGCTTCAGGACCGTCCTTACGCCCAGTTGGCGGCCGTGAGCCACTTTTACCGTTTCTGCCGGCGCGGTTTCCTTTACTGTTTCCGTTCTTTGTTTTTTCTTGAAGAGCGCCATAGATTTATTTCTGGTATTGGCCGATGAATTCGCCGACGGAATCTTTTTCGAAAAATATGCCCTTCGAAGCGAGCACGTCGTAAACGCTCAAGGAATTCGGCGAAAGGACGTTCACCTTCGGAATGTTCCGGGCCGCCAGCTTCATGTTCTTATTGCTCTTGGCCGGCACTACGATGACGCTCGATGGAGTTTTGAAAATGTTCTTTATGAGAACCGATGCCTCTTTCGTTTTGGGAGCGGTAAGCGCCATCGCGTCCACGATCTTGAGGTCGTTATCCTTGAGTTTCTTGGACAGGAGCGAAAAGAGCGCTTGCTGTTTCATCTTGGAATTTATTTTCCGGGAATAATCTCTCTCGTTCCTGGGACCGAAGGTGATGCCGCCGCCGCTCCAGAGAGGTGAACGGCTGGAACCGTGGCGGGAACGGCCGGTATGCTTCTGGGCCCACGGCTTTTTGCCTCCGCCGCGCACTTCGCTCCGGTCCTTAGTGTGCGCCCACGGAAGATGGCGGTTCGAAAGCTGGACCGTGAGCACCTGCTTAACAAGTTCCGGATTCCATTTTGCGCCGAAGAGCCGCTCCGGCAGTTCAAGCGTTCCTATCTTCTTGTTGTCTTTGTTTAAAACTTCGGCCGTCATGTTTAGAGCTTAATTATCTCAACTTTGCCGCCCGCAAATCCCGGCACGGCCCCTTTTAAAAAAACTACGCGGCCTTCTTTTTTGACCTCGATAACCCTGAGATTCCTGGCCGTTACCCGAACATTTCCCATATGGCCCGCCATCCGACGGCCCTTGATGACCCTTTGCGGAGCGGTCGCGCCGATGGAGCCGGGAGCGCGCAGACGGTCTTTCTGGCCGTGGCTCCTGGGTCCGCCGTGGAAGCCGTGGCGCTTAACGACACCCTGGAAACCGCGACCCTTGCTTACTCCCGAAACCTTCACTATATCCCCTTCTTTAATGCTTTCGAGATCGGCTCCTTCATCCAATTTGACGCCCGTAACCGGCACCGCTCTTTCGGTTTTCCAAATCTGAGTCATATCCATTTTTATGCCGGTAAACTTCATATTTTTTGCTTAGCGTTCAAAAAAACAACCGAGACCAGAGCCCGGTTGTTTTTTGTTTGGCTACTTGTCTCGCAGGGAATATCCTATCTAAAAGGGCTTTTTATGTCAACCCAAGGATTTTCCTGTCTTGTTATTTTAAGCTCGTTTACATCATTCTTATTTCCACGTCCACTCCGGAAGGCAAATTCAGGTCCGTGAGAGATTCAATTATCTTCTGCTCCGGGTTCATGATGTCCACGACGCGCTTGTGGACCCGCAGCTCGAACTGCTCGCGCGACTTCTTATGGACGAAGGTGGAACGATTCACGGTGTAGCGCTTGAATTCAGTGGGCAGCGGCACCGGGCCGACCACGTCGCCGCCCTGCCGCTTGATGGCTTCGATTATCTGCTTCACGGAATTGTCTATCAGCTTCGTGTCGTAGGCCTTCACCTTTATCCTTAATTTTTCTTTTTGAATTTGCTCTTCTTTTTTCGGCATCTCTTTATCATGAATTCTCCGCGGCGTTCCGCGGAGAATTCAAGATTGCTTTATTTTACTTCAGTATTTTCGTGACCACGCCCGCGCCCACGGTCTTGCCGCCTTCGCGGATGGCAAAGCGCTGCTTTTCCTCCAAAGCGACCGGCGCAATGAGCTTCACCGTGAAGGTCACCGTATCGCCCGGCATGACCATTTCCACTCCCTGCGCCAAAGTCACCTCTCCGGTGACGTCCGTCGTGCGAATGTAGAATTGGGGTTTGTATCCCGTGAAGAACGGCGTGTGCCGTCCGCCTTCCTCTTTGCTCAAGATGAGCACCTCGGCGGTGAATTCGGTGTGCGGCGTGACTGTACCCGGCTTAGCGATGACCTGGCCGCGCTCCACGTCCTCTTTCTTGAGACCGCGGAGCAAGACGCCCACGTTATCGCCCGCCTGCACTTCGTCGAGCAGCTTCTGGAACATTTCGATTCCGGTTACGACGGTCTTCTGGGTGGGCCGGAGTCCAACGATCTCAACTTCATCGTTAATTTTCAGGACGCCCCTTTCGGCGCGGCCCGTTACCACGGTTCCGCGGCCTTCAATCGAGAAAATATCCTCTATCGGCATCAAGAACGGCTTGTCCTTGTCGCGTACGGGGGCCGGAATGTAATCGTCCAGGGCCTTTACGAGGTCCAGGATCGGCTTGGCATCCGCATCATCGGCGGACTTCGCGTTCAGGGCCTTCAGGGCCGAACCGCGGATTATCGGCGTTTCGTCGCCGGGGAACTGATACTTCTTCAAGAGTTCGCGGACTTCGGATTCAACCAAATTAATGAGTTCCGGATCATCCACCATATCCGTCTTATTGAGGAAGACGACGATGGAGGGCACGCCGACTTGGCGGGCCAAAAGGATGTGCTCGCGGGTCTGCGGCATCGGGCCGTCCGCGGCCGAGACCACGAGAATGGCTCCGTCCATCTGGGCGGCGCCGGTAATCATGTTCTTGATGTAGTCCGCGTGTCCGGGGGCATCGATGTGCGCGTAGTGGCGCTTCTCGGACTCATACTCCGAATGATGGAGCGCGATCGTAATGCCGCGCGCTTTTTCTTCCGGAGCGTTGTCTATCATATCGACGTTTTCCTCTTTCTTGGCCAATCCCTTCATGTAAAGGACGTGCGTAATGGCCGCGGTCAGAGTCGTCTTTCCGTGGTCCACGTGGCCAATCGTCCCAACGTTAACGTGGGGCTTAGTCCTTTGGAATTTTTCTTTTTCTGCCATACTTGGCTTATTTTACCTACAACCTCGCTTACAACTGTTAGAGCCCGTTCGTAAGTCTCGGCTGCCGGTTGCTTATTTTTGCTTATTTCGACCTAACAACACTTAAAAAGCGACTTTTTCGTCAGTAGCTGAATTTTCGCGGATTGGGCGTAAAATGTCAACCCCCAGACCTATTATACAGGCAAGGGGGTTAAAGCGACAATTTCTTCATTATTCCTCAAATGTATCTTCGGGAGCCTCCGGGTGCTGAATAAGGTATCGATTCTGGCGGTCGAGCTCCTCTCTTTTTTCGGCCCGGTCGATTTCGGATATCACTCTGTCCACGAACTTCGCAGCCAGAAGAGAACCGGTCACGACCCTTCTCTTCCACGAAACTTTCCTGCCCACTCGGATGATTATCAACAGATGAGTGTTGAACAGGATGGGTTCCCTCCGCTTTTTCGGCGAAGAGACCGCCACGTACCAAACCTTCACCGTCACGGACTTACTTTCATGGACGAACTGCGCCCGGATCTGATTTCGGTAAAGACCCTCGCCGGCAATATCGTGCTCCCACAAAAATCTCGGATCATCGAAGATTTTGATGATGCCACCGATGTTGGGCGCTTTCTTTTTCACCGCAGGGACCAGCTTTTCGTAGGGAGATTTCGTTTTCGTCGGACTTTTCAATTTGGCCTCCGAATGCTAGTGAATGAAATTATTTACAAGGTTCAGAATTAAAAATATAGCATTTTAAACGCTAATTGTCAAATTAATTATTCCGCTTCTGAACTCGGAAACCAACTAAGGCTGGAAAAGGGTTTCCGGTTGGAATCTAACCTGTTTTACTTCGGGGAACTGGAGCGCAGTTTTTGAAATTTGGGCCCACAAGAGCATCACCCGGCACGACCCTCCCCCGCTTCGGTTTTGCGAGTCGTTGAACTGAAGTGTGAGTATCCCATTTTTCAGATTTGCTCCGGTAAGCGAAAAACCGCTTAGGGGGAATTCAGTTTGGAATCCGGCGAGCTTATCCACATCGCTCAAATTTCCCTTCAAAAGAAGATTTACGGTATCTTGGATCGGCGTCATTGAAATGGGAATTTCCCTCTCCACCGGCAGCACCGCATCCCGGCTACAGGAAGAATCCGCATCTTTAGTTTTGTTATAGTAGAAAAGTTCGATTTTTTTAGTTTGAGCTGTAACCGAAGCGAATTTCACCGGCATCGTGAAATGCTGCTGCCGAACCGGGTCGCCGCTCGGATTATCGCTCGAAAAATCCAATCGGCCAGAGTTCGTGGAAGGCGGTGAAAAATCGAGGGTTGCCGTAAAATGCACCGGGGGCTTGGTCCAATCCGTATCTGCCATAAGTTGCGCTTGTCCCAGGTTACTATTGTTATCATCGTAAAGCGTCATGGTCCCCGCTACTCCTTCGAACACCGTCCAGCCGGCGTTCGCGATGCCCCCAACGACAAGGGGCGATGGAATAAGCTCTCCGGCCTTGGGAATGAGAATTTCTATTAGCGTTGAAGTTGATTCGTTGTTTTGCTGAACGATTTCGCCCGATTGGGGTGCCTGTACTTTCGTTCCAAATGCGAAATACACCGCCGCGCCGAGCACGAGGAGGCCGAGAATGATCAATGCTATGTTCGCGGAACCTTTTTGGCTCATTGTTTAAATGATACACCACAAAAAGCAAAACGACACCGATATATTGGTGTCGTTGCCTGTTACTCATTTCATCGTTCTCCAAAAAGCGATTTTCGGAGGCTAAATCCCCTTCTTGCACACTTGTCGAAGAAAGCCAAAACCTTTTCCCATGACGGATCTTTATTACCTATTTCGAACCTGCGACTGAAATTTATAGAGCCGTCTCGGATATTCGGCTTGCAATCCAAGAACAAGAGGATCTCCACCGACCCAACCCTGAGATACGTATTGCAGAAAACGCGAAGGGTTATTGATGACTTGCTCGACGAAAATTTTCCTATCACGACTTCCTTCACAACCGTTCGGTTACGAATATAGCGATCGTAACCCCACACGCGGCCACGAAAGTGTTCACTGGTGAAATTCCGGAATAAATCTACGATTTCGGGAACTCCCGCAGCCACTCTCAAGCGCGGCTCAAACTCTTTTCCGACCCTTATTAAATGCGGGTCTCTCTCTATTTTCGACATACGATACTCCCTTTAACATTGAGTGAAAGATCGAATTATTTAGAGCAGTTCTTCTTCGCCTTCTCCATCGAACGTTGCGAATTCTTCTATCTCCTCTCTTTTGATTGTCCTCTTGCCGAAGAACTCGCCTATTTTCAACTCAGCGCAAAGCTGGATTGAGCCGTCCATGGATATCTCAACCTCGGCGAGCGAGGCCAAATCAACGGCAATGGACCTGAATATTTGTCCATCCAGGCTCGGCCCTCCTTCCACTGATAATGCGGACTGGGCCGTCAATTGGTCTTGGGCTTTGAAGAGGAAGTCGCGCAATGACGGGATTCCGATATTCGCCGGAATCGATTTTAACGGAAGGAGTTCTTCCATTTCGATTTCCGTTCCCGTTCCCGGCATATCGTTCTCGTCGAGACAGAGATAGACCTTGAACAAGGAGAGGTTCTCGATAGCGGGAAATATCCTAATAAAGCAGGATATCCCCTTTTTCAGAGTTAATCCGAACGTCCTTACGTTGCCCTCCGAAACCTTCGGAGTTTTTCTCTCAATGGCGGTTATTAGTTTTCCCATTTGGAATTCCTTTCCTGGATAGTGAGGCTATTATTGAATGACTGAAAAACAAAATACCACCAAATGGCGGCATTTGTCAATGCTTCGATGGAAAAACAAACGGCACCGATGTTGCTGGCGCCGTTATTTTTTCTCCACCCTGTGAGTACATCAATACACTAACTGGGCGTTTGCTTTGACTCTCTTGAAAAAGGTCAGGGCATCCTTCCACTCCTCTTCCTCTTTTTTCACAACGAATTCGTGATTCCAGAAAATCCGATACATCTTTTCGCCCTGAGTATCGCTTTTGATGGTTATTAGAAACAGAGTGAATCCGGGTCTTCGAGTCGTCTGCTTGTAGAAATCGATTGACAGGGAGCTCCTCGGAAAAAGGATTTGATTTTTGACCGTTTCCATTCGCATCTGACCACGCTTGGCAAGCGAGACACGAAACCATCCAACTGAGGCAACCAAAGAATCCAGCCGCTTCAGCATTTCCAAAGCTGAGGCTGAGTTTCGGGCGCGGCGAATGTCGCGGCGCAGTTTCTCGATATTTACCTGCATATGCGTTCCCTTTCCTGAAATTGGCGTGGAGGAGAACTTCGTGAGACGAGATGAGCTGAAAACAAAATAGCACCAAACGGTGCTATTTGCCAATCTTTGTTTATTACTCTAAGGAGAAATGAATTTGAAAGTGGAGAGAACCCCTATCATTTCTCCATGACTTAGCTTACCGAAATAATCAGATCCAAGTTTATCAAAACCGCCAGAAGACCCATCCATAAAAACATCGTACTTTTCTCCTTTTATAAATGCGTAGCTGCCGCCATGGAAAGACACCAAACGAACTTGCACATAAGGGTTATTGACCTGCTCTTGTATGGGAGAACTGGAATTCAATCCGTGTTCATACACGCTTTGAAAATAGGATTCGGCTTTGGTTTTTTGTTGTTCATCCTGAAGAACGACAAAAACCAGCGGACCAAAGTATATGCCACCCACTGGATTATCGACTGTCCCCAACTCAGAGTTTAATGCATTTCGTCCGATGTTTGGGAAAGGAGTGGAATACTTAAATTCAAACCCATATTGTTCGTTCCGATAAGTTTGCCATCCGGAAGTATCAATCTGAGAAGTAAATTTGAATGTGGAGAGAATTTGATCTAAAACTTGCTGCGATTCTCCGGTTAGCGCGCTCATTACCACAAAATAATTGGGGTTGCCGTCTATACACGCTGTTTTCCAATAAATATCGCCAAAGCCTTTTTTCCAGTCCTTTAGAGCGCATTTTGTATCCGGATTTATCTTTATCAATAACCGATCCGCGGGCTGATCGGTATCCGATTTTCCCTGAGCAAGATTAGTAATATAGACAATATTAGGGTTAATGGCATTACCGTTTTCCGGCTCCGTTGCGGTTAAATATGCAGGATATTTCACTTCAAACTCATACTGAACATTCCTATAGATTTGCCAAGTTGAAGTGTCGATATTCGAGCCCGGAGAAATGAATTTGAAGGTGGAGAGAAAAGAATTGAATAACTCTTCCGAAACGTTGAACGACGGTCTAACCCAGAATATGTTCCCACCATGCATGAAAACTGCCTGTGGCGACCAAAGATATTTTTGAACCCTTACTTCCCAGCCATATTGATCAAAAAGGACAAAATATTCGCCATTGATAAATCTTTCTTCTTTAAATTTATTTGCAAGATTCCCCTTATCGTCAGTCTTACCAAGCTTGTTCCAAAAATCATCCACGGTTTTTGAATCTGCATAATAACTTCCATTTTCTCTATCTATGTAAATATTTTGATATGTTGCATCAATGGTTTTATTCTCCAGTAAATTTATGGAGCCAAAATCTATATTCTCATCTTTACCAGTTGGATTAACGGTACGATCCTGAAAAACCGGTACAAATGCGTACCAATCTTTCGGATAATTAACCCCGTAGCCATACTTATTATTGAGATAAGTTTTCCAATCGGAAGTATCCGCAGATATTGCTGTGCTGGTTGCCTCAATCAAGTCAACCCCCTGCAATTTGAAATGTTTCGTGACCGACAGGGTCGGGCAGCACATGCCGTCATTCGGGCCATGGTCAATCATATCTACGACGACTTGGCCGTCTTTGATGTTTATCGAATTAATCACTATTCTGTCGCCTAGAGGTTGTGTAGCCGTTTGCTTGGGTTGGCCGTTATCATCCAAGAAAACCACGAGGTACTCGAAGAAACCGTTCCCTCCGAGATTCTCTACCACCGGAATGACGGCATCTTTTTTACCGTCGCCGTTCAAATCTCCCAGCGCGATCTTTCCGCTTTCCAAGGTGGCGGTATAAGTCACGTTGGGTTCTCCATTGCCGCCCTTCCCCATATACGTGAAATACTTGTACTGGCCGTTCACATCGAACGTAAAAGGCGCACCCATACCGGAAAGCGCATATTCGGTTTTTTGAATCTGTTCAAGGGTTAATCCCTGAGATTGCGGATTCCGTATGCCATGGAAATAGCTCCAAGCCAAACCGCCGATGACGAGGACAATAATAATCGGAACTATGAGCTTATTCATCAACCTATTATAACAAAAAACACCGCTCGGGCGGTGTTTTTACTTTTTCTTACCTTCGATTATAAGCTGGGCAATATTGTTCGGCACCTCTTCATAGTGAGAAAACTCCATAGTAAACGAGCCGCGGCCCTGAGTCATGGAACGCAAGTTGGTCGCATAGCCGAACATTTCGGACAGAGGGACGTTGGCGTCTACCAGTCGCACCGTTCCGCGCTCGCCCATCGCTTTAATCCTGCCGCGTTTGGCACTCAAGTCCCCCGTCACGTCGCCCAAAAAGTCCGGCGGCACGATCACCTGTATTTTCATTATTGGCTCCAAGAGAATCAGCTTCGCCTGCCGGCAAGCTTCCTGAAGAGCCATCGAACCGGCGATCTTAAAAGCGAATTCCGAAGAGTCAACGTCGTGATAGGAGCCATCGAATACCGTGACCTCCAGGTCTACGAGCGGATAACCGGCAAGGATTCCTCTCCCAACCGCTTCCTCCACTCCCTTTTCGACGGCCGGAACGAATTCCTGCGGAATGGCGCCGCCTTTGATCTCATCCAAAAATTCAAAACCCTTACCGCGCTCCAAGGGTTCCACTCTAAGCCAAACATCGCCGTACTGGCCGCGGCCGCCGGATTGGCGGATATACTTTCCTTCCGCTTCCGCCTTGCCTTTAATGGTTTCCTTATAAGCCACCTGGGGCCGGCCGGTATTCGCCTCCACGGTAAATTCTCTCCTCATCCGGTCCACGATGATTTCCAAATGCAATTCGCCCATGCCCGAAATTATGGTCTCGCCGGAATCCGGGTCGCCCGAAACTTTGAAAGTCGGATCTTCTTCCGAAAGGCGTCGCAGAGCGATGCCCATTTTTTCCTGGTCGGCTTTGGTTTTCGGCTCGATGCGCATCGAAATGACCGGCTCGGGGAAGGTAATGGTCTCCAGAAGTATCGGATGCTCCGGGTCGGTAAGCGTGTCACCGGTCGTCGTGTTCTTCAAGCCTACTATCGCGCCCAAGTCGCCCGCGTATATCTCTTCCACCTCTTCCCGGTGATTGGCGTGCATCCGCACGATCCGGCCGATACGCTCCTGATTGTTCTTCGTCGCGTTCAAAATGTAACTGCCCCGCTTCAGGGTTCCCGAATATACGCGGAAGTAAGTTAAACTTCCCACGAACGGGTCCGCGGCAATCTTGAAAGCCAAAGCGGCGAGCGGCTCATCATCCTTCGGATGGCGTTCCTCTTCCGCATGCGTGTTGAAATTCAAGCCCTTCGTCGGCGGCATATCCTGGGGAGAGGGCAAATAATCTATGACGCCGTCCAAGACCTGTTGAACTCCCTTGTTCTTCAAGGCCGAACCGCAGAAAACCGGCACGATGCTGTTGTCTATCGTGGCCTTTCTCAGAACCTTCTTCAACGATTCGATGTCCGGCTCCTTGCCTTCCAGATACATGGACATTAAATGGTTGTCTTTCTCCACTATTTTTTCTATGAGCGTGTGGCGAGTTTTCTTGGCTTCATCCAATAGATTCGCCGGAACTTCGCCTTCAATGACATTCTCGCCGTGCTCGCCCTCGAATCTGTAGGATTTCATATGAAGAAGGTCCACCACGCCTTCAAAGTGCGCTTCAAGCCCAATGGGAATTTGGACCGCAACGGCGTGCGGGGTAAGGCGCTCCAAGATGGAATTAAAGCTGTTCACGAAATTCGCGCCCATCCGGTCCAGCTTATTGATGAAGCATATTCTCGGCACTTTGTACTCGTCGGCATAGTGCCAGTTGGTCTCGGATTGCGGTTCCACGCCGGCCACGCCGTCGAAAACCACAACTGCTCCGTCCAAAACGCGCAAGCTTCTCTTCACCTCTACGGTGAAGTCAATGTGGCCGGGAGTATCTATCAGATTAATGCGATGCTCGAAATTTTTGTCGCCCTTCCCGTAGGTCGGGATCCAAAAGCAGGTCGTGGCGGCGGACGTTATCGTGATTCCCCGCTCGCGCTCCTGTTCCATCCAGTCCATTATGGTATCGCCTTCGTGGACTTCGCCGATCTTGTGAGCAACGCCGGTGTAAAAAAGGATTCTCTCGGAAACGGTGGTCTTGCCGGCATCGATATGCGCAATGATGCCGATATCCCGAACTTTTTCGATTGGGTATAGTCTGGGCATTTTTAAGAACTAGTTTCGGATGTAGCTCGCGAAAGCGCGGTTCGCTTCAGCCATGCGGTGGGTGTCCTGCTTCTTCTTGATGGCCGCGCCCTCGTTCTTGGAGGCCAATATGAGTTCTTCCGCCAATTTCTCCGCCATCGGCTTCCCTTTCTTGCTCTGGGCGGCGTTTATTATCCAGTGAGTGGCCAGGAAAAATTTCCGTTCGGGGCGCACTTCGCGCGGAATCTGGTAATTTGCTCCGCCGATGCGCTTCGAGGCCACCTCGAGTAGCGGGGTCGCGTTCTCGAGTGCTTTCTCGAAAACTTTTATCGGGTCTTCCTTGGTTTCTTTCTCGATCTTAGCCATCGCGCCATAAAAGACATTTTCGGCTACGCTTTTCTTGCCGCCGGTCATCAGATAATTTATGAAGCGCTCGACGTCAACGCGGCCGTGCTTGGAGTCGGCTTTGTGCTCGTTCTTTTTGAATCCTTTGCGTCTCATGAGATTATTTCGCGGCGGCTTTTTTCTTCTTAGCGCCGTACTTGCTCCTCTGCTGATTGCGGTCAACGCCCGCGGTATCCAGCACGCCGCGCACGATGTGATAACGCACGCCCGGCAGATCCTTAACGCGGCCGCCTCTTATCATTACCACGGAGTGTTCCTGCAAGTTGTGGCCTTCACCCGGAATATAAGCCGTAACCTCCATTCCGTTCGTGAGGCGCACCCTCGCCACTTTCCGCAAGGCCGAGTTCGGCTTCTTCGGAGTGGTCGTAAAAACCTTAAGACACACCCCGCGCTTAAAGGGCGAAGAAGAGGAAACCGGGCGGTTCTTTAGGTAATTAAAATAAAAATCTAGAGCGGGCGCTTTAGATTTCCTTGGGGTTTTAACCCGACCGCGCTTAATTAATTGATGTATCGTAGGCATTATTCAAATGCGTATATAAAGATAAACAAGTAGGCAGGAAATGTCAATTATGGCTATATCCCCAAAATAAATCCGGCAATAGCGTAGATAATGGGAGCGATGAGAGGCATTCCGATAAAGATGAACGCCAGAAGAAGAATCCATCCATAAGGATTGTTCTCGCGGAAAAAGTATTTGAAGCCGCCGGCGGAATCCGGCAGAAGCGCGGTCATAACCTTCGCTCCGTCCAGAGGCGGAATGGGAATTAAATTGAAAACGGCAAGAACGATATTTATTAAGACGATAAATCCCACCAAACTTTGCAGGGTCAAAAGCACGCTACCGGTTGCAAGACCCAGCAGATGGTAAACCACGCTCAAGCCAATCGCGACGCCAAGGTTGCTCAAGGGTCCCGCAACCGCAATGAGCGCCGCTCCCTTCTCCGGGTTCTTCAAATTATATGGATTGTAAGGCACCGGCTTTGCCCAGCCGAAGACCACGCCACCCGGCACGAGCGAGAGCAGGAGCGGAAGTATAACCGAGCCGAAAGGGTCCAGATGCTTCAGCGGATTCAAGGTCAGTCGGCCGGCCAGACGCGCCGTCGGGTCTCCCAGTTTTTCCGCCATGAAGCCGTGCGAGACCTCGTGGACCACCACCGAGAAGATTAAAACGATAACCTCAAAAATAGTTAGCGATAAATCCATCTGTCTAAATGTTATAATGAAACATATGAAAAATGAAGGGTTAATTTATTTCGTCATCGTTATTCTCGCCTTTCTGGTACTGGGCGGGTTCTATTTCGTATTCGACAAGCTGAGCAGCTTGAACACGGAGGTGAAAAACGTGGAGTTGAACTATCAGCTGGCTTCCAAGGGCAGCGTTACAACCCCTGCGCCATCCACTACCTCAACCTCCGAGAACGGCCAAAACAACTCCGGCAATCAGAATCCTACAACCCCGGGCACGAGCGATATCGTCGTGCCGACGGGAATCATCTTCACCGTAAGTTCCACTCCGGCCCTTCAACCGCAAAGTCCGATTACAATAACGATGGATAACGTAACCAAGAAATCGGACGGAACGATAGTCGTCACGCTTAAGGTCTTTACGAGCCAGGCCGGGAGCTACAGCGCCATTGACCCTACGAATTTCATTCAATACGTAAGTTTGGATTCCTCGAATCAAATACCAACCAATGTCAGCCCCATCTTCGACTCAATGCCGCCGAAAAGCGTAGTGACCGGAACGGTCAGTTTCCAGCTCGACCCTTCGAAGAGCGTTATAATTCTTCAGGTCGGCCAGGGCGACAATCCCAAATTCTACGAAATAAATTTCGGAACCGGCACCTATAAGGAAACTGTTATCGGTTAGAAAAATACAAAACCCATCGTCATGCTGACCGATGGGTTTTTTGTTTCTGCAACTTGTTGTTGCGATGCTGCTACTTCAGAAGGATCATCCGTTTCGTTTCGGTGAAATCACCGGAACTGAAACGGTAAATATAGGTCCCGCTCGAAAGTCGCGAAGCATCAAATGTAACTTCGTGACTCCCAATACTCACTTCCCCGTTCACCAGAGTCGCTATCTCGCGACCCTGCATGTCGAAAACCTTGAGCACTGCGCTACCGGTCTTCGGCATAGTGAAACTGATTTTCGTGCTTGGGTTGAACGGATTCGGATAGTTCTGGCCGAGAACGAAATCCTTCGGCGGAGAAGCGCTTTCAACATCCGTTACTTTTTCCACCTTTCGGATGTCCGCTTCGATTCCATCCAACCGGCCGGTTATCTTCGCGTTCGAAGCGTTAGCGCCTCGGAGCGTGAACAGCGTTCCGCTCGGAACGTCGCCGGCGAATGCTATGGAAAGCGTCTTCGTGCCTTCGTCGTAGCGCTCCGCAGACATCGCCCGGGAAATACCGTTGGGCTCCAGAGTTACGCCCGGTGGCAAGGATATGTCGAATCTGCCGCTCGTAGCCGATGAATTGAGCGATACAGCGTATCCGCCCATTACCGGTTGAACGGGAACTTGAATGCTTCCTTTCTCGCCACCAGTGCCGCCCGGATAATCTTCGATTGGAAAATGATATCCAGTCAGATTTACATCTTTCTGGATTATACAATCAGCATCGATCTCATTGATATCTCCATCGCCATTAACATCGCCAGAAAGGAGCTGCCGAGAATTGATTGCCGCTCTAACGCTATCCGGTTGCAATGATGTTGTGAGACAAAATGAGGCATCCATCGCCGATATTTTTCCGTCCAGATCAGCATCTCCCAAAAGAACCTGAGGGCCGACAGTAACGTTCAATCGGCCAAGCTCTGCTGAGAAAACTCCGTTGAATGTTGCAACGGAAATTTTTATCGGAAAGTTTACACCAGTCGATGTCTTCTCCGGAACCTTTACCCAGAAAACACCAATCCTGGAAAACTCCGGAAAATCCATATCTGTTGAACCTGCGATTGCTATCTTCAATTCATGAGACACAGTGTTGGGATTGCTTGCGAAAAGTGGATAGTTGGAAAATCTCCATCCATCGAACAAGAACCCACTCCGCATTTGGAGCGCTGGATCGATTGCAATGGTTACATCCATAGCAACGAACCCGTTCGCTTTGATGAATAAGGGGATGGATATGAGCGCTCCCGGAACGACCAAGCGTATTTCAGGATTGAAACCCACAACGTATGCGGGCGTAACATTCTGTCCGGTAGACACTCCCACAAAAATCAAGAGTGCCACTGCAACGACGAGAAAACTTCGGAAGTATTTCATTTGGAACCTCCTCTGAAGTGTTGTAAAAGGGCGCTCCGGCGCCCGTTATTTTTTGGAACGAGAAACCGAAAGTGCGGATATATTAAAATATAAATAGGAATTAGTCAATAGCAGAGCCGCGGGTGCCGGAAAGAACTTGACCTATTCAATCCCCTCCGTTATTATTACTGAACTTAATTTCAAACACATGCGCGCCTGCGAAAAATGCGGAAAATCATCGATCGGCGGCGGTACGAGGAAACTCCTGCGCGGCCATCACAACCCGACCAACTGGACCAAGAAACGGGCTAATTTGCAGTGGACGAACTTGCTCATCAAGGGCAAACGCTCGTACGTTTGCACCAAGTGCCTGCGGACTCTGACCAAGAAATCCAAGTAGAAGAAAACCCCGCTTGATGATGCGGGGTTTTTCATCGTGAGCGACGGAAATATAAAATCATTCCATCAAGCCGGCAAATTGGTTTTCCATAAGCTTGCGCCGGTCTTGAAGCTCTTTATCGTCGGTTACTCTTTCCTCTTCCGATCTAGGTTTCTCCGTTTTATCCGTTGGATTTTCCGGAGGCACCATAACCAGGCGTTTGATAATATCCTCTCTAGAGTTCATGGATACCCCGCTATTATTTGATTTTTCGTCTACTGAAGCTATGGGTGATCTTAATCCTTTCCTTGTTAAAATTCAAGGATTTGATACGATACGAGGAGCGGGCTGTCGTATAGTGGTAGTACGCATGCATGGGGTGCATGTAGTCCGGGTTCGATTCCCGGCAGCCCGACATTAGACAGCATAAACAAAAAGACCGCAGGGGCGGTCTTTTTGTTTGTTCCTTATCCTAATTTTACCAATAAAGATAATCTAAGAACATTCCTAAAGAGTCCTGCTCTTGTTTCCTGAAGCGGCTCTCGGAGGCCGCAAAAGCTTGGCCTTCCGCGGAGCGAAAGTTTTGCGGCCGAGAGTGCAGATGGTCATTCGCCGCTGGAACGAATGAACCAGCGGCGCTGAAGGGAATATGAGCAGGATGACCTAATATCCCTCAAGTTTCTTTGACTTATCGTGGCTTCTGATCTTATCCAATGCCTTGGCTTCTATCTGCCGGATGCGCTCGCGCGTTACGCCGAATACTTTTCCAACCTCTTCCAAAGTGTGAGGAATATTGTCTTCCAAGCCGAAACGCATGGAAAGAATCTTTCGTTCGCGCTCGGTCAAATCCGCCAAAATCTCCCTTATCTGGTCCTTGAGCAAGGCATTATTGGCCAGCTGGTCCGGACTCAAACTCTGTTCATCCTTGATGAAATCGGAAAGAGAAAGGTCGTCCTCGCTATCCCCTATCGGCGCTTCGAGCGAGATAACCTCCTGCGAGATTTTCTGAATATAGTGGACCTTCTTTACGTCCATTCCCATCTCGGTCGCAATTTCTTCCGGTAAGGGTTCACGGCCCAATTCCTGCATCAACTGCCTTTTGGTTTGGGTGTACTTCGTTATCGTTTCCACCATGTGCACCGGAATACGGATGGTGCGCGAATAATCGGCGAGCGCCCGGGTTACGGCCTGGCGGATCCACCAGGTAGCGTAAGTGGAGAACTTAAAGCCCTTCCGGTAATCGAACTTATCCACGGCACGCGAAAGGCCGATATTCCCCTCCTGAATCAGGTCCAAAATGCTCAATCGGGGCGAGCGGTTCACATAACGCTTGGCGATTGAGACCACTAGACGCAGATTGGCCTGGATCAATCTCTTCCGGGCTAGCTCATCCGCCTGCTCAGCACGCTTAGCCAAGTCCTTCTCTTCTTGAGATGTCAAAAGCGGAGTTTTTCCAATCTCTTTCAGGTACATCTGAACCGCATCCGGCAGGGTCTGGTCGAACCGAGTGGCTTCTTTGAGCTCCTGCAGTGAAATTTCCTCGAGCTTAGTGTCTTTTATGAACAAGCTGGTTTCTTTGATCTTAATGCCGTGTTCGTCCAGCTTATTGTAGGCCTGTTCCAAAAACGCCAGATTCTTTTCTATATCCGGGAAAAAATTAAGTACCTCGGCATCGGTGACGAATCCCCGGCTCCGGCCGCGGCGAAGAAGTTCCCGGAGCCCGTCCTCGTATTCGGGCGGAACGTTCAGTTTTTTGCCTTTCTTTCTCTTGAGCTTCGGTTTTGCGGCCGGCTTCTTCTTTTTCCGGAGTTTCTTCCTTTTGGCGGTTTTTGTTTTCTTTATACTTTTTTTGTTTCTCTTTTTAGCCATAAAACGTGGTTATTTCGAAAGCTCATTCAATTTTTTGGTCGCGTCCGAAAAATCGCTGAGTATTTGGTTCACGGATTCATCATTCCCGGTACTCTGGGCTTTTTTCAATTCTTTCTTCAGTGATGCCTGGCGCTCTCTCAAACTCACCGTTTCCAATCTAATTATCAGGTCCCCAAATTCCTTTTCCAGTTTGTCCTTATCCGCATTCGCGAACTCGTACGATGACTGAAGTTCTAAAAGGCCGCGCGTTTCCTCGCTCGGGTCATCTAGGATTTTCCGGTAAAGCGGCGGCAGAAGTTCGCTATTAGCTCTCAATTTAACCAAAAAATCCTCTCTTGTCAAAGCGAGTGCGATGAGCCGCCTTGCGACCGCATCTAAATAGTTCGGCGCCGGTTCGCCGGATATTTCCGCCTCTGCTTCGTAAGAATCGAGCTCCCCGATACCGCTGATCTCCTCAAAAAGAGCGCTTTCCGAAATGCCGGATTTCTTCGAAAGCTCCTTAAGCCAAATATTCTGCTCCACTGCACTCTTCAATGACTTCAACATATTCAAGAGATGGCGGATGACTCTCTTCCGTTTCGGGATGTCGTCGGTAAAAACGTCGGGGGCGAAATAAACCCCGAAGATATATTCGAAGGCGGGTTTCGCGAGCGCAATCGCATCCCTGAGGAACTTCGGGTCGGCCTTGGCCGCATCGCCCGGGTCCTTGAATCTACCCAAGTCGACAACTTTAACGTGAAAATCGAAGTTGTTGAAATACTCCAAGCTCCGTTCCAGGGCCTTCAAACCGGCCACATCATTATCGAAACTCACGAGAGCGGTGTCGGCTAAGCGGCGCAACTTCTCCAAATGATACGGCGTAAGCCCGGTGCCCGAAACCGCCACGAGGTTTCTTATGCCCGCCTGCCAAGCACCCAAAAAGTCCATCTGTCCCTCCACGATGAGCACCGAGCGGCTATCGCTTATCGCCTGCTTGGATTTATCAAATCCATAAAGCGTGCGGGATTTGTTGAATATCGGCGTTTCGGGCGAATTCAGGTATTTGGGCGGAGGCGTCGGAGAATCCTTGTATTTTGCTTCCGCTTCGGGCGTTATCCGCCCGGTAAAAGCGATTACCTTGCCTACCTGATTCGCTATCGGGAAAATTATCCTCTCGAAGAACTTATCGCGATAAAGCCCGCTCACGTTCTTCTGCGCCAGCCCGGCCCTTACGAGATCGTTTAAGGCATATCCTCCCTTGATGAGATGGACCGTGAGCGCATCGCCGCCGGAGGCGAAACCCAGATCGAACTCGCCGATGGCCTCGGCTGAAAGGCCGCGTCCCATGAGATATTTCAGAATCGGCTGGTTCTTTTGAAGCTCGCTTTTGTAAAAATTCTTCGTTTCTTCGTGAAGATCATAGAGAACCCCGAACTCCCTTTGCTGAGTGGGGCTAAGCGTTTGTATCGGAATGCCGGCCTTCTCCGCGAGAAATCTAAGGGCTTCCGGAAATTCCAGATGCTCGTAGAGCATCGCGAACTTTATGACGTCGCCGCCCAAGCCGCAACCGAAACAGTGCCACATCTTCCGTTCCGGCGAGACCATAAAAGATGGCGTCCTCTCCTGATGGAAAGGACAGAGTGCTCTCATGTTTCGGCCGGCGGGCGAAAGCGTAATGTAAGACCTGAGAAAATCGACTAGGTCTATTTTTTCCTTGATTAGATCAACCTCCTTGGCCATTATTCCTTCTAGTTTACCCCGAGAATATCAAAAGGCAAACGGCCCCTAAATTTGTATCTTCGAGAAGAGATAACTGCCGATAACCAATAGAAGCGCCGTAATGACGCTCAAGATAATCAGGTCGGTGCCAATCCCAAAGTGCGATGCAAGCGCAAGCGTTCCTCGCAGGCCGTCCACGCCATAAGCCAGCGGGTCGATTGCGGTGATTATCTTCAATCCGCCCGGAAGATTATCCAATGGGAAAAGCGCTCCCGAGAGGAAGAATAGCGGCATCACGAGAAAGTTCATTATGAGCTGAAAACCCTGCATGTCGTCCAAGAGCGAGGCGATGGCCGTTCCCAAAGCCGTGAAAAGCAGGGCGATAAGGAGCATGAAAACGAAGGCCAGAGGCAGAAGCGAAAGCGACGGCAGCCGAAAACCGACGATAAAGGTCAGTCCGAAAACTATGATTCCCTGGAGCGTGGCCACTGTGGCCCCGCCCAGCGTGCGCCCGACCATTATCTGAAGCCGGGATACCGGTGCAACCAATGTTTCTTTCAAAAATCCGAATTGCCTGTCCCAGATTATCTCGATGCCGGAAAAAATGGCCGTAAAAATTATACCCATCGCGATGACGCCCGGCGCCAAAAATTCCATGTAATTTCCCCCGCCGGCTTTTTGGAAAACCGGACCGAAGCCGAAACCGAGCGCCACGAGGAACAATATCGGCTGACCCAAAGAACCGATTATCCTAGCCCGCGAGCGGAAGTATCTTTTGAGCTGCCTTAACCAAAGAATGTAAATAGTGCTCATATTTTTTATCTCCTACCTCCCCACACCCGGCGATGCGCCCGCATGATATCCGCACTTGAAACCTCTTCGGAACGCATACCGTGACCCGTTAGATTGAGGAAAGCCTCTTCGAGGGAAGTTGTCTTAGTACTAGTTTTAAGTTCTTCCGGCGTTCCTTCGCCGATTATCTTGCCCCGGTCGATGACGGCTACTCGTTCCGCCACTTTTTCCGCTTCTTCCATGTAGTGCGTCGTGAAAAATATCGTTATTCCCTCTTCTTTGTTTAAATTTTGGATGTAGCTCCAGATGTGATTGCGCGTCTGCGGGTCCAAGCCCACCGTCGGCTCATCCAAAAACAAGACCTTCGGATGATGGAGTAAGCCGCGCGCAATTTCGAGCCGCCGCTTCATGCCACCGGAAAATTCTTTGACCAAATTATCTTTCCGGTCCCAAAGTTCCACTATTTTCAAAAGCTGTTCCATACGTGCCCGCCTCGTTTCCTTGGGTACGTGATAAAGCACGCCGTGAAATTCCATATTTTCCCAAGCCGTAAGCTCGTCGTCCAGGCTCGGATCCTGAAAGACAATGCCGAAGGAGCTGCGGACGCTTCGGGAATCGTGAACGGGGTCGTGGCCATTCAGGTCTATCTTGCCGTTCGTGGGCTTCAAAAGAGTCGTAAGCATTTTGATGGTCGTGGACTTGCCGGCGCCGTTCGGCCCCAAAAAGGCAAAAACTTCTCCTTTCTTTACGGAGAAGGAAATGTCGTCTACAGCTGTGATATCGCCGAATTTTTTAGTCAGATTGGATACTTGGATGATGTTATCCTTTTGGTCAGCCATGAGTTTTCCATTTTAGCATAAAAATAAAAAGGTCTCAATCCCCAAAATGGCGGATTGAAACCTTATTATATTTTCATGAATGGGCAATTACGCCGGAACGGCGTTCTTCCCATCCAATATCCTCTGAAGTCTTTCCAAGATCTTTTTTGTAGATTTCGTGAACTTTTTTCTCGGATCCAGTCTCCATGGACGGAGTTTCCCTTCGCCCTGCCGGAAAAATACCTCAAAATCAAGATGCTGAAGATTCTTATCTCTCACAGCGCGATTTGCGAACGGATAGTCGCACTCCCACAAACCCGTCCGTTCGGAGAAATTACTCGAGTCAATGTATCTCGCGAAAACCTCGTTCGCGTGGTCATTTTTGGCAAACAAAAAGAACTTGGTTTCCTTTTTCATATCCCTTCCCCTCCTTCCTTATTTACATAAGTGAGTTCTGCCTAAAAGATATCACCGCTCGGCTTTGTGTCAAGAAAAGGTTAGAATGAACCAATGCTTATTGATGACGTAACCATCAGGGTTTCGGGCGGGAACGGTGGACGGGGCGCAGTGGCCTTTAACCGGAACATGAAATCCCTGGGGCCCACGGGCGCCCACGGCGGGAAGGGCGGAAGCGTTTTCTTTGAAGGAACGTCCGATTTGAGCACCCTTAGCCAATTCCGCTACAAGAAAGAATTTACCGCGGAAAACGGTGAGAACGGCAAGGGACAGTACAACGACGGCAAGACCGGGAGCGATCTGTTTTTGAAGGTTCCGGTGGGAACCGTCGTCCACAACCTCACGAACGGCACCGAAGCGGAAGTAGTGAAGATCGGCGAGAGAGTTTTGGGCGCCAAGGGCGGGTACGGCGGCAAGGGCAATTTCCATTTCCGTTCCGCCGTAAACACGAGTCCCACGGAATTCAAGGAAGGCACGGAGGGCGAGGCCTTCACGCTCCGGCTGGAGCTGAAGCTCATCGCGGACGTAGGACTCATCGGATTGCCCAATGTCGGAAAGTCCAGCTTATTGAACGAACTTACGAAGGCCAAAAGCAAAGTGGCGAATTATCCCTTCACCACGCTGGAACCGAATCTCGGCGTCTACTACGAACTGATACTCACGGATATTCCGGGATTAATCGAGGGCGCTTCGTCCGGCAAGGGCTTGGGTATCAAGTTCCTGCGTCACATTGAGCGCACGAAAATCTTGTTTCATCTCATCTCGGCCGAATCCGACGCGCCAGTCAAGGATTACCGCACCGTCCGCAAGGAACTCAAAAAATACCACGCCTCGCTCACCAAAAAGCCGGAGTATGTGTTCCTGGCAAAGAGTGATGCGGTAAACACCAATGATGTCAATAAAAAAATCGTCGCTCTCAAGAAGGCAAAAATAAAAGTCATTCCCATCTCCGTTTACGACTGGGATTCATTGGAAAAAGTAAAAGCAATCCTGAACAAGATCCAGGATAAGAAATAACTCCTATTTGCCCGTTTCCTTGAATTTTACGGTTGCTTTCCCCTCTTTAAAATCAACCGATTGCCACTCCAATCCCGATATCTCAACGCCGGCGCTTTGGAAATTCTGGGAATTTTGGCCGACCAATTTGCCCACCAAGAAATTCATCAAAAAAACGGGAATCGGCAGAAAGCCGTAACGCATCTTCAGGAATTTCGGATAAAGCTTGCCATTCTCCGCGGTGATCGAGGCGCGAATGAAAAGCGTCGCGGTAATCGGTTTTTGGGCAATTGCCGTCACTTCCAGATAACCGTCGTAAATCTTTACCGTCGCGCTCTTTATATATCCCTTTAACTGCCCGTTTATGGCATCTAGAAGCAGCCGGTCAAGGTCCTTTTCGAATGCCACCACTTGAGTGACACCGTCGGCGCTCACGGTTTCCTGCATCGTCCCCTGCTGTTCCGGAATTTTATCGGCTGCCGCTTGCGCAAAATTCAATCCCAGAATGGCGGAAAGGATAATTATGGATGTAAAACGGATGGCATTCTTCATATGTTTTCATTATACACCAAAAATACCCGTCTCCGCCTAAAAAGAAAAAGCGCACGGGTTATTGCGACCGAATATTTGGTCACCCGCGCGCTTTGATCTGTTTATAGTAACTGTTCCAGTCGTCCCAACCCTCACCTCCATTCTGCTGGACGAACTCTTTAGTGAAATCCCTTACTTGAATACCTCGCTTCTCGAACCATTCGAGAAGTCCGATTATCTTGATTCCCCGCGAACCGCCTTTGACGTTGGGGACTTCCTTAATGTAGCCATCGGTACCTCTTCTTCCTCCTTCGTCGTTATCCAAACCGACAGCGACACGTTTTCCGGTCCGAGCCACCAGCTCGAGGATAAGAAAGTTCTTCACTCCGACAAGCCCCGACGTTGCCTCATTCCCCATCTGAATCATGGTAAGCGTATCAATGGGTGCTTCCACTAAAATGACCTCGGAAGCGTCTGAGAACAGCGGTTGCTCGTTGAAGATGCCGTGAGGGATATTCGATTCGGAAACTATGAGCTTCCGGTGAACGAAGGTTTTCCCTCTATTTTTGGCATCCCGGCCGTAGAAACTCACCCACCGTCCGTCGATCGAGAGGGGGAAAATAACTCTCCCTCCCAAAACCGAGTAAGGCAGGGATTCAACTGGACCACCCTTTGAAGGGGTTGTCTTTTTGATATCCCGGAGAGCCAGACCGCGCCTCAAGAGTATCGGAGCCAAACTGCGTTCCATTCTTATCTCTTCCGAGAAGCCAATGAATCCGTAATAGACCATTTCTTCGAATGAAACGCCGGAATCCAGCATTTCATTGAAGAATCTTCGGTCATCGCAGAACCCGACTCCCATTGCATATGCCAAATTCGCATCGAGGAACCTCTCTTTAACGAGATATCTTTCTCCGATGCTCTCCGGCAAGGCGAGATTCATAAAAACTCCGGCCGTACCCATAACATCCAGATGCCGGGACGGAATCTTCAGATTTTGGAGGGTCTGATTCGGTTTTATGAACCGATGGCTCTCCCCGATAAGATGGGGAAGAACTCTCATCAACCCCTCCTCCGAAAAACGGGCGAAGACCCCGCAAGAAAAACATTTCACGAACCGCCTTTCTACGTAAACATGAAGGGAAGGATTGGTATCGTCATGAACGGGACACAGCACTTTTCCGCCGTGCTCCCATGAGAATCCCCTCGCCACGGGCCTCCCTTTTTCCACGGCCTCTTTGAGCCGGTCAAAATGAAAAAGGAGAATCGTGCTTCCGTCGCTTTCGCGAACTCCGACATTTTCGAACATCTTAGTATCCGGATCCGCAAAGTTCCTGTAACTCGAGACCATCCGCTCTATAGATAAGATGGCCTCTTCGTCGAATAGGGCGCCTTGCCCGGAACGAATCTCGTAATGGCTGTTACCGTTGTGGTTATTGCCATTATCGGGATGACCGCCATTCTTGCCCTTCAGGGTCGAGATGACGTGGCCAACGAGGAAATTACTCAGGATCCTGACATTGGCGCGTTCTTTCGTCCGATGCCAGCCCTGAACGATTCCGACGAAAAATTTCTCCTTGTCCTCCGGACTAGCCGATACCTTATGAAACACCGGACGAACCAAAGGAAAGAAGTAGACCAAGGTTGCCGACTCGAAATATTTTACCCGGCTCCACTCGGCACCATTATTTCCATGGCGCGCGAGATGATAGTCTATGGATGCGAAGGTAAGATACCTCAGCATCTGGCTAACGTGCTTCGGGAAAGGTTTGTCTTTCACATCCCCTTCCTCGACGACCTTAGACACTTCCGGACTGTCACCGACGGCAAACTTCCAGTCCCAAATCTTGAATTCGAGCTCGCGGCCGTGAAACAACCTTTCCAAATCGGCAACGATCTGCCCGACCGACCGGCCGCCATCGGCTTCATACCGGTTCACCACCACGGCCAGCGTCCTTAATTCGGACGAACCGAGCGGTTTTCCGTCTATCGAGGCGAGTTCAAGAGCATCTATCCGTCCGCCGCTCACTCCGTAGCGGTGAGCTAAAACCGGCACCTCGCGAAAAATAACGCGACGACCACTTCCGGAAGCATAAACAACCGCACTCGCCCAACTCATCAAAGTAAGCTGAGTAAGATAATCAGCCAGGGGTCCCCGGTACTTAACTATCTGCCGGATAACCTCCTCCCCAAAAATCCTAATCAAAAGTTTTTGAAGAGGGAGCTGAAACGGCTTCAAACAGCGATAACGGTCGAACCATTTGTCGCCGCCGACCGCCGCTTTCGCTTTTTCCCAGCACGCATTCAATTCCCGAACGAATCTTTTGTTGATTCGAAACCGCTTGGGAACCGGTCCGGCATTCGATGGAACGCCGAACGAATTTCCGCCGAAATCAAGAGGAATTTGCTCAACTCCGGGTTTTTTGCCCGAGGAGAAAATTTCTTTCTGTTCAAAGGATCTCCTAAGGATCTTCCGCGCCTGCCGTTTCGCAATTAACTGCGGAATGGCCATATGTCCCACTACTCCGTGAATGCGATATAGAGCTTCATCTCCTTTCTCCTTTTCGTTTTCCGCAACGTCCAATTGGTCTTTAAGCCGTTTCAGGATTTTGGGAGTGCCGCCGCTAAAATCCGTGACCGTAACGTGCCGTTTCTGCACCCGGAATTCCTCGCTAATCTTCTGCAGGTATTGAAATGCTTCCTCCGGCGATCTTGCTTTCTTGGTCTGTACGAGTGCCGTTACCAAATTTTTTCCTCCTCCATGGCCGATCACCGTACAAGCCCAGTGACGGAATGAAGGAGAAACGCCTTCTGGCACATCCTTGGAGGAGATTGACTCCTCCCATCCAAAGAGGTTGTCCCTCATTTTCGCACCTTTCAGATATGAATAAATGTATAAAAGCTAGGCTCATTATACGCATGCTCCGAAGGGCGTGGCAAGCGAAATTGACATATCCGCATTATAAGTCGTAGGGTAATCTCAAGCGAGGAAACTCCCCGCCCGCAAATTGACAAATTTCCGGCTGGCGTCCGCGGACGTCCTGCCCGGAACCGCTTTCTGCGGAAAGCGGAAAAAGCTCTGCGGAGCTAAGGAAGGATGGATGATATGAAAACGAAAGAAACCGTACTGGAAATTATCCCCAAGAATAAGGATAATGCCGACATTCTCTGGGTCCTGGGGAAGAAAGAGCCGGAAAAAAGGCCCGAGTTCCTCGAGAAAATATTCTTTGCAATGATCGCGGACCATATGGAAGACTCGGTTTGCAGAGCATTCATTTGGCTAATGCAATCCATCTCAGATCTGGAATGCGATGAGACAAAGGGGTTCAGCCAGCGAGCCGAGAAGGCCAAGGAACTCTACCTGAAACTGCCAACCCATGAGATGCGTGGTGTCCGGATTCGAGAAGGGGCTCCGGATGAAACCAGACCAGGCAAAGAAGAAGCCCCTACTTTAATGAAGACGCGGGAAGTGATTCTCTCCGAGATAGCTTCCCAATGTTTCAGAACAAAGGGTGAAGAGGAATCGAGGACCTTGTTTTTATTCCTAATGGAGCTCCCCATAAGATTCGAGGAGGAGAAAATATTGCTCCAAGATATCATCCGTAAAACAGACAGCTTAGCTAACCCAGATCGTCTGGAACAATGCTTTGAGTGGGCCATGAACAAGCCGCAAAAAATGATGCTTGGCCCCTTCCCCTTGATCTTGGAAAGTATGGAGGATGTCGCTCATACTCTTGCTAAGGGCTGGGTGAAAAATATCAGAAACTCCGGCTGGAACCGTAACGGACTCAAAGAGCTCCTCTATCGGATGAGGATATTCAGACCGTTAATCCACTCATCGGATGATGCCAAGGAATTCCTTGAACAAATTTCGGGAGAAGTCGCCGAAGTCGACAGAAAAACGCAATGCCTGGTCAATCGGTTGAAACAGAGTACCCTAAACAAATTCCCTCTAGAAACAATTCTCGGCGATATCAAGTTGAGCTATTCCAAGGAGATGTCGAGCCCCCTCATTCCCATCATAACCATAACCCCCAATAGGATCTCTAAAGAACAGAAATCCGAACTTTTCGGACTAGCGGCAAGCCGAATCGAGGAATGGAGAAGGGAGAGCGAAGAGAATTCCGAACTTAAAATCTGCTTGATAATTGCAAGTCAAGACCCGGATTTTAAGAAAAACGTCGTGATTTAGCAACCATTTCTTCCGCAACAACCCAAAGCCCCTTTGTACAAGGGGCTTTCTTATTTCAGGAGATTTATCTCGGTGCGGTCGTCGAGTTCCTCATCGCCGACTTTCTTAGTGGTGTTGAGCCACATCTTTTCCGGTACCGCCTTATAAATCCGGCGCGGACGCATATCCAAGAAACGGCTTACATCCCTGAGCGATTTCTTCTTCCTCGTGTAGAGAAGATACATCGCCCTCGTCATTTCTTTCAGGTCGGTAACTACGGATGCCTTGGCCTGAACGTAAACCCCCTCTCCGGTGCCTTCGGGCACGGTTGAATCGTAGATTGCGAGGAATACATCCGGATTTTTGGTTATATTCTCGCTATGCTGGGTCGCGCGGGGCGAGACCCAATAAAAAACGTAGTTGTTTTTATCGTAGGCCGAATATACAGGACTGTTCCACGGCTTGCCTTCGGGAGTAACGCTCGCCACCGTGATATAGATTATCTTCTCGATTATCTCCTTGGCCCGTTTTTCCAGTTCTCCTTGCATATGATAATTATACAATCCTACTCCTCGTCACTGAACTGCAGGTTGTAGAGCCGCTTATAAGTCGGGCTTTTTTTAAGCAATTCCTTGTGCTTGCCTATTGCCTCAATCTCATTGTCCTTAAAAACAACGATGATATCCGCATGAAGAATGGTGGAAAGTCGGTGAGCGATGATGAACGACGTGCGGTTTTTGATGAGCGCGTCCGTTGCTTTCGTGATAAGGCGTTCGCTTTCCGTATCCAGCTGGCTCGTCGCTTCGTCCAGGATCAGGATCCTGGGATCGCGGAGTACCGCCCGAGCGATACCGACCCTCTGGCGTTCCCCGCCGGAGAGCTTGATTCCCCGTTCGCCCACTATCGTTTTGTATCCTTTCTCCAATTTGAGTATGAAGTCATGCGCCAGCGCGGTCTTGGCGGCGTTTTCTATCTGTTCCTTAGTCACGTCGGGCCTTCCATAAGAGATGTTTTCGGCCACGGTTCGCGAAAACAAATCCACTTCCTGAGGGACAACGGCGATTTGTTGGCGCAAGCTTTCCTGCGTTACATCGCGGATGTCGTTTCCGTCAATGAGTATTTTCCCCCTCTGCGGGTCAAAAGAACGCAGAAGCAGGTTGATAAACGTGGTTTTCCCGCTCCCCGACCTTCCCACAAGCGCAATCGTGCTTCCGGCGGGAACGATGAGGTTTATATCTCTCAAGGCTCGTTGCTTGCCGACACGATAGGCGAAGGAAACGTTACTGAATTCGATTTGATCATGGAACGGCGGCAGTTCCATGGCATCGGGTTTATCCTTAACGTTGATCGGCTCGTCCATAATGGCAAACAAGCGTTCGGCGCGGGTGCTATTGCGTCGCAAACGCGGAAAGATTATGGACAGTTGCGAAAGCGGCTGATACGCCATGTTTTGCAAGGTGACGAACAAAACGAACTCTCCGATGGTGGCTGTACCGTTTAAGACGAACCACGCGCTCAGGAGCAGGACTACTACGCGTCCGATGGTCGATATCACGGTCTGAATGTTTTCCATGATCTCCCACAACCGCTCGGCGCTGTACTCGATTTTCCTCGCTTTTTGCATCAACACTCTTTCTTTTTTCGTCTCCGCTTCTTCCTGAGAGAATTTCTTGACCGTAAGCACGTTTCCCGCCACATCGTACATCTCTCTTGAAACGTCTTCAAAGGCGTTGTTCGCCTGCTGTTCTATCTCGTAGATTCGGTTGGATAGTCTTCTCGTAACGAGAAGATACACCGGGAACGGCACCAAGACGGCAAGCGCGATCCAAACGTTCTCATTCAGGAGCGCCGCGAAGGTACCGATAAAAACCACGAGGGGTGGCAAGAGATTCTGTCCGATGACGTCATGCAGAATTGCATAAATGCCGTTCCCGCCGCGTTCGATGCGGCCGATTATCTGGCCGCTAGAAGAGCCGTGGTGAAAAAGCGCGTGTAACTGAAGGTATTTCTCGAAGGCCGCGTTGCGGGCTTTATCTTCGATGCTCGTGATGAGTTTGAAGAGATGATAGTTGTAATTGGACTGGATAACGCTGGTCAATATGGTCGCAGCTAAAATGCCGAGAGCGGAATAAAGAATGGTATTCCACGGTAACGCTCCGCCGTTCTTTAAGAAACCGGTTAGGGTATCAATCAAGAATCTCGAGATGAACGGCACGGCTATATTCGCACCCTGGGAAACGACGACTAGGCTGAACAAAAAAAGAGTCGTCTTTTTACGATCCTTGACGAGCATGATAACGCGCTTAATGGCGGAATGTTTTCTAGCCGGCATAATGCTTAAATAGTATCGCTTCTTTATAACGAATAGAATACTCTTTAGTTTCAGAAAAAATACCTTCAGTTAGACTTTGACATAACAAACTAGAAAATTAATAATGGAATGGTATTGGAGGGGTCGCATAGCGGTCTAGTGCACCATCTTGGAAAGGTGGCAAGCTGTAAAAGGCTTCGAGGGTTCAAATCCCTCCCCCTCCGCTAGATTTCCATCTTAAGAATTGAAGCGGAAATTTATGAGTTCAATAATGAGGCATCCCAGCGCCTGGCTTCCAATAGCAATGTCGCTTGCTGTTTTGGCAATAATGCTTATCTACATTGCGACGTTGGGCGTTCCTGTCCGTGAAGCGGATGAGGGGACAGGCGCGCATCTCTTTCAGATTTGGATGGTTCTGGAAATACTGAGTGTAGCGTTTTTCACGATCAAATGGCTGCCACGGAATCCGAAACAGACACTGATGGTGTTGGCGCTACAAATCGTGGCTATCTTTCTACCGATGGCTATCGTCTTCTTTCTCAATTTATAGTTGAACGGAAGAGATAATTTCTTTCCTCTACCACTTACCGCTCGCTCCTCCCCCGCCGGACATTCCGCCGCCGAATCCCCCGAATCCTCCACCGCCACCTCCGCCAAAACCGCCCCGGCCGCCCATTCCTCCACCGCCCAGCCACCACGGGGGCACGCCGCCGCCGCTCTTATACTTCCCATAACTCTTAGAAACAAAGTAGTCAAAAATCAATCCTAAAACGGCCAGTCCGCCGATAGCGATAATTCCGGTGTAAAGGAAACCATAAATGAACCCGATAATCGCCCCGGCGACGCCTCCAATAACCCCACCAGCCCACCAGGACTTGGAGCGCCCTAAAATACTCCCGAGCCAAATAACGATGAAAATAAGGAACCAAAAGTATTTGAAGATGAGCCCGCCAAGTGTTCCGCCGGTTTGTGTCTGATCTTGATTGTCGGCCGAAGGAATTACTTCTCCGCCTATCGCCTTTTCTATTTCATCCACCGCGCTATTCAAGCCGCTGGCATAATCGTTGTTTTGAAAAGCCGGGGTGAGCACATCACGAATGATCCAAAAACTCTGGGCATCCGTTAAGGCGCCTTCCAAGCCATAACCCACCTCAATCCTCATCTCCCGGTCTTCTTTCGAGACCAGAATCAAAACGCCATTATTCTTATCCTTCTGGCCGATTCCCCAATCCTTGAAAAGCTGGACGGCGAAATTCTCGACGGTATCCCCGCCTAGATTGTTCACCGTCGCGATGACTATGGAGTTACCGGTTGTTTTCTGGAAGTTATCCAGTTTTAATTCCAATTGAGATGCGTCATTCTGCGACAGCATCCCCGCGAAATCGTTCACGGCACCCTTCAGCGAACCAGGATTCTGATAAGCCAGGACCGAAAACGGAGCGAGAAGCAAAACCAACCCGCCTAAAATTAGAGTCCTCCTGAACATTAAAAACTAAAGATTAACCGCCGGTGCGTTCTGCGCGCCCGTCTGGGCCTGGAAATAAGTGCGAGTGTTAAAACCGAATATGCCGGCCACGATATTGGACGGGAATCTCTGGACCATTACATTAAAGCTTTGGACGAATCCGTTGAAACGCTGGCGTTCCACACTCACCCGATTTTCCGTTCCTTCCAACTGAGCCATCAGTGTCTGCACCGTGTCTATAGACTTCAATTGGGGATAATTCTCCATCACTACGAGTAAGCGGCCGAGCGCGCTCTCCACTTGCGTGGCGGCGGCGGCTTTCTGGTCCACGGTCGTGGCGCTGCCGTACTGGGTTCTTGCCTGGGCAATCGCGTCAAAAACGGCCTGCTCCTGCTTCATCGCGCCTTTAACGGAGTTAACGAGATTGGGAATGAGATCCAAGCGCCTCTGATACTGGGTTTCCACCTGGGCCCACTGGCCGTCAATAGCCTCGCGCCCGCTTATGAAGCTATTATAAGTTCCGAAAAAATAGATAACGACTACGAGAACGATTGCACCGACGATTAACCAGGTTTTGTTTTTCATGCCGATATTATAACACAATAATATTAAAAATGAAAAAGACGATGCGTTTTACCGTATCGTCTTTCAAATGATGCTCGAATTTATCGGGCTCGTGAACGCGGAGGGATTTGAACCCCCGACATCCAGCTTATCAAGCCGGCGCTCTAACCGGGCTGAGCTACGCGTTCGATAAAAATTGTTGGGGAATGAAGAACCTTAGATTCTCCCGAATCGCAGTTCGGGGCTATGGGCACTTAGGAACTCCACTCCCCATTTTGAAGCCGCTTGGCTTCGAGCGGATGAGAGGGTTTGAACCTCCGACCTCACGCTTGGAAAGCGCGCGCTCTACCAACTGAGCTACATCCGCGAAAGAGAAAGGAGGGGGGCGATGAAAAAATCGCCGCAACCATTGATGGACCCTAGGATCCCTGTTCAACAGTTCCTTAGCGTATGCATACCCATCCGTTAACACATCGAATACGCTAAAAATTGGCCCTCCCTAAAACCTCAAAACAAAATATATTTGCTGGAGTCAGATTAGCAAGATACGGACATCCCTGTCAACCGAGTAGTAGAAACTCAATTAGTCCTTCCGGACACGCCGCAATCGAGTTTTCACCACCCGGTCAAAAATAAAAAGAGCCGTTCCGAATCAACCGGAACGGCTCCCTAACCCACGATGTTAAACATCACATCTGAAACAACGGGCTTTTCCCGAAATTCAGATACCTCAAGAAAATTTCATCCGGCCACGGATATAACTTCTTGAAGATCCTATATATCTCATTTGCAAATTGACGAATTTCCCACTGAGCGTGTTCATCGCACCGAAGGGAGAAAAAATTCATCAGGCTCTCGAGATTGACCGTCCATAAAACATGAATCCGAAACGTGTAGGGCAGGTTTTGCGCAGCCAATTCGGGCGCTACTCCCAATTGCCTTGAAGTTTGGTAGATTTCGAGACGTTTGCGGAGAAAATCTCGAAAGAGAAGCTGCACCGCACGATTCTCATCATCATTCGTGTCCTCGAAGGTGTAGGCCATCGGCTTGCCCACCTGCTTTCGAAAACGGTCCGGAATATAAAAATCCTTTTCCCGAACAATCCCGTCGAAGTCAACCGGCAACTCAGACCAAACTCCGTAACGATGGCGGACCCATTGCCGATGGACAAATATGGGCACATGGAGAAGGAATGTCATCGAAGCGTGTCCGAATCCACGACGCGGATTGGGTTTCGTTTGGACTGCCGCCCTAAGATACTGCTCGAATCCATTGTGTCCGACAAGATGCATCTCACCGACATTTCCTACCTTCACCAGAGGCCCCTCGAACAACGGGCTATGGGATCCTTCAAGAGATTCATCAACGAAACTGGAAACACTTCCGACTTTTTCACTCCAGACATCTTTATGCCAGGCTGTTTTTATTTCACGCGGATATTTAACCGTATTCTCATAGGCCCACGGCACCCAATCCTTTACCATTTGAGCAAGGAGCTCATCTCGGACTTCCCAGAATTCGTCCGGTGCGAGAACATTCCTTTCCAAAGAGAGAAGCTCAAGAATGTGCCTTAAAGAAACCGTCCAGTAAAACTTCGTGTAGAATCTGTACAATAAAGCAAGTCGGGCTTGCTCGCGAGCGACGCTATGCTCTTCAAGCAGGGCCTTGTAAACGAGATGACTTTCTTCCCCGGATTCTTTCCAGATGGAAGCAAAAATCGGATTTTCTTCGATCGCTTTCGGCGTGTAGAAATCGCCGTCAATAATGCTGTAGCGGCCAGAAAATTCGTTGTGAACGTAATGCAATTGGAAATACGATTGGGCGTCACAAATCGGCGTTGTCACCTTCAACCGAAACATGACGCTACCCTCGAACGGCGTTTCATGCCGATCCCGGTAGAGCGCTCCGATTAATCCAACCCCTTTTTCACCGACTTCTTTGGTTTCCCGACCAGTCGATACCCGAGCGCTTCTTACAATCGACGGGTCTTGGAGGAAGTCTTCAAGGGGAATGGTTACATTCCCGCCGGAGAATTCCCATTCATCCTCGTCGAATCTAACAAAGACGCCATCCACTTCAATCGTGGTATGGTGATTCTGATACGACCGGCGAGGATTGAATCTGGTTTTCAAATCATCCAAATTTGGCACATCGGCAGTGTTTGTCATGATCCTTTATCCTTTTTTATGGGCGTTGTAGTTAACGAACCAAGGCCACTTTAAACCCAAAGCCGCCCCTTAAGCAAGGGCGACCCTATTTCCCACAAAAACAAAAAAACAGTATCTCTTTAAAGCGAATATTGCCGAAGTAATTCTTGAAATTACCGAGCGAGCCGCGACGCTGAGCCAGGCCCCCCGCCGTAAGGCGAGTTGGGTGGCGAAGAGCGTGCGAGCGAGGATAATTTTGAATTACGAAGATCTATGAGCGAAAAGAGATACTGTTTGCAGTCCTAGTATTCCATTCCGCCTCCCGGAGGCATTGGCGGATTCTCTTTCTTGGGAATCTCCGTTATGCCCGCACCGATAGTAAGATAGGTGGCCGCAACTGAGACGGCGTTCAAAAAAGCGGTCTTTGTGACTTTCAGGGGGTCGATGATGCCGGCCGATTTCAGGTCATCGATGTCGTTCTTAAAGGCGTTAAAACCCTTCCAGCGCTCGCCGGACGAACGATTCTTCAGCTTATCCACTATCTTCCCGGGATTCTCGCCGCTATTCGCCACGATGGCGTTCAGGGGCGCCTCGGTCGCGTACATCAATATTTTTCTGGATGCTTCCTCAACCGGCGTAAGGTTCTTGCCGTCGCCCTTCATCTCAAGCGAGTAGACGTTAAAAAGCGCGATGCCGCCACCGGGCACGATTCCCTCTTCCATTGCCGCGCGCGTGGCCGCCACCGCATCTTCCACCCTCTGCTTTAGTTCTTTCTGGGCAGATTCGGTCGGCGCGCCAACTTTAATAACGGCAACGCCTCCGGCGAGCTTCCCTAAGCGCTCCTGTAATTTTTCCTTGTCAAAATCGGAATCGGTATTTTTAATCTGCCCTTTAATCTGCTTCACCCTCTCTTCAATAGCATTCTTATCTCCTTTTCCGGCGACGATGACGGTCTTGTCCTTAGTCGAAACCACCCGATGGGCATGGCCCAGGTCGTTCAGTTCCACGTTTTCCATCTTTTTACCCAAGTCATCGGAAATAAAGTTGGCTCCGGTCACAACAGCGATGTCCTGAAGCATTTCTTTTTTTCTGTCTCCGAAACCGGGCGCCTTCACCGTCAAAATATTGAAGATGCCGCGGATCTTGTTCACAACGATGGTGGCCAGCGCTTCGCCGTCCACGTCCTCCGCTACTATCAAAAGTTCTTTCTTGCCGCTCTGAACCACCTTCTCCAAAAGCGGAAGCAGGTCACCAATGGCGGAAATCTTCTTGTCGGTCACCAAAATGTACGGGTCCTCCAAAACCGCTTCCATTTTTTCCTGATTGGTCACCATATACTGCGAAACGTAGCCGCGGTCGAACTGCATCCCTTCCACCATCTCGTAGGTATTGCCGATGGTATTGGAATCCTCGATCGTCACTACGCCATCGCGGCCGACTTTGGACATAATTTCCGAGATGAGCTTGCCTATCTCCCCATCCTTGGCCGACAAGGTGGCTACTTCCTCTATTTTTTTGTTATCGTTTATCTCCTCTTTCTGGGCTTCGAGCGCCTTCACGACGACCTCGCTTCCCTTTTTTAATTCTTCCGCCAGTTGGATGACGTTAAAACCCTTCTCGCGAATGGCTTTCTCGCCTTCTTCTATCATCGCGTGCGCCAAAACCACCGCTGTCGTCGTGCCATCGCCGACGGCATCATCGGTCTTGTCGGAGGCCTGTTTCAGGAACTCCGCACCGAGATTCTCGTACTTATTCTCCAATTCTATCTCCTTGGCGACCGTCACGCCGTCAAAAGTGACCTGCGGGGCGCCGTAGCCCTTTTCTATCACCACCGCCCGTCCGCGGGGACCCAGGGTCATCCGGACCGCTTCGGCGAGCTTGTCCATCCCCTTCTTCATCGCCGCCCGGGCGTTCTCGTTGAATAAAATTTCTTTTGCCATGTTTTTTAATTAATCCAGGATTGCAAGGATATCGTCCTCATCGCCAACCAAATATTTTTTCTTCTCAACTTCTATTTCGTCGGGACCGTACTTCTTAAAAAGCACCCGATCTCCGACCTTAACCGACATCGGCGTTCTTTCGCCCTTGTCGTTCAGTTTGCCGGGGCCGACCGCAATGACCGTGCCCTGCATCGGCTTTTCCTTTTCGGCCGTGTCGGGAAGCACGATGCCCGACTTCGTGACCGCTTCCTCCGAGAGCGGTTCAATGAATAAATGATTCGATAACGGTTTAAAATTCATATTTTTATATCTTAGCAATGCCGACCTTTGATTGCTAACAGGTAGTATTTTAGACACACCGGAGATTTTGTCAATAATCGGGAATGCTCCTACAATTCAAAATATGTTTACCGAGTGGCTCGAAAAATTGCCGGAAGATAACCTGGCCCGTAGGGCTTTCGAGTTCGCCAAGAAGGCCCACCTCGGCGTAAAAAGATTGAGCGGCGAACCCTACATAAATCATTGCCTGGCGGTGGCCGAAAACGTCCGCGACTGGGGCTTGGGCGATGCAGCCATTGCAGCCGCGCTCCTGCACGACGTCGTCGAGGACACTCCGCACTCGATCAAAGAGATGGAACAAAAATTCGGTTCGGAGGTCGCATTCCTGGTGAATGGACTTACGAAACTTCATTCCATTAAATATCCGAAAAATGCCAATACGGAAAACTTGAGAAAGTTCATTGTCTCCTTTACGGAAGATTTGAGAGTACTCCTCATCAAGCTCGCCGACCGCCTTCATAACATGAAAACCCTGAACTTCTTGCCGCCAGACAAGCAGAAGGAAAACGCATGGGAGACGGCCGAAATATATGCCCCCCTCGCCTACCGCCTAGGCATGCAGAAACTTTCTGGCGAATTGGAAGATTTGGCTTTCCCCTATACCCAGCCAGAAGAATACAAATGGCTAATGAAGGAAATTAAGCACGACTACGCCGAATGCCAGATCTATACCCGAAGAGTGGTTCCTGTCGTCATTGAAGTACTTAAAAAGCACGGCATTAATCCGATTGAAGTGGATTCCCGGGCTAAAAGATATTCCAGTTTGTACAAGAAACTCCTACGCCACGAGATGGATTTGGGCAATATAACCGACCTCGTCGCCATTAGGATAATCGTCGGCACCGTCGAAGAGTGTTATTCCACACTGGGCGTGATACATCAAATGTGGGCTCCGTTACCCAATCGCTTTAAGGATTATATCGCCCGTCCCAAGCCGAACGGCTACCGGAGTTTACACACCACCGTATTCGCCTTGGATAACAGAGTTCTGGAGATCCAAATTCGTACCCAGGAGATGCACGAAGAGGATGAAATGGGCATTGCCGCCCATTGGGCTTATCAGCAAGTAAAAAGTTCGCCCGATGGAAGTAAGGGCTGGGGCGGAGTAAAAAATAAAGAAGAGCTAATGTGGGTGGAACAGCTCCGCAACTGGCAAAAGAGTTTCCCCGACCAGCGGGAATTCCTGGAATCCCTGAAAGTGGATTTCTTCAAGGAGAGGATTTTCGTTCTCACCCCCCAAAACGATATTATTGACCTGCCGGCGGGAGCGACGCCCGTCGACTTCGCTTACCGAATCCACAGCGATATCGGCGACCAATGCGTCGGAGCCAAGGTGAACGGGAAAATAGTATCCCTCGATTACGAACTCCAGTCGAGAGACATCGTTGAGATAATAACCCAGAAAAACAAGAAACCATCCGAGGACTGGCTCCGGTTCGTGAAGACCGCGCTCGCCCGGAAGAGCATTAAAGAGTCTCTGAATGCCGGAAAGAAGAATCTGAGGAAAAAACTCATTGCTCCGCATTTGGAATTTAGGATAGTGAATTCCGACCGGCCGGGCTATCTGAAAGAGATTACCGCCGTCTTCGGGGAGATGAAGATAAACATAACCTATCTTCAGAGCCAGACCGACAGCCGCTCCAAGTTCTCTACGGTGTCCATCTACTGTAACACTTTGGCTGAAGAAAAAATCCAAAAACTTCTTGTAAAACTCAAAAAATTGAACGGCACCAAGGAAGTGAACTATAAGACGAGCCGGTAGCCAAATTTGACGGAATAAGAAATATCCAGTATAATCTGAAAAGATAACTTTGAAGAATAAAATATGAAAGGATAGACGCCGTGAAATACTTATCTTATCGCAAATCTCCAGTTCAGATGAGTGCTGCGGAAGTTCTAAAAGCCGGGAACGAGGTTTGTCTAAGAGTCAACAAAATCACCCGAGACCTGGAAAAACACTTCGGTAATACGCCAAAAAGGGTGGTACTATCCGCGAATCTCTTCTTTCTGATGGCGGAGTATGCCGTCATATGCGAGGAGTTTTCTAGAACAGATTCAGACGATATCTCACTTGAGCAATTCCTCAGAGAGGAAAACTTCGTAATTGACACCGGCATAGGAGTAATCCCATGCGACATAAATGCGTGTTTCCGACCCAATAAGATCGTAGTAGAGTGGGAACATCAGATTTTATCGGAAACAAAAAAGCCATCACAGTAATGTGATGGCTTTTTTCATTGTTCCAATTCCGGACCGAGTAGTTTTTCCAAAACGCCGTGCCACTCCTCGTCCGAATAGAATTCTATCGCCACCCTCCCTTTTCCGCCGTGCTTCTGAATTTTGATGGGCATTCCCAATCCTTCTTCTAAGCGCTTCTGCCAATAAGCCAGTTCCGGGTCCGCCGGCTCCATCGTTCTTCGGACTTCGCTCTTCATCGCCCGAACACTCAATCCCTTGGACAGAATATTTTCAAAAACCCGGCGTTGTTCTTCCATATTCTGAATTCCCAAAAAGGTTCGCGCCTGCGATTCGTTGAGCCTATTCTGTATCAATGCTTCCTGGATATATGAGGGCAGGTTCAAAAGGCGCATAGTGTTCGCAACTGTTTCTCGGCTCTTCCCCACCCTTACCGATATTTCTTTCTGCGTCAATCCGAACTCGTCCTGAAGGCGGAAATAGGCCTTCGCAGCTTCGATGGGATTCAAATTGTGGCGCTGAAGGTTCTCAATGAGGGCCATTTCAAGCTTATCCTTATTGGCATCCACTTTGCGGACGATTGCGGGCACCCTCTCCAATCCCGCCAATTTCGCGGCCCGCAGGCGGCGCTCGCCCGCGATCAATTGGTATTCCACATCCGTGCCCGTTTCGGTTTCTTTGACGACCTTAGAGACGACGAGCGGCTGGATGATGCCGAATTCTCGTATAGACTGGGCCAATTCCTCAAGCCCTTCATCATTGAACTCATGGCGGGGCTGGTAGGGGTTGGGTTTTATTTTATCCACCTCTATCTGGAAAATAGAATCGCCGCCGGATATTTTCCTAGCGGGACCGGGTGTCTGCCGATTCCAGCGGTCGGCATCACCCTGCGCTCTCGGCTCGCGAGTCCGGCTATCGCCGGACACCAAGCTCACTTCGCCTCCGAGAGCTCCCGTACGGAAAACATCCGCCGGCTTGTTAGAGGGTGGATAATTTTCTTGTTGGTTGTTTTTTGGAGGAATAAGAGATGATAATCCTCTACCGATTGGCATATTGATATGATACCCCATTATATTTTTGCGATAAAGCTCGAATGCGGCGCGCTTCGCCCATAACGGAGTGCGCTATTCGCGCACGCACGCCGCCCCAGTTGTTAAGGTTAATTTTATATCGGAAACAGTGATCCTATTGCCAGCAAAAACATAACGGGGTCCTCTTGCTGACAACAAAAATTAGCGACAAGCGCTAATTTTTGGTCCAGCAAGGGAAACTAAAACAGAGGGGTAAAAACCTCCCGATTCGCCACTTTCCTTCAAATGAAATTTCGAGGATTTGAATAAATTAAATTAAAAACAAAGAGCAACTCGAAATATGAAGTACTTGCAACGTACCAGTCAGTTCCACCTTCCTCTGTTTCAGTGAAACGTATATATACGCTAGTCCGAAACTTCAGCAAGACATTCTCCCACAAACGTCACAACTGCAGATTGTTTCGCCTATGTTTGAAATGCCGCACATCGGCTCGAACCAAGAAAAATCATAGCATCCTAGCTTTCGGTGTCAAACGATGACTGTGGATTAAATTGCGGATAGACCGGCGCGTTTTGGGTTTCCGGCGCAACGCCCGAAACCAGCTCATTCGCCAATCTCTCGTAAGCAATGGCGCCGGGACTCTGGGGAGCATAAAGCATGATCGGCTTCTGGAAACTGGGTGCTTCGGCCAAAGCGACCGAACGGGGAATCTCCACTTCGTAAACCTTGTAGGGAAAACGCCGGCGCACCTCCCGCGCTATTTCCCGGGAAAGCCGTTCGCGTTTATCGTACATCGTTAGCAGCGCGCTTACGGACTTTATTTCATGGCCCAGATTGTTCTTGATGAGGTCCACGGTTTCCAAGAGCTGGCTTAAGCCCTCCAAGCTGTAATATTCACACTGGATCGGCACGAGAATCTCGTCGGCCGAAGCCAAACCGTTTACGGTAAGCAGATTCAAGCTTGGTCCCAGGTCTATGAGAATGAATTCGTAATTATTCCTCAATCGCTCGATGAAGTTCCGAAGATACCACTCCCGGTCCGGAAGATTCACGAGTTCCACGAGCGCGCCGGCCAAGTCCGGCGAGGCCGGTATCATTTGCAGATTCGCGAGATAGGTTTCTTTAATGACCCGCTCCGGCGCCTGGCCGGCGAGGAGGATGTGATAAATGGTCTCGTCCGGCGCATGGCGGACGCCCAAGCCCACCGTTGCGTTATATTGGGGGTCAAAATCTATGAGAAGCGTTTTTCTGCCCATCATCGCCAAATAGGCGGAGAGATTCATCGCCGTCGTGGTTTTCCCCACCCCCCCTTTCTGATTAAAAATCGCGATAACGCGCGCCATTTACATTGATTTTAGTTCAAATTTGGCTTATCATCAAACAAAATTTGCCCGGGTGGCGGAACTGGCAGACGCGCAGGACTCAAAATCCTGTGATCGCAAGGTCTTGTGGGTTCGATTCCCACCCCGGGCACAGCTTGATTCGCACAACTCTTGTGCGAATCTTCGCTTTAGACACCCACGGTTTCTAAACACTCCGACCCCGGCGTCGGAGCTATTTCCTACACGGGGAAAACCTACCACTTTTCCCCGACCCCCTTTTGTGTGTCCGGAGCGCACCAACTGATTAGCGCAAGTGGTCCGTGGCTTCGGGGGAGGAATTCCATTTGAGCAGAGCGAATACGGAATTCCGGAGGAGAAGGATTCCCACCTCCGGCCCCCTTTCGTATCCCCGAAGCACCCAAACAAAAACACCCCTTCGGGGTGTTTTTGAAACTACTTGGTTGACGTCGCAGTTGGATAATTCCAACCCCCCATCATCCCGCCGGGATAATAACCGGAGTTGAATCCCCCGCGCATCATTCCTCTCATGCCGTAACCGGAGCCGTAATCGTAACCATTCGATGAACCGATTATCAAACCAAGCTTAAAGCCACCCCAAAAGACGAACACAAGGATAAGAATGCCCAGTACCAAACGAAGGATGAAATGCCAGCCTCCGTGGCCGCAGTGTCCGCAATGGGAACCACAGCAATTCTCGCATTTCATATCCATCGCTCCTTTCTTCCCGTTTTTTTCTTCTGCCATTTAAATTTAAAAACAAACGACCTTTCTAGAATTATATCGCATTTTCCTTGATTAGTAAATCTCTTTTCTTCTTTGAACCGCGATTGTAGCCGCCCAGCTTTCCGTCCGAGCGGATAACCCGATGGCATGGAATTTTCGGGTCATGATTGCCGTTCAGGATATTCCCGACGGCCCGGTAGGCCTTCGGCCGGCCAGCAAGTTTTGCTACTTGCTTGTAGGTTAAAACCTTGCCTTTTTTAATCCTGCTTACCACTTTTAGAACTTTTCCCTTGAACATTTTATTTTTCTATGTCGAAGACCTTTTCTCTCGAGCCCGCGCCGCTTACGAGCGTGATGTTTATTTTCGCGACGCCGAAGTATTCCGCAAGCGCTCCCAAGACGGCCTTGTTCGCTTTCCCGTCCGCCGGCGGCTCGGTTACGCTCACTTTATAGTGGGTTTCGTCCAGCTTCTCCACTTTTTCCTGCCTAGTCTTAAGTTTTACCGATACAAAAATCTTCATTTGAAGCAGGATTTCAGGATATCCACATTTTTCTTGTCCGGCCCCTCATCCTTGAATCCGGGCACCTCCAGAAGCCACGCCTTGTCCCATAGCCGCTTTTCTTTCGCCAGTTCTTTGAATCCGGCAAGACCGATATGCCCCTCTCCTATATTCTCATGCCGGTCATTGTGCGAATTCCACGGCGTCTTAGAGTCATTCGCGTGAATGGCTACGATGTTTTGGAGTCCGATCTCCTTGTCCAGTTCATCAACGAACTTCTTTATATCCGGAGTACGATATTCCTTGATGATGCCGGATTCGAAGGCGTGAGCAGTATCCAAACACACCTTCGCCCTCTTTGAACCCACTTTCTCGAAAATATAGGCCAGTTCCTCGATTGTTTTTCCAATCTTCTCTCCACCGCCCGCATTGTTCTCGATAACAAGAAAGCTCTTTCCAGAAACTTCATGCAAAACTTTTTCGATGGCCGTAATCACCTGTTCTATCGATTTCTTCTTGTCCATTCCAGTACTGGAGCCGATGTGAAAGATGACGCCGGCCGCACCGATGAGCTCTGCTATCTTGAAATGAGCCGAAAGATTCTTAATGGATTTCGAAAGCAGGTCTCCATTCGGAGTTCCCAGATTTATGAGATACGGGGCGTGGAGATAAACCGGGCCAATACCGCTCCGTTTTTCTTCCTCCTTGAATTTATTTATTTCCTCTCCGGAAGGCAACTTTGCATACCACATTCGGGGAGACGCTCCGAATATCTGGATGCAATCTGCACCGATTTCTCTCGCGCGCTCGAAGGCCGTAAAAAGGCCGCCGGCGGTCGAGACATGCGCTCCAATCTTCGGCTTTTCCATAATTACGAAATAGGACTTCCCGGCGGAACTTCCCGGTCGGGTTTCAATAACACAGGGCCACCATCATTCGCGGCCAGAAGCATCCCCTGGCTCTCTATGCCCATAAGTATTCTCGGCTCCAAGTTCGCCACAACAATAATTTCACGTCCCACTATTTCCTCCGGCGAATAAATCTTTCCGATGCCGGCCAGTATTTGGCGCGGCTCCGGCTCGCCCAAATCTACTTTGAGCTTCAAAAGTTTATCCGAACCCTCTACCCGTTCGGCTTCCAGAATCTTCCCGGCTTTCAGCTCTATTTCTTTGAATTGTTCGAACTTAACCATTGTTTTTTAAATTCTTCTACGGTCAACGACTTACTTTCGGTAAAATCCCCCACTCGAGTCCTCTTTAGCCCCGCAAGGTATGCACCAGTCCCCAATTCTTTTCCGATATCCCGGGCCAGAGCTCTCACATAAACGCCGGGGCCCGTCACGATGCGCAAATCCAAGAACGGCCACTCATAACCAAGAATTTCGATATCTTTCACTTCCGCATCTCTTTCTAATAATAACGGCTTTGCACCTTTTCGGGCAAATTTATAGGACTCTTCGCCCTGAATTTTCACGGCGCTGTAGATTGGCGGAATTTGCTTTATCTTACCCAGAAATTTCTTCACCGCGCTTTCAATGGCGGAATGAACCGGTTTCTCGGCGGATACGGCGGTTTTCCCCCCTTCTTCGTCATCGGTCGTGCTCGTCTCACCGAGTTTTATCCTCGCCAGATATTCTTTTTCTTTTTTCACTTCAATCCCCAGTCTCTTGGTAGCCTCCCGGCCGATGCCGACGACGAGCACACCCTCGGCCAGGGGGTCCAGCGTTCCGGCGTGGCCGACTTTTTCGCCTCCGGTAATTCTTTTTATATCCTGAACGACGTCGTTCGAGGTCGGGCCTTTCGGCTTATAGATGGCGAAAATACCGCCCATCTTTATAATTCTCCTTCCAAATCTTCCAAAAGCTTCTTGGCCTTCCCGGAAACGCGCTTGGGTAATTTCAAATTGAAAGAGATGTAAAGGTCGCCGCGGGAAGATGAACCGAACTTCGGCATTCCCCGATGCGGGATTTTCATCTTCTCCTGAAGCGAGAAACCGCCGGGGATCTTCACCGAGAATTTCTCTCCACTTATATCCGTAACGTGGATGTCCTTTTCGAGAAGCGCTTCGGTCAAACCGATGTCTTTGGACATATAGAGATCTTCCTTCTTTCTCACGAAAGCCGAATGCGGCTTTATTTTCACGACAACGTAAAGGTCACCCACGCCGCCCTGGCGTTCGCCAGCCTCACCACCGCCCTGGATTTTGATTATCTGTCCATCCTCTACGCCCGGAGCGATGTCTATCGTCACTTCCTTCGCGCCGAAAACCCGCCCCTTGCCCTTGCATTTCGGGCAAGGCGATTTGGGAATCTGGCCGCTTCCCGAACAATCCGGACAGGTCTTCACTTGGGCGAACTGCCCGAAGAATGTTTTCCTCTCCACGTTTATCTCCCCGCGGCCGCCGCACATTCCGCAAGTATCAAAACCTTTATTCTTATCATGGCCCAAGCCCTGGCAAGCGTCGCAGACCAGATAGGTTTTGAAGTTGAGCGTGCGTTTTAACCCGCGAAAGGCCTCTTCCAAACCGATATCCTGGACTATCTCCGCGTCCGAACCCTGGGCATAGGTCTGGCGCCGCCGTCCACCGCCGAACTGCTCGAAAATGGTCTCGAAAATATCGTTTAAATCGCCCTCACCGCCGCCGACGTTCCAGTTGAAACCGCCGCCGCCCGGCTGGCCGCCGAAACCGAATCCGCCAAAATCATTCGGGAAACCGCCGGCGAAAGGATTACCGCCGCCCGCGCCGCCGCCTTCAAATACCTGGCCGAAGCGGTCATACTGGGCACGCTTGTCCTTATTGGAGAGGACCTGATACGCCTCGTTTATTTCCTTGAATTTCGCTTCGTTCCCGCCTTGCTTGTCGGGGTGGTGCTGATGCGCCAATTTCCGGTAAGCTTTTTTTATGTCTTCCTCCGTAGCAGTCTTCCCAACGCCTAATATTTTATAATAATCCTTGTTCATTTACGAAAGCAGAATGAATTCCCGGCTCCGCGTCTCCAAATTGAAGTACGCGAAACCCAAAAGTACTAGCAATTTGAAAACAAGGTAGGCAAGCAAAGTGAAAAACCAGTAGAGCAGGGCCAGAATCCCTTTCATCGCCGTGAAGAAGAGAACTAGGACGACGAGCGGCAATATCCAGGGCGAACCGCCGAGCGAAGCGGCAACGTATTTATTTACAAGATCATAGGCGAAATCCGTCAGTTTCTCGTCCGGATTCACTACGCCGAAACGGCTTTCGAAAACACCCAAGAGCTGGTTCGTCGCCTGGCCAATAAGGTTCTGCTGATCCAATTTGGGAAGGGAACGAAAATCGGTCTCGGGACCGCCGCTTACGCCCGGCACTTGAAGCTTAGTGTTCCTCAACTGGTCCGTCGCGATACTTTCGAGAAGTTGCTTAACCGTCACGCTCAAAGAAACGCTCGGCACGATAACCTTAACGACCGGCTCGGCGCTTAAAAGGACGCTCGTCACTATCTCGTGGCCCATCGCCGGAGTGAAGTTTCCCCATTCGAAATAGTTCAAATAGAGCAAAACGCAGGCTAAAAGAAGGAATCCCGTCGCGACCTTCGGCACGAAGCTCTTTGCGATATCGAAAAATTTCAGTTTTATGCTGTTTTCAACGACGTTGCGGCCGCGCCTCATCGCGACGAAGAGAAAAATGAAGAGCAGCGCCATCCCCGCAATCAAGACCATCGATATCTGAGGATATATTCTGCTCCAAAAGAGAGCGAGCGGCGCCACCGACATCGCGAAAGCTATAGTCGTCAGCTTTCCGAGCCCCTTTATCAAAAAGACCTGGAGAATGACGACCACGAGAAAAAACGTGAAGGCCAGAACGGTCGGCCAGAAATACAGGGCGCTTAAACTCATAAGCAAGCTGTTGAAACCGGAGACAGTCGCCACGCTCGCTACCGCTCCCAAAAAACCCAGCAAAATTATTTTCCAGGCGCTGCGGTCTCTTTCTTCTTCTTTGGATTCACTAATTACTTGGATTCCCGGCGTCATCTTTCTTATTATAGAGGGCTTCCCCTATCTTTTGAAGCGCGGTGGAGAGCTCGTTCGTCGCGGATTTGATGGGCTCGATATCTTCGCCTTCGCGCACTTCCTTGAGCTTGGCCAATTTTTGGTTGATATCTTCCTTTATTTCGGCGCTTATCTTATCGCCCGCGTCTTTCAATCCTTTCTCGGCGACGTAAACCAGCGATTCGGCCTGATTCTTGGCCTCTATCAATTCCCGCTTTTTCTGGTCTTCGGTCGCGTGCTCCGCCGCTTCTTTCTTCAATTTCTCTATCTCGTCCTTGTTCAAACTCGTTGATGCTTCTATCTTCACGGACTGCGCCTTCCCAGTCGCCTTGTCCTTGGCGGAAACCGTGAGTATCCCATTCGCGTCGATATCGAAGGTCACCTCAATCTGAGGCATTCCGCGCTGCGCGGGCGGAATCCCGTCCAAAATGAAGCGCGCGAGCGTTTTATTGTCCGCCATCATCGTGCGCTCGCCCTGGCCGACATGGATTTCAACCGAGGTTTGATTATCGCCGGCAGTAGAGAAGATTTGCGTCTTCGCGGTCGGCACCGTGGTATTTTTTTGTATCATCGGCGTCGCCACTCCGCCCAAGGTCTCAATACTTAAAGTAAGCGGGGTTACATCCAAAAGGAGAATATCCTTCACATCGCCCTGAAGGATGCCGGCCTGAACAGCCGCTCCCACTGCCACCACTTCGTCCGGATTAATGCCCTGGTGCGGGTCCTTGCCGAAAAGCTTTTTGACCGCTTCCTGAATGGCCGGCATTCTCGTCTGGCCGCCGACCAGAAGCACTTCATTTACATCCGAAAGTTTCAAGCCCGCCCCTTTTGGAGCTGGTGACGTTACGGCATCTTTCACTAAATCAATGGAATGATTGATGAGGTCGCCGACGAGCGATTCCAATTTCGCGCGCGATAATTTCATCAGAAAGTGTTTCGGACCGGAAGCGTCGGAGGTAACGTAGGGAAGGTTAATCTCGGTCTCCGTCGCCGTCGAGAGTTCGTGCTTGGCCCGTTCGGCCGCTTCCTTGAGGCGCTGGAGCGCGAGCGTGTCCTTCGAAAGGTCGATGCCTTCCTGTTTCTTGTACTCACCTACCAGATATTCAATGATTATCCTGTCGAAATCGTCTCCGCCCAAGTGAGTGTCGCCGCCAGTCGCCTTCACCTCCACCGTATCGTCCCCCACTTCGAGGATCGAAATGTCGAAAGTCCCGCCGCCGAAATCGTAGACAACTATCTTCTCATTCTTCTGTTTGTTCATCCCATATGCCAAAGCGGCTGCCGTAGGTTCATTCAAGATACGCTTCACATTGAAGCCAGCTATCTCGCCTGCGTTCTTGGTCGCCTGGCGTTGGGAATCGTCGAAGTAGGCCGGGACGGTAATGACCGCCTCGGTGACCATTTCGCCGAGCTTCGCCTCCGCATCGGCCTTCAGCTTCTGAAGGACCATCGCCGAGATTTCCTCCGGCTTGTACCACCGATCCGCCATTTTTATCTCCACGCCGCCCGTCGCGCTCTCTTTTATCTCATAGGACAGCCACTTCCTATCGCGCTGGACCTCCGCATCGCTCCACTTGCGGCCGATGAGCCGTTTCACGGAGTATATCGTATTCGCCGGATTCACAACGCCCTGGCGCTTGGCCAGAAGCCCCGTGAGCCGTTCGCCCGATTTGTTTATCGCGACGATTGACGGCGTCGTGCGCGCGCCTTCGCTGTTCTCCAAAACTTTCGGCTCTCCTCCTTCCATGACCGCAACGGCCGAATTCGTCGTTCCCAGATCTATTCCTAAAATTTTACTCATATTTTTAATTTATTGTTTTTTATTGACCTTTTGACAACTTGACCCTTACTGGACGGATAACTTTGTCGTGGAGCTTATATCCTCCCGAAATCTCTTCCGCTATCGTCCCCGGCGGCTCCGCGGCATTCACTTCCCCCACCGCTTCTTCCAAATTGGTATCCAGCGGGTCACCGCGCTTCACATGAATTCTCTCAAGACCGTTCTTCCTCAATGTCTCCTCAAGCTGGCTTTTTATGAGCTCCATCCCCTTCCTGGCCGGGTCATTCTCGGCGACCACCGAGAGTCCCAATTCGAAACTATCCAAAATCGTGAGCAACTCCGCTATTAGGACTTCGTTCGAAAACTTAGCGAAATTCTCCAGCCGTTGCGCTTCTTCTTTCTTGTAATTGATGAGGTCCGCCTTCGCCCGTTTCCAACCGTCTAGATACTCATCCCTTTCTTTTTTAAGCTTCTCCATATCCTCTGCCTCCGTCCCGTTATTTTTTATGTCTTTTTCGTCCGGCATATTTTTATATTAATTCCCCACTGACCTCTCGAGCGACTTCAGGAACCTTATCGGCCTGGTATAATCCATCCGCTTCGGACCGATAGTGATAACGAGAAAATTCCCCGGTTCGCACCTCAAGTAAGTCGCAAAGACGGAAACATGGGGGCTGCGCGTGACGGGGCTTTGGCCGACGAAAACTCTCGGCCATTCCTTTTCCTTCTCCCACCAGGATTTGTTTTCCATTATCCTCTCCGGCAACATTTCGAAATCCCGAACTACCTCAACTAAATCTTCTTTAGACATCGTATCCAATTGTTCCAGAAGTCCCTCTAGACCGCTCCCGAAGAACTCACCACCACCGGGAAGGAATCCCACGCCCAAAAGACCGAACTCTTCCGCTACTTCTTCGACGAATGACTTGCGTTCTCCTTTCCTGAAATCCGCCTCCAGTTCCCGGAAAGCGCTCACTTTAGATTCTCGCTTCGGCTCCTCGAGTAAAAAATGTTCGGCCAAGAATCGGTAGGCCTTGTCGGTCGGAATCCGTCCGCCCGAAGGGTGTTTCTGCGAAAAATATCCGGCGTCGCTAAGAGCGGAAAGCTCCCAGCGTATCATTGCCGGCTTGATGCCGAAGTCATTCGTATCGTAAAGGCGCTCGGAAGTGACGGGTTCGTTCGTTTTGATGAAGTCCCGCACCGCGGCTTCCAATATGGCCCTACTGCGCTCTGTCATACTGACCATTATAATATATTAGCACTCAGCACTGTCAAGTGCTAGTGGGTCGGATATCTTATTCTGCTCGAAAACACGCTATGCCAAACCCCAGCGAGGTTTGGCCGCTTGCTCTCGGCCTCGCTCTGCCCTTACGGGCAACCCTGCCCACTCGGCCTGCGAGACAGTTTTCTCGCAAAATAAGATATCCTCTTGGTTTTTATTAGGAAAACGAGAATTCCCCCTTATGCGCTACCCATAAACTCTATCAGGAAACCATCGTTGTCCCTTATTTGCGCATATTGCCATCTGGTTCCTTCTTTCGGTTCCAAGGTCAGTTTAATGCCCTTATTCTTCAATTCGCGGCAAAAGGCTTCTAAATCATCAACTTCAAAACTGGCGATTTTCCCGCCGGGCTTCAGCATAGTATCGTCTTGTTTCTCCCGTTTATTCCGGAAACAGACCAACTCAACCAGGGCTTTCCCGCTCTTCATAAATGCTCTGTCAAAAAATCCTGCCATCCCTTGCTTTGAATCTACCTTATCTACTTCAAAGCCCAACCGTCTATAAAATTCAATGCTCTCATCCAAATTAGAGACCGAGATGACGATGTGATGAATTCCGGTAATCATGCTAACCCTACGGGCAGGCGATGGAGGAAGTGGTGACAATGCCGGAGTTGGAAATTCCCAAAAGGAAGCAGGAACCGCCGGGAGAGGTTAAGATGACGCCGTAGGTGGAAGCGGTGAAACCGATGTTTCCCGCCGATTTCAATAAAACGTTGGTTGAGGGAGAGAATCCTGTTCCCAAACCGACTTGCCCGTACTGACCACCCAGAGAAACGTTATTGTTGAAATATCCCGTGTACCACGGAAAGGATGCGGTGCCCAAGGTGAGCGTGCTTGAAACCGACGTCGGAAAAACCGCGGAATCGAAATTGGCGGCCGAGACGCGCGCGATGGCTGTTTGAACGGAGCGCGTAAGCTGGGTTGCCGGCGTCGGTGAATTATAGGTCATCGTGAGCCCCAACTGGATGAGCGCGAGCCCGCCGGGGTTCTCGTATTTGGTTACCGTAAAACTGTTCACGTTCACGTTGGAATTGGTAAGCGCAACGGGTGTGCTCGAAGGAATGAGCGTACCCTCACTCAAATATATCGCCGTGCCGCTCGCGTAGACCAGAGTCGGGTCCATCGTGGACGAGGCCATGCGAAGTTTTAACGTCGTGGTCGCGGCCCCGCTCGTCATATCTATCAAGCTCGATTGCTGAACGAGCTGCTGAACCGTGTTCGCCACGAATGACACTTGCTGGTTCACGTCGTTCACGGAGTTCTGGCGCGTCTGGACTTTCGTGATGGTGAGAAGAATCGCGGTTAGAAATATCGCGCTTACCGCAAAAATGGCGACGTAAACCAAAAGCTCAATGAGGGAATATCCTTTTTTCTCCCGAAAATCCATAAATTTAACTATTATATGATAACACAAAATGTGCCCTCTTACTTGTAATAAATACGATTGGGAACGCGGAAATCGACGTAGGTCGTCTTACCGACATCCAGTTTACTGCCAAGACCTTTCAGGATGGAATCGAGATTCTCCGGTATAAAGTTCAAACTGAAGTAAAAATCAGGGCCCTGGGCCAGCTGCGCCGTCCACTCCCGGGACGACAAATCCACCGATTTTACCGCCACGACGCGAAAACCGTTCCGGTCGAGCGCATCGATGGTCGATTTAAAATTTAAAAACCATTCCGGCCTCGAAAAAAGCGGCTGGCCCGATATGAAGACCCGATCGCTTGCGTAGCCGATCTTAAGCAGAAGAGAACCGGAGACATCCGGCACCTCCGAAAAGACAACGCCGTTCTCGTCCAAGCCGTAGCAAGCTGAACCGGCCGCATTGCACACTACGCCCCATAATTTCCTCTCTTCCGCCGTCATGTTCACGGAACGTTTCCAAAAATCCGTTTGCACCTTGAGATTCTTGAGTGCCGGAAATCTCCAAAGAGAATCCGGATGCCCGCCAAACTCCCAAAACAGTATGTTCTTCGGCCCGAGTATGGCGCGGACATGATTTCCGAGCATTTGAATTTTCAAGGCGTTCGATATGTCTTCACTTGAGATTCCCGGCAGGTCCGGAGCGTTCATCTCTTTTACCGAAAGCCAAGGCGAATGCAACACGAAATAAGCCGCTCCGATCGAGAGCGCGCCCAACAAGAAAAAGCCTCCCGATATCATCCAAAATTTAAGCCGGCTCTTTTTCCTGAAACTTTTCCCTGGTTTGTAATGTTCCAAATCCATTTTCTTATTGATATACCCTGATGGGGAAAGAATAAATATTCGAGGAAACGCTGTTTCCCACACTCACCCTGACGATGTAATCCCCCGCTTCCGCCCAGCCGTGATGCAGAATGGTGATGGTTCCGTCTATCGTCGCACCCTGGTCCTTGTTCCCATCGCCCCAATCCGCCTTATAAATCTGGCCGCTGTTTATCGAGAAAGAAAGCGGCTCATTCACGGAGATCATTATCGTTGCGGGAGGTGGAGGAACGTCGAAAACCGAACTGGTCGGAGTGGGTACGTTTCCGACGGGCAGGGTCGGCACGGTAATCCCGCCGATACCGCTCACGGACGGAGATGACGTGGCGCCGGATAAATTCGCCCCCAATGAGGTCAGCTGCTCTCCGACCACGCTTACCCAATTGCCGACCTGATTTTTCAGAAAAGAACCGGCGGCGGTTTCCGTTGTGCTCGCTAAGGATTTGGCATACTCGCCGGCTTTCTGGGTCGCCGTTTTCCCTATCTCCGTCGCTTGTTTGGACACGCTTCCGGTCAGCCCCTCGTTCCACCAATTCTCGTAGGC
>Ga0187878_1000387_pt1 | contig 51825 bp, 78 predicted proteins | sample June2016WEW_17_1_FD_132979 | JGI IMG/M metagenome (GOLD analysis project Ga0187878, IMG submission 132979) | Peatland microbial communities from SPRUCE experiment site at the Marcell Experimental Forest, Minnesota, USA - June2016WEW_17_150 | ecosystem: Environmental > Terrestrial > Soil >... | reverse complement strand
TCAAACCCGCAAACAACCAACCGCCCGAGCAAGGCCTTTTAAGGCAATCGGGCGCGAGAAGGAGGGGAAACCAGATGGAACGCATCTCCCTAGGGGCAAATCGTTACGCGGTAGATTTTACAGGCCAAGCATATCGAGCCGTGGAAAAGATTTCGCCCGAAAGGGCACGCGAAATGATTGGCCTGGCGTGGAAGCAGATGAATGAAGAAAACCTGACGGCGATGCTCCTTAATTACGTTAAGACACCCTGGGAACAGGAATTTTACGAGAAATATAAAGGCCCTGTTTCCCGGTCCTGGTGATTCTAAGACATGCCCCCGCTCGGCCGTGGCCGTTTTGGTCGGGTCCCGCAGTGCGTAGCTCCTCGGAAGACAGCAGGGCATGACCAGGGCGGGGGTTTTTCGAAAGGAGGGGGATTTGAAAGCACTCACGAAGATTTTAAATCGTTTTACTGGCTCGCTCATTTTTGAAGCCGAAGTTGACGGTGGAACAGAATCTATCCGCCTCGGGCTTGCCGCGAAACTGGCCTATAAAGGCGGAGCGGACCTGCGCGGAGCGGACCTGCGCGGAGCGAACCTGTACGGAGCGGACCTGCGCGGAGCGGACCTGCGCGAAGCGGACCTGCGCGGAGCGGACCTGCGCGAAGCGGACCTGCGCGGAGCGAACCTGCGCGAAGCGGACCTGCGCGAAGCGGACCTGGGCGAAGCGGACCTGGGCGGAGCGAACCTGCGCGGAGCGGACCTGCGCGGAGCGAACCTGTACGGAGCGAACCTGGGCGGAGCGAACCTGCGCGGAGCGAACCTGCGCGGAGCGAACCTGTACGGAGCGAACCTGGGCGGAGCGAACCTGTACAGAGCGGACCTGTACGAAGCGGACCTGCGCGAAGCGGACCTGCGCGGAGCGAACCTGTACGGAGCGGACCTGTACGGAGCGAACCTGGGCGGAGCGAACCTGCGCGGAGCGAACCTGCGCGGAGCGAACCTGTACGGAGCGAACCTGGGCGAAGACGTCAAACTTGTAGGCGATCGCCCCATACTCCAAATCGGTCCCATCGGGTCCAGATCTGATTATCTCACCGCATTTTTTACCGACAGGGGCATTTATCTCCGAACTGGCTGCTTTTTCGGCACTCTCGTTGAATTTCGCGCATCCCTCGCAAAAACCCACGACGGCAACACGCACGCAACCGAATATGAGGCGGCGCTGCACCTTATTTTGAGACACAGAGAGTTATGGAAGGGCGAGGAATCACCCGATTGTGCGCCGGATGAAACGGAGGTCTCCAATGTGTAACTGCCAGCACAACCGCACATCAATCGAGGTAACGGACCTTGGCGACCGGACGCGGGTAATGACAACCTGCACAGCCTGCGGAGTCACCGTCTCAAACCGGGTGAAGCCGAGCCTGACGCGGGACGTTAAGCGCAGCCAGGACGAATTTAACCGCATGTACGCTCAGTCTCAGGGCTGGAAGGAACCGGCATGACAATCGAAGAGGCGAAAAAGAAAACATGCCCAATAATGAGCCATTGGGTTGCAGGACAAAACCTTGGAGATAATCCGCAATGGGCTTGGAGCTATTGCCTAGCCGACGATTGTGCGATGTGGCAGGCCTTCCCCGAGCTTTGGAAGGACACGGACACGGGCAAGTTTTACGGTTGCGATTCTATTCCGCCAACCCGCGAACTGCAACCGACGGCGGGATGCTGCGGGTTAATCACGAAGGAGCCGGCATGAAAGCGACTGACTACTTCCACGACATGAACTTTGTGGCGGGTCTGCTTGGCTATCCGCAGGAGAGCTGCATGTGCTACGGAATAGGATGTAAATACGAAAACAAGAGCCTTGGTGAACGTGCGGGCGAGTGCAGGAAGCCGGCGCATGTCAAATGCCCGATTACCGAGGCTGAGGATCGGGAAATGAACGGAATGGACGATGAAGGCTACTTTTGCCCCACTATTGGGATAGACGGCGATGAGTGCCCGTACCCACCGGATGAACGTAGCCCGCTCCGGTGCCACAGATGTGAAGCACAGCGCGGACATTTAGGAGGCTGAACCATGACAACGATTCGGCAAATCAACTGGGGTCTGCTCGGCGGGATGGCTCTCTCGATAGCCGCCTGGTGCGGGATTGTGTTCCTGGCGTGGATGATCGCAGGATAGGAAAGGAAGGACTGAATGGGTACAGAAATGACGGTTTACGATTGTTCAACTGATGTCGCCATATCCAGACCACCGGCTGTAGTTCTCGAAGAAGCCCGGAAAGCGGCAAGCGCCCTGCAAGATGTTGTAAAGAACAAGCAGAAGCCGGTTATCTTCAACGGAGAGCAATACCTGGAATTCGAAGACTGGCAAACAGTGGGCCGGTTCTACGGTGTTACCGCCAAAGTGGTTTCAACTGAGTTTATCGACTTCGGGGCCGTACAGGGTTTTCTTGCTAGGGCCGTGACTCTCCGCGCCGATGGCATGGAGGTAAGCGCAGCGGAAGCCATGTGCATGAACGATGAGCCAAACTGGAAATCCAAGCCGCTTTTCCAGTTGCGGTCGATGGCTCAGACAAGGGCCTGCGCCAAGTCCCTGCGAAATGTGCTGGCTTGGGTCGTGGTCCTGGCCGGATATAAGCCAACTCCCGCTGAAGAAATGCAGGAAGGGACAAACGGCAAGCCCTCGATCCAGCAGCCTACGGCGAAGAAAACGACAGAACTGACCGCACGGGGGATTATTGAGGAGGTGACGGTAAAGACCGGCACGGGCGCTAAGGGCGATTGGAAGAAATTCGGCATTAAGATTGGAGAGGCATGGTTCGGCACCTTCGATTCTAAGATCGGAGAACTGGCGCAATTCGAGAAGGGGCATGAAGTGGTTCTGTCCTACACAAGCGATGGTAAATATTCAACAGTCGTTGAACTCGTCCCGGTGGCGGTGCCTGAATGATCGAACTGACCGACAAGCACGAGTATTTTGTGGACGGGACACGACTTCCCGGCTTTTCGGAAATTGCCGAGAAAATGGGACTCGTGAAGTATTTCAACCGGGATGAATTCTATCTTGCCCGAGGTCAGGCCGTCCACGTTGCAACGGCTATGATGGACATGGGCATCCTGGATGAAGAGTCGGTTGATGAGCGTATTCGGGGTTATGTGAACGCCTACCGGAAGTTCAGGGACGAGCAACCATTCCATGAATGGAAGCACACGGAGGAATCCCTGAATCACCCCATATACCGCTTCTGCGGCACTCCTGACCGCTTTTTACCCCTCCTGGACATAAAGACCGGGGCAAGCGATCCGATCCAGTTGGAAGCGTATGCAGAGCTTCTGAGGGCAAATTCATACGACCCCGGCAGACAGGGCTATATGCTGCGCTTGAAGGAAGACGGGACATACAAGTTAGAGACCCATCGCTATGACCGGAAGCTGCTCGGCGTATTCCTTAGCGCAGTGTCAGTGTTCCATTATCGAAAAGAGAGAGGACTTTTATGAACGCAGTCGCCCAAATAGTCGATATCGGGCCGGTCGAGACGCCAGTACCTGAGATTGAAGGCGAAAAGGCCCTTGTTGTCTCCAAACAGGCCGAAATTTTAACCATCACCGACAAACCAAACTATGAACAGGGTTGCGCGTCCCTTCTCTCAATCAAGGATATGCAAAAAAAACTGGATGAGACGTTCGATCCTATCATTCAGGCAGCGCACAAAGCTCACAGAGCAGCCATCGACCAGAAGAAAAAGTTTGCGGAGCCGTTGGCAGCCGCTGAAAAAGTGCTCAAGAACAGGATAGCCACATTCCTTGAAGCTGAGGAAGAAAAGCGCAAAGCCGAGGAAGACCGCCTTCGCCTAATCGCTGAGAAGGCCGAAGAAGAGCGCCGTCTCCAAGAAGCAATCCAGGCAGAGGCGGATGGCGATTTAGACGAAGCAGCCGCAATTCTCGATGATGAACCGGCCTTTGTGCCGCCGCCGTTTGTGCCGAAGACTGTGGAGACAGGGGGCGGGATCTCCATGCGGAAGACCTGGAAGTTCACAATCGAAGATGCTTCTAAAATCCCCCGCGAGTACCTGACCCCGGACATGGTGAAGATTGGCGGCGTGGTAAGGGCACTCAGGGAAGCCGCTAAGATACCGGGCGTGAGAATTTATGCGGAAGACTCAATCGCAGCGGGGAGGCGATAAATGTCCAGGCGCAGGCAGCGGGTAGATTTCAGGGTGTCAATTCTTATCGGGACGCGCAAGGCAAAAGATGTGCGCGAATGCTTGCAGGCTCACTTGCGGGACACTGCGGCGATGCAATTCTCCGACCACTCGGACGCTATTAACGTAACCGTTCTTCGTCGCCGCCCGTTCTGGCAATTCTGGCATTAGCCGCCTAGCCGCTAAGGGGATAACCATGGGAGATATTGGGGATTATTGGGGAGAGCACCGCGAGCACAAGGAGCGGCAGAAGGCCAGACAGATAATCTGCCACCAATGCGAGTTTCACGGCAGACCCAGCAAGAAAGCCAACTTCACGTATCCAAATCGGCTGGGTAAAGACGGTTGGAAGCCCCTGTATAGCAGGGATGGTCGGCTTGTCGGCTATGAATGCCCGGAATGCCAAGAGGCGGAAGACTAGCCGCCGGGGGTAGCCAGTGCGCCAAGAGAGGGGGAGTGGTGAGGCATTACTATCACAGCTATGAATCTGAACGAGCCTATGAGAAAGGCCGTAGAGACGAGGATTACGGTTGCCGCGACTACGATTATGACCGACATCGGGGCTACGAGCGCGACGAGGCGTATTTCCAGGGCCACCAGGACCGGGAGTGGGAGATACGGGAAAGGCACGAAGAGGAACGGCTCGAAGAGGAACGTGAAATAAGGGCCGCCGAACAACGCAGGCAAGAGTGGATGCGCCAGCAGGAGCAAGAATATTACGACGAATGCCGGCAGGAGGAATACGAAGAAGAGCCGGAAAGAGAGGGGGAGAAGTGAAAGCAACCACGATTGTAATTAGCGCCACTTGGTATGGAGATGGGAATTTCCAAGAATGCAAGCAGGAGATTTCTGCTTTTGTCTACGGGGATTTCGCCGTCTATAGGTCGATAGAAGGCGGGATAATCATGGGGCCGGGTAAATGGACGCTTACCCACATTCCATCGGGGCTTGCGTGTCGGTGCCATATTTATAAGAACAGAGCGATAAAGGCGGCTGCCGCAGCGTCTAAATGCCCCGAGAAGTGGGAGGGCGAGAAATGAGCTGCGAAGATCAAGCCTGTCCGCCGCCGCCAAGAACAAGAGCGGGAGAGCCCTACTGTAGCCAGTGGCCGTGCTGCCAGACGCCCGGCAACGCTGTTCTGAAACGCAACGAACGGGGTTTCTTTTGCTGCCCTCTTTGCGGCGCATCCTATGGGGCGATGCAGGGGGAAGGCGACGGCCCTTTATCCCGCGAAGAAAATGTAAAACCGAAGATTGTAGTCCTCTGTGGATCGTCTCGATTTGTGGACATTATGGCCGTGTGCGCCTGGTTGATTGAACGAGATGAACACGCCATCGCTCTATCGCTGCATCTTTTGCCCTGGTGGTATGGGGCGGAAGACCATCATCAGGCAGAAACCGAAGGTATTGCCAGACAGATGGACGATTTACATCTTCGCAAGATTGACCTTGCCGACGAGGTCTTTGTTGTTTGCCCCAACTTTTATATGGGGGAAAGCACAGCTCGTGAGGTCGACTACGCCAACCGGTTGCTGAGGCCCATTCGCATGTATCCCTATGACCCGATCGGCAAGAAGGTCCAGGAACTAATTGAGTGTGCGAAGGCGCAGGGAGTGTAGGGTCCCCGCCCCGCCGGAGGAAGGGGGTAAAAGTTGAGAACAAACCAAAAAGACAATAAACCCGCAGAAACAGTCATGTACTTACTTCCATGCGCTCCTAATGTCTGTCAGGAATGCGCTGTGGATCACGATCCCGCTCAACCCCATAACGCCCAATCTCTGTACTATCAGTATAGTTTTTATGCGGCACATAACCATTGGCCCACTTGGGTTGATGCCTTAGCGCACTGCTCGGATGATGTAAGGGCGTTCTGGGAACGGGAATTGAGAAAACTAGGCGAGTGGCCGGAGGAAGGGAAATGAGCCAGAAATCTCTGCTACAACAGCAGCATCTCAACGGCCTGCGCGAAAAGTACCCTCACCGCTACGATCCTAACGAGATGGTGAAAGTACACGGCTATGGGCCGGAAGATAAACAGTGCGGAGACTGCGCCCATCATATCAAAAAGCGGATGAGCAAAGATTACCACAAATGCGATATCTGGCATAAGCCGCTTACCAACGGTCCTGGTACGGATATCCGGGTCCGATGGAGGGCCTGCGCGAAATTCGAGGAAGCGGAATGACCCGCCGCAAGAGAAGGGCGAAGGAATGAGCGGATTAAGTGCATATAAAATGTATCTTGCGCTGAAGGATAAGCCGCTTTACCACGGCTCAAAACCGGGGATTCCAGTGGCTAATTGCCGGATTGTCCCAACTGGAGAGATTAGTAGACCGGAATGCTATTTTACGTGCCCGAATGCAGACGAGTGCCTTGACATAGCGGCAAGATACGATTGGCTTGGTTTTGAGCCGATCGAGCACCCCGGCCTGCTAGCTACTCCAGCGGTGAAGAAGGAGGAATGAGGATTGTTCACGGTTTACCTAATTCTATGAGGAGGAAATAGATGAGAATTTTCGGTGCAGGCGTAGGAATTTTGGTTTTGCTTTTGGCCCTTACTTGGGTGTTTCAAGGCAATGAGTTTTTCCTCTACAAGTTTTTCGGCATCAGGACCGAGAACGTGAGACGGGAGATATTCGAGCAATCGAAGGCGTACAATCAGGGGATGGTGCAGGAGCTTGAGAATATGCAGATGGAGTATATCAAGGCCCCGCCTGAAGGGAAAGCGGCAATGGCCTCGATAATCATTCACCGGGCCTCTGAGTACGACCCAAACAGATTACCGTATGATCTCAAAGTGTTTATTGCCGAACTCAAACAAAGACAGGAGGGGGTACAATGAGAAGGTGGATTCTGATTTTAGTGGTAGTACCGTTTTTGCTATCTGCGTGCGTTGAGGAGAAGTCCGTTTCGACAAAAAAGGAAATGCAGCAGCAGGAAGTCTTGATGAGTGAGGCCCTATCTCAAACAGGAATGCCGAACATCAAAAACTTCCGAGAACGCAAGATGCTTAAAGAGATTCTGGAACTCCGCGACCAGCAGGGGCTTGTTACATACACTTATGTTTTCAACGAATTAAACGGAAAGCTGGTATTCCTTGGGCAATCGGTAGGATACGGAATACCATACGCCACTCAATATACGAATCCTCAGATGAGAAACGAATCCCGTTTCGATAGTACTCACATCATAGCCCTCCCTCAGCCCGATCCGAACGGCCTGTATTCCCCGCAAAGCGCCGAAGGGACTTGGATATTGCTCCTAGACCCCAATGGCAGCGGGAAGGTGTCACCGGTTTACGTCGAACCGAGAGTGATCGTTTCACCGTTCAAACTAAGGACTGATTAGGGCAAGTATTTGAAATTGTTCAATGTACACGGAAGTAACACGGGCTAGAAGAGGCATAAAAGGGTACTTGCGTCCGGAAAAAACGGACGTTTTTCGGACGCTTCGGATAAGGGTTTGAAAGGTATTGGCACCGGATGGGCACCAGAAAGGGGGATTGCATGACTTCTGATGAGCAGCTAGAAAAGTGGGTAAACGGGATCTCGGAGCATAATGCCACGAGGGGTGAGTGTTGCCCTGATTTCTCTTGCTGTAATCCGGCTCTTAAATGGCCGGAAGAGCAGCGCAAATTATTTCGGGATCATCCCGAAGTCCGGCAAGAAATGTTGATGATGTCGCTTGGTGCGCTTTTGTCGGGGAAGAATGTCTATATATGCGGATCAGAGCCACAAACCGAACATTGAGCGTTGCAAGATTCGAACTTGCAAGGCAGTAGACGAGGCAATACTATACAGCCACCTGCACTACCAGTGCAACACCAAACTCACAGATTCGGCATCGTCTAGAAACAAAGCCAGTTTATAACATCGCTTCCTGTGCCTGTGATGGTGAGCGTTGTGCCGCTTACCGAGCATTGTACCGGCTCAAGCGCCGAGGTGTCTGTGCATACCGCCCTGCACCCAGACGGGACGGTGTGCGACCCGTTGCCGCCGCTTAAAGCGGTCGAGCCTGCTCCTGTTCCGCCCACTGATATGCCCTCTCCGAAAGAGGCAAGGGCCTCGGAGTTTATAACCGTTCTGTTTGTCGGCATGTGATCTCCAATTTTAGAATCTTACTGGTTATACGGTCCGACAAAATCGTAGAAGATGTAGCCGGACAGCGATCCACCGGAATAATTCTGAGGGATTTCAACGGCCCCAACCGGAGCCCAGTTGTCCTTCGGGATTTTAGGAAGAAGAGCCAAGATCTGTTGCGTCGCCGGAGTCCCGACCACGATCCGGGCAGTGATGCCGTTCTCGACGCACAGAAGCACCTTTAGATAGGTTCCCGCTCCCGTGCTGACTCCCGTCAGATCCCAAAAGTTGTCTATGGCCGCCCTGGAGAACATCGTCCCGCCGGAAGTGACCTTGATCGCGTTGACGATCTTGACTTTCCCCGCCGTCGTGGCGTTGGTGCATCCGGCCGAGACGCTTCCTGTCACATACGCCTGCGCGATCGGGACGACGCTCATGTTTGGATTGGTGGGTGGAGACGTCACGAAATAGTAGGGGGTTCCAGGCCCCTTGATCTCATTTCTTAGGAGCGTTTGAGACGAGGTCCCCGTTGCTATGGAGGTTGGAATGACAAACCCACGGGAGGCAGCGAGGTTGCTACCTTCAAACAGGATGCGGTTGTCCGAGAACTCGTTGTCAAAATCTTGGGTTGAGTCGGCATTGATGTAGTCAGCGTCTCCAATGACGACCGCCGACTTATCTCCCCCGGCTGTAGTCACGTTCATGGTATGGTGGTAGTTATTGTGATATTTGATCCTGGCGCCGTTCCAGATCGTCACATCGGGCGCTTGAGAGACGTTCCAGTCACTGTAAAATGAATTGCCGGTTATTTCGACGTCATCGGTCATATAGACGGAGGTTGGATACGTCTCGATGCCGATGAGCATTGCCCCCACATTATTGCCTGGATAGAGAAATTGATTGCCGATGACCTTTATCCGCTCACAGGTGTAACCGGGAGATGTATTGTCACCGCCAATTATCATATTCCCATCAAAGCAATTATACATCGTGTTGTTCGCTACGATCACGCCCTTGCACCTAGCTATATTGATGGCGCAGCGAGGCGATAGATTAGCAACCGTCGCTCGATGGTTTGTTATCGTGTTCCCGGAGATCACACCGTTATTGTCGGTCGATGTTGGAACCTTGGCGGAATAGATCGAATGTCTCTGGCAACCATCGATGCGATTGTTGATTATGCGAAAATTTGACACCCTGGCCTGACTTATCCCGTAGCCCTGGCCTGAATTTACTCCAACGATGTTAGATATATTGCAGTTAGCGACAACGCCGTCATCATACGATCCGCCAAGGTCTGCATTCATTATGATGCCGACGTTGAGATTACTAATCGTGAGGTTTTCAAACCGCACGTTGCTGATAGTCTGCCCTGAGAAGTTGCCTATGCCATTCTGGTTATATGCCGTATTCGCATCGCCGATGAGCGTGAGATCGCGGATTCTTAAATTGCTGACAGCTCCAACCGGTTGAAGGATAATGGCATTTGACGTTGCCCCCATAAGTTGTAGAGTCCCAGGGCCATCGATCAGCATATTAGTTGCGTCGGTGAGCGTGAGTCCGTTCCCGGTGAGTTTGTACGTTGCCCTCGGTATATAGAGATGGCCTCCACCGGATGCAATCACGGCATTTATCGCTGCCTGGAGCGCCGCCGTATCGTCGGTTACGCCGTCACCCTTAGCGCCGTACAACTCCGGCGTGACGACGCCAAGGGAGGGCTGAATATAGATTTTGTCCACTGCCGACGCTAAAGGAACTGTGGTGCAAACCAATACGAGAAGGGCAAGGATAACTTTTATCTTCATGATTTTATGCTCCAAAGAAGGGAGGCCCCCACCAAAGATTGTCCCTTGTGAATGTACTATACCCCGGCATTGTAGCGACTATTTTGAAAGCCTGGTTGTCGCCGTAATCCCCCGAGTCCACCCAAAACGAATATGAGCCGTCAGCGCCGGTTATCATCGTGCTGCCCGTGATTGCCGCTCCGGTTGATGCTGAATAGATCGTGGCAAGAGTCGTTGCGCCGGCCAGATAGACCGCCACTGTTGCGCCTGGAATCACTGTGCCGTTTTGGTCTGTGACAAAATCGGAATATTGCTTTCTCATTTGAAAAGTTCCTCTATTGTGTTCGCATAAACAGTCCAATCATTACCTGACAGAGCTATGCACGCCCTTTCGATAACATCGGCTTCGGCATGTTGTGAATGATACGGCGCTTCAGGCAGCCAACCCGGATCGTCAGCATCATTTCCGGGGCCTTCCATGTCGAACCAGTCTATATCCTTCAGGTTGACCCCCTGCTGTTTGCAGCGGAAGAATTCATAGAGTTCGTGCAGGAGAACAGCTACGGAATAGATCGGATTGTCAAAGCGAGTGATCTCAAACCAAATATGGTCAGGTTCTTCGCCGTAATTCCCTACCGTTGAATACTTTTGACGGTTCTGAGGAATAAAATAGATTCGGATTGGTTTCATATACTTACCAGTCCGAACTTGCGAGCTTTGGCAAACTTGTCCCGCAGGTCATCAAAGGCAGTAACATCGAAATGCAAACCCTTAGCCTGTACTTGTTTTGCGTTTTTGGTACATTTGCCTACAGCTTCATCCACACTATCCCCTATTCCAATCGCACTTCCAAGAAATTCTCCGCAATGGTTTGGGATGACCCAATTTTCTCCGTTTTTCCGGCAGGCGTTTTTTAACTTGATTGATTTGGCGATTGATTCTGGGTAAGTTACCTTGACCCAATGTCCATCTCCTTCTCCATACCAGTCGGAAAGAAGTGTGAGTTCTGCCACAACCCTTCCTATCGGTTTGGGTTTTGGCATTTTCCCTTGAGCTATTTCAAAAACATCCTGTGAGAAAGTTGACCACACTTCGCAACGAACAGGACCGGGAGGCGAAGGTTCTCGCGCCGTGAGGTCTGTATAGAAGGGTTTACCCTTGAAATCTGTAGAGTATAGAGCATCTTGAATACGGAACTCAGTTGCATAGGAACCGGCATACCCCCCGTACTTTTTGAACATAGGTTTCATCTTCCCGTTAATGTGCTCAAAAAGTGGCGGCAACTTGTTCACTACCCATCCGAGGTAAGCTGCGTCCTTATTCTCCAGCCCTATTAGACAGGGCAGGACAATATCGCCGTTTATCTGTGCTGTATCTTCTCCGATTTCAAAAACGCAGAGGATGGTTTTTTGAACAAGAAAAACCTGAGAATGGCGTCTTTTACCTAATTTGGATTCTATATCGACAAAGGTTTCCTCGAAATCGCTCCAATCAACATAGTGAAGGGTTTCGAAGACTCCACGATGAAAGCTGAGTTTGATGTAGAGGTCTTTTTTGTTCCTTACGAAGTTTTTGAGTGCTTCCGTCCCCTTTAGTTTCTCAAAGGGTTCGGCGGGAAGGCCAAGTTTGGGGAGAACCTTGTTGTTTAACAGGGCTTTGTCTAGCTCTAGAATTTGAGCGCCACCAGAAGAATACACTGGGTACGGTGGGTTGAGGTTTCGCAAATGCGTTGCCAAGCCTCCAAGACCCACATCGAAGAACACTATTGCATCTATCTGCCGAGGCTTGGAATCTATTAATTCCCAAAAGTCATCGTCCCCGGTCAGCCTAGTAACCCCTGGAAACCCCGTAGCTATTTCGTCCCTATCCGGCAGTAGAAATGCTTCCTCATCGTTCCCGATAAAATAGGTCACGTCAAAATCTCTGGCTAATCGCTCTGCCATAAATGAGTAGTTGCCAGTGTCTATGATGAGGACTCTTTTACGGCTTGACATTTTTAAAGCCCTTCCGATATCCTATTAGAGAAGGAGGAAACGTCCATGTGGCTGATTGGCATAATTTTATTTTTCATCGGTCTTTGGGTCATCGGCGGCCCCTGCTTCTGAGGCAACGGCTACCCGGTACCTTTTCTCGATCTCAGCCAAATATTTTTCAAGCAAGCTGTATGTTGCGTACTCTGCCCCTGCCCGGTTCCCTGCCCACACGAAAGGCACTCGATACCGGACCGTAAAGGCGAAGATGCTTTGCAGCGCGGCATGTGGCTTCATTTCGCTGTGATACCGGCCATTGCTCACGTCTTCCAGGCTGGCCTCAACCACCACGGCCGCCAGATCATAGAAACGGAGCTTGGCTAATTCCCGCTCGAAGCGGTCCCGGTTGCCGTTCATCAGGCACGCTATCAGGTCGTTTAGCTCCTTGCGCTCGATTGCAACACGGTCCTGAAATCCAGCTATGGAATAATCGCCAGCGGGAAGGGTGGCCCGCTCGGTTTCGACCTGGAAGCGCTCGAAGGTAAGCGGGTTCTGTTCGCGGGTATCAATCAGGATTCGCATTGTCTTTAAGGCTCATTGTACAACTCTTTCCATCGAGGTCGCTGTTCGCGCTCCCGTTCGGCCCCAAGAGCAACAGGCGGGTATAGCTCCATGTTCCTGCCCGTTTGCCTTGCCGTGTCCACCGCTGCCCCCACTTCCTCTTTGACAATACCCTTTATCCCCCTCGTTACGAGCCTTGACTTGCTCGGGTTCATTTCGGCTTCGGCCTCTTTAAACATTTTCGAGACTTGCTTACTCGGGGAGTTCTTGGCCTTGTCATAGGCGGCAACGGCTCTGGCTATCATAGATGCGGCAACTGCGCCCGGATGCATTCTGAGGATTCCGGCCACAAAATGATATGAAGCAAAACTATCGGTTAAAGTATCGGGAAGGGTTTTATCGGCGGCCCTTGCCTCGTTCACGGCTCGGCGGTTGATATCTCTCTCTATGTGGGTGAGAGCACCATATTGTTTTTTCAGCCTGGCGTATCCGGGTCCCTGTAGTTGCTCGATGGATGAATCAAGTCCTTTTCTCAGGTGATCGGCTATCATTGCGTCAACGGCCGACATACCGGCAGAGTGGTAGTCTTCCCTGCCTTTCATCTTGAGATTGTAGGCGGATAGCTGCTCCTGAGCATCGAGGACGTTCATCTCCTTTTGAGACCGGAAATAATCGGCCTGTTCTTTGGCGTACCTCGACCTTGCAGCAAAAGCCGGATTGCCCTTGTAGCGTGCAGCTTCCTTATCGAGTTCTGCGGCCAAGGCATCAAGTTTAACCGTGGCCCCCTTGCCCCCGGCCTTTACCGCCATATCGTTATACTTCTCGAAAATCTTTCTTTTGACGGTCCATACAGCTTCAGAAAAGTCCCGCAGGGATTCGGGGAGTTTCCCGCCAAGCTCGTCTTTGTAACGGATTATCGTTTTGACCGCTTCAGCGCCTAACTGCGGGTAGCGGTTCAGCCCGAAAAATGTCTTCTGATCGGCAACGGCGGGTTTGAGTGCTTTGTATAACTCTCTGCCTATGACAGTGTTTATCCGGTTCTCATCGTGTGCGCCGCGAGAAATTACATCGCCCAGCCACTTGTTGAGGTCCGGAGTCAAGGTGGCGCCCGTTAGCTTGACCTGCCTTTTGACATCTCTTGCCCACTCCGCAATATCACCTACGTTGAGAGAACCGGCTTCGCTAGCAAGATTTGGGAGCCAAGAACCGCCTTTCTTTGCTTTGGCTTCCTCTATAAGGTTTTGAATACGCGTTACATGGCGCTCTGCACCCTGAAGTTGAGAAAAACTGGTGTTGATGAGTTGCACATCTTCGTTGGTAAGTCTTCCGCTCGCTACTCTTTCTGCTGGCGTATTACCTTCAAGTTCGTTTAGTGCTTCTGGCGTAAGAGGTTCGCCCGGTCCCTTGATAGCACCTTCCCTGACCCGTGGCGGTAATTGTTGCTCTGGTGAAAGTTCGCTGATTTGGGTTTTCAACCCAGGCCGGGAAGCTACAAGCGGCCCTCGTTCGGGAAGCTGTACTGGCCCCTCGTCTGGAGGTTTCCATTCGCCCCGAGCTTCAGCCTTCGTGAATGCTGCCGCCGATTCTTCGGCTGATTTTGGTTTTTCCAGTTCTCGAATGAAAACTTCTGCCGACTCTCGCGCCGACTTAGACACAGGCGTAAGCGGTCGAGGCGGTGGTTCCGGAGGCCGCAGGTTTTCACCGATACCAACATCTTCATATTTGGGAACTCCAGTTCTGCCGCGAAGGCCGGAGAACACCATCGCTAATTCTGCGAGCGCCCCACCAGGATTGTTCGCCCATTTATCATGTAACGCCTTAATCCCTTTAAGCCCTAAGTCTTCTCCTACGGAATCATAGATTCCTTTTGCCATTTGGAGATATGGAGTGTAGAGGTCTGATGCGCTACTATACTGACCCGATAAAATCTGTTGTGCCGTATGCCCCAAGGTTTCGGGAACCGTGACGAGCCCGCCTTTGACCATCTGGTAGACTGCTTTGTCAATTCCTTCAGGAATGAGCCGGAAGGCAGTATCCGAGATATCCCCTGTCGGCGGTCTAACTGGAGACTCAAGAAACTCGGTCTGTTTACTGACCCACTTCGCCCATCCGGGAGCGTCTTCGGGCTTATGCTGTTCCTGCCCTGGTTCTATACCGGGAGTCCACTGAGGTTTTTCTTTTATGGTCGGTCCTGCAAGCTGGAAATGAACCCTGTCGTTGTCAAATGGATTCACAAGGCCGTATTTTTTGAGAAAGGGAGCGGCTTCTCGCCAGTTGGTTACGTCAACGGCAAGACCTTTTTCATGCCTGGACATTCCGGGTTTAGCCGCCAGGCTGACTTCACCTTTCAGATACCGGTTGTAAGCATCTATTTGCTGCTCATGAGTCCTAAAACTTGAGCTTACAACAATCGGGAACCCGGTTGCTTTCACCATGTCGGCGTTGGCACGTAGAAGTTTCTCACCTAGATCGGGGTGGGCAGTCACCCTTTTACCGCCCATACTAAAGGTGCTCAACCCCGATTTTTCGTCTTGGCCGAGCATCAATGCAACCTGCTCATTCGAGAACCCCCCGGTCTTCTGGGTCTCTGTGAGAGAAGCATCTCCACCAGAAAGCATGACAGCTACTTCTTCGTTGGAAAATCCCATGATCCGTCCTCTTGTTTTATAAGGGTTTTGCCGTTAGGGAGTTTCTTGGTTGCGCCTACAGGCGCTTTTGCAAGGTCTTCTGGAGATAGCGCCGTTGCCTTCGCTGACGTAGGTGCCTTTTGCCCCGGAGTAGTCGGTGGACTTGGTGTTGGGCTGGCTTCCGTCCCCAATTTCTTCATAAGCTCAGAAGTAGATTCCAGTTCTTCTTTAACGCTCCCGAGCCGGATATTCCCCAGTTCTTTGGTTTCCTGCATAACATCCAATAAGTCTTTAATGGACAAGGTTCTATCATGAATCTTGTTCCATCGTTCCTGAAGTTCTACGCTTGGTTCTCGGATAGATGCTTGCGCCCCGCCTGCTATCTTCGCTGTCTCAGTGCTGATTTCAGTGATGTATGCCAAGGCTTTTGCTTCGATTGCAGACCCGGCAACTTGCGTTTTGAGCGCAACAAGAGGGATGTTGAGCAGCTTGGTATCGAATCGCCCGAGGTCTTCGCTGATTTTGCCGAACCTGTCGATTTGCTTGTCAAGGTTCTTCACATAGGCGTCAAGCTGGTTGTACGATTTTTGCTGGAATGTGAAGGAAGACCCAAGTGCTTTACGGAACTGCGGATTGGAGGCAACTTCAGAGCGTGTAATCTGGCCGCCCTTTATCCGGGCATTAAGTTCAGCGGCAACCGCCTCTCTGAACGGCTGGCCAAAACCCATTGGGAGAGGATTACCCGCTCTCATTTCCTCGATAGCTTCGTCTACCGCTCCAGGGTCTACCGCCTTGGTCCGTCCTGCCTGTGCCGCTCCCGCCTTCTCCCCAATGAACCCCTGTTTTGCCTCAAGATACCGTTTGGCCTCTGGATCACCTTGGCTGGCCTTAATTATCTGTGAGTCTTCAAAGGTGGGCTTGCTCGACTCAGCCGCATCGGGTTTGTTCAGTTGCCTGCCTGTCGCCGGAATTACTGCGTTGGGCGGAATCGGTTTGTCTGGAGTCCAAGGTATCGGAGTCTGTGTGTCCCTGTCTTCGAGCATGATAGGCTTTGCAGGCGCGGGATATTGCTGCTTAATCAGCGCCTTAAATAGTTCCTTATTTATCCCCCCCTCCTGAGACATTGCTGCTTTCATACCTTCGGGGCTGGCGGAATACAGGCCGTGAACTATTCCCTGCATTTGCTCTCTTTGCTCACTTGCGGTTTTAAGCTGGGCCTGGAGAGTTTCAACTTTCTTGAGGTTGCCCGAGGCTTGCGCCTCTTTTATCTGATTCTGAAGCCCCAATTCTTTCTGAAGGGCTACACCGTATTGAGATTGAGCCGCCGTCATATGAAGTTCGTTATTGCCGTAAATCGTCTTTTTCGCGTCTTCCAAGGCGCGTTGGCTTGTGAACTGCGCTCCGTTCACATTATTGATTCCGTTGTTGGATGAAAGAATCCCTGTCATCATTTCAAGCAACTTAGGGTTATCTCCCAACTGAGTCTTTAGATACTCTATCGGGACAGGCTTATCGAGCCGTTCCTGCTTCCGCTTCATCTCCTGAAGCTGAAAGTTCTTAATGGCTTCATTCTGATGGTGTTCGTCAATAGCAGCCTGCGTCTGCTGCATCTGTGAAATAGCAGGCATCGCATTGCCAAGGTTTACAAGAAAGTTTCCCATAGCTTAACTCCATCCGAGCAAGCTGTTCATCCAATCGTAGTTCGCAGGCTGTGCCGCCGCTTGCGCTGCTGTGTCTGCTGCTGCCCCTGCGGTTGTTCCTATCGGGTTGAAATAGCTCCCGAAATCCATCGGCGTCATCTGCGCAACATTGGAAGAAACGGCTGGCTGTGAAGGTAAAAAAGGTACAGCAGGCACAGAAGGCAAACCGGCACCAATCCCCTTACCACTCACTGCGGAAGGGACCGCTTCGCCTATACCAAAGGAACTGGACATATCTGCTGGAGTGGTTGCCGTATTTGCCGTATCACTTCCAAACCATTTTTGCCAATGTGAAGGCCCTGGCCGAAGAGGGTTCGCAGTTGGTTGTGTCAGCCAATCGTATGCCTTGGCTGCTCCGCCAATCCCCTGTATCCCAAAATTCCCCATGCCGAATAGCCCAGCCGTCTCTGCGGCATGGCGCTCGTCTGCGTATTGCTTCTGTTCGAGTTGCATCCTTTGATTGAATTCGCTTTGCTGAATTCTCTGGGCACGTTGCTGCAAAGCGGTTTGAGCATTAGCCCGAAGTGCCCCTTCATAGGCCATACGGATATCGTTATCGCTTACAACCTGGCCGGAAGCTCTTTTCTGCCGGAGCATCGCGCTTATTTCGTCGAGCGAATAGGGGCTTATAATTCCCTGATCTGCGGCCATAAATGCCCCCTTTCTTTAAGGTAAATTTATGTTTGAGTTAAACACATTTGGGGTTCCAGTGCTTGAAACCGCCTGCTGCTGAGACTGCCCAGGAGAAAGGCCGTACCCCATGCCTGTGCCCTGGCCGTAACCACTAAGGACGGCTTCAGTGCCCCCCATCGGCATACCGCCTTCGGTTCCGGTTCCGGTCCCTCCTCCCGCACCCGCACCACCTCCTCCTGCAATATTCCAGGAGGAAGGGACTGCCGGGGCTGCTGGCTGCGAGGGGGCGGCAGGAGTACCTTTGGTCATGTTTGATATGGTGCCCGCCGCTGAAAGACCGGCTGAAAGTGCTCCTACGATTGATGCGACCATTCCCATTTTAAAGCTCCTTGCTAAAAACTATGTCCTGGACTTGATATCCAAGACGAGGCATAAGATTTGAGAACAAAGTGTGTTCCTTACCGTGGAAAAGGATTAGCTGCATACCTCTTTCTTTCGCCACCTGCTCGGTCATCTTTATGAGCTTTACGCCCCATGAACCTTTGCGGTACTGCGGATGAACATACAAAACATCGTTATAGGCAAGAGAAAGGTCGGAATAATGTAAATGGCCGGTCAGCATGGTTACTGAGTATCCCACGATGGTTTCGCCATCATAAAGCGCAATGGTTATCAGCTTCCCCTGGTCTTCCAAGGCTCTATATTTCTCAACATCCGGCTTTAGCACCATGAGATTTCTATGGGTCGCCAGTTCGTCTCGATGATCGCTAAGGAGGCTCCATGCTTCCTCAATATGCTCAGTCGCTTTAATTTCCCGGATTTCCATTACCTTTGACTCTCATGTTTCGGAATAAACTTCACGGATAGAGCTAGCGGTTCAAACCCGTATGCTTCGTTATTTGTCGTCAGGCTGAACCCAAACCTGTGCAGCACGTAATCTCCAAACTGGTTACACTGTTCGCTCAAAATGGGCATTGCCACCCTGAAACCGGGCTTTGAAGGGGACATATTGACCGTCTGGCTTGCCGAACTCGTATCTCCCCAATGGGAGAGGATAATTGGATTTGTCGTGTTCGTTTTCGCCATAGTCGCGAGTCTTAGCCAGCGGATTGCGGTTGTCTTCCAAAGGTCGTCTAAGGGAAGGTCGCCCAGGACCATATTCCCGACAATGGCGTTTCCGTCAAAGTCGGTCCCGTTTTCAAGAAGCTCCATGTACCCGGTATCGATGAAGCCGTAATTGTAGAGATTTCCCTGAAGATCGGTTACGGTGCATCCGCATTGGAGTTGCTTTCCCGAACCCCTTACAATTTCAAACCATTTATTCCTGTGGACATCGTAAACAAGTTCCTTGTCCAAAGTTGTCGATGTCCCGGAGGCGAACAGCCAATGGTATTCTTTGTTCAAATCGTCGTAGAAGGCTTTTGATTCAGATATCATTGCCCGATTTATCGAGTAGGGTTTGCGTTCGTCAAAATAATCGGAAATGTCATTATTAATAGGCAGAAACCCTTTCCCGTCAAACATGACTATGCTTTCATTCCCCTGCCATATTGCAACGGTCCTGCTGTACCCCCCAAACATCTGAGAAGGAGCGGGAAGGGCCACCATTGTCTGAGGGGCGGGACAGCCTATGGTGGGAGAGACCTGGTATTGCGCCCACTGTGAAGGATTATCCCCAACTACGATATAGGTCCCATTCACTTTGGTTATGACCAGTGTGTTGTAAAGAGTGGTTCCGTATTGAGAATAAAGCCAGCACCCGGCTGTAAGCTCTGTTGAATCCCCGAAATAAAAAGTTACCGAGTCGCTTCCGTTGAGTACATTTGCCGTCCCACTGTTTGAGCAAATCATGGAGTTTTGCTTGTCGGCCTGGTTCGAGCAAAGCCAGATTCTATCCATGGCCGCAAGAGGGAATTTGTACGGGTAAATCTGAACGGGCGCGGGTATGCCGGTTACGTAATTTATTTCAACTGTCGTATCCAATGTAGTGCTGAATGCAAATTGGTAATAATAAAGAAGCGCGTCATTTGCCCTATTTAGACTTTGCGTGAATTCATCCTCGAAGGGAGGGGCGTCCCAGGAAATTATGCCCGTATCTGCGAGGCTCACATTATTAACGCTTGTTCCGTCAATAACAGTCCCAACGTCTACCCATGCCTGCCCGTTCCAATAGGAAACGGTGCATTGAGTAGTGGCTACTGAATTTACCTTGCCGCCGCCCAAGTAGAAATGCACAGCGGTCATCCGGTCGCTAAAGCCTATAGCAATATTTTGACTTGGGGGCAGCGTGCCGATATTTAAAAAGGTGGACGGATCGGCGCTTGAATATGAATCGTCAAACACGTTGTTTGTATAATCGACGTAATTATGCCCGTTGTACTTCTCGCACGAAGCTATGGTCCTTTCGACTCCATCCCATATATCGGCAATGGGCTGCATCGCTGTGCCCAAAGTCACATAATAGATGGAAGTAGCGTTTGAGGCGGAAAGAGCCAGTTCGTACCAATAGAGTGAAAGGGAATCTCTTACCGATTGTTTAGCAACCGCCTGAGTATCGTCAAAGGTTATAAATCCGGTTTGAGTCATACCCGCCGTGCCGTCCACAAGATTACTTACGGCTACCCAGGTAGACCCGTCCCAGTAGTTTACGGAAATAGCGCCTGAAACCGTGTTGGGGCTTGCTACGTAGATTTTTATACCGTTTAGGCTTAAAGACGAACCAATATAGCAAGTAACCGAGCTAGGTGTTGAAGTTGAGTAAGGAGCAACCGGAGTCGTAAAATTCGCTGTGTGCCGTTGGATGCCGCTGCTCAGCCTGAATTCGTCTAGGTCGCCGTTAAGATAATCGAGCACCGAGGTTCCATCCGTCCGTGCCCCAATGTAGACAAGCCCCGAATAATTTGCGGGAACGGTGGCTTTAGAACTGCTGCCTGCAAGTTGACCGTTGACAAATATTTTATATCCGGCTGCTCCCTGGCTCACTTCGATGTGCTGGAAAACACCCGCAGTAACGGCCGCGCTCGATGTGCTTACGATTGTCGATTCGGTCCCGGAAACATTATATTTGAGAAGGACCGCCCCGGTTGTGTCTACATAGAGACGGAACCAGTTATTTGCGTTTGTTATCTGGGAGTAGATGCACTGATCAGCGGTAAAAGCGGCCGGCATAAACCATGTATCGATTGTCCACACGCCTCCCGAAAGATTAAACCCTGAATTGTCGGGTATTGTAAGATATGCGGTCGCTCCGTCAAATTTACCCGAGCCACCGCCGAACTCGAAGTTTAATGCGTCAAAGGTCATATTGACGTTTGTAACGGTGTTTGGACTTGACGATGAATCGGTAACATCGCTATCAAGGTGCAGAATGAGCTTGGTGTGTGTATCTATCCCGGTCCCAGGGGCGGGAACCAAAATGGCTGAATTTTCCGCATCGGACATGGTGTTTTGAAGAACGTCTGTAAAGTCGTATTTGAAAGAACCCGCAGGGTCATAGTTTACAAAGGCCCCCACAACCATCTCATCCCCGCCCCAAATGAGAGATTCGGCGCTGTTGCAGTAGACACATGCTCCGTCTGGACCGGATGCAAAAAATCCCCTTCCCACTCCTGCTGCGTCCGTATGAAGGGCGTTTGCATTGAAATCCCCAGCGTTTGGTATCGCTGTGTCGTTCGTGTAAACCTTGGAGTTGGCGTCGCTTGCGTCATAAGCCTGGGTCAGCAGGTGGGATTCTACCGGCTGCGTTTTCACGAAATGGTATGCCGATCTTATGTGAGGATTAGCAAGAACATCAGGGTTTATCTTCGTCATCCCCCGGATTCCCTGGGGGTGCGTATCGGTATAGCGCATGTTCTGGAGCGTGGTGAAGTTGGTCCCCACCATCACACCATCATCTGAAGTGACAAGTTTCCCGTTAAGGGGGATGTCTTTTTTGATTAGCTGGTCGCCACTCTGTTGCGCCATGATGTTCCTTTAGAGGTTGAGGCGGTAGCCTTGGACATTCAGGCCTACAGTCCCCGTGCCTGTTCCTATTTTCCCGTAGTAAACTGTCGCAGCACTTAGAATAGGCATTGTGAACTGCGGCCCCGCGAGCCCTGCCAGTGCAGTGGCAGCATTTATAAACATAAAAGAAGTGAATATTCCCAAGGTATTAGTATTACCAACTTCTAAACCCACATTTACGTTATTGCCATGGTCGAGTAGCATAATATTCATAATGACATGGGTAATATAAGGATTGGGGGGGAACTGCCCCGTAAAGTCCAATGTTTGTGGCCATGTCCCCGTAAGAGAATCAAATAGACTCAACGCTTCCATAAAATAAAGATCGTAATTATTTTGGATAAATGGGACGAAGTAAGCATTTATCCAAGGAGTTGCGCCTATCCATCTATAATATGTATAACCCAATGGCAATTCAGGAGAGGTCGCAGACAGAGACATCAGGCATGAAGCCGTCTGCATGACAGGATCATAAATTTCAAAAATGTAGTATATGCTCGATCCCTGCGGACCTGTGCCCGCAGGAGAACCGATATCCAATCCTCCAACTCCGTTAATTGCACTGTTGAGCGTTTGGCCCGATATGGGAGCAGAAAGCGTGATAGTCGTCCCATCGTTGGGGTTTTGCAGAACCATCCCTGCGCCAAACGAAATACTGATTGTTGTCGGAGCATTATCCCCCAAAGGAGTTTGAAGTGACAAATTTGAAAACCCAAGCCCTTGTGTGCTCTGAGTCGCCAGCGCCCCCTGATCGTCAACCACCTGCGCGGGATTGCCTGTAACCGTAGGCGCTGTTATCCCCGCCGTGGCGTAAGGAGCTACTATCTTTCTCCTGGAAGGCACATTGGAGGATAGTTGCGGGAGCCTGATTGCTCTTCTTTGCGGTGAATAAGTCGGCCTCATCTCTTCACCTTTCACCGAACCGGCAAAACCAAATAAAAGAATAATCCACAAAAACCATGCAACGACTCTCATTTCTCATCTTCTCCCCGCCTTCATATTTACTTTCATCCGGTTGTTCGTTCTGTACCGGGCAGAAATTCCGTATGAGTACCGCTTCACCTGATTATCGAAATGGATGTAATATTTATCCCCCTCGTTCGGCTTGGAATCCCGGTATTTGTAAAGCCAGGCCGCATACATTATGACCGCAAGGCAGTACTCACGTTGGAAGCGATAGACTCCATAGTCCGAGAAAACAGGCGCGGGTCTTTGAACATAGGGCAGGCTGATCGTATATCCCGGCGTCGAGGGGGGCGGGTCAATAACGATCATGCTTCGGCCCTGCGGAACGATCTCGTAAGCGTCCCCTGCGCTCCATTGGTTTACCGTCCCGGAGAAAAGGGCTGTCACAAGCTGGGTGCTGGATGTTTTGGAAAGAATGATTCCCAGTGAGCCGTCAGTAATGTCATGCACCGAATCCCCAGCGTCGAACGAAGAAAAATCAGCGGTTGAATCGGTAAGAACCGACTGCCCCCCCGAGGCGACGCTTGTTCCCGAAGCCGTTCCGCTGACCGGCGCGGGAGGGTCTGGATCGTCAATAATTGTGAAGTTATAAGGATATTGGACGGAGTTTTGCTGGTTCCGATACAGAATTTCCGAGTAATCTTTATAGAAAAGATAATGGTTGTCGCTTACCCCGTCGTTTAGGGTCACGAAGTAGCGGTTGTCGTGTGTCTTTGCGAAAAGCTCAAGATAGTCGGCATTGAGCGTGTAACTCGGTATTCCAGTCTGAGTCGTTATTGCCTGAGTGTTTTTAAAGCACTCGGTACGGGAAACGAACTCGACAGCCCCCTGCCACAAGTACATATAGCTGGTGAAACCATCCATCCAGCCGCTAGATGAGGACTCGTTTAGAATATCACGCAACTGCCGGAGTAGCTGGTTCCCGTCCATCCTGTAACTCCATCATCTCGCCAAAAGAGGGAGAATCTTCATCCCCGGTAAAGGGAGCGACTTTTCTTGTCCGGCATGTCATGCTTTTGGGCCGGAGCTTTTCGCAGTTGGTATTTTCGCCTAGGAGCTTATTGCAGATTTGCGTTGCGATTGTGGCATCATCCCTTGAAACCATGCCGCCTTTGTAGCTCTTGAGGTTGAGCATTGAAGCAAGGCGCTTGTCGATTTTTACGCACGGGTTCATCTGGCGTTTTAGTTCTTCGTGGGCGCTTGCTTCACCTGTTTGCATGTCATCGTAGGTGAAAAGAGTTTCCTTGATCCCCGCTTCGAGGTTTGCGACTTCCCGAGTCAGGAAGTTCTTTTGAGGTCCGTTCAGCTTGGGCCGAGAGGCTTCAACTTCCTTGACTTTGGCCTCAAGCAGCCTTGTTTCCGCTGCATACTCAGGGCCGCTCGGCACTATTTCGTCATCGGCCGGCCGTCGCTTCCGTTGCTTCAATTCCTCTTTTTGAGCGGCAAGCTGCTGGTCGAAATACCATGCAGGGTAAGTCGATGTTAGAATCTCTTGCTTTTTCTCGAATTTCTTGTCCACATCGGTGAAAAACTGGATATCTTCTATTCCCGCTGATCTTGCGTCTTGAGCCATAAAAAATCCTTATTTGGAGGTTGGGGAGGACCGAAGCCCTCCCTGTAAAAGTTAAGCGGCTGTCGCATACAATGTGCCGAACCCGGCGGAACTGGTCGGAGTCAGCACACCGCCTATAAGCACCATGCTTGTGTGGGCGTTGTCCCAACTTCCGGCGTTCGTGTAACAATTCGGATCTACAATTACTCTCCCGCTAGCCTGAGCGGCGGTAATCGACATGGCGCTGGTTTGGGCATGGGCCGCATTAACCGAAGTTGAAATGAAACCGCAACCTTCAAACCAGACGCAGCCAAATCCGATGGAGTTGGCGTCTACTGTTTTGATGAATGGAGTGTTGGTCGAGGAAGAAAGCCGCTGGATGAACTTGTCACGTCTGAAAGTGATGATTCCGGTTCCGGCTCCGATCAGCACGGTGCTGTTGGCCGCACTGCCCGAATCAATGGTGTAGGAACCCATCACGCAGTCTTCAACCAGCGTATCGGCGGCAGCGCTGAAATACGCAGCGTAGGCTCCCACGGCATCGTTGCCTGTGTTGACAGGCCATGCAATACCTACGTTGCGGAGAACATTGCGATCCCCCGAAACATAAACGCCGCCGGAAAGATATGTCTGGCCGTTTCCAACTACGAAACTGACATTTTTAATCAGACAGTCGTTTGCGCTCAGAGAAAAAAGCGGAACCTGGCTTGTAAGCGCGGTCGTGGCTGTAGAAGCCCATCCTATTCTGGACCGTTGGCTGAAAGGGTTGCCATCGTTTACGCCGATAAGATGGACCCCGTCCTTCGCCCAGTTGAGAGTTGTCGATTGATAGTCCGTTGTGGAGCCTGCTGTATTGCTCTCAGCATACATCAGAACCACATCGTTCTGATTCGCTACGGCTGCGGTTTGAGCATAAGGAAGGGTTTTGAGTGCCTGGTCCGGTCTTTGGCCGGTATTTGAATCCGAACCGCTGTAGGGTTTAACATGCCAGATATTGCCGGGTATAAATGGCAGTTCCGCCAAAATCGGCATGACCCTGGAACCGCGCACGTTTACCAATTTCACTTGCCCTTGATTGTTCGTATAGGCTATTGCACCGCCCATTTTGAATCCTTTCCTGCCAGTGATGGCTCACTGAGGGGCCGAAGCCCCCCAGCAGGGTTATGAGGTTAAGTAAAATTTGTTGTAATGTCCCTTTTTCATGCCAGCCGTGCATTCAGGGCAGTATTTCCGGCACTCTTCAGATTTCGGATAAATCCTGCCGCATTTTTTGCACGGTTGGTCATAAAGCCCATAGTGAATCCGTTGTTTCCTGAGAAATGAACGACTAATGCCGAGTTTTGCGGCAGCCTCATCAAGGCCCTTGCTATCAGCAAGAGCCTTTTGGATAGACTCTTTGTCCACGATTTTGATTTTGTACTGTCCGAGATCGTGCGCTTTGGCGTGGCAAGATCGACACAACAATTCTTGATATTCATGCTCGTTCTTGTCGCCAGTGGTGTGATGCCCTGTAATTTCAAAAGAGTCGCCGGTTTTGCCACACTTGCTGCAAACAAGGCCATATTGCGCAACCAACCGTTCTTTTCCGTTCCCATGTCGGCTTTTCTCTTTATGTTTGAGGTTGGCTTCATGCTTCCTATCCTTGTTTATGTGCTTTGCTTCATGAACTTCTTGGCATTTCTTCCGACAAAACTTTTGATTGTTGCCAGTCGGATAAAACTTTTTCCTGCACTCTTCACAATACCTAGGCGCAATGTTTTTTCTCATAGGACAACCTCCATTTTAAAATGTTGGGTTAATGGCAGTAACCTACACTATATTATGGAGATTGTCCATTTTAAAATCCATTACGATACTTGACTCCCTAGTATAAAGCGCCAGTCCTTGAACCCGTAGGCGAACCTGAAATACATCGCCAGCTTCAAGGTGTAGGTCTCAAAATCCCAGGTGTTTTTCGGTTCGGGTTTAATCCGGTCCACCCAGAGATGATCTTCCTTCATCTGCGATTTCCAGGTGAGATACCAGTTGGAGGTCGAATAGTCGTCCAACCGGGGCAGAACGAGAAGATCATATCTTTGGTATTGGAAGTTCACGTTTCCTTCCGCCGTATCCAGGCTTTTCGGGGTCTTAACGATCTCATAGGCGGTCTCGTGAAGATTGTCGGGAACGATCAGCATTAAATCGTCTCCAACGTCGATTCGCTCTCCGAGGTCATCGCGGAAAAGCCTCATCTTGAGCCTGGCCGCTGCAACCGCTGTTTTTGAAAGGGCCGCAGTGCTGAGGTTGTTAAAACCAACGGAAGTCGATGCGCCCGACTTGGTAAGATGCCCGGTCGAGCAAAGCGCCACGCCCTCTTCCGAGGTCATGTACTCGAAAGCCGCAGAGAAGGCGTAGACAAGGCTGTGCATTTCCGCCTTTATCTCGGTCCTTCTTGCCGCTCTCATGAGCCATGCTGCCCGGTTTGAAAGAACGCCGTACTGCTCGTCGTCCAGAAGTTTTCGCTGAAAGAGAAGGCCCCCCGAAAACTCTTTCGGCTCGATCTTCGTGTAGTAGCCGGAGAAGACGGGCAGGTAATTGATACGCCCGGTAAAAGCCGGAATGTCGGGAACGGTCCCGATTGAAAAGAAGTCCTCATACGCAGAGTCCGAAGACATCACCTTGAAAAGACGGTCTTTATAGCTGGGGATGTCCTTATATGTCTGCTGCTTCACGTTTTTGATATGCCCTTCCACGAGCTTGCGGAAGGATGCTGATTCAATAATACTGGCCATGACTTAGCTCCTTTCCGCGCCTTAAACCAGCAAGGGCAGGAAGTTGTAGAGGTTAAACCGGAAATCGACATATTCTCTTCCGGCTTCCTCAAGATTGAGGCGCACTATATCTGCCGCTACTCCTGTGGTGCCCGATGTCCCTGCCGTGGCGCCGTCAACCCACATTCCCTGAGCATCCGGCACAAGGCAGCAGGTTCCGAAGGACTTGATGTTCGCATGGACAAACGTATCGCCAATCGTTACTGCATACGGAAAAGGCGATGTAAAGGTTAGGGCGGTCGTGCTTCCCGCTTCCGTTACGCGGTAGATGCCCCGGTTAAGTCCCGAACGGCAGTAGGCGGTTGTAAGATCGGCTATGCTGGTAAAGCCGATGGTGGCCGCAGTGGTATACCCCATGCCCGTTGAACCGTTTGTCGTAAGAGAGGAAACTGTTGCTACGGTTGGGGCGGTCCCTACTGTCGTGAAGTAAATATTCGACCGTAACACCGTCCACGGGAAAATCCGCTCCACATAGACATAAGCCTGCTGGTCCATCCCCCAGCCGCCTTCAATACCCACCATCTCACGAGTGAAATTGGCGTTTGAAGTGATAACTGAGGTGATGTACTGGGCGTTGTAAGTGGAGGAATATTGTTCGCATCGGTTGCTGGTCCCGATCACAAGGCCCCACGGTATAGCGGTCGCAGGCCATGTGGTCTTGCCGGTGGTGTTCCAAGCGCCGGACCCGTAAGTATACGGGATAACACCATCCGTACTCATTGTGACAAGTGAGCCTTCATAGATGGTGATGCCGGAACTTGTGCAAACAGGGACCCAGCATCTCTGCGCTGGTTCGCCTTGGTTTAAAATCTGCATAAATGTTTCTCCTTAGCGGTAGTCGCCTCGGTAATTGACCGAACCGCAAAATGGACAGCCCCGGTCAACTATGGGCGAATAATTCAAAAGAATCGGTAGAGGGTTCCCTTCTCCGTCCACCCGGACCAATACGGTATGAGACTGGCCCCTTAGAATTTTGGGAACGGCAGCCTGGCCGTAGTCGATCCAGTTGTGGTCAGGAAGGGTAAACTGTGCAAATTCGCTGTCAGTTCCAGCCCGATCTTCGGGTCCGCCAAGTTGGTCTCTTTCCGAGTCGCAGATGAAGTTGCAGTTCCAGCATCGGAAGTACCGGCCTTCTTCTTCCCACCTTGCGGGTTTTAGAGGCCTAGTCCTTGCGTCATGCCGGACTATCGTTCTGCTTGGATGTCTGCGTGTAAACTCTCGCAACTCTTATCCCTTCATGACATCTTCAAGGGCCTTGCCCGAATACCCCCATGCCGCCGCCGCCCGTTTCGCAAAAGCATCGAGTTCAACACTCTTGTCGGGCTTTTTGGCGGTAGATGAAGACGGTGCGCCCAAGGGATTCTCGGGAGTCCCGCCCTTTAGAGGATTTTCAGGGGTCTTGCCTTTTGAGATGCGCTGTTCGAGGATGTAAGCCTTGGCTCGGAAAAAATTGGTCGTGGCGTCTGCCGAAGCACTGTTGGAATACTTCTTGTTGAAAGGCTGTCCGCCTTCGGTTGTGAGTTTTTTAATCTCGGCAACCATCGCCGGGTCGGATTCGCCTTTCCCTATTTCCTCGATCACGTTCACATATTCGTGGGCAAAGGCCATAGCTTGACTTTGCGCCTGTGTCTGCCTCTGCTGTTCGCGCTTTTCGAGGAAGGACAGAAACTCCTTGGTTTCGGTCGGAATGTATTCCGGCTCATCGGTCTGGACTTGACTTTGTTGCTGTTGCTGCGCGGCCTGGGCAAAGTGGGTAATGATGTCTGTCACCTGCTTTAATTGAGCATTTGACTGCTGGAGCAAGCCCCTCATTTCTTCGAGTTGCTTTTCCTGTGCAGCGACTTTCATTCCCAGCTTGGTGCGTGTCGCGTTATCCGTAGGTTCCTCTGCGGGTTCCTGCTCGGTTTCCTTCGGCTTTTCAGCATCGAGTTCTCCGGCCGGTTTCTCCACGAGGGTTTCTTGGGTTTCTGCCTGTTTGGTCTCCTCCGCCGCACGATGAAGGTCTTCAACCGTTACGTTGATCTCTCCACCACCAGCTTCAGCCGACACGTTTTCGCCTGCCATGTTTAATCCTTTATGTTGAGAGTGAATAAAAAAAGCCCTCAGACCCGGTTTCCCAGGTAAGAGGGCTTCTGTTGTTCAGATTGTCCCTGAAACTATTTAGTTAGAGGGCTATGAATGAATTTTTATGCTCTTTCTTCTTTTATCTGGTTCAAATCAGCTTCGGTGATCTGCCGCTCAACAATCCATCTCTCTATTCAGTCGGTTTTGCAAACCTTAAAGAAACTCCATCGCTTGATATTCTAACATCGATTCTGTCTGCCCTATAACCACCCACAGTTGTTAAAACATCAGAATCACTTACCCCTGACTCCTCTATCCGTTTTTTAAACTCTCCCCAAGTGGTGATGTGTGGTTTATATCCAGCATCGGACAGCATCTTGTTTATTTCGTTGTAAGCCTTCCTCCCAACTCCCTTAATTTTAAAAAGTCTATAACTGTGGTTAGCACAATCTTCACAAAGATCTTGTGCCGAACCCATTCTGTTGTGATAGTGTTTATCCCACAGAAATATTGCACCGATAGCATTTGTACCCAGCGGTGCTTTGTCAATTATCTCTTTTAATTTCTCATCCACTTCAGCCTCCTTTATTTTGGTTGGCTTCCGGCATACGAATGCTTCTGTTCACGTTTATGTTCGGCACACTGCCTGCATTAAAATTCAACTGGATCGAACCATAGTATTTTTTATCCGTCCATTCGTCAATAAGGCGAATCACAGCTTCTTTAAGATTTTCATTGCTGCATTGCATTTTCAATACCCATTTTTAACTGATAGTGCATTGCAATCTTTTTAGCCGCCTCGGTCAACTTGTGGTCGATTATTGCGAATGTGAGCTTTTCCTCATCCGTTGCCACTCGGTTTACAATCCTTCCAAAAAGAGTCCGCCAGTCCTGCACCCAATCGGACAGGAGTTCTTTACCGACAGGAGTGCTTACAGCCTCAACAAACCCCTGCCCCCGGCCGAGTTCTGAAAGCATGGTTGCAGCTTTTTTCTTCCCGAACTTTAAAACGAATTCTTTTAGGTTGAACTCATCCATTAGTAATATCCCCCTCCAGCCGCCTGTCTTGTCTCAGACTGCATTGCCCCCTGCGGTATGCCCATTTGGTTGCTTGGCGCACCGCCTCCCTGCGGTACTGCCTGCGCTCCACCGCCGCCTTGTCCCTGTCCGCCTTGCTGAATAGGCGGGATAGCCGGGTTTAAGAGTTTTCCTGCGTACCGTTCAACGTCTTTGCCCATTAGTTCGGCGGTATCGAGCAAAATATCGCTCAGAAACATGATAAATCCGGGCTGGTTGGCAAACATCTGCATGTAAGGCTGGAGCATTTGCATGAAGGTCGTGTTGCTCCTTAGCTTCATTTGCTTGCTCTGCTCCGACTCAATAGCCTGAGTTACGGGCAGGTAGAAATAATCAAGGTCGGGTCTGAACTTATAAACCTTCTCGCGCATAAGGACAAAACCCGTCTGAGGTTCGGCAAATCTCCAGGTCATCTGCTGAATCATCCAGTAAAGGTCGGCATCCCAGGTATTTGTCCAGGTAAGCGCCTTAAAGTGCTGCCGGTTGTCGGTCTTCTGTTCTGAACCTTGAACTGCTGTCGCCGTAGTCGAAGCCTGGACCGGGAGCCTGCCCATAGTAGTCGGGTAGGTCGCTGTAAGCTGCTGCATCTTATCCGTGAAAAAGGAAGCCTGCTGCATGGCCCCTTGAATATTGTCCTGGATTTTAAACTCTTGCAGGTCTTCCATGTCCGTCAAGGGGATATTATGGCCCGGCTCGACATAGAACTGGTCTGAGTTTTCTTCGTAGGCCATTTTCTTGACCTTAAAGAGCGGAATGGTGGCCAGCTTTGTCCGGTCGTTACTCATGTTGATTGTATCGTCCAGCCCGATTTGCAAATCATGAGCGTGTTTCGCGTCGCCAAATCCGCCGTCTTCTGTCGGGTGGAGGTAGCAAATCCCGCGCAGAAGGGGCCTATAGGGTTGATTTAAACAGTCGATGTAAGGCGTAGGGTGATAGGCGATAAGGGTCATTTTGCCGTCTGCAAGGGCGTATTCCTGGATTAATTCGGCAAGCTCGGCCTTATCCTTCATCTTGCCTTCATCGTCAAAACCCGGTTCGACTTCAATCGGAAGGCCCGTTTCTGGATTTCTTTTTTTTACAATCACCCAGCTCGGCCCGTATCTTTTCAGAATATCGAACATGTGCAGGACCGGCTTTTCCATCGGGGCATCGTTTCTGTACTTATTGTATGTGTCCTGGTTGGTTTCGGTCTGCATTGGAGGCTTTACTTCCTCCAGGATATCGAGATTAAAATAACCGGCCTGGTCCTTTTCCCTCTTCAATCGTTCAAGGCTTTTCTCACACCGGATGATGACAAAGGGTTTATGCTGAAGCGAATAGGTATAGCTGTCGTCATAGAAGACGTTCCGGTTGTCCAGAATATCGATTTCGAACTGGTCTTTATCTACGGTCTTTTGAGTTACAGGTTGGGTTTTCAGCGCCGGGAGTTGCTTTTCCCTGTCGGTAACCGGATCTCCGTGTATGTCCACATCGGATTCCACAAGTTCGTGAGCAACGACGATTTCACGCTGTTGCTTATTCCATCGGCATTCGGCGTGGACAAGGCCGGAAAGCCGAGCCAATGACCCGGCCCTGATTCGCTTCTGGTAGTAGAACAGGTCGCGCCTGTTGAGTGTCTTGTTAATGAGCGTCTTAGCGGCTTCTGCACAGGCCTTGGCTTCATCACTTGCGTCCTCCAAATAGACTTCGGCAAAGTCCCTTGTCCCAAAGGTCATTGCGGCGTCGAGGGAAGCCTGAGTGAGTTCCTGACTCACGTATTCTGGGATTTTAATGTCTGAAAGCCACTGGTATTCCTTCTCCGTGCGCTTCTGGTCAAGAAGGTCCACATAGTTTTCGAAGTCGTCAAAGTCCTGCTGACGGTTGGCCTTAGACTGGTCATACTCGCCCTGGACATCTAGGCAAAGCCTGGTTTCGATTTTTTCTTTAAATTTTCTAGGCATCATCGGCCTCTATATTTTTGGGAATAAATCCCAAACCCAGACTGTCTTCACAACGATCATCACAAAATATTATGTGGCTCTTGCAACTTTCATCGGCTAAAAGAGTAATGTCACCGTTATAATCAGCAATCACCCTAATATTGCCTTTCCCAACATGCAAACGGGCAAATCCAGTAAAATGACCCTCTTTGATTTTGCCAGCTTCCACTTCCGCAATAGCCGCCGGGTAAAATTCAAAAAGAACTCTGACTTCATCTTCGCCCGTTTCAAAGTTTTTCTGCCGCATTAGAACCCCCTGACGCCTGCCGTCCACTTCCACATCGGGGCGGGCATGAGTCTTCGCATCTTAGCCCTCTTGCATCTCGGGCAAAGCGGCTCTTCTTTTGAATCATTGTTCACAAAGGCTTCTTCGGTAAGGCCGCAGTTATCGCAATGAAAATCAAAAATCCTATAGCCCATCATCCCCTCGCTGATTTCATATATTGTTCCCCCATTCGCCTTTCCCGGTAGTCGATCTGCTTATTGAACCGGAAATATGGGTGCTTGTGAAGACACTCAAACACCATCGGCAAATGACTATACTTCTGCTGAGGCGTGTTCTTGTCGTCTTTCGTGGTTACTGCCGCCTGGTCTATCCATTGCTCCCAGGACCACTTTGCAAAGGATTCAGCCGCCTCATACGCTCCATCCCTGAATATCCAAAGAGTAGGCAAGTTTACTTCCCGGCCATTCTCAATCGTCTTATTATTGAAGGGTTTCCCGACTCTCCGGGAGTTCTTGAGCCTGACTTTGATCTGGTCGCGCCCGTATTCGCCCTTTGTGTCCCAGGTCTGCCAGTAGCCGCCCGTTCCTATGCCATCCCGCTTGAGTTCACCAGTCACGCGGTTTATTTCATCAAGATCAGTCGCACCATCCCTTTCGTTAGCCTTAGATAAAGGATCAACCAAGTGCAACCTGAACTCATAGTCCATGCAGGCGTGCGCGAATTGCTCCATTATTTGAAAGGTAGTAAACTTGTCAGGCGGTATCCCCTTTGCGTACCAGATGAACAATTCGTCAGTGGGGGACAGCGTACAGGCTCCGCATGCCCAGGGCGTTCGAGGATGGTAGTCAATTCCTCTAAAGTGAGTCCAATACAACGGAACTCGACCCCCTGAAAAATATTTTTCTTTGTCGATTGCATGAATTTTCCAATCAAAATCTTTGAGAATCCTACCTGTGGCTTGTCTGTGGATTCCATAACGCCTCGTTGCCACCGTGTCTTCATCGGCATAGTTAAGGGTGCGCTCTATGGCTTCGGGGCTAAGAGTCGGGTTATCGTCTGTTGCCGCCTGGAAAACAGCTTTGTAGCTTCTCCTGGACGAAAACTTTTCAACTCTTTTAGCTTTGTCCTCTTCACCGGAGCGTCCGTAAAAATCGCAAATCGCCTTAGTGCGAACGTAAATTTCAGCCTGTTCGAACACCTCGTCAAACGTCCACGAATTTCTAATGGCGGGAGTGAGGCCGAGTTGAAAATCCCCGTTTTCAGCCATTAGCCGGGGCATCTGCTCTTCGTAAAAGGGAAAAGGAGGCTCCTCATCGCACATAACGCAAAGACGCTGAGTGCCTGCCGTGCTCTGCATGACCTGAGAATAGCTTACGAACTCGAAAATAATGTCGTGGCCCGGGTACTGGATAGCGTCTTCACCCGTTCCAAAGACTGAGCCACCGTTTAGATCGGCAATTTTAAGGCTTGAATTGCGCTGAGATATGTCTTTTTTGATAAGAAACGGGGGAAGCCATTTTTTTAGCTCGGGATAGGTCCGATTTTTTATTTCTGCGGATTCGACCCCGCTTCCTTCCTTTTCCATCGGCAGATTTTCACTGCAAAGCCGGTAGATAGTGGTTTTTCGCTCGTGAATCTTGAGCTTTGCACCGCAGGAGCAGGTCAAATTCTGCGGGAACATGACTTTTTGAGGCGATGTTTTCTTGTCTTCAGACATTCTGAAGCATTCGCCGTTTTTAAGGAAGAAGAAATGAAGTCCAGGCCAAGGGGCAGGCCGTCCGTAGGTGTGCCCGTTCTCGCACTCAAAGTAGAGAAAGTTTTTTTCAGGTACAGGATGAGCGCCAATCGCTCTCATTACCTTTTCATGGCACAGAAGGCCGGTCTTCCCGACCTGGTTCCCGGTAAAAAGAGCAATCTGGTTGTAATACGGCGGCAGTCCATAGAACTGCTTAAAGAGCCATGTGGGTTTGTAGCTCAAAAAGGATGCAAAATCGTTTAGTTTTTCGACTTCGCTTACTTCAGCCATTAAAGCACCGTAACGTAAAGAATGCCTGCTGTCATGGTTGGAACATAAAACCCGTCCCAGGGCATTTTGTGTTCGGGATTCGGCCAATCCTCAATTCCCGAAGAGGCATCGTTGCCTGCCGCAACCGAGGTCACTTGCCACTGGATATTGCCACGCCCGTCTTCCACAACTAAACTTTGGCCAGCAGCAGTAGGGTGCCATGAAATTCGTCCGATATACACAGGCCCGGTATATTTGCTAGTCGTTCCCGCAGTATTAATTATCCATGTACGAGCGCTAAAGTTATTGGCCATTTTCGTTCCCCTTATTTATAAAAGAATGAACAAGCATCTAACCAATTCTGTTTCCTTTTTCTTAGCAAAAACGGCGGTATGAGATACGACGGCAAGGAAGTCATAAGCCCCCAGGAGCTATAAAGATTAGCCGTCTGGTCAGCGTTTGCCGCCCCGTAAAATCCGAATCCCACAAATGCCTTTGTATTTACTGCCATAGTCCCACCAGTGACCGGCTTCCCGTTCGCGGCCCGAAAGTGCGCCTGAAAAAGATCGTGACAACGGCGGAAATCAAAGACTGCATCAGTCCCCAACTGGCAAAAAGGTTTGCTCGCTGCGAAGCCGTAGCACCGCCGTACATGCCCCAAGAGAGCATTGCCATATAATTAACAGCCACAGTTCCCCTCATTTCTTATTTGCAAAATGTTCATGCCTGTTGTATAAAAGAACGAGCCGGTGAAGTGGTTGCACACCTCAACGGCTCTAACCAATCCTCTTACTAGCGGGAGTAAGTAGTCATGGCTGAGTCCGAGAATACAATCCCTTACGGTTGCTGTCAATGTGGGTGTGGGCAAAAGACTGCATTGGCGAAATGTACTCGTTCCGAGAGAGGAAACATCAAAGGAGAACCCGTAAGATTTATCAGTGGCCACAATCCGCAATCGCCTCATCGAAACTGGAAAGGAGGCAAGCATGTAGAATCTGATCGTCCCAATCGTGTCAGAGTATGGATGCCGAATCATCCAAGAGCGAATACCAATGGCTATGTTCGAGAACACATTCTGATAGCAGAAAGAGTCCTTGATAAACCGTTGCCCAACGGAACCGAAGTACATCATCATAGCCCTACTGATTTGGTAATATGTGAAGATCATGCCTATCACATGCTTATCCATCAGCGCGCCCATGCGTATTACGCTTGCGGGAATGCAGACTGGTTGAAATGCAATTATTGCAAGCAATATAAGGCTCCCGAAAAGGTCAAAAGATACTCCAATGGAACTTATTACTGTCTGACCCATTTACAGCCTGAATAACCACCTTCCAAACCGTTGCAGCCAGTTAAGAGGGCGCTGCATCTTTGCGATTATTTCGGAAGCCGCTGCATCCCTGTGAGTCTTCATAAGCTGGTTAAAAAAGGCTTCGAGCTTTACCACTGAATCGGTAAGCTCAACCTTGTGCAAGTGCGTCGCTACTTCGAGCAGATAATGGTCGAGGTCTGCACCGCTCGCAAAAGTCTTTCCGCGCTCGATTTCGTCGTAGACCGAAAGAACGGCCTGATCGATGTGGGAGCGCGGGATAGATTTTGAGAGCAACCATTTCACTTGCCCCTCGACGGTCCTGAGAGGCGTGCCGTCAGGTTGCGGCTCACTGTAAGGTGCTAAAAGTTCAGTTAGGTTCATGCTGCCCTCAGTCTGGTTGTCGTGGTGGAATCGTCTGTCAGCATCCCGGCCACCGTGAAACCTGCGGTGGTCGAGTCATCCTTATAAATCACCGTGTTTCCGTTCGCGTCGGTTACGGCGATCTTGTTTCTAAGTATCCAGCCGTAAGTTCTCAGGCGGTCAAGCAGGCTATTAGCGTTGAGGCTCGTCGCATCAGTGAATGCCGTATTAAGCGCGGCATAAGCAGCAAGCGGGATGGTGTTTCCTGCTGTGGCCACGTCTGCATTGAAAGCGGCGTTATTTATGGCCCCTGCCGCTACGGAGACGGCATTTACGCCGAGTTGAGCGGTTGAAGTGCTTACCGCCGATCCCGCTATGTTTATAAGATTTACGCCGATTTGCGCTGCCGTGGTGGAAAGCGCGGAGCCTGCCATGTTGACCACATTAACACCGAGTTGAGCCGATCCAGTTGCTACTGCGGCCGTGGCAATGTCTGTCACATCGACTTTGGCGAGGGCCGATCCTGCGGTGCCGGTGAAGTTAATCGGTTGAGTGGTTCCCTGATAGGCGCCAACTGTCGTGATGGAGGTTGCCGCCACGTTGTTCATGTTCTTGACATTGACTTCGGGAATCCCAGCGGTTGCCGGAGAAGAAACAGCCGTCCCGTTCCAATCCGTAACGTCGCTTTTTGCCAGTGCGGAAGCACCCGTTCCTGTGAAGTTGACAGGTTGAGTAGTGCCCTGATAGGCGCTTACGGTTGTGACTGATGTGGCGGCAATGGAATTAATGGATTTAACATTTGAATCTATCACGCCGGAAGTAACGGAAAGTTGCCCCGTGCCAGTACCGGATGAGATCAAGACGCTTGCCCCCAAGTCCCGCGCGGTCTGGCTGGTGCCGTTGATTTTGAGGACATCGACCCGGCCGCTCGTATCAACCGACAAAGGCAGTCCGCCTGATGCCCCGGCCGCCGCGTTGGGAAGCGCAGTCATGCCGCCTCGAACGGAGTCCTGCGGATCGTAGGCGACGACCTCGGCAACGATACCGTCAAAAGGGTCTCCGGAAGTCGCTGTGGCATGAAGGGCAATAGGCCCGGCTGTCCCGGTATCGGTCGCATTTCCGGCCACTTTGTACCAGCCATTTGCAATCTCGGTGACAGCCCCGGAGGGAGATGCGAAAGACCCCCCGTTCTTACTGATCGTAACGGTCGGACTCGCACTGGTGAGAGCCGTCAAGTGGTCGGCACTCTGCACCATGAAGAACAGGAGCGGACATTCGGTTGAAGATTTTAAGATTTGATAGGCCATTTAAAAAGCTCCTATTATCCAATCAGCATTTCTTGAAAACACCATTTGTAAGATATCCATGCCAGCGACAGGCCGAGTTTATTTGAAGACTCGGTGAAAGAGTCGGTTTCTCCCTGTCTCCGTTCCATTTCCACCCATTGCCATAGCCTTTTGGAGTGTTATCCGTATCGGTCGTGTAGACATGAATCATGTGAAGTGATCCGCAACCACATGGGCAAGAAAACATCAGTATGATGGCATTCTGTTCTTCATAATCCTGCCAATTTGCATCACCAGCCTGTAAATCTTTACGGTACATAAATCCGTCTTCGCCGCGAGTGGCGAGGGTATACTTGAAAATGGGAGCATCAATGAAGTGGATATGGGCATCTGCCATTAGAAGTTGATCTCCTGTCTCGATCCAATCTTCGGTCCAAAGCCCCGTCTGGAAAATATGGACGCCGCCGAAACAGCCAGGAAAGATGAGACTCCGTAGGCGGTGTGCGCCCCGGTTCCGCTGCCGCTAGACGGAGCGTAATTAAAGCCAAGGCCCGGCTGCCCCGAGGTCCAAGGTCCGTATCCGCCCGAACCCGTGTCCTGTACGCTTGCTATCAGGACGCTGTTTTTTACGGCATAAATGTAGTTCGAGCTGTCGATCCAGGCGGTGATCACGTCACCGTCCACGACGCCGTACTCGGCGTTGCCGGTCGGGTTCGAAAGAATGGTGAAGCCCGGGCTTGCCGAAAGCCCGTTTAGCCGGACAATCAGCATATAGCTGCTCGCCCCCTGGCCGACGCTGAAGCTGATCTCATAGCCGGAATAAGCCGAGGGGGTATTGGTCATCATCAAATGTAGCTCTACTTCGGGATAATCAGCCGTGTAGGTCGCGCCCGGAATGCTTACCTGCGCCTGGACGAATTGAGTGACGGGCCATAATCCATTTGTAAGGGTCGCCACCTCGTCATTTACGTTCCCCGGTGGGCTGTTTATGCCGTAGCAAAAGCCGCCGGAAGTTGCCAGGTTTGTGCTGCCCGCCGTGCAGTTCGTCCAGTTGCCGGACTCGGAAATAGGATTTTCAGTTGCGGGGAATAAGGTCGAATAATCGTGGGGAACGGTTATATAAACACCGAGGGCTATTTGGCTTCCGCCCGTTCCAGATGGTAATGACGATGGGGGGAAATTAGCATACGTCGCACTGGCGTACCAACCATTTACAGGATTAACCGGATTGACCTGAGAAGCTATGTCAAGACTGGCGCTGCTGAACTGGCAGGCAATGTAATAAATCCCCGCGGTAAGATTTATAGGAGTGATCGAAACTTCCTCCCAGGTGAAGCTGGCAAGGGAGGGCGGAGATATTGTCCCGCTTGAACCGGTTACAAGATTGCCTGCACTGTTATAGAGCGCAATCTTGATGTGTGTACCGCTAGTGCTCCCGTTTTTTACCTGAGCGCCGAGTTTACTTAGACTGCAAGCAGGGAGCGCCACTCCTTCCCACAGCTCATAGGTATTTATTCCATTCCCCGTGTCTGTGGAAAATGATGTCAATGACGTATTGTTCCCGCCGTATACGTAAAACGATGCGCTCATTTACAGTCTTTTTCTCCGTTCAACGACTGTCACATCAAAACTTCCGATTCCAAAAGCTCGAACCAAATCCTCGGTAACGAGTTCAACATCAAAAGGTCGGCACGAGTAAAGGTCAAACTGCAATTCTCTCCTTGCAGGCCATGTGTGAACGGAGGCGTGGCTTTCCGCAAGCATGACGAATCCGGATATCCCCGCATTGATTTCGGGGCATTTGGGCGGTTCGTCTCGTTTGATCTTTGCAGGCATGAGCACGCGCATTCCGACTTTCCCCGGCAGGAGATCGAGCCAGCGCACAATGCCGACTGCATCGGACATGAGTTCTCCGGTGCATTCGTAGCCATCAACGATGAGATGTTGCCCGCGTTTAAATCTCGACAACTCACAAAGCCCCCAGGGTTAGGATTTCTTTTTCTTTTTGGGCAATCCCTTTTCTTTCGTGGCGGCAAAGTCGTGCAATTGAGATTTTTTCATCTTGAGTACGCCACGATTCTTTTTTTTGACTTTCCCAGGCTTGTGTTCAGCGATTGCCATCAATTCCCTTTGTTTCTTAGATAGTGCTGGCATCTCAACCATCCCTTCCATTAACTCGCTGCCGGAGGCTGGTTCTGATTCCCTGTCTTATGGTCCCCAGCTATAAGGCCCGCGAGCGCCACGCAAACGGCAGCGAGCACCTGAGATTTAGTCGGCACCTGGCCAGCCGCGAGCACGGGTTGGAGCACAATTCCTACGGCCATAACGAAACCGAGAATCGTTGTTCGCCAGCTTTCAAGAGCCGCTGATTTCAGCCAGTTCATGTTGTCCCCCCATAAGTCTTTCCTTGATCCAATCCTTGTACATATCGCAACCATCCCGACATGATGTGTAATGGTTGATCACGTAGAACGAGTTGCAGATGTAGCATGGACAGTGGGTCATTTCTTTATAGCCAACTAAAGAGCGGGTAGATGTGCGAGCAGTACCAGGCTTCTACCTTCTGCGTGAAAGTCAGATTGGTCTGTAACTCGGCCTTCAGCATCGACGCGGACTTTCCCTGTGCAGCCGCAACACCCTGACAAATGCCGGTCACTATCGCAACGGCGTACTGTGAAACCAAAGAAGAATTGCTGCCGAGCGCATTGATTTGGCCGACCACATCGTTAATCTCGTTTATGGCCACTTGGGCGGCACCCTTTATCAGTACGCTATAGGTGCCGTTGGTCATGACGTTGTAAGCCGCTGTCCAGTCCTGCTGGAAAAGGTTTAGTAAGTTGTCTAGAGTGCCCTGCGGGTCAACAGCAGCTTTCGGAGTAAGAGAGCAAGCCGCATTGATGGCAAGCTGGCTTACGGGCGCCATAGTCGTAAAGGCCCAGCCGTAATATCCAAGGCTGTATCCTGCGGCCTGCGCGACGGCAGGAGTTACGACTGTAGTGACAGTCGAACAAGCCACGAACATAAACGGAATAAGAACAAGCAGTGCTCCCAGTTTTTTGAACTTCATTTCTTTTCCCCCTCCGATGTTAATATCTGAGTCAATTCAGCCCCACAATAAGGGCAATTCTGTATCGCTTCCCCCATGAAAAACGAGGGCTTCCCGTATATCGCGGCTGGCCGGAGCTTAAAAGCGTACACTGTGGCGCATGTGGCTTGATAGCAGCAGAACTCAACGGTGTGAAGATACTCGATGGTTCCCACAACCACAGGAGGGAACTTACCGTAGAATAGTTTCATTTCTTTTCCCCCCTCTTAGAATGTTTTTTACGCCACTCACCACACCAATCCAGTTCGACCGTAGTTGGGAACTTAGCCTTCTCCGGGTGCATACAACGCCTGCCCTCTGAGTCCATAAAGGCGGTAAAAGCAGCCGTTGGCGGGAACCTATTGCACTGGCCGATTACGCTTTGATTAAAGCAGGCCCAGAAATGGCAGTTCCCACAGCATCGGGCTTCATCGAGATGATCGTCGGTGTCCATTATTTCAGTTCCTTCCCACACCACGGGCAATAGACCATGACCGGCCCGAGATAGTGAACACCGTGCAGGTAGGCTTCTTTTGCCACTGCATAAAGCTGGTCGGTCCCAGCTTTCCAATTCGCACAGTCACACGCTTTATCAGGCCAGTTGTCGATTGCCATGATTACTCCTGATCGGCTATTGCCTGAAGGTCCGCCATCATCTGCTGTACACTCAACCCCGTCGCGCTTGCAAACTTCGCGGGGTTGGCAACTGCCTCTTGCGGCAGGACGCCGTAGCATTCGTCAACTCTATTTGCCCAGCATGGATCGGTTACTTCCTGAACGTCTCCCCAGGTCAAAACCTTGTAGGGTCCATAGGCCCCGGTAAAGATACCGTGACCGCCGATAATTTGGGTTCCTGAACCATCCCACGGTTTTCTTGCATCAAACTGCGATTCCATCTGGTCATCGACTTGAATTCCAGTCATGAGTCCGCCAAAAAGGTAAATGCCAAGCCTCACATGCAGTTCGTTGGACGGGTCAATGTAGACAAAAGCGGGCGGCTTCTCGCCGAGTAAACCGTTTTTCGCCGCATATTGAAGCGTGTCGTACATGTTCAGACCGTTGTCCTGACCGCCTGAAAGTTTGAAATAGGCATTGATTACATCTGCGGCGGCTGGGATTACCTTTTGGCCGATTAAACCGCTGTAGACCGTTTTCCCATGCCCGTACATTGCCATTACGCAGCAACCATACTGATCGTTTCCATCCATCGGGAAAAGAACCTTTGGATCTGAAATTCCCAGGCTGGAGTAGACATTTGAAAGCGAATCAAATATTCCCGGAGGGGTGATCGTCTGATCGGTCATCCAGTTCGAAAACCGGAGGGCATTCTTGATTTTCTTCGGGTCGAATTTATGCTTACCGAGTTTAAACCGCATTACCTTCTCTCCTTGCCTTACTTATTGATATTTAGATTTGAATGGTCTCTAGCTTCGAGAAAGCCGAGCATCCTATCAACTTTTGTCCCGAGGCTTTTAAGTTCGTCCCTGAAATCGCTTATGCACTCAAGGACCATGACTTGTCTTGTCTCAACGACTTTTATCGGGCAGTTAGCAGTTCTTGCGTTGTGCGCCGTTTCGAGTTCCAGGAGCCGATCCTCTATGTTGCTCACTGTTTTTTCGCCGTCTTCGTGCCGCCGTTTGTGATACCCGAACCAGATGAACATTGCCCCGAGACTGCCCACAAGGGTTATGCCCCCGCTGATAAGACCCGCTACGACTCCTTCAGGCATTCACCCTGCTCCTGCTGCTCCAAAGGAGCCTCGCTCTGGTCTTCCAATGCCTTCTCCAATCGCTCTATCTGGCTTTCGAGGTCAAACAACTGAATCTTCGATATGTTGCCTCGATTGTTGATAGATTCCAGCATGAGCTTGTGAATGTGCCTGATGCACTGGATAGGGTTTCGGATGCCGTGACAGAGCCGGTCGCGGTCGCTCTCTTTATGGTTGGTCATACATTGCCCTGCGTTCTTGAATGGTTAGCTCTCTAAAGTGACGGCGTGGATTCCCGCACGTATAGCAAGAACAGCGTACATTTGTTTTACGGTAGAACCTGAATTCTCTCTGCCAAAAATTATCATCGTGAGGTCCCCACCATTGTCGGCGCATGGCAACTCTACGGTTGGCAATAATATTTGCTTGTATCATTCGCTGACCGCGCATTAGTTTGATGTCTTCCGTTTAAAAAGGCACTCGGCAAGCGCATCGAGGCCCGCCTGCCAGGTCGCAAATTCTCTTGTATGCCCCTGATCGTCATTCCCAACATTTCCAGCGTTTTTAGTTTTCGCAGCACGGCCTAGACAGCCTAACATGCCCTCATCCTGGCAAATCGCAACCATGACCGCTATGCCATTGCTTCCAAGTTCAAACTTATCCGATGCGGAAACGATCATCTCCCCGGTCAGTGGGGAAGTGGGCGCGTGGTTCTGGATATACAGATTGATTGCGGGAGCCGTGGGGAGACAAATGCTTAGAAAGTGGTGCGCTATCTCCCCCACAACAACGGGCTGCTGGGGATTCGTGCTGTAGCCTTTGAGTTCGAATCCAAGAACTTTGGTGTCAGACATCATTCATAGGACTCTTCTAAAATCTCTTGTTGGACAGACACGAGAACTCCAATCACGGCAGCATAGCTCGTATCTCCACGGTGCTTGTCGATAGCTTTGTGCAGATCAGAATGCAATGCTTTCAGTTCTGAAGGCCGGTCAACCTTGTGGAGTTTGCGCTTGGGAAACTTCAGAAGTTTTAAGTCAGGCAATGGCGGCCCCCCCCAAGCGCCATCGTGAAAAGCAAGTAACTGGATTGAGGCAGGGAATCGAACCCTGCATGATGTGGCCTTCTGAGCCTCTGCACCTTACCGTTTATGAGAGTTTAGGGCTTCTTTTGTCCGCCATTCTCGCTTTTACGAGTTAGCTTGCGGTCTTCCCCGCTAGGCTATTTATGGTAATTCGGGTTTATTCAACCCCTGGCCCTTTCGGTCATGCCACCAGACTTTCGCCTTCCGCTTATTACTCTCCGGCAATACAGACCATTGACACTCACATTCGGGCGAGCCCTCACCCGTCCACCTTCTTTCAGTACCAGCGTCTACCCCTTCCGCCACTCAATCCAGTCAAATCAAATACCCTATTAGCCAGCTTCGCCAACTCGGGGCGTAATCCCAAGCTGGCAGTTCAAGGCCCCTGGCGGGGTGCGGCATCAGGGGCCACCAGAAAGGAGGATGAGTTGAGCGTTCGTGAGTATTGCAACAGACTAATGAAGTGATGTCAACGAGCGCGAAACTCCAGTAAACGATTAGCATTCTTTCGGCTTTCAACGAATCCATTCACCGCATGTCTTACTAGAAAAGAAATCGACTCCCCCGTTCGTTCCTTTTCTTCCTCTAAAATTTCTACTTGGTAACTCGTAAGCCAGATGTTTTTCCGCTTCATTCCCTTTTCTTTAGCATTCATCGTCCCTATTCTTCCCCCGCTTTTGAAAATCCATCTATGCGTTGCCCCTCTTGAGTGTCTATTTTACCCCTAATCCATTGACTTGTAAAATTCACCACTATTGCGCTTTTTACCGTTTCTTGAGATAATAACGGGGAGTCGTACAAAACTTTAGCCTGGTTCGACGGACGAAAGGGGGGACTCCTGAACGGTCCCCCGCCAGGCATAACTTCATAGCCTGTTCAGGAGGCACCATGGAAAAGAAAAGACCTTCAAAAAAAGCGTACTTCAAGACCCATCACAACATCATAGATTCGAATAACTTCCGAAGCCTTACTTACTCTTCCCAAATCTTGTACTTCCATCTCACCCGCCTTCAAAACTGGTACTGCAACGGTAAACCAGGCACCTTCACACAACGGGATTGGCAACTAATTAATGAAACGGGGCTGGAACCACGAACAATTAAACGGTCGAGAAAGCAGCTTAAAGAAAGAGGTCTCATTGATACAAACAGGCAAGGGCCAAAAGGACCGACCGCTTACACCATCTTGCCACCCACTGAGTGAAGTGACACCTCTGTCACCTCAGAACCGTTCCTGAAGTGACAAAGTTGTGGTGACAAAAACGCCCCCACTTAATAAGAAAGAAGTATTAAGAAGGGAAAGCTGAATTAAACCCGCAAATGCGTGGGTGTGTGTGGGTGAGTTCTGCGAAAACGCTGTAGAGCCGGGACACCGGGGTCCGCTCCCCCTCCCACCCTCTCGGCGCAGACCACACCATCTAAGGGCTAACGCTCGCGCTAGAGCATGGACCCATGGGCATCCATGGGCGCTCATACGCTCACTTGGCAGGGTAGGCCATGGGGTAGCAAATTGGGTATACGCCTGTAGATTGGCTCTGGTGGCGGGTCGTTAGTTTACATAAGTTATATTATCAGGTTCTTAATTCCGTGAATTTAGGCACAAGTATACTGGTGGCTAATCCGCGTCACCCTCCAGATCCGTCCACTCGGCTTCCTCGGCCTGGTCCTGAATGGCTGCCAAGCTCTCGGGATTGAACAGGCCGGCGAGTTGGGGCGATAGGATTGCGGTGGCATTGACCTGAATGAACTGCTGCACAACCACACTCGGCGCGAGCGAGGGAGCGATGCCCACCGATTGCAGGACTCTATCGGCTATTTTGTGGGCTTGGTTGAGGAGTGGAGCATGGGCTGATTGTTCGATTGGTGGCACAGTGGCATAGATTGTTTTCGCGGAATCAACGCAGGCTATATTGATTTCAGTGGATTTTGGGATCATGCGCTCGAAATAGTCGAGGGCGGCGGCTTCAGCCAATGGGCGCAACCGTTTCGCTCTTTCGTTGACCACTCGGCGGGATACTCCTGCCTGCTGTGCAATAAATCCTTGGGTATGTCCGGCTGCCAGGCCGTCGATGATAATCTGATCTGTTATTGGTTGTAATGGCTGTCCCATAGCGGATATAGGGTACTACATACTGCTGGATTGTCAAACCCGCCATGCGGAAATCAATATTATAACTAACCCACCCCACGCGTAGGGGGCCTTCGCCCCCTCGCTCTCATTCCTCCACAGCCTTTTTAATCTGTCCACGCCGCCACAGCTCAATAAGCCGCGTATCACTCTCCCACCGGTCCCCGATCATCGCCATGGGAAATGCTAGATCCTGCCGCCACTTAAGAAGAGTCTCCCAGGACCGCCCCATGTACGCCTGTATCTGTTTTCTCCCCGAAAGCGCTGTGCTGTCCATAGCCCCTTATCCCCATCTCATTCCAAGCTTTACAATTCTTTACAATTCTCTTATTGACATTATACCATTATGCCATTATCTTGTAATCAACAAGGCAAAGAACCCCAACCAAAAAGGAGAAAACCATGCAACTGACAGCCCTCGGGATTAGCACAGACCGAAACGAAGATGGAATCCGCCTTATCAGCGCCGAAGCAGGACGCTGGATTGAAGCCCCCTTGGATGGCATTACCGCAAACGAGATGGCCAGAGACTGCTTTTTCTTCCTGCTCGAAGCCGATGTGCCGGAAAAGTGGTTGGAAGCAGAAAACATCGAAACTAAAATCTCTGATGCTCTCCAGAGAAATGACCCACAGGAGTATCTGGAAGCCATCAACGCGACGTGCATTCATGCCGCGAGTGAAGGAGACTAACCCATGAAACGCACCGAACTCAGACTGCCCGATAGCATCTACGAAATGATCCGTGAACGAGCGCATGACTCGAGGATAAGCCAGAATCAGCTTATCAACCTACTCTTGGCCTATGCTCTCGCAAAACACATAACGCTCGACGACCTCAAAACAGCCGTGGGAAAATTCGACTAGCCTTGCTGATTCAGTTTTCAAAGAGACCCCGCTTCTATGATCAGGCCGTTCCTCTTTTTTTTGAGGGCGGCTTGATGAGTTTAACGGGGATACATTTATTGCACAGTGTCCCAACTCTTCTCCACTTCATGCCAAGCTGCACTGTTCCATTTCCTCGCGTTCATCCTCGGTCATTTATCACCTCCCTCCCATAATGGAATCACATACTTGCCGGGTGTACCGGACAAGGCGGTTTGCAAGTTCCAGCCCACGGCACATTGCAGGTACATTGCACTGGCATCACCTCCCCTCAAATTTCTTCCCGCCGCTAAGCTACAGTGTCTTTTTTTGATAAATCCCGCATCAAAATTCTCCGGACGTATATTTTATCGGTTTCGCGGTTAAAATTGATTTAAAGGGTATTGTGGCACGTTGTGGCCCCTAAATCGCCTCAATGGTCAATTCGCAACGGGGGTTCTCTTTGTCGATCCCACCGAAGTCGAACCGGAATCCCGGCAAGATTTTAAAATTGTCGTCCTTGATTACACCCAATTCCTTGAGCGCATCGCAGGTGAATTTATCTATTGCGGCTCCAAAATTCATCACATCGGCAGCTCGGTTTGTTTCGAAAAACAAGGTGTACGACAAACGATATTGGACACCCTTAACTGGCATTGGCTGTTGAAAACAAACCGCCGTGAGCGCCGCTTGAACGTGCGCTTTAAAAAGCTCTTTGACCTTATTGCTGACCTGATGGTGCGCGTTGCGATACCAGTTCATATTTATGGGAATGAGCTTATCTTCCATCGTCTTCCTCGGATACCAAATCGCCAACGGCAGGATGATTTTCATATTGCCCCTCCTTAATCCCCGATTACCTCGGCAAATCTATCGGCCTCGTGTTTTTCGGCGTCTTGCTTGTCCGACCACTCGTCGCGCTCTTGGTTCACAGGCTTTGGTTTCGCACGTTTGGGCGACTGGGTAGCGAGCCGTTCGATTTCCTGAAGCAAAATCTTGACGTGCTTTCGGTACGTCATTTCATCGTCAAAAAGGAATCTCCTTTTTTTATAATTCTCTTCAATTTGCTCCAAACGATTAGTGATTTCCTGTTTTTCATCCTCACTCATCACTTCCCCCCTATTCTGTACGCAATCCAGCACAGCAAACAAACCGCCGCGAAAAAGCCCAGCAGGACTATAAAATCAGGCCAAAGAAGCATCGACGTTACATGCAGTTGTTGTAATAATCGTTCCATTGTTCTCGCCAGTATTCTTCAGCTTCATCCTGGCATTCGGGACAGAGCGTAGCCCAATTAAGAGCATCATCAACATAGGCAGTCCTCTGTCTCCTGCGTTCCGCACCTTCCTTACCGCACGATTGACAAATCATCTCTTTATCTCCCTTCAAAACGGCCCAATGTTTACAATCCCCCACTCAAAAGTTTACAATCATCGCATCAAATGTTTACTAAAACGGAATCGAATCCTCTTCCTCCCCCGGGTGCCCGGGAAGACGCTCGTAACCGGGATTCCTGAACTCTTTGATGTTTTTGAACATTCCAGGTTTTAAACTCTTAGATATTTCGTCGGCCCGAATTTCTACAGTGCCTTGTGGCTTTCCCTTTTTGTCAATCCAGGCATCCACATTGAATATTCGCCCGTTGATTCCCACTAAATCGCCTTGGAAAACATGAGTCTTCACAAGCTCGGCCAGGTCGTGCCAGGCGGAACACTTCACCCATATTTTCTTAGGGTTATCTGTTTTCCCCCCGTTAATCTGAACGATGAACTCCGCGACTGGGATTCCTCGAACTTCTTTCATCTCAGGAATCGCCCCCACAAAGCCCTTTAAAAAGAAATCAGCCATGTTTAGTACCTGTCCAGATAAAGGTCGTGATATGGAGTTGTATTGCGTCTCACTTGATGCTCAGAGGCGTAACCCCACTCGGAGACTTCTATAATTTTTGTCCCGTGCCGGCGAACTATGAAATCTTTTTCCATTCCGACCGGATTCTTATCTCGGTAGTGCTTTGCCTTGACAATCTTTGCGGTCGAGTACCCCTTTTCTTTATTTTCAGACAGAGCTATCGCAAGGCGCGGCTTCTCTAAGGTTGCCTCACCGCCCCGGCCTATGTCGGTCCCCGCTCGTTTTTGCAAAGCAATTACGGCGATCCCGGTTTCAAGGGCCGCGTGAATGGCTGTTATGTTGGAAGAAAGCTTAAAATACTCGCCGTCGAAGACTTCGAGGTAATCAATGAAGTTTAGGCCGCGCGGGTCGATCACGTCCTGAAAGTCCCGGTTGCGCTCGATGGAGCACACATATTTGATCCATTCAGTCATTGGATAATCCGGTCCAAATGCTTCTAATTTCTTTCTCACACCCGTCGGCCCCATTTCTGAGGAAAAATAGCGCAGACCGAGCAGGCCGTTGGCATCTTCTTTGCTTTTAATGTTTAAATAGTCAGTTGTTTTTAATGCTTTTGTATTTGTAGGGGGGTTTAAGGGGGGGGAATTAGGGTCGGGATTTAGGGCGAGATTGCATTTTTCTTTCAAAAACCCTTCTGATTTCAACATCTTAAGCGAAGACCATATCATATTAAAGATTACGCACGTCTTCCCAGAGTTGGTTTCCCCCATAAAAAGAATGATCTCTTTTTCGTTTATTTCCACGAACTTAGATAGTCCGAATGGTAGGTCAATAGGCAGTTCGCGGGATTTGGCCCCAAGTATGTCCATTTCTACTAAGGCATTGTCTTTCTTGCGGAAAACGCCACGGCGGTTAAAATCTCGCTCAATCAATCCCTCGGAAACCAAGACAGACAAACACTTTGACCTGTTCTGTTTAGCTATTCTCGAAGTTAAGCCTAGTTCGCGGTCAACATCGGAAGTGTTGAATTTCCCTGGACTTTCCTCTACCCACTCGCGGATCAGCCCCCGGATATTGGCCTCAAAAAGCTCTGTCGCCTCTGTCGCCCTCTGTCGCCCTTCTGTCGCCCTGCTGTCGCCCTCTGTATCCAATGTAACCGTTGTCGCCCTTGTAACCGTTGTCGCCCTGTTTCGAACTTCAGATTTAACATCATTTGGCGCTGGCATTGTGGGCCTCCAAGAATATCTTCTTTAGAAGTTCCTCGTCGGCCTCGCCTGTCCAGTCGGTCAGAGCTTCAAGCGTTAAGTCCCACTGCCGGTCAAGGTCATACCCCATATCTTTAAGCTGAGATACACGGGCTTTTAAATCATCCTCTAAGCTGACGCCTTTCCGCCTGCGCCAAAACCAAGGCCCCACTTCTTTTTCGGCACGATTTTTAAGTGCTTCAAGCGCGACCCTGCGCCTGCTGTCGTCTTTTTCTTTCAGCCAAGTATCGAAAAGATTTACCATCTGCCTGCGCACGTGCATTGCCATCCGCAGATCGAGCCGAACCTGGTCACAGTACACTCGCATTGTGTCGAGAATGGTTTCCATCCTGGAAAGAATAGAATCATTCATAAAGACGCCCCCCTCCGACACGCCTTACCAGTTGAGGTACAATTCGCTGAAGATAAGCTTCTTAATCATTCTGATGTATTGTGTAGATTCATCCGGATGGCTTTTGAACTCTTCCATAATTGCTAGTAATTTCCCCTCAAACCCTTCGCCCCATTTCATCACATGCCCCTCCTTCACACTTCAAGACATAGCGCCTGACAACTCGGCCGGTCGTCCGTGAGTAGCGACAAGGAATCCGGCGCGTAAATCGGGTAACATTTGCCAAGCGTTTTGAACCCCGGCCAATTGAGCTTTGCGACTTGCCAGGCGCAATCGTTTGCCCGGTCCACGTACAACCCGGCATGAGAACCCCTAATGCAACCGAGAAAGTGTCGGCAGCGCCCGTGCCATGCTGGTACGAGCGTACAGCCGCCGATATGAAGAACATTCGTTAAATTCGTTAAATCTGAGAACAATTTGAGGGGTTTTTGTATCCTGTCTTTTTTCGGCTTAATCACCACTCGCGGAATCGGTCTGCACTTCTCGCAAAGCGGCTGGAAGCCGTTCTGCAGCACGGAGTTTTTGCGCAGGAGCCTTGCATTTCCGCACTTAGGACAGATAACTTCGACCCTGGGCCTGCCAAATTTGGAGATTTTGCAGCGGTAACAAAGGCCGGTTTCGTTCAGGTTTTTAATGCCTCGTCCGCAAATCGGACACTTCGGCAAATTTTCCTTCCATTTGCCCCCAGCGGCAGTTGTGATTTTGATAGCGCATTTCGGGCAGAACCTTGTCTTCTCCTTGGCCGCCTGGAACATTCTCCCGCAACCCTCGCAGGCCTTTATTACCCGTCGCTCCCCCATGCCCCCCTCCAGCGCATCTCTATCCGCTCGGAATCGTTGGAATAAATCAAAATAAATTATTTAATTTTTTCCGCTTTTGACTTTCCGTTTTCCTCGTCGCAGACTATTCGCAACATTTCGGGAGATTCCATTTCGGCCATAAGCTCCCGGTTGATAGCTCTTTCGATCCAGCCGGTAACGCTCATATAATTGGCTTTTGATGGTCTTCGGATTTTGTTCAGAACGAATTCTTGGAGGTAAATCGTGGTCGGTTCTTTTTCATCGTATTCGCGGTCAATGTCGGATTTGCGACCCATAAACGCCTTCCCCGGCCGGACGTACTACGGCAATCCCGCACTCCCCCGAGTACGTCCGGCTTTCCAGAATGGTTTTGTAGTGAGTGGATTTTTACACATGCGCTCTGCGGCTCCCCCACCGCATGACGCAAAAGGAATTTCACCCTCTTCCCCGTATAAAAGTCCGTTCCCCCGAGCGGACAGTGGTGCCTAGTCGGTGTCGCTGTTGGCTGTTTTCTTGGTTTGGATCATCTCAAGGAGTCGCCTGATTTGCTCTTCTCTTGTTTCCGGCAATTTGCATGACTCGCGCCATTCTCGATACCGACGAGGCGATACCCCAAGAAACCGGGCCGCCTCAGAATGGCTCCCGAAATAGTCTCTCAATGTTTGGAATGTTTTTTTCGTTATCATAGTGCTTCTATGATAGGTGATATTCGCCTAGCCAGTCAAGGAGAATTTGTGGGCTTTCGGAGATTTCCAAATCGTGTTTTTCTGTTCTTCATGGTGGACGAAACGACATTCATAAAGAGGTACATCCTGATTATCGAAAAAAAGGCCAACGACCTTGGCCTCAACCACAGCGATCTTGCCCGGAAAGTATTCACTTCCGTAAAAGACCCCGCCCGCACTTGGCGAGCCATCCGAGAAGAAAGGGAAGAAGGCAAACCCAGGCAACTTACCTTTTTAGAGGCTGTAGCGCTCGCCAACCAAGTCGGTTCGGACATCGCCGCCATAAGTCTTGAAGTACGTGAATTGATCGCCCTCAAAAATCCTTCCCCCAAAAGCAATCAACGCTCTAACCTAAAGTCGCTTAGGCCATACCTCCGACTTTTGCCCGGAAGAAAAAATTAAACTTTCTGCAAAAATAGGGGATAAACCCCTCTTTTTTTGTGGACAAGTAGGCGAATACCGCCTATACTTGTTTCCAAGATGGAGGGGAACATGACACCAGGCGAAGCAATTCACAAGTTCTGCACTCAGTGTGTAGGTTCTGCTTACGATAATTGTCCTGACGGTATCGAGCGCAGAGGCGCTGCCCCTTGCGCCTTGTTCCCTTTCCGGACGAGCCGAAGAGTCAAACCCGCAAACAACCAACCGCCCGAGCAAGGCCTTTTAAGGCAATCGGGCGCGAGAAGGAGGGGAAACCAGATGGAACGCATCTCCCTAGGGGCAAATCGTTACGCGGTAGATTTTACAG
>Ga0187878_1000384_pt1 | contig 52072 bp, 43 predicted proteins | sample June2016WEW_17_1_FD_132979 | JGI IMG/M metagenome (GOLD analysis project Ga0187878, IMG submission 132979) | Peatland microbial communities from SPRUCE experiment site at the Marcell Experimental Forest, Minnesota, USA - June2016WEW_17_150 | ecosystem: Environmental > Terrestrial > Soil >... | reverse complement strand
GTTCGGGTGTGCATAGATCGAGGCAAGATAAACAACCAGACTCCAAAGTGAATTGTCCTCGGCCTGATACAGCAGGATGCCATGTCCACCCCACCTGGATCGCCAGCCTCCTCCGACATATTGCAGTGGAATGCACGATGGGGTTGCGAAACAAAATCATCCCGTGTAGCACGGTGTCTTCCGTGGGGCGGCTGGTACACAGTCAGGAGGGGTCCATCCTGCCCAATCAAGGGAAGAGCATCCCGACGACTGGATACTTGGTCAAGCCAAGTGATTACGTACACTTCGTGACCCGGTTTCACCAAGCCTCGGGGGTGGTTAACTGTTGCTGTGCCAATTGCCCTCTGGCTGCCCGGGCCGATTGCAGGAGCGATCAAAGTGATCTTTATGCGAGGAGTCCCTCTGTCCTAATGGGTTTCCGCGTTGGGCTGATGATCCGGGCTGAGCCGAGCACGGACATATTCCCTGTACTGCTCACGAACATCAACAGGCGCAAGCTCAAGAAAACGATTGTATGCAAGACTAGCGCTCGCGTGCTCGCCACAGCTCCAACTCGCGTTGGCCAACTCGAGCCATGCCCAGTAGTCGTCCGGTGCGACCTGTACCCAACGTTCTCCGTATTGCACCGCGTCTCCACAACGAGAGAATGATTGGCTGAAAATAGTCAGAACCCTTAAGGCCTGGACGTTTCGAGCATCCAGGATGATGCTCACTTTGGCATATCTCGCGGCGACGAGGGGCTCGGCGGCGTCGTCCAGATAGAAGGAAGCCAGCGCTGCCCACACTGACCCATCAGATGGATAAAGGTTCGCGGCATCTAGCAAGGTCTGCGCACCCTCTTGGATGCGCCCAACCCTGCCCAGCGTCTCACCCTTCCCTAGGAGAGCGGGGAGATAGTCCGGCTCAAACTCCAAGGCCTCAGCCCATTCGGCAAGAGCCGGTTGGTCCTGTTTGGAACGAAGATACGATTCTGCCAGCTGTGATCGAACCTGTGCGGCCTGCAACTTCTCTGACTTGTTCGGCGAAAGCTGCTCACTCCCAGATTGGAGCAGGTCCATGACAAGAAGCGAATCCGAAATGTTGCCCACCCTCACCGCTGTCTCGGCCAAACCTATTAAGGCCAGGTTTCTATCGCATCGCCCCAGCGGCACCCTCAGCATGCCAATTGGGACACTATGTCCATTCGCATATTGGGCCGCCAGACCCTCCAGATCGACGCAATTGGCGTTTCGATCAGCAGCAGCGGGCAAGCCTCCCCAACCGAATGCGGCGAGCAAGGCAACCCAGGCCACGACCAATAGTACATATAAGCGCATTTCAAACGTCCACCCAGGTGTGTGACTGGCACCACCTGGGGCCAGGTGGGAGCCAAGTTGCCACGAAGATGCTTGTGGCAGCCGTCACCCAGAGCCTAGCAGCAAAGCGACGGTCAGGATCATTCATCAGCCGCAATTGACCGGGTTTGCATGGCACGACCAATCGTCGGGCACGCAGGAACCAGCATTCAAATCAAGGGACGCTTTGGTACCCGCCCGTTGTAACGCCGCCAGCAAGTCACGCGCACCATCACCATGCCGAAGTTCACATTCGCGCCGACCCAAATCAGGGAACATAATGTCAGTCCTCCTTGAGACGTGCCATAACCCCAGTGCGTGAAACACTACGGTACTGCGGAGCGCTGATGTCGGCTGCTTATCAACCAATCAGAATCAGGCAGTCGCGATGCGAAATGAGCAATTTCCGGCGCGGAAGCTCATTGACCAAGTGATGATCGTTGAGTCCAAAGTCACCCTATCGAGTTCGCCCGGTAAAAAAAGACAAGAGAAACCTCGCGCCCGATGAGTCGCCAAGTAGAGGGTTCTCCCTTCAATGGCTGCAACCCACCCTAATAATAATCGGCGCACGGGCCAAGCTCGAGCCTGTTTGGAATAAGGCATCCAACTGCACCGTGAAGGTACTTGAGTGCCTCATTGTCCCCTCCGAGACTTGCCAACAGAAAATCCTCCCCTGTCGACTCACCGAGATCGCAACGAACAAGCGCGAATGCTGCACGTCACCCCGACAACTCGGCCTCAAAAAGCTTCTGGCCGTCATACGAGGAAGCTATGGCATCTCGCAGGCTCACTGCCGCGTTGCGGGAACGTGGCGTGAGTTGCTTATCCAGGTGTAGGCTCTGCAGACTATCTAGCGCGAAGCGCACCATGACGAATTCGCGAGATTGGATCGATTCTTTCGCGACCCCGGCCAGCGAGATGGCCCCCATCGGCCCTCGAGGCGATCCGAGGCAGTTTAGTCCTGAAGTGGGTCGTGGCGATCCAAGGCAAACATAGCGCGGATGGCACCAAGCCCGTGCTGATTATGGGCGATCTGGGCGAACAAGTTGGAGGTTGTGCCAGAGATGAGTCCGGCAACTGCGAGGGCCGGCATCCAACTACGCAATTGTTCCCTCGCGCAACGTAGGATGCTGGAACCACCGCCGCACCCTAGCTGCCAGGACTACTCGCGCGGCAAACCTGGCGAAGCTCGCTGTTAGCAGACGGCTAGGCGAGAAGCCCAGTCCAAACAGCAATGCAATCCGAAGCGCATGTCCGCGCTCTGCCTCGCACTCACGCCCAAGGACAAGTAGGTCTTGCAAAACTAGGTCAAATAGCAAGGCGCGGTCCGCTTTCCGCGTTGCTTTCCTCAATGCAAAACTCCGTAGACATTGCCAATACACGTCATAGCCATTTCGCGCGACGTCCCGGTCCGCGCCGAAAGAGGAACCGTTCAGAAAAGCAGCTACTTCAGGTGCCACCTCGAACCCGAGCAAGTCAGTCACAGAACGTTGGACTACAGAGAGGGTGCGCTCGCGCAACTCAATGGGCCTGGAATGAGTGAGTGACCTGGGGTTCTGGCGCACCCGTGTCAGCACTTCGTCAAGATTGAAAATAGAACCAAACTTGGCCAACTTCACCCAGAGCAAGTAGTCTTCAGCGGGAGTGAAGCGTTCGTCATAGCCTCCCGCCTGCAGGGCCAGGGCCCTCCGGTACATTACCGTGCCCCCGTTGATGGTGTTGCGGAAAAGCAGCCGCCAACGAATTGCCACGTCATTTCTCAGAGGCAAGTTGATCCCCAGGGATCTACCGGTTTCATCAATGGCCTCACCCGTGCCTGCGACTAATGCCACGTCAGGGTGTTCGTCTAGATAGGATGCCTCCATTTGCAGTCGCGTGAGGCAGGCTACATCGTCTGCGTCCAGCGAAGCTGCATATTGCCCTCGGCCCTGGTTAAGAGCAATGTTCCTGGAATACGCCGGACCACGATTGCTCGCATTCTGAATCAGCCGGATGCGAGCGTCTTGGTAGGATCGAATAATGTCGACGGATCCATCAGTGGATGCATCATCTACGATAAAGAGCTCGAAATTGGAGTACGTCTGACCCAGGATGCTCTCTATGGCCTGCCCCAGGAACCTCTCCCCATTGTAGACAGGCATCACAACGGTGACCTTGGGCATCGACGGCGCATCAACCATTGTGGCTTCTTGCGCTACCCGTTCCTTTCGTCGCTCGGCGGAAAAAGCTCCCGCATCGCTTTGTATGCAAGCCGCTGCACTCTTGCCGAAGTGGGCTCGGTGAAAGGTTTCAAGGTTGCTGGTCTCTCTCCGTAGCCCTTGTCCACTCCCAGCCCCCAGGTCTCCCAAAGTTGAACGAACCGAGAAGCCTGCCTTTCAAGTGAAAGGTGCTCCAACACATATTCCCGTGGTCTGTAGTCGTCTATCTCATCAAGCAATGAGCAGACTGCATCTTTGAGATCGACTAGGTTCGTAATCCGAATGCCACAAGTCTTGTCAAAATACGGTGCCGCAGTCACGGGAAGGGCCTTGAGCTTATCCGGATAGGCGGAGCCCTCGGCGTCATCTCCGAGTGTCGACACATCACAAACCAATATCGGAATGCTGCAGGCCATGGCCTCTTGCATGGCGATCCCCTGGGTCTCCGAAACGCCGTGCCAGATGACGAACGAGGACTTGTTCAGGAACTCACGGTACTCTTCCTCGCCATACCGTCCGTAAATAACCAACGAGTAGCGAAGCCGCAACGCATACAACACATCCAGAATAGTGATAAGTTCCGATACCCTTCGTCCCTTGTGATACACCATGACTCGCCGCTCCCACTTCGGGGTTCGTGATGGGTGGAACTCATCTGTATCGATTCCAACCGGCCAAGGAATCAGTGGGCAAGCGTTGAAACCCATTTGTCGCCACAGTTGCACGGGCCACTCAGACGGTAGAACGTAGATCGTATTGTCAAACTCGAGACTGGGTAGTTGAGTTGGCAAACTGACGATGTTGGGTCCTAGGACCTTGTACGCCCGACTGCGGCGAAGGAACTGCAGTGCTGCTTTGTCATCGTGCACCCACAGCCGCTTGGTCGCATTCAAATCAGCGTTTACTAAGTAGGGGTAACCGATGCTGTCCAGACCCTTCAGCAAGTTGGCGTAGACCTTATAGGGGCCATGTACCTCTCGTGCCCGGGGCTGTGTCGAGATGATGTTGATCATCTCGACACCACAATTCCTGCGCCGACAGCTAGCAGGCTGATAAGGGCAATCAATACCGACCGTCGTAAGACCAAATAACTGTCATTCCTAGTAAACCAATCGTTGCCGAGGCCCGAGAGAAGCGGCAGGCCCGGCAGAGTCAGTGGATTCGAGGACCACAATGAGCGGCTCTCAACCATCACCAAGGCGAAGATCAATGCCTCGCCAACCGGGTAGATTGTCAGGATGTCGGAGCTAGACACCGTGCGCAGAATGTCCCAGACAATGATCAAGAGCAGACCAATTGTGAGAAGAGGAGTCCCATCGTTCCGTTTCTTGACGGCCCCGGAGCCAGCAACCAGCAACATGACGAACAAGATCAACCCAAAGGAGATCACACCACTCCAGCCTAGAGGCAGGAGCAAGGCTGGCCAAACCGCATCACCAATTAACCGCCCTTGGCTTATTGCTTGAAGGTCTCTTGCTGTTGCGACCGAGTATCCCGCTCCCCAGATTGGGTCAACTGTGCCAACATATCGGGCGACGATGCCCATAGTCTCGACTCGTGAGACTAAGTTAGGCGTGTTCAGCCCCTGAACCCCAATCTCCCGAAGCCGGTCGACGGCGAAGCCGACGTTTACGGGGAATAGCATGGTTGCGCCGGCGAAAACGAACGCACCCATTGCCCCAAGTACCGCGACCTGCCCCAGCGCCATTCTTAGGCGTTGTTGGACCACGGCCAAGTACAGTACTGAAACGACAAGCATCAAGACCGCTGGAATCACCCAGGAACGGGTATAGGAGAACAGAACTCCTGTGAATGCGACCCCGAGGGCTAGCAGCGTACCCGCATTCTTTCGGGGTCGGGTCAAGAAATACGCAAAGGCGACCTTTGTGAAGAATGGAAAGGCAAGGGCATCTCGAATGATCGGTGTTGACCCAAGTACACCTTGGTAATAGGAGCTGTCCACCGGGCTCGTGACGTAACCTAGCATGTGCAGCACATACAGCCCTAGTAGACCGACGGTAACCCAGGAAAGACAGCCGAGCAGGTTTTCGATCTCATTCCGTGCGAGACGGCGCAAAAGGTCCGCCCAAAGAAAGATGCTTAAAGGGAAGTAGAGAAAGCTCCTGATCGCCAGAATCGCCCCGAGCCTTATCTCTTGGTCGCGTAGCCAGGCAACCGGCACCTGCGCAACCACCAAACCCAGAAAGAGAACAACAGCGAGAATGTCCCATCCCGATGCGAAGCGCGTTTTCACCCGGCGCTTTTGCCACACGTACAGCCACGAAATCACGAGGGCACCGAAGACCACGTCATTCCATATTAGTGGGACCGGGACATAAGGTAGGCGTATTGACACATTCCACGTGCGGATGAACGCGCTCTCGCCCAGAGTGAGCATGATGGGGAGAATGCATATGGCGACGGGCGATTTCCTCAGTCTTGCGAACAAGATCAAGGCAACAGATCCGGGCACAATGAGGCTTAGCAACGCCATTCAGTTCTTACCTTAGGCCCTTTCCCTCCCCAGAGATCGCGCCCAATCAAGCAAGCCCGCGCGTGCCAGCAATCGCCTGAGCACCTCCTTGCCTGCCATTCTTACGCTAGATGCCAATCGCCTCACCTGCGCTCGGCGATAATTGCGCAGGCCCACTCGTCTCAGGTGCTCCCGCGAATGCAGGAAGGCCTCATAATCGGGAAACAATTCGCTGACAGGATGCCAGCAGCCATCGAAGTAGATTTCGCCCCAACGGTATTCTCGCGCCTGAGGCAAGTAACGGTAGTCAATCTTGTCGTAGATACCATAACGTAGCTCGACGACAGTCCGTTCAGTGGGCTGCAAGCGTCCGCCAGACGTGCTCAATCCCATCCCTGCGTTCAAGTAGTAACCAAGGAGCCCATGCGCCCTTTGCATCTCCGCGCTGGCAGCAATTCGGATCATCAAGTCGAAATCTGCACCAGATCGCAATTGACTGTCGAAAAGCCCAACATTGTCGCAAATGGACTTCCGCCACATGGGAAAGCAGCCGCAATGAAAGGATCGCAGGAATTCCGCTCTGGCGAATTCGGGCGCCAGTATTGGCATCCCGTTCCTACCCCCGTACTCATCCACTACGATCATGTCCCCGTATACCAAAGCCACATCAGCCTCATGATCCAAAATGCCAGCCTGCATCTCCAGGGAGTCTGGAGTTCGAACGTCGTCAACGTTCCATATGCACACATATCGCCCTTGAGCCGCATGTATGCCTCGGTTCCACGATTCTCCGAGTGGTTCTACTGGCCTGACAATGATGTGCTGCAGGTGCCCCGGGTGTTCCTTGCCAAACCAACCAACGAGCTCGAGTTCTCGATCACTAGGATCATTGTGTATCAGGACAACCTCAAGTTCATCCAAGTTCTTCTGTTCGACAACCGAATCAAAGAAACCCCTCAGATACCGCTCCCCTCGATAGCAAGATGTCAGTGTGCTGACTTTGATCATCTTCCGTAGATCCCGGGCGGCTGGGTCCCTCGTTTCGCCATGCGCGCTTACCGGCTCGAGATGTCTGGCAAGATTTCGGTCTTGATGAACAACGCATCAGCGTATATCGGCAGTCCGCTAACTGGCCCATTGAACTGGGCGACGTTACCCATGTACTGATAACCCATCCCGGTGAGCCTCGAGTAGATGCCGGCAAATAGAGGCTGCCCGCAATAAAGCGCGTCATAGCTGACCTCAATCATTACAATGTCAGATCGCCCGAAGAAAACGCTCCCGCCATCTATCACCTTGGCTTCGGCTCCCTGGACATCAACCTTTATGAACACCTTCCCCCGCATCACAATCTGGCTAGCGACCTCATCCAATCGCACGACCTCGACCTTATGGGTCAGGACTTTGGAGGTATGTGGAAAAAGAGCGCGATGCAGGTTGGCCATTGGCAAAAGGGAAGACGAAGGGCTGAACTCGCTGACATAGAAATCAACTTCTCCCGACACATCGCTCAATCCGACATTGAATGCCCTGAACCCTGGATAGTTGCTCATTGTTTTCACGAGCTCAATGTAACAACGCTCGATAGGCTCGAACGAATACAAGAGAGTTCCTGGCAAAGTCTGGGCTGCCCACTGTGAGAACCCCCCGACATTTGCGCCAATGTCCAGAACTGTTCCCACGTTGGCATTGCGCAGCCAAGTCCATCTTTCGCTCTCCCTCTTTTCCGCGTCTTCCCTGGCTCTGCTGATATTGACAAGGTCGTATCCGACCCTTTTCAGCAGCGCTCTGCCCACCGGCTTCATCGTCTCGCCCCAGTCCCGTTGGGGGCAGAGCTGGACTTGCGCGCAACATCCGGGGAATCCGTATGAGTGTACGCGGGCAGATCCTTCGCAGTTGTCCACCGCCAAGGGATGATCGGAGAAATGACTCCCGGGCGCGTCTTACCGTCAAGGACGTTCCAGAACGGAGACCGCCCATGTGTTAGCTCGACGTTGAAGGTGATCGCGGCGTCCATGCTTACAATCCACTTCACGCAATGAAGACTGATCCTGGGGCTAATAGTGAAGGTCCCAGCATTGAGCAAGCCTGAAGGGATCTTGCACTCAAGTCGGTTGTAGCCAGCCCCTAGTTTCGGCCATGACTCCTCGCCACCGTCATTGTGGTAGCAGCGCATGACAGTGACACCTTCTGGCGTGCCCAGATCGAACCCAATAACCAGAGCTCTATCCAACCTCGTTATCGTGAGGTCAAGCTGAACCGTTATTGGCTCGCTACTTTGAAAACTAGCTGTGACCTTTCCACTACCGTTCACTAGTCTTATCGCCCGCAACTGGACCGTCTCGTCGCCCGGACACCCTTCTGCCTCCAGCCATTCCACACTTCCGCCGCTTGGCATGCCGGAGGCCAAGTAGTTCCGCACGACTGGCAGCATGTCGGCGTCCATCACGAGGTTGCCTTGGGAGAGTAACAAGCCCCGCGCGCACAGCGCTGAGACAGCTTGCATGTTATGGCTCACAAATAGAACTGTATGCCCCTCGCGCGCCGCGTCCCCCATCTTTCCCAAGGACTTCTTCTGGAAAGCAGCATCTCCTACCGCCAGAACCTCGTCTACCAGAAGGATCTCCGGCTCCAAATGAGCGGCCACGGAAAAGGCCAGGCGGACGTACATGCCACTCGAGTAGCGCTTGACGGGTGTATCCAGGAACTTCTCGATTTCGGCAAAGGCGACTATCTCGTCGAACTTGCGCTCGATCTCGGCTTTCTTCATCCCCAGTATGGCGCCGTTCAAGTAGATGTTCTCACGGCCGGTCAATTCAAGATGGAAGCCAGTTCCCACTTCCAAGAGGCTGCCCACCCCCCCGCGCAAGCATACCCGGCCCTTCGTCGGCTCTGTGATGTGCGAGAGTATCTTCAGAAGAGTGCTCTTACCCGCTCCGTTGCGGCCGATAATCCCCACCACCTCGCCTCGGCTAACTTCGAACGAAACGTCTCTCAGCGCCCAGATGGTATCTTCGCCGACTGGCTTTCTCCTGTTCCCGAGTGATATGTTCCGTATTTTCCCCACAATCAAATCACGAAGCGTGGAGTAGCGCATCTGTTGCGCGCCGATGCGGTAGCGTTTGCCCAGGTTCTCCACCCGGATCACGACGTCGCTCATTGGCTACACAACATCCGCGAAGCTCTTTTCCATGCGCCGGAAGTAATACAACCCGCTCACCAATAGCGCGAACACGGCAATGACCGAGACGATCATCAACTCATCCGGCGCGCTCGTCCCCAACAGCGCCCAGCGAAAACCCTGGATGACGCCAGCCATCGGGTTCAATCCGTAAACTATGCGCCAGAACCCCGTGGGGATCAGTCCAGTTGAATAGACGACCGGCGAGGCGTACATCCAGGCCTGCAGCAGAAAGGGGATCATCTGCTGCACATCGCGGTATTGAACGTTCAACGCTGAGAGCCAGAGGCTAGCCGCTAGCGCTGTCATTAGAGCTAGGAGGACAAGCGGCAGCAGAATCACGATCGCCCAGGACAGCCTAATGCCGTAGAAGAACATCAGCCCAGCAAATACAAGGAACGAAAGGGCAAAGTCCACAAGCCCAGCTGCCACCGCGGAAATGGGAATGGCCAAGCGCGGGAAATACACTTTGGTCAGCATATTGGAATTACCCACCAAGCTGGTGACGGAGCGCTGCAACCCCCCGGCGAACAACTGCCAGGGCAACAACGCGGCAAAGCTGAATACTGGATAGGGGATACCGTCCGAGGGAAGTTTGGCCAACTCACCGAAGATCACACTGAAGATCACCATGGTGAGCAGTGGCTGAAGAATCGCCCAACCCACTCCCAGCGCGGCCTGTTTGTAGCGGATCTTGATGTCTCGCCAGGCGAGGAAATACAGCAACTCGCGGTAATCCCACAATTCCCCGAGACGCAAAGCCACCCACCCGCGCGGGGGTTCGTACACAACCCATGGCGCGGCGGTATCTGCCACGTTAGCCTTCACCGGACTACTTGGCATAGCTCGTCTTGTCCATGAGTTTGATCGGTGCCTCCTCGCCTTTTTCTAGCGCTGTCCTGGTCCAGGCGTATCATGTCACCCCGCCCTAGGCACGCTCCGCCCTTCCGACATCCCTGCGGAAAGTCAGGCATTCCTAGCGGTTCGATTGGCCCTGCACTGCGCCGATCGGATCAGTAGCGATCCAGCTATGTCCGGCGCTTGGCTTTCACGGCAGGGGCGTGTACAGCCGGGGTCGCCGCGGCTCGCGCATGATTTGCGAGGCGGGCAACTCCAGCTTCACTTCACGACTGAGCTGGGTCAAGAGGACGCGCACCCGTTGCGCTCCAGACAGGTGCGCATCAAAGATCGCACGGTAGCCTGCAAAGATGCCTTCGTTGATGACCACCAGATCACCTTGCTTGAGTGTTGCCAGGAAGGTGCTTCCGGCCAGGGTCAGGTCTCTCACGCGTGACCGGATCGCGAAGATCAAAGCTTCCGGCACGGTCGCCGGCTCGCCTCCAAAGCACACCAGGCCGAGCGCATAGGGCATCCACTGGAAAGTCGAAAGCCCGACCGAGCGGATATCCGCATGGACGAACAGGTATCCGGGGAAATAGGGAACTAGCTTGCGGGATCTCGGGTTGACTGGCTTGATTCGTACCTGTGGCAGAAAGACCTCAAACCCCTCCGCTGAGGCCTGGCGCATGAGCGCCTCTTCCTTGCGCGGCTTCGCGTGCAGTACGTGCCAGAGGGCGCTCATCGACTGCCCGAGGCACGATCGGCCTCGTCTTGCTCTCCGCGCATCAGAAACCCAGAGCTCAGCTGCATCCTGCCCTCCTCACCGTGTTCTCGTGCGGGTTCGCTTGTCCCCTCGGCCTCTAGTCTCCCCGCAGCGCAGCCCCCAGCGTCATCTGAGGGGCCAGATCTGCCAAGCCTTGTCGCCCAAAGTCGCTTGTTCCTCTTTTTCCGCCGCAGGCTTAGGGGGGAGCGGCGGGGACCTCCGGCGAGAGCCTGCTGCCTCGTTCGATCCAGGCGTCGATGAGCTCCTTCTTAAAGCGCCAGGAGCGCCCGATCTGGAAGGCGGGGATGCTCCCTTCCTTGGCCATCCGGTACACCTTGGCCTGGCTCAGGCGCAGATACTTGGCCAACTCCGGTACGGTCATGACCTGCGGCTTGGGTTCCTGACCTAGCTTTGCGCTGTCCATGGTTCCCTCCCTGCGCGTTCTGCGGGGGCGATGCTACCGGTATAGGGATCGGGCACCAGATCCCTTGCCCGCCGTCGTCGCGCTTCGGCAAGCCCGGGAGGATTCTGCTGCAACTGTTAGATTGTTCCAGGGGAGTAGAGGGCGGAAGGCTTCATGTCAGTGGTGTCGATTGTTCTGCAATCAAGTAGAAGCCGGTACAACAATGTGTATTGTCCAAGAATATAGACCTATGGGTCCCAAAAAGCAAGATGAAATACCCTGCCTGTGCGGCAATCGTGGTTGGGAACCGCCAGGGATGGCCCCTGCCTTCGTCCCCGCCAGGGCTTTCTGGAAACAGAGGTCCCCGTTTGGCCCCTCGGGAGCAAGGACACGTCGGATGGGTCGATGCCGTCGAGGAAAAGTCCAGTGAGAGCAGGCCCATATGTGACGCGTCTCACAAGATGGCAATGGTGAGCTGCCAAAATGGGGATTCTCCTTGGTGCCCACAAATGCCTGTGCATCCAGCCTGCCCGCTTGATTCCCTGACACTTGCCCAAGAACTGCCTCCGGCCCTCTTCCCTCGGTGGCCGCTGGCCCGGCAACCCGCTGAGCACATTCAGGGACCCGTGGCGGGTTCTGGTTCGGGGGTCACGGTACAAACGAGAATGCCGCGAGAGGGTGCTCCGCACTGTGGTCGCCGGGAACGGGAGTGATGCCCATCCCGATCCGGCCGCTCCAGGCTCCACGCCACACAAGCCTGCACTCGGGGGATGGGCCGGCAGCCCGTCCTTCTTGGCCCGCTGACACCTGCATTCACTTGTGATCTGGAAGCGGCGACGCGCGCGCCAACCTCGGTCGCATCGCCCGCGGAGAGCCAATCGTGATCCCCGCAAGATTGATCGGCCGGCTTTTCCTTTTCATGTGGCCTCGGGGTGACCCCTTGCACGAACAGCCGCCAATTGGATTCAAGCAGCCGGCATGGGCGACCCTACTGCTCGTCTTAGTCGGGTCTCCACGCAACAGGAGGCAGGGAGCAAGAGATGAAGACCAGGAAGTCCCTCGCACGTGGCATAGCTGCAGCCCTCGTCGTAGCACTCGCGTTCGCAGTGGCATTGTGTGCCGCCGAGGCGCCTGTTGCGCCGCCCCCGGATCACCCGGGTCGTCCCCCGGCCTGAGCCGGAGAGGCACCGGCTGCCACTATCTCATTCACAATGTCCTGCCACACGAAGAACCTATTTGGGATCGGGCTCCCGCCAGGCTGGCGCTGAGGCAGGGAAGAGGACTCATCGTGCACTCGCAGGGAGAGCGCGACCGGCCCTGCGCCTCTTGCCGAGGTCGGTGGTCAGGGTGGTCCCTCACCTCCCTTATCCCATGCTTAGCGACCAGGTCAGCGACCCCGACTCGGCGCGCACCGCCCTGGGATTGCCCACGCGCGATCGGCTACTTCTCTTCTTTCGGATCATGCGCCTATACAAAGCTCTGGGCGTGCCCCTCGAGACCCTGGCCCCCTAAAGCGCCGCGAAAAGGAGATCCACCTGAAGGTGGCCAGCGAATTCTGGGAAAGCCCCGGCCGCTATCGCCAGATCATCTCGCGGCCCGAGATCGACCAGCTGGTTCATCTGCACGAAGGCTATGTTCCGAACGAGCGGGCTGGCCTGTCCTTCACGGCCGCGGACGCGCTCGTCGCGCCCCACCTTTCCACTACCCAAAGCGGCGCGGTTGCATAGCGTTGGGGTTTGCCTTGCCGGTGATTGCCACCACGGCACAGGGTATCCCCGAATGGGCGCGGCGCGGCGTCGAGGTCCGCCTTGTCCCACCCGACTCGCGCGATGAACTCGCTATGGCTATGGACCACTTGGCTGAAGCCGGGTTCCACCGGTACGAGCACGGGGCGGAGAGAGCCACGCAGGCCTGGAAAGAAAAGTGCACACCGCCGTGAAGAGCCTGGTGGTTCCCCAGGCGGAGATAGGCTGACTCTCAGTCTGAGGTTGGCCCGCGGGGTGAGGAGCCGTCCGGCGCGACTTCCTTCTGTGCGGACAACGAGGGCCGCGGCCTTCTGAGCTGGTTGCGGAGCAGTTGCAGGAAAAGCCGGTCCTCGGCGTCCAGGCCCAGGAGAAGCAAGACGCCCCCAAACGTGCCTGCGACAAGCAGTCCATGCAGGAGGACCGGCAGCCACTCGGGCCCCCAGGCCGCGCCCTTTAGAAGGAAGAGCGCCAGCGCCCCAGCCGCGGCTGCCACGATCCCCTTTAGATAGCGCCGATCGTAGGGGGTGATCCCCAAGGTCCGCTTGAGGAGGACGATCCCGGAGATGCCAAGCCCGCTCAGCGCGAGGCTGGTGCTGAGGGCCGCTCCCATCATCCCGAAGCGCGGGACCAGAAGCCAGTTCGCGGCCACGGCCAGTCCCAGGAAAGATCCCGAAAGCAGCACCCAACGATTCTGGTGGCCGGTCATCACCAGCAGGGGGGCGACCGATCCCGTGCCCACATTGACCAGCTGGCCCACCTCGAGCAAGACGAGAGCCGCCTGACCCGCAGCGAACTGCGGGCCGAACACCGCCGACATGACTTGCCCGGGAGCGAGAACGATCAAGAGGAAAACCGGCAGGCTGATGTACAGGCCCCACTTTGTGCTCACGCGGTAGAGCTCTCCCAGACGGTCCCGCTCCCCCTGCCGGAAAAGATCCGCGATCATGGGTGAAAGGATGGCGGTAAATGCATACAGGATGATCACGGGGAGGATGAAGGACACCTGTGAGGCCGCCTGGTAGACGCCCACCTCCTCGGCCGGACGAAAGAAACCCATGAACAAGCGGTCGATCCAAACGAGGAGCTGGGCGAAAAGAGCCGCCACAGAAGTGGGCAGGGAGAAGCGCAACAGCGCGGGCAGGAAAGACCTTGAGCCGAACGAAGCACGCAGGGCGTTCCCGAAGAGACGGGCCAGAAAGAAAAGGCTCAGGAGCATGGCCGCCACGAATGAAATCACAACCGCCGCCATCGCCCCTGCCAGTCTCCATCCAATCGCAAAGAGAGCCAGGAACAGCACCAGTTGGGCCGCTGGCTGGAGGAGATCCTCCGCCCCCATGGAGTACTGCATGCGCTGGGATATGCGGGTCGCGGCCGCAACCACTCGCAGGACGACCAGGGGAACCAGGGCCAGCGCGATCCAGCGCAGCACTCCAAGCATTTCCGGTTTGTGAAAGAGCGCTTGCGCCGCCAGGGGAGCCAGCAGGTAGACCAGCAATCCGAACGCGAGAGCCGACCCCAGCGTGGCCAAGAGCGCCTGCAGCAATATGGACCCCAGCTCGCCCGGTTGCCTGGCGCGTCCAGAGCCAAAACGAATGACACCCCAATCCAATCCCAGCGGAGCCACCAGGGCGCCGATCCCCAGCACAGTCCATCCCAGGCCGAACAGGCCGTAGGAAGCGGGTCCCAAGAGGCGGGCCATCGCCACCTGGACTGCCGCCTGCTCCACGCGGCCGACGCCTTTTCCCCCCAGGGAGATGCCTGCCCCCCTGGCTAGCGTAGAGAGGTCTTCTTTGCGCGAGTCGCTTTCAGATTGGGTCATGGTGGGAAAGAGGGGTCAGGCCTGGAAGCAGGGCGCTGGATGGCCGGGCAGCCTCATCGCCAGGAGGGGGCCTCCTTTGTAGAGGCACTTTCTTTCTTGCCGCTGCCACCAGTTTCCTCCTACACTTGCACAAGTCGTTCGGCCGCGAGCTGGGGGCGGATGCGCTGCGCGTTCTCTTTCGGCGCTTGGCGGATCGCGTCCCGACGGGATCGGTCGGAAGATGAATCACGGGTGGCGCCTGAGAGAAGGCCCCACCCGCTCAGAGGCAGGACTCGGACCTTTACTGGCCTCGGGCTTGCGTCCGGGCCCCGCGCCAGCCCGCGCCCGGGCAGTCGAATCCCGCGCAATCTCTTAGCGCGCGCATTCTACATCGATTTCCGGGGGTCACCAAACAAAGACTCGCACCCTCCCGCCTTTCCCGCGCCTGGGGAGAAAGGTTAAGGGGGTATCGGTGTGTTTCCGCCACACCTGCGCCGGATGGCATGCGCCAGTTGGCCAGCCCCGACGTGCCGGGGGGCGGAGCTTCCCCACTTGAGGAGGCATGTCGAGTACTCGTCCACCGCTCTCACGGCGCCTCATGACTTGGCACGTGCCATGCGAGATTCATTTGGCAATCACTACCGTGTCGTCTTTCCTGAGGTGACTGCAACAGGCACGCTGCTTGGCAGGACGGCGGGCTCAGGTCGTTCGAGCGTCTTCCCGCGCTGCGCGACCTTGTGATGTTTGGCTTCCTATCGCACCCGGTCCCCGCTCAGAAGGTACCCTGAAGGAAACTGTAGGGTTACCCTGCTGGGACCTCGGACCGCCTCGATGCTCAGGCACCCCCGGCGCCCGCTCGTAGGCTCGTTTCTGCCGGACCGCCCTGCCTGAACTGGGAGACCCGTGTCGCCACCCCAGCTCCACTCTGGCCGGATGGATGCGCGTTGCCGCCTGCCCCCATCCCCGCGGCGGGTCTCTCCCAGTGCTATACTCCGCTCTCGCCTTGAGGCTAGGCGACCGGCGGAACGCCCACCAGACCTCATGAAACTGATCATCCAAATCCCCTGCTACAACGAAGCCCAGACGCTTCCCCAAACACTGCAGGCGCTCCCCAGGACGCTCGCGGGCATCGACCTCATCGAGTACTTGGTGGTCGATGACGGCAGCCAGGATGACACCTCGCGGGTCGCTTCTCAAAATGGCGCTCATGACGTAATCCGTTTACCCAACCACCTGGGGCTGGCGGGAGCCTTTGTTGTCGGCCTGGAGGCTTGCCTGCGGCGAGGGGCGGATGTCATTGTCAACACGGACGCAGACAATCAGTATCACGCGGAGGACATTCAACGCTTGCTCGAGCCCATCTTGGAAGGCCGCGCCGATGTGGTGGTCGGCGACCGCGGCGTGGCCCGCCTGAAATCCTTTTCCCCTCTCAAGCGGCTCCTGCAAAGGGTTGGATCCTGGGTGATCCAAATGGCCTCGGGCGTGCGCACGCCGGACGCAACCAGCGGATTTCGAGCCATCACGCGCGACGCCGCCCTGCGGACGCTCGTCCTCGGCCAGTATTCCTACACCTTGGAGACCCTCATTCAGGCCGGGGCCAAGCGCATGGCGGTGGAATACGTACCCGTCCGGACCAATCCAAGCACTCGTCCCTCGCGCTTGATGGGCGGGCTGGGGGATTTCCTGGCCAACTCGACCGCGACCATCCTGAGAGCCTATACCATGTACCGGCCGCTGCGAGTGTTTACTGCGATCGGATCGCTCTTCCTGCTGGCTGGGCTGGCCCTGGCTTTTCGATACCTCTACTTCTACCTGACGGGACAAGGAGCCGGCCATCTCCAATCGGTCGTCCTTTCCGCCATTCTGCTGATCGTGGGGTTCCAGGTACTGCTCATCGGGCTGCTGGCAGACCTCATCGCATTCAACCGCAAGATCCTCGAGGAGGTCTTGTATCGCTTGAGGCGGTTGGAACTCTCCGGGGAGAGCGCCTCGACTTCCGAGGAAGTTCGCCCCTCCTGGCATTCGCATTGATCTCCCGGCCTCGCCTGGTCCTTTTCCTCCTGGCTTTTGCCCTTTTGAGCGCCTGTTCGCCAGTGACCGGCCAAGGCCAACCGGCCGCCACAGGATACTTGGCGCTCGGGTCGGCCGACACGCTCGGCCAGACTTTCTTCTCCCGCCACCGGGGACTGGAGGGCATCGGCGTATACCTGGCGCCCAGCACGGGGGGCGCGGGGATCCTCCGGCTTTCATTAAGAGCCGGCGCCCAATCCGAAGTGGATCTTGCCAACGCCAGTCTCCCCCTGACTTCTGTCACCTCCCCTGCTTTCTACCGCTTCGCCATTGCGCCCCAGGTCTCTTCCTCTAGCCAAGACTACTACCTTCTCCTCCAGGTGGAAGGCACCGGAACGGTGTTGGTTGGAAGGGCCTCCGCCGACACCTACTTGGACGGTGCAGCCTACCTCAACGGGAGCCCCACGGACGGGCAGCTTACTTTCGGCCTTGACTACGAGCCGATCCAGATGCTGATGGGTCTGGGGGGAGAAGCTTTGGGCTGGCTCGCCATGTTGCTAGCCGCGGCCTTCCTCTTTGTGGTTCCGGGTTGGGCCCTCGTGGAGGTGCTGCTGGGCCCGGGCAACCCTCTCTCCTGGCCCGAGAAGCTCGGGCTGGCGGCGGGTACGAGCTTGGCCCTGTACCCTGTCCTCCTCCTCTGGACTGATCTCCTGCACCTGCACCTCGGCCCGGCCTACGCCTGGCTGCCGGGATCGGTGGGCATCCTAGTGCTTGTTGCACGGCGCCTGAGGGGACTGAAATCTCAAACGCCCGGAGATCGGGCCGGTTCGGGGGGCCGATCAGTCTCCATCCGGCCAGTGGACCTAGCGTTCCTGGCAGTCCTCGGCCTCATCTTCCTGGTCCGTTTCTACGCGATACGCGGCCTGACCATCCCGATGTGGGGCGACTCCGTTCAGCATACGATGATCGCCCAGCTGATCGTCGACAACGGCGGCCTTTTCCGTTCCTGGCAACCCTACGCCGACCTGACCAGCTTCACGTATCACTTCGGATTCCATTCCGCCGCCGCCGTCGTTCACTGGTTGACGGGCCTAGCCGTCCCGCAGGCGACACTGGACACCGGCCAGATCGTGAACGGCCTCGATGTGCTCGTCCTCTTCCCCCTGGCCACCCGGGCAACCAAAAATGCCTGGGCTGGAGTCGGGGCCGTCTTGGTCGCCGGACTCCTCTCGGTCACGCCCATGGATCTGACGAATTGGGGGCGGTACACTCAGCTGGCGGGGCAGGCAGTCCTCCCCGCGGCCGTATGGGTCGGGTTGCTCGCGGCGGAGGAGAAGACCCCGAGCCTCAACACGTTTCTGCTGGGTTGTATCTTGTGGGCTGGGCTGGGCCTCACGCACTACCGGGTGCTGATCTTCGCCGCGCTGCTCTGGCCCGCATACTTCCTTCTGCGACTGCGCCGAGGGACCGCCCGGAGAATCCTAGGCTCCTTCGCCGTCCTGACGGCAGGTGCTGGCCTTCTTTTCCTGCCCTGGTTCGTGAGGATGTTTTCGGGAGGGATCATCAGCTGGTCCACCTCCCTTTTGGCGACCCCGGCCAGCGAGATCACCGAATTCATCCAGCAGTACAACGCGGTGGGAAACCCATTAGACTACCTGCCCGCCTGGCTTTGGGCCTTGGCGGCCCTGGGAGTCTTCGTTGGACTGTGGCGGCGCCCGGCGGAGGCTGGCCTCTATGCTCTTTGGTCGGGCTTCATCTTCCTGGCCGCGAATCCCCGTTGGCTGGGGCTGCCCGGCGACGGGTTGCTGAGCAACTCAGCCGTCCTCCTTGCCGCCTACATCCCTGTTGCGGTGATGGCGGGCTGCCTTCCGGTATGGCTCTGGACCGCCTTCGTCGGGCGCAGATCACAGGAGGCCTCCGACTCGAAGCATGCCCTGCCGGCATGGTTACCCCGGGCCGAATGGGCGCTCGTCCTGGTGGCGATTGCCCTGGGCGGGATCGGCTCGGCTTCCCGGGTGCACGATATCGTGGTGGAGGGACATGCTCTGGTCACGCGCCCGGATCTGCGGGCCATGACCTGGATACAAGAACACACCCCCCCGGATGCGAAGTTCCTCGTCAATTCCTTCCCGGCCTATGGCAACTCCTTGATTGTCGGATCCGATGCGGGCTGGTGGCTGCCCCTCCTGGCGGGCCGCCAAACCAACCTGCCGCCGGTCAACTACTCTTCCGAAGCGGGGCCGTTCCCCCAGTACCGCGAATGGATCAACTTCCTCAGCGAGGAGGTGGAGACCAAAGGCGTGGGCGATCCCACGGTCCAGCAGATGCTCAGCGAGCGTGGGATCGGCTACGTTTACATCGGCCAACTTGATGGGGAAGTCAACTCGGGGGGCCAGAATCTTCCCCTGGGCGACCTTCAGGCTTCGCCCTTGTTCTGCGTGCTCTACCACCAGGAACGTGTCTGGGTGTTCGGGTTTGCCGCATCCTGCGCTCCTTCCACACCGTCGTCGATCCCGATCGGCAGCGGGCTCGCGGCGGGAGAGGGTCCGCAGCCAAGCTCTGCATTCCTTGCGAGCCCTCAGGCTCCGCGCGGATAGCCGGCTGGAGCAGGGAGCAAAGGCATGCTCAGGGACCTGATTTCCTTGGGCTCGGTGGCCCGGCGCAGGCTGCGCTCACCCGCAGACTACAGGCAATTCCAAGCTCGGCAAGCGGACTTGATCTTGAGGTATCTCGCCTCCCGGGGGATTGACTTGGCCGGCAGGACCGTTCTGGATCTGGGGGCGGGTCTAGGCGGATACAGCGAGGCGCTTGCCACCCAGGCCGGCCGAGTGTGGAGCCTTGATCTGACCCCTCATGCCTCCACGGCGGCTGGCCCGTGCCGCCCGGTCCAAGCCGACGCGCTGCAAACGCCCTTCCGCGCGGGAAGTATCGACTTTGTGTTCTGCGCCAGCCTGATTGAGCATGTCCCCTTCCCCGGCGACTTGATGCGCGAGATCCGCCGGGTCCTGCGCACCGGAGGGGTTTGCTATCTGAGCTTTCCCCCCTTTTTCGCCCCGCAGGGAGGTCATGAGTTCGCCCCGTTCCACTATCTGGGCGAACGCGCGGCTCTCTGGCTGAGGAAACGAGCGGCTCCTCCGCCCCCGTGGGTGCGGGAGATGTATGCGCCCACTGAGAATCCCCGTTCGTTTGCGGAGGCCTATCGCGGCTGGGGCCTCTATCGCATGACCATCTCGCGGGCGAGAGGCCTCATCCGCGAGTCGGGCCTCGCAGTAACCGACATGCGCCCTCGGTATGTTTGGTTCAACACGGCGGCCCTGCCCATCCTGGGAGAGTTCCTGACCTGGCACGTGCAGTTCCTCCTGGTGAAAAGAGAGCCGGCCTCGCCATGAATGTCCTCCTCGTCACCACGGCCTTCCCGCGGTGGGTTGGAGATGTGGAAGGGACCTTCATCCTCGACTTCGCACGGGCGCTCACGAGCCAAGGGCTCTCCGTGCGGGTTCTGGCAATGCACAGCCCGCGGGCCCGCCGGCGCGAGACTCTATCAGGAGTCGAGGTCCACCGGCCCCCCTACTGGTGGCCCGCCTCCCGCGAGGCCCTGCGCAAGGATCTGGGAGGACTGCCGGTGAACCTGAAAGGACATCCGGGCCGTTGGGCCCAGATGCTGCCCTTGGTCCTCGTTCACAGCCGCGAGGCTTCGCGTCTTGCCCGAGAGGCCGACCTGATCCACGCCCATTGGACCCTTTCAGGATTATGCGCACTGCCGGCGAGCCGTCGATGGCAGAAGCCGCTGGTCCTGACAGTCCAAGGAAGCGACATGCTCCAGGCCGCCCAGGGACTACTCGGCTCCTGGACCGCCCGCTTGGCGCTGCGCCACTGCGACCAGGTGACGGCCCTGAGCCGCGCGCTCGCAGACCGTGTCCTCCAGTTCGGGATTCCCACCTCCAAGGTGACCATCATCCCAAACGGGGTCGACACGGATTATTTCCATCCCCCGCCGTCGGATGCGCGCGAGAACCAGGTCGTCTTCATCGGGTCCCTCATCCCAAGGAAAGGTGTAAATTACCTGATCGAAGCGATGCCCCAGGTGTTGCGGGCCGTGCCGAATGTTCAGCTGGTCCTGGTGGGCGACGGTCCGCTACGCCGGGAGCTGGAGGAGTTTGCCCGCCGCAGGGGCCTGGAGGGGAAGGTCCAGTTCACGGGGGCCCAGCCGCCGTCCGGCGTCCGGTCCTTTCTGCAACAGGCGAAGGTCCTGGTCCTGCCCTCTGTCCAGGAGGGACAAGGTGTGGTCCTTCTCGAGGCGATGGCCTGCGGTACTCCCGTGGTGGCCAGCAGCGTAGATGGCATCCCGGATGTGGTCTCCTCAGACTCGGGCAGACTGGTCGCCCCACGCGCTCCGGGCCCGCTAGCCGATGCGATCGTAAGTCTGCTCAGCGACCCAACCCTCTGGGCCCGCATGAGCCGGACGGCCCGGGAGCAAGCCGTCAGCCGGTTCTCGTGGGAGAAGATCGCCGCCAAGTTCATTGATCTCTACCAACGTCTGACCGCAAGGCCGGAGCCGGAAGGAGTGCGAGCTCGATGAGTTGGTTGCAACGCAGTTGGCACCAAGCGACCCTGGCTTTCCCAAAGTACCCCCGGCGGCGCTGGCTCTCCCCCGTTTTCTATGGCCACTACCGAACGGTGCTTCCGCTGCTGCGCACGTACGCTCACGGTGCCCTCCTCGACCTGGGGGCGGGCACGGCCCCCTTCAAGGACCTGGCTGAGCCGCAGGCAACTTGCTACCACACCCTCGACCGGCGGGAGGGACTGGCGGCGCTGACCTTTCGGGCCGACATCATGGACCTGGCATGGATCGATCCGGAATCCTATGACACGGTTCTGTGTTTGGAAGTGCTCGAGCACCTGCCCGACCCCCAAGCAACCCTCCTTCAAGTCCACCGCATCCTGCGCCCCGCCGGGGCGGTCATCCTGTCGGTCCCTCACCTGAGCCGCCTTCACGATGAGCCGGATGACTACTTCCGCTTTACCCGGCACGGCTTGTCCGTCCTGCTCGCGAAGGCCGGGTTCCAAGTCATGAGCTGCCAAGAGACGGGAGGACTGGCCACCTTCCTGGGCCACCAGGTCTCGGGGGCGATCGTGTCGGCGGTTTGGCCGCTCCCCCTTGCCCGGGAGATCGCCCTTTTCCTCAACGGGGCCTTGGTCGTCCTCCCCAGCCGTTTCCTGGATCGGCTCTTCTCCCTGCAACGCGCCTTCGCCAGCGGATACGCGCTGGCGGCGCAGAAAGATGGCCGCAAGCCCGGAGAGCCGTAGGTGGCCAGAGGCTACCAGCAAGGCTTCTACACTTCCTCCCGCCGGGTGCGCGACGCGGCCAGCCGGGCCACGCTCGCAAAGAAGATCACATTTGTGCTGGCTCCGCACTTGACGGCGGCGCGCGGCCGGGGGGTGTGCCTGGATATCGGCTGCGCCTCCGGGGAGATCACGGCGCACCTGGCTTCACTTTTTGGGCTCTCGGTGGGGGTCGAATACGATCCCGAGGCGATCACGGCCGTCCCGCACTCCGCGCGAGCCCAGGCCGTCTTCCTTCGCGGGGACGGCATGGCGCTGCCGCTGGCGGCGACGAGTGTGGACGCCATCGTCTGTGCTCAGGTTTATGAACATGTCCCCGACGATCGCCGCTTGTTCGGGGAGATGGAACGTGTCCTCAAACCGGGCGGCCTGGTGTTCTTCAGCGGCCCCAATTGGCTTTTCCCTATCGAGCCACACTACGGCATCCCCGGCCTGCACTGGCTGCCCATCCGCTTAGCGGACTTCCTCCTCCGGGCCGGGCGGCATGGGGACCACTACTACGAGCGCTCGAGAACCTACTGGGATCTGCGGCGCAAGCTGTCGGCCTTCACGATCCAGGATCTGGGGCCATCGGTCCTGCGGTTCTACCTGAGGAGAACCCGCGGGCTCCTGGCTCTCGGCCAACGTCTCCCGGGATGGATGTTGGGTCCGATCCTGCCCTTCTTGCCCAACTTCAATTGGCTGCTTCGAAAGCGGGAGTGATGCGCAAGATCCAAGAACTCCTGTCCAACCGGTCCGTCTTGCGTATTGGGCTGGCCCTGGGGCTGCTCCTGCTTCTCCGCCAACTGTGGGTGTCGCTGGGCACCGTGCTGCGCACGGGGCTGCCGCCGCTGGGCGGGGTTCCGCTGGCCTTGGGGTTGGCCAGCGGCCTAGTCGCCCAAGTCCTCCAGGCCAGCTCGTGGTGGATGCTTTTGCGGTCCGTGGGCGAGGAGGTCCCGTTCGTTGCGGTCCTGCGAGGGTACCCGCGGTCCTTCATCGCCCGATACATCCCGGGAAGCGTCTGGGCCTATCTCAATCGCGCAACGTGGCTGCGCCTGGATCACAACATCCGAGCCTCCACTTCGTGGGGTTGCTCCGTGGTCGAAACCCTTGGCCTGGTGGGGACCTGTCTATGGCCGCCTCTGGCATGGGTGGTCTCCACCCACGCTGGAGATCTCGCCCTCGTTCTTCCTCTGATCGCGCTGCTGGTTCTGGTCACCCTCCTGCCGCCGGTGATCGTGCCACGCCTGCCCTGGTTTCGGGGCACCTTTCCCAAAGGGATCCGGTTTTCGACCTGGCTCCTGGTCGTGGCGATGGATCTCCTCTTCTGGACCTGCTATGGGTTCGCGTTTCTCGCGAGCCTCAATGCTACGGCTGCTTCCCCGTCGGGGAATCTCTTCGCCGCCTGGTGGGTGGCTGGGCTGTCCTGGCTGGCCGGGTTTCTCATCTTTCCGGTGCCGGGGGGACTGGGGGTCCGCGAGCTGGCGATCACCTTGCTCCTGGAAGGGAACCGGCTCCTGGCCACGCCCAACCCGGCGCTGGTCAGCGTGCTTTTCCGCGTCGTGTGGTCCTTTGCGGAGCTGATTTGGCTGGGCGTGGGGACGTTGGTGCGGCGCTCGGGACAGGAAGTCGGCCGGATGGGAGACGGAGGAGGCTAATACCATTGGGGTATTGACGAGGGGGGCCCGTCGGCTAGACTCAAGGACAGATCCTTCAGGTGTCCAAGGAAGGAGGCTCCCAGTGAAACGGATGCGGATACGTCTGACGGCTCTCCTGGCGACCCTGGCGCTCCTGTTCCTCCCTCTGCTGCCGGCCAGCGCGGCGTCCACCACCAAGGTCTTGAGCACGAACTTCACCGTGGTCAACCTGAGCTCCGCCACGGCCAATGTCACGGCCCAGTACCTGAAGGACAACGGGACCACGTGGACCACCGATCCTTCGCTGACCAGCTTCACCGTTCCCGCCAACGGCGGCCAGGCTATTTTCCGGCAGTACGGGATCACGCCTCTGGGCGTCGGCCGCGGGTCGGTGGTGCTCACCTCCGACCAGCCCCTGGGCGCGATCGTGCAGATCCGGGCGATCGAGCCAAGCAGCCAAGTTCCAACCGAAGGGGCTTATTCCGGCTTCCAGTCCGGGGCCGGAATGTTCTACGTTCCCCTCGTGGCCCGGCACCTCTCCACGGTCAGCGGGACCGCCAACAGCCAGGTGATCATCCAGGACATCAGCACCTCCACGGCCAGCGTCTACGTGCAGCTGCGGGGAACCGGGCTCCCCAGCGGGAGCCCTGTGACCTACACCTTCGGTCCGGTCAGCCTCCCGGCGGGCACCTCCTACTACTACGATGTGGAAGAGGAAACCAACGTCCCGGGCGGATCGGACACTTCCTGGTATGGGTCGGCCACAATCGTGGCCACCGGCGGGCAGGTGGCGGTGGTTTCCAATTTCTTCACCGGAGCCAATACCATGCAGACCTACCGTGGCCTCAGCCAGACGGCCACGAGCTGGTTTGTTCCCCTGTTCACTTCGCGTCTCGCGAACGGGCTGAGCTCTCCCATCTCCGTCCAGAACGTGAGCTCGGGAACCATTCCCGTAGGCGCGGTGCAGTTGAACTGCACGGCCAGCGCCGGATCCCCGGGGCCGAGCACCTTGTCGGTTTCAAACTCCTCCGCCTTTGACGATTTGACTTCCTACTACTTCAACCCCGTCACCGACACGACGAACTTCCCCGCCGGGTGGTTCGGGGCCTGCAACCTCAACTCCGGAAGCTCTAATGTGGTCTCCTACATCCAGCTGCGGTTCGTGGGGACCGACAACGCGGATGCCTATGAGGCCATTCCGGGCGGGGAAACGAACAATGTGGCGTTCGCCCCGCTGGTCGCACAAAAGTTGGCCAACGGTTTTGCGACCGCCGTCACGATTGTCAACCTGGGCGGGAGCAGCGCCAACGTCACCCTGGACTACACTCCCAACACGGCCTGCAGCGGCTGCTCCCCCTATTCCTGGAGCACCTCGATCCCCGCCGGCCAGAACCTGATCCAGAATCAGCGGCTGGGCGGAGACATGAACGGCGATTCGATCCGTGACCTGCCGGACGGCTGGTACGGATCGCTGAAAGTGACCTGCACCAATGGGCAGCCTATTGACGGCTTCGTGCAGTTGACCAACGTCTTGACCGCGACGGGCGACACCTATCAAGCCCACAACATGATCACGACTTCCAGCCCGTAGGTTGAGGCAAGGGCGAAAGGGCCGGCGGCGCGGTGGCCGGCCCTTCCTTCGTTTCCTGCCCATGGCGGATTCCTCTCCAATTCCCCGGTTGGGTTGCTAGATGATGCACCGCGGTGTTCTCATAGCCCTTGCAGCCATCGGATTGGTCCTGGCGGCTGGGTGTGCCGGTGGTTCGGTCGCGGCGTCTGGCAGGCCGACCCGGGCCCCCGCGAACGGGATTTCCTCGGCCAGGATCCCGCTCGCCACGCGAACCCCTTCGCCGGCCAGCTGTCCCGGCAAAGGCTCCCTCCAGGGAAACCTGTACTCTTTCTATATGAAGCACAACGTGCCCGAGACCATGTTCTATGCGACCGCAGTCCAGCAAGAGGGGGCTCCGACCGTGATCTTAGTCGGCCCGCAATTGGAGAAGGGAGACATCCAGAGCACATCCGACAGCAACGCGGACGTCCGGCTCAATTGCGTGCCGCCGCGTAACTACTACCTCGTGGTCTGGGCACCGTACTCTTGGGACCCAGCGGTGAATTCCCCCACGGACCAGTCGTTGTTGGAGATCTCAGTCCGCGCCAATCAGGTGACCCAACTGGGCACGATCTACCTGGCGTGGCCGTGAGCCAGTGGCCCGGCAATCGCAGGGGCGCTGTGGGGCAGCCTCCCGCCTCGCTAATGGCCGCCTGAGACTCATCCCCCGCTCGTTCCACGATCCTTGGCACCCTTCGCCATCCTCAGCGTCCAACCTGGGATGATCCCGGTTCGGGTGGACATCGGATCCTTGGAAGAGAGGCTCGCACTCTAGCGAGAGGGCCTGCTCCCCGGCCCTGCATTCCCCAGTCGGCAAGGTGTCTGCCCTCGAGCCGGGAGCGTAGCTCTCCATGGAAGCGACAACCCTCTTGGTCGGTTACGGCCGGACGGCTGCGTCCGCAGACGGGTCTGGAAACACCTCGGGGTTCTCGGCCTGCCGCCGGGTGGAGGTCGCAAACGCACTCTTCCTTCCCTTGCGGAGACGCTAGGAAAGTGGAAAGGGGATCCTCCGAGGGAGGCCGCCGAGGGAAGAAGAGGAGGCTTGAGGTCCGCGGAAAGCGCCGGAATCGATTGGGCTGCGGGGCTCACCGGGTCAGGGGCAAAATCACTGCATAGATGGCCTGGTAGGCAAGGTTGGCGGCGCTCGGCTTCCCGCCCAGCTGGCCCCCCAGCGCATACAGATAGGTCTCCAGGGGGACCAGTGCAACCCCGGAGCCGATTGGCACCGGTCCCTGGAAGGACTGCCAGCTGTCCCGCTCCGGTGAGTACTCCAGGAACGGCAGGGAGCCCGGCGTCCCTCGTCCCCCCATGACGTAGATCCGGCCGGCGATCTCGGCCACCCCCATGTCGTATCGGCTCCCTGGCAGGGGAGCATTGGTTTCCCACGGTGAGCCGCCCGAGGCTTCCCGCTCCGGGAAATACTCAAGGGTTTCGTCCAGGGGCCCCTGGACGCTCAATCCGCCGATCACGTAAAGGCCTCCTCCGGCCACCGCCGCGCCCGCGTAGCCCCGCGGGGACGGGAGGGGAGTTCCCTGCGACCAAGTGTCGCGGGCCGGGTCGTAGGAGTATGTGGTGGCCACATACTCTTGTCCGTTCCATCCCCCGAACAGGTACAGCTTCCCTTCGGATTCCACCAGGGCGTAGGCGCTGAGGGCCTGCGGCAGCCGAGCCCCCTCCTGCCACTGGTTGCGCTCCAGGTCGAAGACCTGAAGCCGGTCGGAGACCGCGCCCGAGCCCAGCCGGCCTCCGGGGACGAACACCTGCCCCTCCACGAGGACGGCCTTCACATCAGAGGCCGCCTGCAACATCGGGGGCAGCTCGGCCCACGAGTCGCTCGTGGCATCATAGCGGTCGACGGACGCGATCGGGCCCGATGAGCCCTGGCCTCCGAAGACATAGACCAGTCGGCCACGGGCAAGCGCCCCAAAGCCGCTGCGCGCCGTGGGCAGGGGCGCTTGCTGCGACCAGCGCTGAGGGGTGGCGAATGGAGCCGGGGTAGGTGCCGGCACCGGAGCCGTGCGCGCCCGAGCGAGTGACGCGCCCACGACGGCCAGGACTAGGACGAGGGTCCCCGAGCCCGCCAGGAGGAGAACGGCCCTTCTCCGCTGAAGGAGTCCACGCTGCGCCAGCGGCCCCGCTCCCTCGGGCGGGGACGTGACCGCCGGCAATGCCTGCGCGGGCGGCGCGAGAGGGCCCTTCCCCATCTGGAACGCTTGATCGGGGGCCTCGCTGGCAGCACTCGTCGAGGCCAGCCCGGCACGGATGGCATACAGGGTCGCTTCCGTCCTCGAGGCCACCCCGATCTTGCCGAAGACGCTGCGCAGGTGGACCTTGACCGTGTTGGGGCTGATATGGAGCTCCTGCGCGATCTCCTTGTTGCTGGCCCCCGTCGCTACCAGGCGCAGGATCTCCCGCTCGCGATCGCTCAGTTCAGTCGACAGGGACATCTCTCGATTTCACAAGGTCCGCCAGGGTGCTCGCGGGTTTCCTGCCTCTGGGCCTCTCCGGCTGGCATCGCTGCCTCTTTCGAAGATGGGCCCGCCGCTGGCTCGCCCACCGATCGCGAGAAGCGCCGCGACAAAGGGTCCCAAGCCTTGGTTCCCAAGAGCCTTCCGGGAAACATGGCCCCGCGCACTCCCTCCCTCTGGGCCTGCGACCAAGAGCGCTCAGGGTCTACTCCCACGGCTTGGATCAAGACGGCCTGCTCCCGGCGGCCCGGACCTCGTCGCGGAGAACACTCGCAATCCTCCCAGTTCTCGAAGATGACGACTTTCCCGCGGCGCGCGCAAGGCGCGGCGGCAGAGCCTCTCCAGGAAACCTCTCCGCCGGCCGATGAATGCGCGGTCGACCGCGAAGGCGCGCCCCAGGTCGGTGATCGAGCGGACCCTTTCCGCCACATCCAGTTTCTGAACGATGAGCGAATTGTCGACGGCTGGCTGGGCCGTGAAGTGGTGGACCAGGGTGGGGGCTTCCTGGCGATCGACCGGCCTGCTCGCAGGGAGCTCGAGCAGCTCGCAGGGCGGGGGGATCGGTTGGCGGGAGTGCCCAGCAAGCTGCCAGCGAAATTGCTCCGCGGCGAAGAGATCGGGACGACCTGGAACCGATCCGGGCACAGATCCCGGGCCGGGGCCAGGCGGGCGTTGAACCAATGCCAAGCGGTGTAGGCAACCCACAGGACCTTGAGCCTCGGGCATCACGCACCGCGCTGAAGGAAGGCTGTTGGTTGGCCACTTTGTCGAGTTCCCCTCCGGGCAGGCTTCCATATTCGATCCCAAGGTTCCGGGCCTCACCGCGTGAGAGGTGCGAGGGCTCCCTCCACGGCGCGCAGGAGATTCTCCTCTCGGGGAGTCCGGCTGAGATCTAGCGCGGCCTGGCGCATCTGCCGGGCCAGGTCACGCCGGAGCTCCGGATCCTGGAGGATCTGGGTGATCCGCTCTCTCAGCCCGTCCGGAGCCAGTGACTCGAGGAAGGCCACTCCCCCGTGTCTTTCCGCGAACTCCAGGAAAGCCGGGAGCCGGTTGCACAGGACGGGAACCCCCGCGTACACCGCGTTATAGAACTTGCCCGAACAGGCATAGGCGCTGTTCAGATCGTTCTCCCCATAGTACACGAAGGCTAGATCGGCGATCGCGACCCACCCCAGCGCCTCCCGATTCGGGCAGGGCTCAAGGTAGTGAAGGTTTGGGGCGCTGCGCCGGGTCAGCATTCCCTGCAGCGGACCGCCGCCCTGGACCACCACATGGAAACTCGCCCCCTGGGCGGCCTCCACGAGCTCCTCCAGCCCTCGCTTGCGGAACAGGTTCCCCTGGAACATGACGACCCTTTCCTCAGGAGAGAGGCCCAGGCGCGCCCGGCGCTCGCTGCGATCGCCGACAAGGTCCGGGGGCGAAGTGACGAGCGGAAGATTCTCGATCACCAAGTAGTCCCGGTTCATCCGCTGAGCTTGCAGCACCACGCGGGCCCGCGCCTCCGAGGCCACAATCCACAGGTCGCACCTTTGCAGCAGCATGCGCTCAAGCCGCCGGAACAGGGCCGAGATCGGCCGCGGCATTTCATTCGCCCAGATGATCTCCTGGGAGTTGTAGGCGCAGGGGATGCCCCGGAGGAGCTTGGCCATCACCCCCGGAAGGCAGTAGGTCACGTCGCTGAAGACTACCAGCCTCGCCCCCCGGCGCGCCCAATCCCACACGCCGGCCAGGTTGAGCTGCAGGAGCCGCAGCGGGCCCGTGAGGATCCAGGGGCGCCGGCCCTCCAGCGCGAGCGGCACCTCCCACAGCTGTGCCTTGGGGATGTCCCAGGGTTCGGCGGAGAGCTGCCTGGCCCTCCCGGCCACCACGCGCACGGGGTATCGCGTGGCGAGCACCGATACCAAAAACCGGGCCCGCGGGTCAAGGCGGGGAGAGGTCCGGCTGATGATCAGGACCTCGTCGCTCATCTCCCCTCCGCCTTTCCCTCCCGGCCGATCCCGAGCCGCTCCAAGATCGGCCGCGCGATCTGCGACCAGTCATGCTCCCGGGCCACCCGATCCAGGCGAGCCAGATACCCATCGTCGCCGCGAGCGGCCAACGCCTGGTCAATCGCCTGACTGAACCCGTCGGGATCCCTGCCCGTAAAGACCTCCGCGAACCGGCGGAGTTCCTGGGTTGGGGTCGCCACGACGGGCTTGCCGGCCGCCATGTACTCGAACAGTTTGAGCGGCGAGGCCGCGTCCGTCAGCGGGTCGACCCGGAAGGGGATCATGGTTGCGTCGAAGTACCTCAGGTAGCCCAGCAGGACATCCGGCGGTCGCGGCCCGATCCAATGAAGGTTCGCCAGAGGCTGCGTCTGCAGCGCGCGCAGGGAACCGTCGAAGTTGGGTCCAATGAGCAGAAACTCAAGGTCGGGTCTCTTGAGGGCGACCTGTAACAAGAGGTCATAGTCGAGCCAGCGCGCCAACGCTCCATAGTATCCGACCAGGGGCTTGCCCGCCTCAACCAGCGCCTGCAGATCTTCCGGCGGCCGCCCCGGCGATCGGATCGCGGCGCGGACCTCCTCGTAGTCGACCCCGTTGCTGCTCAGCAGGGTGTCCGGTCGGGTGCGCGCGGCCTCGCTCCAGAGCGCCTCGGAGGTGGTGACGACCACCTCGGCCAGGCGCAGCAGGCGGGGATGTTCTCGGGCGACCAGACGTCGGTTCGGGAAGACCCCAAGATGGTCGATGACCTCGTACACCACCCTGGGCTCATGAAAGGCCGAGAGGTAACCCCCGTTGTAGGAGAGGACGAAGACAATCGGCGAGGCCAGTTCGGAGAACGCCTGACGGGGCACCCGGGCCAGGAAGAGACCCGCTTGGACGGACCGCAGTCCGGCGCCCAGCGCGCTGGAATGCGGGGGCTCGCAGTAGAAGACCAGGCATCCGAGTCGGGAGAGGGCGAGCGCGAGCGCTTTAGGCCGCTGCCGCAAAGGGCCTCCCCAGCGCACGGAAGGAGGGAACACGACCACGGCCCGCGCGGGCATCTCCGAGACGGCCCGCGCAACTGCCCGGCGGAAATCCTCCAGCCGCTGCGCTTGCAGGAGTTCCCAGGCGCGCTCGTAGCCCCAGCGTCCCAGGGAGCGGGCGGCCGCCTGCGCCGCACTGCGCGGCATCGTTTGGTTCCCCGTGGGTTGCTTAGGCATAGAGGCCGTTACCGGTTCCGCCGCCGTCCGGCTAAGAGGCGTTACGAGAGAGCGGTTCCGCCTGGGCCCAACTCTCCCAGCGCCCCCAGGATCACCCCGGCCCGCGCCTCCCAGGTGTTCGCGCGAGCCAGCGCGTCGATCCGGCTCAGGTAGGAAGGATCGGAGCGCAACGCTAGCGCCCGGTCGAGCTGGGCGGAGAAGTCCTTGGGGTCCCGGGCGATCATCACCTCCGGGATTCTCGCGCACTCGGGCAAGTTCGTCGCCACGACCGGCTTCCCACCGGCGAAGTACTCGTACAGCTTAATGGGCGAGGTCGCCCGCGTCACACGATTCAGCCGGAACGGGATCATGGCCACATTAAAGAAGTGCAGGTAGGAGGGCAATTCATTGTAGGGCTGAGGGCCGAGCCAGCGCAAGTTCTCCAGGTCCTGCCAGCCCTGCTGCGCCAGGCTGAAGTCGAAGTCCGGCCCAAGCAGGACGAACTGCAGATCAGGACGCAGCCGTGCCACCTCGCGCACCAGGTCGTAGTCGAACCACCGCGCCAGCGCACCGTAATAGCCAATGATCGGCGCCCCGCGGTCGAGGACGGGCTGCAGGGCCGGTGGGGCCGAATCCGGCGGGACCCTGCGCCGGCGGGCAAAGTGCTCATAGTCAGCGCCGTTGGGCACCAGGAACGTATCCGGCCGCACCGCCCGCGCGGCTTGGTAGAGGAGCTCGGAAGTTGCGAGCACCAGCTTCGCCTCTCGCAGAAGGGCGCGGTGGTCCTGGCTCAGGCGCGTTGGGTTGCCGTAGAATGCTTCGATCTCGTCGAGGTAGTCATACACGATCGCTGGACGCGTCAGGGCAGGCAGGTAGCGGCGAGCGTTCCAGGTGAGGACATAGGTCCAGGCGCCGGGGACCTCCTCGAGGGCCTGCGGGGGAAAGGGACACCGGTAGAGCCGATCCTCCGGCGGCTGGAGATCCTCTTCGGGCATCCTCTTTCCCTTTTCGCAAAAGACCACAACTGCCCCCTGACGGGCAAGCGCGCGGGCCAGCTGCTGAGGCCGCTGAAAGAGCTGCGTGGACCAATCGAGGCTGGGGGGCATGAGGATCAGCGGGTTTCCGCTTTGCGCTTGCTCCAGCCATCCCGCCAGCGTGCGGCGAAAGGCCAGCGCTGCGCCGGGGTCGGCTGCGGCCCGAATCTGACACAGCCCCCTGCGCAGGCCGAGGTCGATCGGTCGAGGCAGGAGATAGGCCTCGGCCGCCTGCAGGAGGCGACGGCCGGTCGCCCACGGGCGGCGAAGAAGGGTCCTCCAGTTGTGTTTCCGATCGCGTGAGCGCAAGCGCGCCCCCCGGAAGCGTGCGCGGCGGTGGAATCTCTGGGGGGATTGTATCAGGGCAAAAGCGAAGCGTTCTTGAGGTCGGCGGGCGCCACGTACTGGTAGGCCGGGTTGGCCGCGCCGGTCACATAGCCGGTGTAACTCGCGAGCGACGTGCTGCCATACACTGGCCAGTCGATGTTCTCCCAGCCTCGGGTGTTGTAGTAGATGATCCCCTTGACGTGGACCTCGCCCGCCAGGTAGTTGAATGCGTCTGTCAACCACTGGTTCTTAGCGGCGTCATTCCGGCAGGACGTATCGTAATCGGCTGTGGTCCCGGTCTGGCTCACAAAGATGGGCTTCGTGGGCGCCATGGCTTGCAGCGTCGGGAGGTAATTGCCGAACGTAAAACTCGGGGCATCCCAGCGGTTCTGCGACGGGCCGGGGGTCCCCTTTTGGCAGTAGTTCATGTACCCTTGGTTGTAGGAGCTGAACGAGACGACGTCAACCGAGGCATCTCCGGGATAGTAGCTTGTGATCGCGCCGCAGTCGCTGTACCCGTTGGGGGCAAACACCCAGCGCACGCTCCCGGCCGGGACGCCATTGGCCGCGAAGCGCGCCTGGATGCGGGCGTAGGCGTTCTTGAAGTCCGCCGGGCTGTGCGGCGAGCAGCCGTTGTACGGCGTCCAGCTCCCGTTCATTTCGGGCATGGGCGCGATAAAGGCGAAGCGGGTTCCGCTTTGCGTGTAGGTCACAAAGTACTGCGCCCAGGAGTTGAGGGCGGCATCCTTGCTGCCGCTGGCGATGGCCGCCGCGGTCGTGGTGGTCATTAAGTTGACAAACGGGGTGTACCCGTGAGTCCAGATCTGCGTCAGTTGGTCGGTGACGTCGGCTTGGTAGCCGCTGGAGGGCTCGATGTCAATCGATGTGCCCACCAAGGAGTGCTGCTTGCCGGTCCAGGTGTCCAGGGGGGTCAGCTCGTTGGTGTAGGTGGAGGTGTCTCCCGGCCAGCCCGTCGTGTACACGCCCATGAGCATGGGCAGAGAATACGTTTTCAAGATCAAGGGCAGGTAGAGCTGCGGGTCCGGGTCGTTCTGGGTGCTAGGCTTCGCGACCGCACCCACCGGGCGCGGGTCGGCCCGATCGGATGCCCCCTCCCTTCCACCTGGGGAGGCCGCGGTCGGGTCTGAGTAAGCCGAGCCCATCGTCAGCAAAAGGGCGAGCACGAGAGCCAGAGGAGCCCAGCGGCGAAACATCGCCTGCGCCATCCGGGTGGAGAATCCCAGCCAGCGGAGACTGCCCCTTGATGCAGCCGCCTCCGAGGCCGTCATGTGCGGCTCCGAGGCAGAAGGATTGCGTCTCGCTTGGTAGGTCCTCATCGGGCCCTCCGGCCCGGCCTGCACATCCATTCAGGGTTTCCTCCCCGTGCTACAGAAACCGTTCTTGAGCTGGCGGGCGCGCCTGGAGGGTTTAGGCTTGCACCACCTAGGAGCGAGCCTCAAGCCGGTGAGCGGGTTCGGACCCGCTCCAGTACCTCGCTGTACCCTCGCACTTGTCCCGCGAGGCTGAACTGCTGCCGGGCCGCGCGGGCCAGCTCTGGGCGCCGCTCCTGCCACTGATCGCGCCCCTCCACCATCCGACCCATCGCCTCGACCAGCGCTGTCTGATTCGGCTGCTCGGGCTCAGCCATCAGGTGCAAGAAAACCTCCCGGTTCACCTCGAGCGGGTTGCCGGCCGCGTTGGGCACCAGGATCCCACGTTCCCCTTCCCCGACAAGCTCCCTCGCCCCCCCACACTCGCTGTGCACGAGCGGTACGCCCGCCGCCAGGGCCTCGGTCGCGGCCAGGCTCCAGCCTTCCGCAAAGGAGTCCACCACATACAGGTCTGCGGCCGCCAGGAGCCGGCTGGCTTCGGCGTGCTTGGCCCACAAGTGGATCCGGGACCGTGAGGAAAGCCCAGAGACAAAGCGTGAGACCTGCGCGTGATAACCGCGATTCCGGACGCTGCCGGCGCAGATGATTCTGGCCTCGTGGTATCTGCGGGCGGCAACCTCGAACGCGGCCAGCAGGCCCAACTGGTTTTTGATCCCATCGTACGCGGCCAGACAGACGATCAGAAAGTCTCGGGCTCCAATCCCGATGCGCTCGCGGGCCGCACGATAATCCGGCCCCAAGTCGGCGCGGGCCTCGATCCCATTGGGCAGGACGGCCATGCGGGCCGGGTCGAGCTCCCGGTTCCAATTGGAGTAGTAGCCCTTCACCAAGCTGCTCACCGCCAGAGTCCACGCGAAGTGGCGGCTTCGCTCCCGTTCGCGCAGCCATCCATCTTCGTCGAGCCAAATGTACATGTTGTGAACGTGCTCAACGACCGGGATTCCTTGCTGGGCCGCCTCGCGCAGCACCGCGGCATCGACCCAATGCGAGCCGATCACTTCCGGCGCCTCGTGCTCGAGGACCTGGGCCAGCCGGGCACGGTTTTCCCAGGCGCAGTACACGCGAACGCCTCGGCGCATCAGCTCGCGAGCTACCCGGCCTCCCTCTTTCCAGCAGATCACAATGGGATCGAACCCATGGGCCGGCAGGTCTCGCGCCAAGTGAAAGACGACCTGCTCGAGGCCGCCCTGGTCGAGGCGGTCGACGGCCAGGGCGCATATTGTCCTGCTAGCTTGCAGACCCTCCTCTGCTGCGCGACCTGTACCCGTGACCCTTGCCGGCAGCCGGCGCCCTCCACTCCCAGCCGCACAGGCGTTCCTGACCCCTGATATGCAACGGCGCGCGGAGCGCGCGAGCTGTGTCAGTCGCGTAAGACCCATCTACTCAGTTTCTTGGCAAGGGAATGCGCACCGGATAGATCGGGACGGTCCGTTGGAAGTCAACGTCGCACCTCATGCGTGGAACGGCTGCGGGATGACCCCAACCACCTGGTCCGCTATCATTGGGCTCCCTCGCGATGTCCGTGAGGAAGCAGTGGGCAGGGTCAACCTCAGCGTCAATCACCCCGACTACGTTCAAGAGCGACAGTTCGGCCAGTGTGAAGCGCTTGAGACATCTGGTGCGAACGCAAGTGACCGGCCCTGTGGTGCTCCTGGAGAGCGCAAACTCCTCCACGATACTCAAAGTAGGGCCCTCGGATAAGACGCAGCCGCAGGGCGCCAAGACCTCTCGGTCTTGTTCCAGGAAAGGCGGCTAGGGAGCAAGGTGTTCAAGGCTCGCCGTATCACAGCCCCGTCATACACCAATTCCCCTGCCGCCCCCCCAGATTGGCAATGACGCCGGTCGCACCAAGCTTCTCACCGTCCTATCGCCAGGCTCTTGACGACACCTTTCCGAGGACTTCGAGCCCGGGCTTCTTGAGCACAGGCGTCTCGCATCCGAAGCCTCGACCGGCTTCCAACAATCGTGTGCTTGTTTCGATTCAGTGGCGCATGAGACCAGCGACGAATGCGCGGGCCGCGACGCTCGCCTCGGCCGGGCGGAATCCAGGCTTGGTCCCTCGCGCTCCACATACTTCCTGGCCAAGACCCCCTAAGCTCCAGATCGGGAGAGCTAAGTCCACACAGTATTCTCGCTCCGAGCAGGTCAATACGGCCCCTTGCCCTCGAGGCCTTACCCTTGTCCAGTAGCAGCGCATGGTCAGTTCTTTGAATCTCTCTGACCTTACCCCTGGCTGTGCCTCTTCCTCGCCCGGCGGTGTATGAATCCGCCCAGATCCGGTTCGGTGAACACCGGAATGCCGTCACGAATCGGAAACTGCGCACCACAATCGTCACAAATCAGTCTGTCTCGGACCCTACGAAGGGCTGTCTTAGAAATCGGGCAAGCCATAAGATCGAGGGTTCTGTCCAGGGAAGAACTTTCCTCGCCTCTGGCCCTCTCACGGCTCCCTAACGTTCCGGCCTTGAAAGCTAGGCATGACACAGTATGGAAGAACTGCCGAGCCTCGCCAACAAAGTATCTGTCGAGCGGCATCAAGGTGGCCAACAGTAACATCACAGCCATGTGGAGAGTGCGCATGCCATCCGCAAGACCCGGCGCCAAGTCTCCTCCCACGATCGCTCCTTTGGAGGATTGGTGCAACGTATAATACAGCCCGCCAAAAGCATGGGTCTCACATACGGTTTTCTCAAACCCCGTCTCCTCACAGATTCGGAGGAAGTATTCCGGAGTGTACCGCAAGTAATCCTGAGGACACCCATGCAGTGCGAAATGGAACGGGGCGGTTATTCTCATCGAGCCGCCTGGCCTCAGGACTCGAAAACTCTCTTCAATAGCCTCTCGCGGAAACGCGATATGTTCAAACAAACTGTTCGATGCGATCCGATCGACAGATTCATCAAGAAACGGAAGCGCACTGCAATCCGCGACAATGTCTGGCATGCACCGCGGATCCAAGTCAAGGCGGATGAACTCGGACAACCCACCCTGTCGTTTTAATGTCGCTAATCGCTCGGGAGGAAACGCTTGCCCGGTGCCCAGCTCGAGGTGCACTGCTCCGACGCCATTGAGGGCTTCTGAGCGCCGGACTGCCTCCTCAAATTCGGGCGTGTATACTCGAGCCAAATTGACATAGTCAAAGATAGTGGTGCTCGTTCCAGCCAGGCTGTCCGCAATTTCCTCGACAATCTTCGCATACATTTCTTCGGAGTCTTGCCGCAACGGCGCCAGGCACTTTTCGACTAGGTCGAACACAACCACTTGGAGATCATGCCATTCAACCGGGACGTGTCCTTGGTATATCTGTGGGGCGAGACCATCTATTGTCGAATTCACCCTTGTTGCTAGACTGAGCGGCTCCTCCATCGTAGTCCTCCAGCTGGGAGTGGCAAATCAATCGATCAATTCGGTGGCTGTCGGTGAGCTTGTAGTTCAATTTGCCGTACTCCCGATCTCTTGCTCCCATCCACGATGCATCCGCTTCTCGATAAGTTCCCCTACCCTTCCAAGGGCCTCGTCCGGCGACGGAAGCCGATTGGTGCATTCGAGCGCGGCTTGTGCGAGCTCTGCTCGCCGGGTTGGGTTTTCCGCCAGGAAGCTCAAAGCCTGCGCGATGGACTCGGGCGATGGCTCGGCCAGGGTCGCGGCCGACTCTTCGTGCCGCCGGCTCCTGCCCATCACGTCGATGTCGACCACCGGCAGGCCGCAGGCCATCATCTCCATCGGAACCAAGGAGGGGTTGGTCGTGGAAAACGCCAAGCCGATGTCAGCGGAGCGATAAAGCTCACCCAATTGCCTCCGGCTCAGCACTCCCAGATCCTGGAACTCAAAGTCAATCTCCTCCCTGGGCAAGCTCTGCGCCCCAAACATCGCGATGGTCGACTGCGGATGGGTGCGTTTGAACAGGCGAAGCGCCCGAACGCCCAGCGAGTAGCATCGCCGCGGCATATCGGGGCGGGCCAGGAAGGCGACCTTCACGGGTCCTTTCTGGGCGGGGCCGGCCTTGGGTGGAAAATACGCCTCTCGGTCGACCCAAAAGGGGATGCTCTCAGCTTCCCGTCCGTACTCTGTGCGCAGCCTCTCTTCCAGCCACCTTCCTACGGTGATGCAGTAGAAGTCATAGCGGTAGGTGCGCTCCGCCTCGAAGTAGTCCGCCCCCAGGGGGAAGAAGTACGGCTCGAAGTCCTGCACGAAGTAGGCCCGCAGATAGGCGCGGTCTTTGTTGGCCTCCACGAGGTGGGCCGTCGAGTAATGCGTGGCGATCAGCACGTCGTGGGACATGATCGCATCCGTCCCATCCACGATCTCGAAGGCTGGCTCCAGACCGAATTGTCTCTGGATGAAGTCTTTCCACTCCTGTCCGCTTCGCCGGGAGTCCCCGCCGAGGTAGAGCACGACGTGATGCCCCTGCCGCGACATCTCGTTGGCCGCCCGCAGCACCGCATGGTGCCCTCCCGAGCCTGGGGCGGGCGCGGTGGCTACCCATCCGACCTCCAGTTGCTGGGCCGACATCCCCTTCCGTTCCCGGTAGCTGCGCAGGAACCCGCGGTAGATGTCGCCGGCCTCTCGGCCCATGGCCGTCGGGTCATAGGCCTCTCGGACATGCTCCCGGGCAGACTGGCCCAGGCGCAGGCGCAGATCCATATCGTCCACCAGGGCTAGGAGCCTCTCGCGCCAGCAGTCGCGGCTGGAGCAGACGTACCCTGTGACCCCGTCCTGGATCGCGTGCGAATAACCGTCGGTGGCCGAGGCCACGGTGGGCACGCCCACCAGGGCGGCTTCGAAGTACTTGAGCTCGCTCTTGGCCTCGCAGAACGGATTGCCGAGTTCCAGCGGCGCGATGTTGATGTCCGCGCGGGCGATGAGGGCGGGCAATTCCCGCCAATCCACAAAACCGATTTGTTCGATCCGGCCGCGGAAGGGCGCCAGTTCCTCGCAGCCAGACAGGTCCAGATGTCCCACGGTGAGCAGGCGCGCCCCCTCGCGTGCTTGCAGGACCTCGGCCAGGCTCGAGGCGGCCTGCGCAAAGTCGCGCTGGTGGGTGGTGGTTCCGCTCATGTATAGAATCGTCGCGTGGCCGGGGCGCGAAGTTCGGGCCCCCGCGGCCTGCGCCTCTTGGCTGAGCTTTAGGAGGGTTTGTCCCGGCCCATTGCGCAGCACGGCACCCGGGATTCCGAGCTCCTGCGCACGTTGCTGCAAATAACCGGTGGAACCGGTGAAGTAGTCGCAGAGTTCCAGCGCCCGCCGGAAGAGCTTCACCCCTTCGGCATACTCGCGTTGTTGCTCTGGAGTCCAGTTCTCGATGCCGGAGATGAACCGGGGCGTTGCCAGATCGGGTTCGAAGACGTAGTCGTCCACATCGTAGACGACAGGCACGTTGAAGTGCCGGGCGGTCTCGACCAGAAGCTGCAGCTCTGGGCTCCAACCCGCTCGGAAGAGGACTAGCAGATCATGCTCGGCCACCACATGCGCGTCGGCTGGAAGGTCCGAGACCGTTAGGAGCGAGGTGGAGATTCCCGCGAGCGCCAGCCCCTCGCGCACGTTGTGCACTCGGTAGCGAGGACTCTGACTCCAGTCGCCCTCGCGATTGCCCTGCCCGTTGAAAAACAGAACGCGGAACGAGCGGGGCGTGGGGAAGATGTGGGGCCTTACCCGCCGCCAGTCGCCCTCCTCTCCGAAGCCCGATGGACTTTCGGAGGGAACGGCCGGCGCGGAGGCCGAGCTTCCCGAGGCTCGCCCCCGGTGAAGGGAGGTGGCGATGAGGTGCGTGCCTTTGCGCCACAGGGCTGGGAACCCCTCGCGCCGCCACACCCGCGCGCCTTGCCGGGCCAGGTCCAGCGCCCCCGACCCCGTGCGGCCCGACCCGGAAGCGGGCTGCGGAGGAGAGGCTGGAGGCGGCGCCCCTCGCAGCCACATCAGAGCATGCCGGAGCGGAGCGGTCAACCGCATGGATTTCGACCCATACACCCGGAGCAGGTGGTCTTGCAGTTCGGCTGCGCGCGCCTGCAGCCGGATCGTGTCCGCCTCAGACTCGAGACGAAGCCCCTCCAGCTCCGAGACCTTCTCCTTCAATTGCCGCCCCTCGGACTCGAGCTCCGAGATCTTCTCCCTCAATCGAGGCCCCTCGGACTCCAGTTCCGCTAGGCGCGCCCGCATCCGGGCCTTGGCCGACTCCGCCTCGAGTCGCAGCCCCTCCAGCTCCGAGATCTTCTCCCTCAGTTGCCGCCCTTCGGACTCCAGTTCCCGAACCCTGGAGGTCAACTCGCCCGCCTGGCTTTCTCGAACGGCGAGGGATTCCCTCAACTCCTCCAGCTGGCTCTGGCTCTGGGCGAGCGCTTGTTCCCGTCGGGAGGCCTGAGCCTCGAGTTCGGACAGCTCATGGCGCTGTTGCAGGACCACCTCTCGCTGCGCGCCCGTTTCCTGACGCAGGCGCCACAGCGTTCGTTCAAATGGAGCGATTACGCGAGACAGAGGGTCGCGGCTCCTTCGGAGCCGCATGGCCCAAGGAGCCAGGTAGGTGGCATCGTAGTCCAGGTCGTGGAGGAAGCCTGCGCGGGCAAAGAGCTCGGCCCAATACTCTGGCGGGTTGACGTTGAAGTGGGTCGCTTCGCGATAGTCGAAAGGCGTGGAGGTGAACAGCACGTCACCCGTGTGACGGCACAGATTGGACACCGCCTGGCTGGCCTGCGCGGCCGGCAGGTGTTCGAGCGTTTCGATACACACGATCAGATCGTAGGTCCGCGGGAAGGGATCGGTGATCGAACCGACCTGGCAGTAGTCGCGGATGCCCGGCTGTACCTGGCGGATCGCATACTCGGAGATATCCACGCCATAGGCCTCGACCCCGCGGTCGCGGAGGGCCTCCACCAGAAACCCCATGGCGCAGCCGGCGTCCAGCACTGTCGAGGGTCGGATCTCCTCCACAATGTGGTCGGCAATCCGGGCAAATCCCTCCAGCCATTCGGGCGTCCTTTCATAGGGACGACCACACCCGTGGCGGAAATAGTGCTCGTCGAACGGTTCAGCCATCCCCGTCAGCCCTCACGTGCGCTCCCGTCCTGCTTCCAGTCTCCTCTCGCGCTTTCCCTGCCAACGCTTCCGGCGCCGCGCTTGGCGGGGAGCAACGGCCAATTGAGGAGGAGAGAGACCGCATTCCATAGGGCTTGGCCGCACCCCATGCAGATCTCACGGCGGCGGCGCGGACGGTGCGCCCCGGATCGGTGGGGGACTTCCAGCTCAATCCCTACCCAGGCCTATTCTACGACTCAACTCTCTCCCGGGGCTTCTCACCGACCCTCCGACACATGACCGCCAGACCGGTGGGATTGGGCCAGAAGGGAGGCTCCAGCACGAGGATCTGGAAATCTGCGCCTCTGGCTGCCCTCCACTCGTCCAGCGCCCGGCGCACTCCCCCCTCGTGAAGCGCATCGTAGTCCGCGGCCTGGGGCCCCGCGTCATGGAACCAGAAGGAGGTGCTCACGCCAGAAAGTCGAGGGTCCAGGCAGAAGGTATTGAGCTCCTCGAGGGTTTCACGATACGAATGGGACGAGTCCGTATAGATCGTATCAAAGGGTCCCCGATCCCTGAGCTGCTCAAGAACCGTTGGGTCAATGGACTTCCCCAGCACGAAGTGCACGGCGGAGGCCAGGCCCGCATTGGCCACAAACCCCTTGGCTTTCTCCATGGCGATCGGAGAGGGCTCAACCGTGGTCAGTTGAGCCGGAGTTGGATTCCCCGCCAGCACATCCGCCAGGACGAGCGTCGAGAACCCCACGTAGGTCCCCAGTTCGAGCACCCGCGCGGGCTGGCGAACTCGAAGATACGTGGCCAGCAAGGAGAGGGCAGAAGGATCGGTGGCGCCTGGGAAACTCGGATCGTAGAGGATCTTGTCCAGGACGCCTTTCGTGCCCTCGTGGAGCAGGAGGCGGAATGGGGCAATGAGGGGGTCGCGATAGGCCTTTCGAATGGCCTCGAGTTCAACCTCGTCCAAAGAGAACCCACCCTTGAGCCAGGAGCATGTCGTCGATCATGGGCGATCTGGATCCCCTGCCGTCAGCACAAGACACCGGGACCTCGAGTGGCTCGTGCGCTCCACTCTTCCCTTCTGGCCAGCCCCGGCCGGGCTCGGTCAGGCCTTCCCCTTCGGCGATGCGCGCTTCCTCCCGGTGTGCCTGCGGGGCTTCGTGCAGGGAGCCGGCCTCTTCCCCTCGGCAGGGCGATCGCTTCTCCCCCCCCGAAGACATAGTCCGGGCTGAGCTGAACCAGGGTCCGCAGCTCAACCAGGCTGATGATCAGCGCTCCGCGAAAGGTTCAAGGCAGGGCGACCTCGGCTCCAGCAAGGCCTGCTCCCCGTTCGCGATCGACCTCGCTGACGGGATGCTGGCCCCCCTCCCCTTGAGGATCCTCGATTATCGCACCCGCGCAGAGTCCAGTCAATTGCTGAACCCTTATACTGCCTTGACGGATCCGCTGAGCGGCAGTAGCATGTCTTCCTGCCTCTCCAGCCAGGCTCGCCGGGCCATCCGATGCAGACCGAAATCCCCGTATATGACTCCTCCAGCAGGCCTCCGGCCGCGCTGGAGGAAATCCAGCAGGTTTTCCGCTACCGTGACCTGATAATCCAGCTCGTGCGGCGGGATATCGTCACGCGCTACAAGCGATCGGTTCTGGGCGTCGCCTGGACGATGCTGAACCCGCTCGGGACGATGATCATTCTGACTGTGGTTTTCACACGGGCCTTCGGCGCCACGCAAAGCTATGCGGCCTACCTGCTCAGTGGATTGATCGCCTATAACTTCTTCGCCCAGACCAGCACGGCCGCGATGTCCAACATCGTCTGGGGCAGCGCGCTGATCCATCACATTTATCTGCCGCGGACCTCGTTCGCCATCTCCTCGATCGGCACGGGTCTGGTCAACCTGGTCTTATCCCTGGTACCGCTGGCGCTCGTGATGGTGGTGACCGGGGTTCCCCTGACCTGGACCGTAATCTACCTCCCGATCTCGATGGCGATTCTGGCTGCCTTTGCGCTGGGGGTGGGCCTCCTCCTCTCAACGCTCGCGGTCTACTTCCCGGACGTCGCGGAGATGTACCAGATTGCCCTGATGGCATGGATGTACCTGACGCCCATCATCTATCCGGAGAACATCATCCCCCAGAACTACCAGTGGCTGTTGTTCAATCTCAATCCCCTATACCACGTGATCAAGCTTTTCCGGTTGCCTCTGTACTACGGTCTGATCCCGAGCCCGGAGCGTCTGGGCGCGGCGGCGGCGGTCTCCCTCGTGGCCCTGGCCATCGGTTGGCTGGTCTTCACCCGGAAAGCCGATGAGTTTGCTTACCGCGTCTGAACCCCGAACCGCACCCGGCCTGGACCTGGATTCCCAGACGGCGATACGCCTCGAGAAGATTTCGGTGCGCTACCGTGTCTCCGAAGAGCAGATCGGCACCTTCAAAGAGTACATGATTCGGAGAATCCAGGGCCGGGTCAATCATCGCCAGTTCTTGGCGCTCAATGGCGTCGACTTGGAAGTCGAGAGGGGCGAGATCTTCGGGGTCATTGGGCGGAACGGGGCGGGCAAAAGCACACTGCTCAAGGTGATCTCGCGTGTCATTCGGGCCAGTGACGGCCGGGTGGTGGTGAGGGGGCGCGTGGCGCCGCTGCTCGAGCTGGGAGCGGGCTTTCACCCTGAGCTGACGGGGCGCGAGAACGTGTTCCTAAACGGGACGCTGTTGGGACACTCCCGTCGGGAGGTGCAGCAGAAGTTCGACGCGATCCTGGAGTTTGCCGACCTGGGCGGCTTCATTGAGGCGCCTCTGCGGACGTACTCGACCGGGATGGTGGGGCGGTTGGGCTTCGCGGTCGCCACCGCCTGGATGCCGGATATCCTCCTCCTCGATGAAATCCTGACGGTGGGCGATGAGGCGTTCCAGGCCAAGTGCCTGGAGCGCATTCGAGCTTTCCGGAACAGCCAGGCCACCGTGGTCATGGTTTCGCACAGCGCCGCCACGATCCGGAGCATGTGCCGGCGGGCGGTTTGGCTTGACCATGGCGAGGTGAGGCTCCTGGGGGAGGCCACCCCGGTCACCGAGGCTTATCAGAGCTTCTTGGACCAGACAAGGCAAGGGGGAGGAGAACTGCCCAGGGAGCGGGGGCCTGATCCAAGAGCAAGACGGCTGCCGCCCTAAACCTTGGCCCGGGTTCGTGGGTTTGATCTTCCTGCCGGTCGGCATCCGCCAGGCGCTCCAGGCCCCTTGGCCTTTCCCTGATTGGGATCGAAACGGGGAACGCGAATAGACGATCACGCGGTGAGACAAGAGCCTCCCTGCGAGGGCACCCTGTTCGATCGGTTGGTGAGAAGGGACGAGGCACGACTTGGGCTGGCCGGAGAAGAGAATCGCTCCCCCTCTCGGGGTCAGCCTGGTCCTTTGCCACCCGGGGGCTGCTCACAGGAGGTGCACGCCCCCTAGTTGACCGCTTCCGGGGTGAGGCCGACTGCGCGCGCGGACTTCGCGAGACGCGCGGGGCGGCTGGAACATGGCTCCCCGTTCCGCTTACTTGGATGCTGCCGGATGACCTGCCGCTGAATGCGGGAGTGCGGTTGCCATTCGGAGAGGCGAAGGCCGAAGGGCTGGCCGTGAGGTGGGTTGGTAAGTTCGCAGCGCGGCTGAGGTGTGGCATCCCAGGGGGGCGGAGACGATCTCGAGGGAGATACGGCCTGAGTTCGCAGGGTGTGAATCTACCTCGCCGCTAGTGGATCAAAGATCTGGGGTCCGTTCCACAATGGAAGCGCACGGGGATCCCAAGGAGGTCGCGGCACCCTCTCCCTGTCGCTGGGCAGGCCGAGCGCGGGGGTAGACGTTTCTACGCGTGCGTGGGCAGCGACAGGGGATTCGTTGGGCAGCATCGCGGTCCGGGCCGGACGGAGCTGAGCCTTCTGCTCTTGGGCAGGCTCAGAGGAGACCCAAAAGAAGCCGTCTCGGCCGAAATCGTTTCTCCGCATTGGCGGAACCAACCACCTTAAGGAGGGGCCATGAAGGGCATCCTCTTGGCCGGGGGTCTGGGGACGAGGCTGCACCCCTTGACCGTGGGTGTGAGCAAGCAGCTCTTGCCGGTCTACGACAAACCCATGATCTTCTATCCCCTCTCGGTGCTGATGCTAGCGGGAATCCGAGACATCCTGGTCATCAGCCTGCCCGAGCAGTTGCCATCGTTCCGTCGGCTGCTGGGGGATGGAAGCCAGTGGGGCCTCCGTTTCAGTTACGCCGAACAACCGGTGCCGCGCGGGCTCGCCGACGCCTTTCGCGTCGGGCGCGAGTTCATCAGCCGGCAACCGGTGTGTCTGATTCTGGGAGATAACATCCTCTTTGGCCACGGTTTGCCGCCAATCCTGCGCGAGGCCGCCCAGCTTGCCGAGGGCGCGGTGATCTTCGCCTACTATGTCCGTGAGCCTGAGCGGTACGGCGTGGTCGAGTTTGACGAGCACGGCAGGGCGATCAGCATGGAGGAGAAGCCGGCGAGGCCTCGGTCGCACTACGCCGTGCCGGGTATCTACTTCTACGATGGCGACGTCGTCGAAATCGCCGATAGCCTTCATCCCTCGGCCCGCGGCGAACTCGAGATCACGGATCTCAACTGCGTGTATCTGCGGCGGGCCAAGCTGCGGGTGGAACGTTTGGGGCGTGGGGTGGCCTGGCTCGACGCCGGCACGCACGAGGCCCTCATGCAGGCAGGTAGCTTCGTTCAGGCGGTTCAGGAGCGCCAGGGGATGATGATCTCTTGCCCGGAGGAGATTGCCTATCGCATGGGCTTCATTGACCTCGACCACCTGCGCCGTCTGGTGGCCGACCTGTCCGATAATGGCTACAAGGCCTACCTGCGGCAACTCCTCAGCGATGAACTCGAACAGGGTCCGGCGCCGGACCGGAGGGCCGAGGCGTAGAGTCCGCCGAGGCCTCCGCCAGATCATGTCCACGACCAGCGGCTGCGACGTCTTGATCATCGGTGGGGGAATCACGGGCCTGACCATCGCCCGGGAACTGGTTCGGCGAGGTTCCGGGGATGTGCTGGTGCTCGACAAGGAGCCGTACCTGGGTGCCCACGCCAGCGGGCGCAACAGCGGCGTGGTGCACGCTGGGATCTACTACCCTCCGGACAGCCTGAAGGGCCGCTCCTGCCTGGAGGGCAACCAGCTCCTGAAGGCGTATTGCCGAGAAAAAGGTCTCACGCTTCGGGAGACCGGGAAGGTCATTGTCACGCGAAGTCCGGAGGAGCTTAACGGGCTGTTCGAGCTGAAGCGCCGTGCCGACCGCCTCGGCGCGGTGGCGGAGGTAATCGACGAGCAGCAGCTGCACGAGATCGAACCTTATGCCGCGACCTGCGGGAAGGCGTTGTACTCGCCCAACACGGCGACGATACGACCCAAGGAGGTGCTGGAAGCCCTTGCACAGGAACTGCGGCAATCGGGCAAGGTGTCCATTCTCACAGGTAGTCATTTCCTCGGGCTGGAGGGGAGTGGAACGGCCCGCACGTCCCGAGGGCCCGTCCACTTCCAGCGTGCGATCAATGCCGCCGGGGCATTTGCCGACCGAGTGGCCCGCGCATTTAGCCTGGGTGGGGAATACAAAATCCTGCCCTTCAAGGGGACATATATGAAGGTGGTCCGAGAGCGCGCAAGTCTGGTGCGAGGGAACATTTATCCTGTACCCGACCTGCGCAACCCATTTCTTGGCGTCCATCTCACGCGAATGGCCGACGGCGAGCTATACGTCGGCCCGACGGCGATCCCTGCTTTCGGACGCGAGAACTATGGCCTGCTGCAGGGGATGGACTGGGAAGCCGCGGATATCCTCTGCCGGGACGCCCTGCTCCTTTTCTGCAACGCGGGCTTCCGAAGCGCAGCGTTCAGCGAGCCCAAATATTACCTCAGGCGATTCGTCCACGGCGCCGCCCGGGCCCTCGTGCCCACGCTGCAGCTCAAGGACCTGCAGAGAGCCGACAAGGTGGGCATCCGGCCGCAGCTGGTGCACTGGCCGACCAAGAAGCTAGTGACCGACTTTGTCCTCCTTCGGGATGGATCTTCACTCCACGTCCTCAATGCCATCTCGCCGGCCTTTACCTCATCCATGGCGTTTGCCCAGTCCGCGGTCGACCTTCTTCTGGACGCGAATGGACCAGCAACTCATGCCGTTCCAATTTGAAAACCTGGACATTCCGGGGGTTGTCCTCATCCAGGCCAAGCCCTTTGAGGACGAGCGCGGTTTCTTCCTGGAGAGCTACAAGCGCTCGGACTACATCGCCCGTGGCATCCCCTGGGATTTCGTGCAGGACAATTCCTCCCATTCGGTGCGGGGCGTGTTGCGCGGACTGCATTACCAGTTGGAACCCAAGGCCCAGGGCAAGTTGGTCAGCGTGATCCGCGGTGAGGTCTACGACGTCGCGGTGGACCTCCGCAAGGGTTCTCCGACCTACGGCCATTGGCTGGGCGCAAGACTTTCCGCGGGGGATCATACGCTGCTCTGGGTGCCCGTCGGCTTCGCCCATGGGTTTCTGGTGCTCAGTGAGGAGGCGGACGTGGTCTATAAGGTCACCGAGGAGTATGCCCCCGAGGCCGAGCGCGGCATCGCCTGGAATGACCCCACGCTGGCGATCCCCTGGCCGATCGTCCCACCGCTCCTGTCGCCCAAGGATGCCAGGCTGCCGACGCTGGGGGAGGCCGAGAATAACTTCACCTACCCGAAGGCGGCAGCATGACGAGGGTCCTGGTGACCGGCGCCGGAGGGTATATCGGCTCCGTGCTGACCCGCATGTTCCTGGAGCGGGGGGACCAGGTCGTGGCGGTGGATCGGTTCTTTTTCGGGCGCGACACGTTGCCGCCGGAGGGCAACGGATTGCGGGTGGTGGAAGCCGACATTCGGCATCTGGAGACGGAAAGCTTTAGCGGTGTCGATGCGGTCATCGATCTGGCGGCTCTTTCCAATGATCCTTCGGGCGAACTCGATCCTGAACTGACCTGGTCCATCAACTGCCGGGGGCGGGTTCGGGTCGCCCGCCTGGCCAAGCGGGCGGGGGTCCAGCGATACATTCTTCCGTCGTCCTGCAGCATTTATGGCTTTCAAGAGGGCGTGCTCGACGAAACCTCCCCAGTGAACCCACTAACGACCTATGCCAAGGCCAACTTTGAGGCGGAGCAGCAGGTCCTGCCCCTGGCGGACGAGGAATACTGTGTGGTGGTGATCCGCCAGGCCACGGTCTACGGCCTGTCGCACCGTATGCGCTTCGACCTGGCGATCAACGGCATGGTGAAAGGCTTCTTTCGGAACGGGAGAATCCCCATCCTGCGAGACGGAACCCAGTGGCGCCCGTTCATCCACGTGCGCGACGCCTCCAGGGCTATGCTCATGCTCCTGGAGGCCTCGGCGGCCCCGGTCAATGGACAGATCTTCAACGTGGGTTCCGACGACCAGAATGTGCAGATCATGCCTTTGGCGAAGGTTGTGGCGGAGGCCATTGGCGCGCCTTTCGAATACGAGTGGTACGGTGATCCGGATCACCGGTCCTACCGGGTGAGTTTCGAGAAGATCCGTGGGACGCTGGGCTTTCACGCCGAGTGCGCGCCGGCGGACGGGGCCGCCGAAGTGTATCGGGCGCTCCAATCGGGTCAGTGGAAAGCGGATGACCCCCGGACCATCACCGTGCAGTGGTACAAGAAGCTGATGAGTGACGGAGTCAATCTGTGAAAGTGGCTATCCTGGGCGCCGGAGGCCAGCTGGCGTACGATCTCCAACGCGTGATGCCGCCGTGGGAGCAAGTTGCACTCCGACACGCCGACCTGGATATCTGCGATCACGACCGGGTGCGGGAGAGGCTGAACGAGATCCGTCCGGAGGTGGTGATCAACACGGCGGCCTTCCATCGGGTAGATGATTGCGAAGGCCAGGTCGAGAAGGCGTTTGCCGTCAACACCTTTGCGGTCCGAAACTTGGCCCAGGTTTGCGCGGAGCTTGAATGCACGCTTGTTCACATCAGCACCGACTATGTGTTCGGCGGAGAGAAACGAAGCCCATATACCGAGGAGGACCTTCCCGGTCCCCTCAACGTCTACGGCGTCTCCAAGCTAGCCGGGGAGTACTTTGTACGCCATCTGTGCCCGAAGCACTTTGTGGTTCGGTCCTCTGGTTTGTACGGTGTGGCTGGCTCCAGTGGGAAAGGCGGGAACTTCGTGGAGACGATGTTGCGCCTGGCCAGGGAAGGGAAGCGCATCCGGGTTGTGAATGACCAAGTGCTGGCGCCGACCTGGACGAAGGATCTGGCGGAGAAGGTCGTCGAGCTACTCCGCTCTCGGGCCTACGGTTTGTACCATGTCGCCGACGAGGGTGGGTGTTCATGGCATGAGTTCGCTGGCAAGATCTTCGAGCTGGTGGGCTTTCGACCTGATTTCGCGCCGACGACAACGGGGGCATTTGGCGCCGGGGCCCTTAGGCCGGCCTACTCGGTTCTTAGCCCGCGGAGCCTGGTGAACATAGGGCTGGAGCCCATGCCTCCTTGGCCTGTGTCTCTGCAGGCGTATCTGGTGGAGAAAGGGCACGCCGTACTGTAGAGGTAGGGTCCGATCGGCCTGCGATGCCTTTCGGGCCCCGGTGTCTTGCCGCAACCATTCCTTGGGCCCACGGGGCTCACGTTGGCTGTGCCCTTTCGGGCGTCCCGGACGAGCAGCCGATGCAAATCCAGGCAGGTTCCATCTCCGTGGAATACCAACGAAACCCAGCACCCTTCAGTCCAACCGGACCTCCAGAGGGACTAGGCTCCTCACCCTCTCGCTCCCTTCGGCCTCGAGCTCGCAGGCAGGTCACCGGATCCGCGCAGGTGCTCCGGCAGGTGAGTCGGTTCGGGACCACTTCTGCTCCTATCCCTGGAGCAAGAGCGTAAAGTGGCGACGGATCTTTGTTTTGGGTTCTCAGCGAACGGGCACAACGCTGATGCAGTGGATCCTCGAGTGCTACGGCAAGGTCTTATGGCCAGGAGGAAAAGAGGGTTACGGCACTCTCGCCTCCCGGCTCTAGGACATCCCTGAAGGCCAGAAGATTGTCGGTTTCACGATGCCCAGACGGCCGCAACAGGTATTGCCGCCACATCTTACCGATGATAGTCCTCGATCTTGGGGCGGGCACATTCTGTGACTTGGATTAACTGGACGAAGCAAGGGCTTGGTCCAAACGCCCTCCCGGAAGGACGGGCTGACCGCCATCGCTTGAGCTCGCACCGTTCTCGTGGTGCGGACGGCTCCGGGTCGAAGGTGATGCTGGTAGCCAACACCGATTGGTATCTGTTCAACTTCCGCCTTTCCTTGGCAAGGCAGCTCAAAAGACAGGGATTTGAGCCCGTGATGGTTTCGCCGCGTGGAAGACACGTGCCGTTGCTGCAGAGGGAGGGTCTTCGCTGGATAGAGTGGGAGCTGGGCCGTCAGAGCTTGACCCCCTGGAGCGAGCTGAAATCGCTCCTGATGCTTACCTCCATCTACCGGCGCGAGAAACCGGTACTCGCGCACCACTTCACCACCAAAGCCGTAGCCTACGGCTCCCTGGCGGCCAACTTGTCCACCGTGCCCGCCGTGGTCAACAACATCACGGGTCTGGGCTACATGTTCATCCGCCAGGATTTTCGATCCTGGGCGGTGCGCCAAGTCATCAAGGCCCTTTACCGCCTGGCCCTGACCCACCCGAACTGCGCCACCATCTTCGAGAACCCGGCGGACAAGGAGTACTTCCTCTCGCAAGGATTGGCCCGTGGTCTGCGCGTCTGGCTAATTGAGGGAGTCGGGGTTGATGTGGACTATTTCTCACCCCTCCCTGAGCCTCCGGGGCCGATAGCCATTGTCCTCCCCGCAAGGCTGCTCTGGGACAAAGGGGTGGGGACGTTCGTCGAGGCTGCACAACTTCTGAGATTGAAGACCGGGGCCCGCTTTGCGCTCGTGGGGGCCCCGGACCCCGGCAATCCGGGGACCGTCGACCGCGCGACCCTGGAACGTTGGGTGAAGGAGGGGGCCGTGGAATGGTGGGGTTGGCAGGTTGAAATGAAGAACGCCTACAGCCGGTGTCACATCGTTGCGCTCCCCTCAGCTTATGGGGAAGGCGTGCCGACCGTTCTCCTGGAGGCCGCGGCTTGTGGTCGCCCGGTCGTGGCGAGCAACATCCCGGGATGTCGGCAGGTCGTGGTCGAGGGAGAGACCGGCCTGCTTGTCCCGCCCGGAGACGCCCCCGCGCTCGCCGCCGCCCTGGCCCGCTTGGTGCAGGACGGGGCGATGCGGAAAAGAATGGGCGAGGCAGGAAGGCGGGTGGCGGTGGAGCGCTTCACGGATTCGAAGATCAACTCCGCTACGCTTCAAGTGTACCAGCACCTGCTCGGACGGGGCGCATAAGCTTATGAGACTGGACTGGGTACGCGGCTCGCTGCGCGCCGAGGCCACCGGCTCTAGAGCGATGGACCGCGAAGCGCGCCTTTGGTATTGCCCTCTCGGGCCTGATGAGACTCGTATCCTTTCCCGACGGGCTTGTGATCGTTGCTCCAATCGTGCTCGAGGATGGAAGGTCGCCTTCTTCTCGCCAGAGTGCAGTAGCTTGGCCGGCTGCGACTTCCGTGGGCCTAGGTTGTGTGCCATGCAGAAAGATGCAGTGATCCACTATGGTGTGCGACGAGCCCCGGAGGTTGATTTTTGTACCCTGCGGGTCGGCAGGGTACTCAAGGGAACGGGCCTGGATGAACTGCCGAACCGGCTGAGCCTTTGGAAGGGTGATATGAGCTTTGTTGGGCTCGCGCTCTGGCCCTCGATGAAGGGGTGCAGGAAATCAACCGTTGCCCCAAGTCCGATCAGGACGTGTGGGATTTCTGCGAGCGCCTGTCCGTCCAGCCTGGATGGAAGGCCCCGTGACGGTTTGCCTGCCTTGGGACACCAGCCCTCGCAACTCGTTCGCCTTTGACCTTCTTGAGGTTCGCGACCGGTCCTTTCGGTGGGACCCGCGCCTCGTCTTCCTGTCCTTCCTAATCGGCTTCTTCGGCCGGTGGAAAACTCGAGGGCGCAAGGTATAATTGCATCCTGGCCCCAGGGGGCAAGCCGCCGACCAGCTTCTCCTGACCAAAAGGTCGGGGTAGCGGCGCTACATGCCCCAGCCCTGCCCTTTGGTCTGCCTATCGATGACGGCAGAGTAAGGCGATATGGCGCGGCCGCCGCGAAACGGCCTCCCAAGCACTATCGAATATCTGCTTCCGGGGAAAACGACCCCACTAGCAGGTTGCGGAAAAACGTGTCATTGAAGCCGTCGGGAACGAATCTACGACCCTCGACCGGGTGTTGTAGTCATCAAACGATGACGGAGGTCG
>Ga0187878_1000378_pt1 | contig 52213 bp, 47 predicted proteins | sample June2016WEW_17_1_FD_132979 | JGI IMG/M metagenome (GOLD analysis project Ga0187878, IMG submission 132979) | Peatland microbial communities from SPRUCE experiment site at the Marcell Experimental Forest, Minnesota, USA - June2016WEW_17_150 | ecosystem: Environmental > Terrestrial > Soil >... | reverse complement strand
CTACATCGCCTTCTATCGTGATTCCCCCCAAGGCGGCGGCTATTATCTGGTTCCCTCTCTGGGCGGAGCGGAGAGGAAACTGGCATCGGCCTACGAATTTGGAGGCCTGGACTGGTCGCCGGATGGCAAGTCTCTCGCGGTCGTGGATCGAGCGTCGCCACAGGACCCCTTAAGCATTTTGCTCATCTCAGTCGAGAGCGGCGAGAAACGTCCACTCTCGTTCCATGCCGGCGAGTGGCTCGCCGGTCCCGCTTTCTCGCCGGACGGGCGGATGCTGGCGTTCGCGGCGGGGCCGGAGTTCCTGGCAACCGACGTTTTCGTGATGCCAGCAGAAGGCGGCGAGGCAAAGCGCCTGACCTTTGACCGGCTATTTCTGAGGCGCCTTGCCTGGACGCCCGACGGACGCGACATCATCTTCTCCTCCGACCGCGCCGGGGGAATTTATCGGCTGTGGCGGGTCGCGGCCTCCGGCAGCCCACCGGAGCTGGTCTCGGGCGCTGGGGAAGATGCCTCGATGTCTGCGGTCTCCAGGAAGGGCAATCGGCTGGCCTACATCCACGAGAAAGTGGACACGAACATCTGGCGCATCCCCGGACCTGCGTCGACGGTGAAAGCTGCGGCGCCGCTGAAACTGATTTCCTCCACAAGGGAAGATGTCTCACCCCAATACTCGCCCGACACCGAACACATTGCATTTGCCTCCGATCGCACGGGGAGTATGGAAATCTACGTGTCAGAGAGTGATGGCTCGAATCCTGTCCAGTTGACCTCCTTTGGAGGCGCTGACACGGGAACCCCCCGCTGGTCTCCCGACGGACAATGGATCGCTTTCGATTCCCGGGCCAAAGGGCAGCCCGATATTTACGTCATCAGCGCGCAAGGCGGCGAACCACACCGTCTCACCAGTGGGTCCAGCGCCAGCTATGTCCCGAGCTGGTCGAGAGACGGGCGGTGGGTCTTTTTCACGTCAACTCGCAGCGGCAGCGAGCAAATCTGGAAAGTCCCCGCCCAAGGCGGCGAAGCCGTCCAAGTGAGCCAGCACGGCGGATGGAACGCCCAGGAATCGCTCGATGGCGCGTCGCTTTATTACTGGCGGACCAGTGCCGTTTGGAAGATGCCCATAGGCGGTGGCGAGGAGACTCGCGTCGCTGACCACGTGACGAGCTTTGGTAACTGGGCGCAGTGGGAACAAGGCCTTTGCTTCATGGACGAAGCGGCCAAGGAAGGGCCAACCGTAAGTTGTGGTGATTTCTCCGGGCATCAATTGAGGCGCCTTCCTACGTTGGAGAAGGGGCCACTCTCTGGTGGGTCACCGGGCTTCGATGTTTCCCATGACGGCCAGTGGATTATTTTCCGGCGGGCGGATTCTATCGACAACGATATCATGTTGTTGGAGAATTTCCACTGAGCGAGAGCGAACGCCGCGAGAATGCCCCTCTAGCCGGAGCAAGCCAGGCGTGGAGTGGTTGCCTCTGATGGCAGACCTCGAAGTTAATCCCTGTAAAACCTGAGAGATAGAATGATTCTCAAAAGTTAGCTAGAGTATGGTCGAGGTACCGAGACCCCGAACCTTTCGCCCTGCCTTCTCTTCTTCCCCGTCAGGGGGTGTGATAGACTGAATTCTTAACACCCATCCCAAGACGCGCCTTGGGAGACTCCCTTATGAAGCGGTATGGCGAGCATCGCTTCCCCGGCAAGCTTTTCATTGTCGAAGGAATCGACGGCTCCGGAAAATCGACGCAGTTGATGCTCCTCCACCAATGGTTGCAGGCGGAGGGCTACGGCACGGTTTTCAGCGAGTGGAACTCCTCCCCCCTGGTGAAAGAAACCACCAAGCGGGGGAAGAAGCGGGAAATGCTCACGCCCGCGACCTTCTCCCTGATTCACGCCACGGACTTCGCCGACCGCATGGAGCACAACATCATTCCGCTGCTCAAGGCCGGCGCGGTGGTGCTTTGCGACCGTTATATTTACACCGCCTTCGCCCGCGACGTGGTACGCGGCATGGACCCCAAGTGGGTTCGGGAGCTTTACGGCTTCGCGGTCAAGCCCACGACCGCGTTCTACTTCAGCGTGCCGCTCGAGGTGGCCATGCATCGCATCCTGGATGGGCGGGCGGGCCTGAAGTTCTACGAGGCGGGCATGGATCTGGGGCTGAGCGAGGATGAAGAGGAGAGTTTCCGCATCTTCCAGGGACGTATCCTGGAGGAGTACGAGAAGATGGTACCGGAATTCGACCTCACCGTGGTCGACGCCACCCAGCCCATCGAGGAGCAGCAGAGCACTATGCGGCAGGTGGCGAAGGCCAAACTGGCGCAGGCCAAGCGCCTGAGGGTAGCGCCGTGAGAGAGACCTACGGAGTGGTTCTGCCGGGGATGAAACTGGCGGACCTGACGGGCAAGCTGATCGTCATCGAGGGCACGGACGGCGTTGGCCGTACGACCCAGATCAACCTCATCAAGCCCTGGCTCGAACAGCAGGGCCGGGCGGTGCTGGAGACGGGCGTCTCGCGCTCCTCGCTCGCGGGGCGGGGAATCAAACAGGCCAAAGAGGGGCACACGCTGGGGCGAATTACTCTGAGCCTCTTCTACGCCACCGATTTTGCCGACCGCCTGGAGAACCAGATCGTGCCCGCGCTGCGCGCCGGTTTCGTCGTGCTCACCGACCGCTACATTTTCTCTTTGATGGCGCGGGCCATGGTGCGGGGCATCGATCCCGAGTGGGTGCGGAGCGCCTACAACTTCGCCCTCAAGCCCGACGCGGTGTTCTATCTCCGCATCGGCGTGGACGACCTGATTCCGCGCGTGGTCTTCGGCCGCGGGTTTGATTACTGGGAGTCCGGCATGGACCTTCACCCCAGCGAAGACATGTACGAGAGTTTCAGGAAGTACCAGGGTGCGCTGCTCAGCCAGTTTGAGGTTCTGGGCGAGGAGTACGGGTTCGATTTCGTGGATGCTTCCGCCGGCTCGCGGACGGTGTTTGAGCAATTGAAGGCCGGCATCGCGCGCGTGCTGAGTGGCGAGCCGCGCGAACCGCTTTTTGCAATCCCGAGATCCAAAGAAACCGCCGAGGCGCCCGTATCCAACGTCATCGAGATGCCGCCTGCCAAAGCTGCCGCGGGCGGGGACTGAAATTTCGAAAGGCCCGGCGAAGTCAGTCACAGGTTTCAGTCATCAGTTTCCGGTGGTGTGGATGATAGAATTTCCCGGATCCTATTCTTGACCTGCTCGTACCCACCATCCTGGGTCATGGCGAAGTACCTCTGCTGGAACACCTGCTTGCCTTTTCGGTTCCTGGTGATGACCTTCTCGATTTCCACCGCCAGCTCGAGGTGATCGCGTAGGAAGGCGGGCCGTGCCACCATCTCGATCATCGTCTGCTCGAGGACTTCGAGGTCGTGCCAGTTGCCGAGGTGTTCCTGCAGGCCGCGCAGCCAGGCAAGGGTTGAGTTGCTTCCGGGAGCATCGAATTCGTGGATCACCTCCATCAAGTAGCGGAGGCGCTTGGCAGCGATGCGGGCGCCATGAATGACACTGGCGCGGTGGTCGAGACGCGATTCCGCGACCCGCACCTCAAAGGCGCTCCAGATGCGCCCGAGCGATGCAGCGACGCGTTTCTCGAAGAGTTCGGGGTGCTGGGGCCCCGGCTCCTCGGGATGGCGAGCGGCGCGGGGAGACCGGTGTTTGCCGTTGGATGCCAGGGCTTCTTTCAGGCGGACGTAGAAGACGGCGAGGTTCAGGCGGCCCAGTTTGCGCACCGCTTTTCCGAAATTCCCGGAGCGCCGCTCGAGCAGGTGGTTGTGGACGGCTTGCCAGGCTTCGCGCCGCGTGGCGCGCCGTCTGGCAAGAATGCGGTTGACTTGCGCCAGTTCGACGTCGCAGTTGCGGACTTCGCCGAGCGCCCGCCGGGCGCGCCGGAGGCGCCGCCGCAGTTTGCGAACTTCCGCCGGGCCTGGCGGGGGATAGAGCAGGTCGAGGACTTGCTGCAACCGCCGGCTGGCCACGCGCAGATCGTGGATGGCGTCAGGATTGTCCCCGCGCAGCACCTTGGGTTCGAGCGACATGAAGCGGTCAAGCTGCTTGAGTGCCAGCTTGCGCACTTTCTTCCATGGATCGCCCGGCTCGGATTCCGAAGGTGTCGCGGCCGCCGGCGCCGTCCGCACGTCGTCGGAAGGAGGTGTGGTCTCGGCGGCGGGAGACTCTTCGGGGGGCGCTTCGGCGGTCTTGATGGCTTCTACCATGGGAGATACCTCAGGAGAACTTCGGGCGGAGAGCCGGGGCGAGTCCTGCCTCCGGGATGAGGTTCTGCCTTGTCGGGCTTGACGGGGGAAAGTGTACTCCGAGTGGCGGGGAGTTACAACGCCCTCCACCGGCGGGTCAAATCCTGGCAGGGCAGTTTGAAATCCTCAATCGGCAATTCCGGCTACCCCAGTTTGCGCATCAGCTTGGGGGTGAGCCACCAGACGAGTTGGCCGGGGGATTTGGGAGGGAACGCAAGGAAGCTAATCAAACAGCAGCCGGCCTTCTTGAACGAGAGGTTGGCATGGCGTCCGGCGCCGACCAGGCGCGCCGCGAGCTCGCTCAGATCGGGTTCGTGGCCCACCACCAGGACGCGGCGGCGGTCTGAGCGCTTGGCCAGAAATGTGATCAGCGCTTCGGGCGCACCGCCCGGACGCAGGGCGTCGCAGATATCCACCGGAACGCGCGAGCCCACTTCGTCGGCGACAATGGCTGCGGTTTCGGCGGCGCGCACGAGCGGACTGGTCACAATCCAGTCCAGCGCGCATCCCATCCGCACCAGGCCCGCGACACACTCGCGCGTCTTCTTCTTGCCCTCGGGCGTCAGCGGCCGCTTCGCATCCTCGGCAAAGCCCGCCGTACCGCGTTCCGCTGCGATCCCGTGGCGCATGATGTAGAGCTCATAGCCGGTCGTCTGAACTTGCCCTGAGTTGCTCTCTTCTTTTGGGGTCATGAATCACATCCGCCGTTTCGGTTGGCGCCAGGAAAGGAGATATCTACTCCACAGGAGCGGCTTCCGCCCAAAGCGTTGCGAACTCCCGCTGATACAACGCAATGCTTTCCTGGTCGCGAAGGACGATCAGGTTCTCGAAATTCTGTTCCTCGGATTCGAGCGTCCAGTTGTAGCTTCCCGTGATTGCTGTTTGTCCGTCGAAGACGGCAAATTTGTGATGCATCTTCGTATCGGCGCCCTGGCGCCCATAAAGGATTCGCAGGGAGAGCGAGCCGTGGGCAAGCAGCTTCCCGGTCGAGGGCGTCTCCTCGTGCTTGTTCCGGTCAAGCACGACGCGGATCCTCACACCCCGGCGCGCTGCGGTGGCCAGAGCCTCTGCCAGCCGCGGGTTATTGAACCGGTAGAGCGCCGCGTCAATGCTCGTGGAAGCAACGCGAATCAACTCTTCAATCCTGCACGCGATCGAGCCGTCGCGCGAAAGGCGTATTTCAATGCTCATGCTCTCAATTGAGAAGATGGATTGTATGACGAGCGCGGGCCTTTTTCAAGCCGTCCAGGACGGCCATTGAGGAGAACCTGCATATTCTACCTCCGCAGCACGTAGAAGCACCGGCCGGGGGTCGCTACACTGGGCGCGACGAAGTCTTCCACCTGATAGCCTGCACGGAAATACGCCTGGAAAATACGGCGCGTGTCCTGTCTCCAGCGCCGGGCGAGCTCAATATCTGCGGCGCGCATCGCGTCCGTGTTGGGGGGAATTTCGACGATGAGCTGCCGGCTGCGAATTATCAGGTGAAGTTTCCTGTTTCCAAGAAAGCCGCCGGCAGTCGACGCTGTTTCATTTGCGCGCGGCAGACCGGACACGTCCATCTGCGGAGGACCCTGCCGCAGCCGCTCCGCTACGCGCTGCGAGGCGATCGCCCAGTTCACGACGAAGCGGTCGCTGGCGAGACCCTTCTCGATGGCGCTGGGAAAGTGCCCGTAACAATCCGAGATGTACTTCGTAATCTGAACGCCCAGGCGAGCGACATTGAGCGCGGCGTTGCGGCTTTGCAGGGGATCATAGGTCCAGCAGATCGATTTGATTCCCTGGGCCAGCGCCAGCCGTCGGTGTGCGACCTTCATCCGGAATCCCAGCCCCAGGTCGCGGCAGCGCTGGCGCACGCCCATCATGTGCGACCAGTGGACGGTGCGCTTTTCGAAGCGACCGAGAAAGGCGTAGAGGAACCCGGCCATTTTCTTGCCCCAATAGGCGCCCAGCACGACCCCGCCGCATTTCTGGGTGACGCTCAGCAGTTCACTGCTCGCCGCGACAGTTCCCCAGACCTCTTGCTGGATTCGCTCGCACTCGCGGAATTCTTCCCAGCTTTTTAGCCGACGAACCTGGACTCGCAACACCGTGCCTCCCCATCCGTTGAAGGAGTGGAATCCTACCATCCTTGCACGAAGTCGCAAAGCCGGAGCGACCCCATTCATTGACCAAAGATCGGCGCGAGATTCATGCGGACATGGCGAGATGTGGGTAACGGCCGTACTTCCGCGCGGCCTCGATCATGGTCCGGTAGTTCTGAGGATTGACCGAAGAGTGTATGGAATTGGAAGAGGATAGGATAAAACCGCCCCCCGGCGCAGCCCGGGTGATGCAATCCTTCACCGCGGCCTCAACCTCCTCCGTCGTCCCGTGGGGAAGAAGGTGACCGCAATCGATGTTGCCGATCAAACAGACACGGGCGCCGTACTTCTTCTTGACTTCGCCGATCTCCATGCCCGCCAGGGGTTCGATGGGATTGAGCGCGTCGATGCCGGTGTCGACGATCGGGTCGAGGATCGGCCAAAGGTTGCCATCACTATGTTTGATGGCCTTGCCGCCCTCCTCGTGGATGGCATCCACCATGCGTTGGAGCCGCGGAATGACAAATTCGCGGGCAATGGCGGGCGAGAAAAACGGGCCCTTGTTGCCGGCGTAATCGTCGGCGATGACGATGGCGTCAGCGCCGGCGCGAATGGCATTGCGTGCCACCCGTAGGCTCATTTTCAGGACCTTCTCCATCAGTTCGTGGGCGAACTCAGGGTCGAGAAGGAAGTCCATCAATAGGTTCTCAAAACCACGCAGGAAAACCGACCACATGAACGCCGCACGGTGGCGGAATACAATGGCCCTCTTGCCCTTGAATCGCGCCACGAGTTCCGGCAACTTTCCCAGCCGCTGGGGCGCGTCCGGGTCGGGAGGCTCGTAGTGCTTCAGATCGTTCTTGCTCTGGATCGGTCCGCGAAGCGGGTGATCGATCATCTCCGCGCTGGGCTTGAAGATTACTCCCCATTCGTCCATGTAGCTGCCGTCGGTGAACTGGCGGACCGTATCGAACTGGAAGACGGCGCTGACGCCATCGAAGTCCATAGTTTCTTCGAAGTCGGCCTGATCGCGCGCCTGCGGGCAGAGGGCTTTGGAGATTTTGGTGCTGATCGACCACTCGACGATGGGGACGCGGTCTGGCTGCTTCCGTTCCAAAGCCGTCATGAAGCGTTCGCGGGAATTCATGTCAGAACCATCGGCGACGAGCGGGGAACCAAAAGCGCGGAGACGTGCGCCTCTGCTTCATGCGGCTGGAGCAACCACGCAGATTTCGGGAACCATCTTGACCGAGCTCGTGATGGAATTGGAAACAAAGCAGGCTTTGTGCGCGTCCTCGAGGATGGTTCGGGCACGGTCCGCGTCCTCTTGCGACTTTACTTCGATTCTCGGCTGGATGGTGATTTCCGTGTAGCGGTATTTGCCCTCGACGTTCTCAATGAGCCCCTCGACATGGCTCTCGTAACTGAGGAATTCCAGTCTCTTGTTCTGGGCAAAGGCCACGAACGTCAGCATCGTGCAGATGTTGACGGACGAGATAAACAAGTCTTCGGGCGTCCAGAAGCCAGCCTCGCCTTTGAATTCTGGAGGGCTGGAAGCCTCGATTTCCGGCTTGCCTGCCGCAGAGAGGATGGCGCGACGGCCCGACGTCCATCGAAGCTGGCTCTCGAATCGAAACGACTTGAACGCTCTTTTGGGTTCCATCTAACCTCCCGCTTGCCGGGTACACAGCCGTGCGCCGTTATGAATTACCAATCCGGGCCGCAGTCCTGCCGCCCGCCGCGGGCGAGTCAGGTGCCGCCGATGGGAGGCGCGAGTTGCCGGCGCAAGCGGCGTAAAGCGGTACAAATCTCCTCTTCGCTCGGCAGCGTGATGGCTTTCATCCTGCAATGCTCGGCACAAGCGCTGCAACCCGGCACACAGTTATTAGGATGCGCTACGAAAGGCCTTCGACTCACCGGGTCCCACTCGAACACTCCATGCTGGCAGAAGTTCATGCAGTCGAGGTCTTTCAAGCACCGCGCGTAGTTGATCCTGGGGTGCCAGGGAAGCTTCTCTCGAGGAATGGCGGGATGGCGCATCGTCAATACTCCTTCAGGACAGGGTGCGAAGGCCGCGCCATCAGGCGGCGCGTGACGCGAATTCGTCAGGTTCGGTGTTCAGGCTTTCAATAACTAGCTCTGCTTTCGGCTGGTGGCTCGACAACCTCCGTACATCCGACTGGAGAGTGACAGAATCCTGCCCCGCTAGTCGCAGCAGGGATCGGACGGCCTCTCCCGCCGGCTTGCTGAGGGAAAGCGAGTAGATCATCCACGTGCCTTCCCGCTGGGCATGCACGATGCCGGCGCGCCGCAAGTACGCCAAATGGCGCGAGATGAAAGGCTGGCTCAAACCCAGCGCGGCTTGGAGATCGCAGACACAAAGGCTCCGGTCCGACAAAATGTTCACAATTCGGAGCCGGTTGGGATCGGCAAGAGCTCGGAACAGCCTAGCAATCTGGGGCATTTTGCTCTCCGCATATATGGCTATGCAGATGTATTGCCATCCGGTCCGATTTTAGGTGTGACAATATGTCCAACTCCGGCCAACCTCCGTATTTCCAACGGGACTCTGAGTCACCAAAGGGCGGGGAGTTAGTCCGTCTGTCGAAACCTGATTCCGAACGGCTGAAGGCTCATAGTTGTTCACTCCTATTGCGAAGGCGGGTCGAGTGAAGTATTCTGCCCGCTCTTCAAATGTCGGAGGCAATCTCAGACCAACCATGAGCGACAAACAAAACCGACCACCCAGCGCCACCCCATCCGTCACCCAGCAGCCGCAATTGCAGCGCAAGCTGGGGATTCTGAATGCCACTTCCATCAACATGTCCAACATGATCGGCATCGGGCCGTTCATCACCGTGCCTCCCATTCTAGCGACGCTGGGCGGGCCGCAGGCGCTGCTCGCCTGGTTCGCGGGGGCGATTATCGCCATTGCCGACGGCCTGGTGGTGTCGGAACTCGGCGCGGCGCTGCCCAGCTCGGGCGGCGCCTATGTCTTCCTGCGCGACTGCTATGGCCGCGAGCGCTGGGGCAAGCTCATGGCCTGGATGTTCATCTGGCAGTTTCTCTTCAGTGGCACGCTGGAAATCGCCTCGGGCAGCATCGGCATGGTGCAGTATCTGACTTACATCTGGAAGGGGCTGGCCGCGCATCCCTGGGGAATCAAGTTCATGGCGGCGGGTATTTCGGCCATCGTCATGCTATCGCTCTATCGCAAGATTCAGGACATCGCCAAGCTGATGTTCATCCTGTGGATTACGACGCTCGCCACGACCGGCTGGGTGATTATCAGCGGCCTCGCCAAGATGAACTACCGTCTGGCTTTTGATTTCCCCCCGGGAGCCTTCGATTTGAATTGGGCATTCCTGCTCGGTCTCGGCAATGGGACGATTCTGGTGATCTACAACTATCTTGGCTACAACCAGGTCTGCTACTTGGGCGGAGAGGTGAAAGAGCCGGGGCGGACAATCCCCTACGCGGTCATCCTCTCGATTCTCGGCGTAACGGTCATCGACTTCCTCCTTTCTTTCAGCTTTGTCTCCGTGGTGCCGTGGCGGGAGATGGTGAAGGAAGGCTCAGCGGCTTACAACTCTGTGGCTTCGGTGTTCATGGGAAAAATTTACGGTGAATGGGGGGCGATCGCCATCTCCGTCATGATCCTGTTCACGGCGTTTGCCTCGGTTTTTGCCCTGATGCTCGGCTACTCGCGGGTTCCCTATGCGGCGGCCCAGGATGGCGCTTTCTTCCGCTGGTTCGGGGTGCTCCACCCCAAAGGAGAATTCCCGCACCGCTCGCTGGTGCTGATTGGCGTGCTGTGCATTGGCGCCAGCTTTTTCGGGCTGGTGCAGATCATCACCGGACTTATTCTGGCGCGCATTCTGGTCGTGTTCATCGGACAAATCATCGGCCTCTTCATCCTCCGCAAGTACCGCCACGAAGTGGTGCTCCCATTCAAGATGTGGCTCTATCCCGTGCCCGCCATCCTGGCCATGATTGGGTGGCTCTACGCCTTCGCCAGCCCGGCCGGAGCTCCTGGAGGCTGGAAGTTCATGGTTTATGCCTTCGGGACCATTGCGGCCGGGTTGGTGGCCTACTTCTTGCTGGCCTGGAAGAAGCGCGATTGGCCGTTCGCGGCGCCTGCGGGACCATCGGGAAAATAGATCGGCGCGCCAAGACCCTTCGAGGAGAATGGCTTACCAGCGTGCGCCCCCCGCGGTATTTTGTGGGAAGAATAAGGGTTGAATTCGTGGTTATCGCTTGCTACACTGAGCCCAGCCTGGAGGGCGCGGGAGGCGCGTATTCCCAGTCGCGCGAGTAATTCGGGCTCCTCCGATTCGGATATTGTCGCCTGCCAGCGGAGCCAGCCGCATCGACGGATCTTCTCCGAGAAGGGTTGACTGATGGGCAGAAGTCCATTTGCCGCCAAGGAATCTTCCTCGAAGTCAGCCAGCCGACAACGTCGCAGCACGCGGATTGACTTCACTACCCCCGTCATCCTGACCGGGCGGGATGCTTCGGGACAGTCTTTTCGTGAGGAGACGGACACCTCGATCGTCAACCTCCATGGTGCGAAGGTTCGAACGAATTACGCGATCATGGTGGGGATGATCGTGACGCTCGAAATCGTGCGCACGGGTCAGGGAGGGAAAGCGGTCTGCGTCCACGTGTATGAACCCTCCATGGACGAAACCGCTCACAGCATTGCGGTGCAGCTCGTGCAGCCGGGAAACATTTGGGGTGTGGAGAATCCTCCTCCCGACTGGGAAACCGTGGAGTCCGAGCTGGGCGGGCGTCATTTCGCTGCGAAAACACCTGACTTGAAGGCCACGGTCATGACTGTGAAGCCTCTCCTCGATGTGCCTGCATCCCCGACACCAGCCGCGAGCCGGGGGGACGCCGACGCCATGTTCGCCGACCTCGAGAAAAGATCGGCGCGTCTGATGGAGTCGGTGCTGGATATCCTCCGCATCCAGGCTGACGGCGCGGTCCGAAGCTCTTTGCAGGAAGTCGAAAAACAGGTCGAGAACATGGTGACGGCTGGAGGAGTACGCCTCCAGGAGCGAGCTGATCAGGTCGGGGTCGAGCTCGAAATGACCTTGGAAGCGTTTCGGACGGAGGCGATGGGAGAGGTTGTCCGAGAAGCGCTGCAAGGATTCCAAGAGCGCCTCGATGCGTTGAGCACAGAAGCGGAACTTCGCATGACGCGCCGCGCCCAGCAGGTCGAGACGGATTTCGAAGCGGGCCTGAAAGACTTCCAGAAGCGCCTGGAGACGCTGCAGGCGGACGGCGATGCGCGCATCAAACGATCCAGCGAAGAGGCCTTGACGGAGTACGAAGCAAAACTTCAGACCGTCCAACAACGCCAGGGAACGCAGGCCGCGGAGGCCGAAGCCAAGATTTCCCGCCTGGCTGACCAAGCCATCGCAAAGCTCGAGGCGAGTCGACAGAATCTCCAGCAGCTCCAGGAAAAGATGACGGCGGACGGCGATGCGCGCATCAAACGATCCAATGAAGCGGCCGTGGCGGAGTTCGAAGCAAGACTTCAGACCGCTCAACAGCGCCAGGGAGCAAAGGCGGAGGAGGCCGAAGCCAAGATTTCCAACTTGGTCGACGAAGCTATCGCCAAGCTCGATGCGAGTCGAATGGACCTCCAACAGCTCCAGGAAAAGATGGCGGCGGACGGCGACGCGCGCATCAAGCGTTCTAGTGAAGCGGCATTGACGGAGTTCGAAGCGAAACTTCAAACCGCTCTGCAGCGCCAGGGAACGCAGACGGCGGACGCTGAGGCCAAGATCTCCCGCGTGGCGGAACAGGCCATGGCAGATTTCGAATCTGCACTTCAAACCTTCCGCGCGGATGTGGGAGATGAACTCGCCGCGCGCTGTGAAGAGGTCGTCAAATCCACCGAGGTAACCTTGCGGACCCGGTTGGCGGCCCTCCTTTCGACCATCATCACGCCCCCCGCTGTCGAGCCCACCTCCTCGCCGGCCGGCTCGAAGACCAAGAAGTAAGCGGCCGAAACCTCCGACGTGCAAGATTGACCTCGCAGCTACGGCGCAGCATGACCGGCACCGGTGTGCATCCTCACAACCTCGCGACGAGGCATATCTGATATAATGATTCGCTCGGGGAACGATGGGTCGTTCGCCTGTGGGTCGTCGAGTAGAGAAAGGACCCCGGCGCACAAAGTTCTGTAGGCGATCTCTTTTTCTCCTGTTCCACCCAGACCCTTCCGACCTTCGGATCGGCCATGGCAGTGCTGACCCTTCCCACCATGACCTAAGTCGTTGGCCGGGGAAGAGTCCCGTCGTACCCCGGGGAGGGGTGGTCAGAGGAATCCAATGGCTACTATTCACGTTGCCGCTCAGGAATCAGAAGTTCCCGCCGAACCGCAGCAAGTCCTAAACGATCTGAGCATTCAAATCGCCACCGTTAATGGCTCGGGCAGCCAGACGGCCAACACCGTGCTGCTGCGCTCCATCTTTCAAATGGGCATCCCTGTCTCTGGCAAGAATCTCTTTCCCTCCAATATCGCGGGGTTGCCAACTTGGTTCACCATCCGCGCTTCGAAGCATGGGTACATCGGCCGCAAGAAGGAGATCGATTTTCTGGTCGCCATGAACCCCGAAACCGCCGAAGAAGATGTGCGCGAATTGCGGGCGGGCTCAGCGGTGGTCTATGACGAGCGTCTTAATCTGAACCGCCTGCGCAATGATCTGACCTTCTATCCCGTGCCATTTGACCAGCTCGTAGCTCCGATCTGCCCGGACGCGAAGCTGCGGAAACTCGTGCGTAACATGATTTACGACGGCGTGTTGGCCAAGTTGCTTGGCGTCGAGATGGAGGAGATTCAGAAAGCCCTGCAGAAGCAGTTCCGCCGTAAGGCGAAGGCGGCGGATCTCAACTGGAACGCCGCCAAGGCGGGCTACGAGTTCGCGGAGAAGAATCTGCAAAAGGGCGATCACTTCTCTCTTCAACGCATGGACGAGACGCGCGGCAAGATCATCATCGACGGCAATTCGGCCACGGCCCTCGGCGCGATGTTCGCGGGGGTGACGGTGGTGACCTGGTACCCCATTACACCTTCTTCGACAGTGTGCGAAACGCTCATCGAGTACATGAAACGCTACCGGATCGACCCGGAAACCAAGAAGGCGACGTTCGCCATCGTGCAGGCGGAAGACGAACTGGCGGCAATTGGCATGGCGCTCGGTGCTGGCTGGGCGGGCGCGCGTTCCATGACCGCAACGTCTGGCCCGGGCATCTCGCTGATGGCTGAGTTTACGGGCTTCGGCTATTACGCCGAAATTCCGGCGGTGCTTTTTAACATCCAGCGCGTCGGCCCCTCCACTGGACTCCCCACCCGCACCGCACAGGGCGATGTTCTTTCTACGGCGGTCCTTTCGCACGGTGACACGAAGCACCCACTCTTCTTCCCGTGTTCCGTGGAGGAGTGTTTCTCGATGGCGATCGATGCCTTCGACTTGGCGGAAGAACTCCAGACGCCCGTCTTTGTGATGAGTGACCTGGATCTGGGGATGAACAATTGGATGGCCAATCCATTCTCCTATCCCTCGAAGCCCATGTCGCGCGGGAAAGTACTCAGCAAGGAAGACCTGGACCGCCTGGGGCGTTTCGAGCGCTACCGTGACGTGGAAGGCGATGGCGTCGGCTACCGGACCCTGCCTGGCACCAATCATCCGGCCGCTGGTTACTTCACCCGCGGCAGCGGCCACAACGAGAAGGCACATTATTCCGAGCGGCCAGAGGATTACGTCAACAACATGGAACGGCTGGTGCGGAAATTCAAAACTGCCAGCCGCCTCATGCCCGGGCCGGTCCTTCAGGAATCCCGCAAGAAGGAAATTGGCATCATCGCTTACGGCACCAGCCATTGGGCGCTCATCGAGGCTCTCGACCAGCTGAAGCAGGAGTACGACATTGAGGCGAGTTATCTCCGCGTGCGCGCTTTCCCGTTCAACGAGCAGGTGCGGGATTTTGTGCGTCGTCACGCGCGCGTGTATGTGGTTGACCAGAACCGCGACGCGCAAATGGCGCAACTGCTCCGGCTGGACGTTGAGGCCGAGGAAGTGACCAAGCTGCGCAGCGTCCTTCACTACAGCGGCCTGCCGATCGACGCTCGCAGCGTGACCGACGCGATCGTTTCCCAGGAAGGGGTAAAGTAAGATGGCTACCACTGCCGTACCGCCTGCACCACCCAAGAAGGTAAACCGCATCGGACTCGACATCGCCACCTACAAGGGCAGCAAGAGCACGCTCTGCGCCGGCTGCGGCCACAACGCCATCTCTGAGCGCATCGTGGAAGCGTTCTACGAACTGGGCATCGAGCCGCACCGCGTGGCCAAGCTCTCGGGGATTGGATGTTCATCGAAGAGTCCCGCCTACTTCCTCGGTTCAGCTTTCGGCTTGAACGCCGTGCACGGACGCATGGCACCCGTGGCGACAGGGACGATGCTCGCCAACCGGACCTTGCTCGCCATCGGTGTCTCCGGCGACGGCGATACGGCTTCCATCGGCATGGGCGGGTTCGTACACCTGATGCGACGTAATCTCCCCGTGATTTACATCATCGAGGACAACGGTGTGTACGGCCTCACCAAAGGCCAGTTCTCCGCCACTGCCGACCTCGGCTCCAAGCTCAAGACGGGCGTCGTCAACGACCTTCCGCCCATCGATACTTGTGCGTTGGCGATCCTGCTCGGTGCGACCTACGTGGCTCGCTCCTTCTCTGGCGACAAACGGCAACTTCTGGCGCTCCTCGAAGGGGCCGTCGCGCATCGCGGCACGTCGATGCTCGACGTCATCTCGCCCTGCGTCACCTTCAACGACCACGAAGGCTCGACGAAGAGCTACAGTTACGTCAAGGACCACGACGAGCCGCTCGCCGACGTGACATTTGTCCCGTACTTCCAGGACATCAGCGTGGACTACGAGCCGGGGACCGTCACAGAGATTGAGATGCACGACGGTTCCCGCATCGTCCTCAAGAAGCTCGCCACGAACTACGATCCCACGAGCAAAGGCGAAGCCCTCCGCATCCTCACCGAAGCACACGACAAGAACGAAATTGTCACGGGTCTGTTTTACGTGGATACGAAGCGGGAAAACTTCCTGGATCTGCTCAACATCGTGGATGAACCGCTGGCCACGCTGCCCGAATCGCGCGTCCGCCCGCCCAAGCAGGTCCTCGACGAAATCATGGTGGAGTTGATGTAAGGGCGCTTCGCGAAGCGCGCCCTGAAGCCTTGTAAGGTTATCGCAGCGCGTTGTGAAGGCCAGCCGAAGGACCTGTACGGCCCCGCCCTCCCTCTACTCCCCACTTCCTAATTCCTACTCCCTCGCGTGTGCATGCCGCTCAAGATAGTCGAGCAGTGTGTTGCTCATCACATTGACGCCGACGACGAGGCTCGCTTCGTCCACATCGAATTCCGGCGTGTGCCAGTTGGCCGTGATGCCCCGGGCTTTGTTTCCGACGCCCAGGAAGTAGAAGAATCCTGGCACTACTTTCTGGTAGTAGGAGAAATCTTCGCTGACCATCAGTGGTCGTAGGGAGACAACGCGCGCCTCGCCAGCCACACTCCGCAGAGTGGGCAAGGTCTCCTCGACGAGTTTGGGATCGTTGTAGGTGACGGCCGCACCCTCTAGAAAGTTGAGCTCAAAGGCCGCGCCATATGCGGAAGTGACTCCGGCAAGGGTTTGGCGCATCAGATCCTTCACGCGCCGGTGGGTCTCCTCATCGAGCGTGCGCACCGTCCCCTCCATCTTCACTTCGTCCGCGAGGATGTTGTACCGGTTTCCCCCGTGGATGCTGCCCACGGAAATCACCACGGGTTCCTGGGCATTGACGCGGCGGCTGGGAATCGATTGCAGCCCCAGCACGCAGTGGGCTGCCACGAGCACCGGATCGATCCCCATATGCGGCATGGCGCCGTGGGTTTTCTTGCCGTGGATGGTAATCGTGAAGCGGTCGGCGGAGGCCATCGCGGAACCGGACATGTAGCCGATCTCGCCAACTTCCAGCGCGGGATTGGTGTGGAGGCCGAAGATCGCCTGCGGCCTCGGGTTTTCGAGCGCGCCCTCCTTGACCATCAGCGCGGCGCCGCCCTCTTCACCCTCGGGGGGGCCCTCTTCGGCCGGTTGAAAAATGAACTTGATCGTTCCGGGAATCTGCTCGCGCATGCGCGAAAGAACCTGCGCCACGCCCAAGGCGACGGTCATGTGCACGTCGTGGCCGCAAGCGTGCTTGACGCCGGGAGTCTGCGACTTATAGGGAACGTCAATCGTTTCCTGAATCGGCAGCGCGTCGATGTCGGCGCGCAACGCCACGACCGGCCCCGCCTTTGCGCCCTTCAGCAGAACGACGATCCCGTGCCGCGCGACGCCCGTTTTCACTTCGTCCAGACCGAAGGAGCGCAGCCGCTCCGCGATGACCCGGGAGGTTCGCTCTTCGCGGTTCGAGAGTTCGGGATGCATGTGGAAGTCGCGCCGCCATTCGACGAGCTGCGCATTCAGCGCCTGTGCCGCGCGCGCGATTTCCGTCCGCGCAGGCTCATTCCCGACTTCCGAACGCGCATTTCCGCGAACGATGGCTGCCACCGCCAGGAGGGAGGTCAGTGCCACGCCCATTGCCAATCCGGCTTTCATCATCCACACTCCTCCAACGAGAATTCGACTTAAAGCTCTATCGCTCGATGCCCTGAACCCTTGGCAGAAACACTGATCCGATTCGACCCGCGCGCAATGCGGCCTGGTCGCTACTTTTCCACTGGGAATCCCGCCCCAGTCCACTCGCGCCAGCCGCCGGCGAGCGAAAGCACGCGCTTGTAGCCCATCTTCTGCAGGTTGTCGGCGGAAAGCGCGGAGCGGAAACCGCCGCCACAATACAGAACGATCTCGGAGCTGAAATCGGGAACCGCTGCCTCGATGTCGCGTTCGATAATGCCTTTGCACAGACGCCGCGCGCGCGGAAGATGCCCTGCGGCGAACTCCTCGGCTTCACGAACATCAACGAGATGAAAGCCGGATTCTGTCTCGAGTTTGCGCTTCAATTCCTCCGGACTGATCTCCCGAATACGCTTTTTTGTGTCCTCCACCAGCGCGAGAAAGCGCGGGCTGTGATGTTTGACCACGAATCATTCTCCTTTCCACCGCCTCATTTCGCCCCGCAATCAAAGCCCAACTTGAAGGCGTCCACGCCGGGGCCCGGGGCCACATCCATGCGGCTATCCTGCCGGGCGCAACCGCGGCGCTTGAGTGTCACGAAACTCCGTCCCGAAATCAACTCACATGTGGCCGTACCGTCTTCCCCGGTGACGCCATTCACGTTTTCCAAGATTTTGCCGCTTGACCAGGCGATTTCATACCTGACGTTGCCGAGCGGGCGGCCCTGCTCGTCGGTCACCAAGATAATTACCGGCTTGTGCAGAAGGTGGCGCGCCTCGTAGATGTCGGGTGGATGGAGGACGAAGTCAATCGTGCCGGACGGCGCAGCAGGCGTCAGGGTGGTGTGGCGGAAAACAACCGTATCCTCAGTGAAAGTCGGCCGCCGCACTGTGACCCAGTATGTCCCGAGCGGCAGAGGATTGAAGGAATAGCGGCCTCCCGTGTCCGTCCGCGTCTGGTCGATCAACCTTTCGTCCTGGTCACTGAGCGAAGCGAGGACGTCGCTCAAGGTCTGTCCGCTGGCGTTGAGCACGGACCCGGAGACGGAACCTTCTCCCGCTGGCTGTTTCAATTCGATCTCGATGCAGTTACTGGTGGTTTCTCCCTGCCACAGCACGGCGCCGGTGTTGCGGCGGATTTCGTCCGCGTTCGAGTACTGGGCGCGGTAAACGACCGACAGGCGATAACGCCCCCACAGCGGCTCGCCTTGGCCCTGCTCCCCGGCGCGCGCAGGTCGCAATTGCAGAGAGACCTTGTCAGTAGAGTCATCCTCCGCGGCCAGGCGGACAAGCTTGGGCCGCGGCAGCCCGGCGCTCTCCATGACGCGTCCCGCCGCCGGTGTGCGGACTGCCTTTGCCTCCAGCGGCTCCAACCGCACGTCCAGGGACGAACATTCTTTCGCCTCCGCGCTGGCGGGGCGATAGAGCCACAGCGGCTGCTGGCTCGCATTGTGAAAGTGCAGCGTGACGCGAGCCGGGGAGGTCGAGGTGATCTCCGGCTGCTCAATTGAAATCAGCAACCTCAGTTCTTCAGCCGCCGGGATTGCGGCGCCCGCAATAGGTGCGGCGACGATCAGAAAGGAGATGAGGCCAAAGAGCGTCTTCATTGGAACAAAGCGATGTCTGCTCCCTATTCCAGGGTAACTTCTCATTTCAGGCTCTGGCCGTCGCGTAGGTGGGCCAGCTCACCGCCTCTGGCGGACGTATGTTCGCGCCGGGTGCGGGAGAATCCGATTATAGCCTGCGCGCCTGGATTGCGGTTGACGCGTGCAACCTCCGCCGTGGAACCCCCGCGAGCGCCTGTGCCTTCAGAGGACGCGAAGAATCAGGCATTTCAGGTAATGCGTCTCGGGAACCGTGAGCAGAATGGGATGGTCGCGCGACTGGGTGCGGCGCTCGACCACGACCACCGTGCGATGGGCGTCGAGGGCGGCGCTGGCGACGGTCTCCAGCAGGTCGGCCTCGCTGACGTGGAAGGAGCACGAACAGGTGACGAGATGGCCGCCGGGGTCAAGCATCTTGAGCGCGCGCAGGTTGAGCTCTTTGTAGCCGCGCAGGGCTGACTCGCGGCTGGCCTTCTGTCTCGCGAAGGCCGGCGGGTCAAGGACGATGGTATCGAAGCGCTCACCTTTCTGGTCGGCGGCCTTCAAGAAATCGAAACAGTTGGCTTCCTGCCACTTAATGTTGGTGATTGAGTTTAGTTCTTGATTGCGCTGTGCCAGCTTCAATGCTTCGGCGGAACTGTCGATGCCAATGACCGATTCGCATTTCGATGCGAGGGCCACGGCAAACGCCCCTGTGTAAGTGAAGCAGTCGAGCGCCCGTCCGCGCGCGTACTGTCGCGCCGCGATGCGGTTCTCGCGCTGGTCGAGGAACCCGCCTGTCTTTTGACCGCCCTTCAAGTCGTAGCAGAACTTCATCCCGTCCTGTTCAATGATCACTTCGCTGACGTCCTCACCTGTGAGGATACCGATTTGTTCCGGCAGACCTTCGAGCGCCCGCACGGCGGTGTCGTTGCGCTCTACTATCGAACGAGGCGCGAACATCTCCTGCACGATCTCTACGATATCCGGTTTCAGCCGCTCCATGCCTTGGCTAAGCGTTTGCATCACAAAGCAGTCATCATAGCGATCGATGATGAGCGAAGGCAGCAGGTCGCCGTCCCCCGCCACGAGGCGATAGGCGCGCGCGCCTTCCACGATCTGGTCGCGAAATGCTGAGGCATTGCGAATGCGTTCAGTGAGAAAGGCACGGTCGAATGGGCGGCTCTCGCGGGTGAGCATACGAAGGGCAATCTGGGACTTGCTGCTGTGAAGCGCCTGCCCCCAGGAGTGCCTCTTGCGATCCACGACGCGCACGATGGCTCCGGGTCCGGTACCACCAGCATCGACCACGTCGGTGCGATAGATCCAAGGATGGCCGGAGAGAATGCGGTCGATTCCGCGTTGGCTAATTGTGACAGTCGGTGCGTCCACGCGAGAAATCTATCATACGCTCGCGAAATCGGGCGCGGGAAAAGTCCACGCTCCGCGGCGAAACAGGGCATCATGTCGTAAAATGGTGGAGGAATGTTTCTTGCGGAATTCGATTACCCGCTTCCGCCCGAACTGATCGCGCAGCGGCCGCTCGAGGAGCGCGACGCGTCACGCATGATGGTGCTGGACCGCGCGGCGGCAACATTTTCCGACCGCGGTTTCCGCGAGCTTCCTCGATTGCTACACCCCGGCGACCTGCTCGTCTTCAACAACACCAAAGTGTTTCCCGCGCGCCTGCTCGGCCACCGGCGCGGAGTAACGGCGCAGCCCATCGGCAAGCTTAATCCCGCCGCACGCAAGCACCTGACGGGCGAAGTGGAATTGATGCTCACGCGGCAAGTAAGCGAAGGAGAATGGGAGGGGCTTGTCCATCCGGGGCGCAAGATCCGCACGGGTGAGGTCCTGGTGTTCGGCGATGGCGATCTGGTGGCGGAGATCATTGGCCGGGGCGAATTTGGGCTGCGTCGTGTGCGATTCCATGCCCGCGAGGGCTCAATTGACGGAGCGATTGACCGATTTGGTCATATCCCCTTGCCGCCTTATATCCGCCGCCCCGATGAATCCGCTGACCGTGCGACTTACCAAACCGTTTACGCCAAGGTTCGCGGGGCGGTGGCGGCCCCCACGGCGGGATTTCACTTCACCGAACACATCCTCGGTGAATTGCGCTCACGCAATATTGAGGCTTGCGAGATTACGCTGCACGTGGGACTCGGAACGTTTCAGCCCGTCAGGGCAGAGCAGATTGAAGAACACCAGATGGATGCCGAGCGTTACGAGATTTGGGAGGCTGCGGCCACGGCCATCAATCGAGCGCTCGATGATCGCCGGCGCATCGTCGCGGTGGGCACCACCAGTGTCCGTACCCTTGAACACGTCGCGCGCGCGCACGACGGTCGCGTCATGGCGTCACGCGGAGAGACAAATCTCTTCATCGCTCCCGGCTTTCAGTTCCGCGTCGTCAGCGCGATGCTCACCAACTTCCACCTGCCCAAATCGACGCTCCTGTTGCTGGTCTCCGCCTTCGCGGGCAAGGAATTGACACTGCGCGCATACGGCCACGCCATCAGCGAGCGGTACCGCTTCTACAGCTACGGCGATTGCATGCTGATTGTGTAGTTGACGCTTTTCGCAGGAGTGGCCCCTCACCCGTCCGCCAGATGGTGGACACCCTCTCCCTGATGGAGAGGGCTGGAAAGATGTTTTTCCTTCCGCCTCCCCTCTCCTTGGGGAGAGGGGTTGGTGGTGACGGGGGGTTCAGAAGTTCGTTTGCATCAATCCCAACGCACGCGCACACGATATTTCAAAATCGATTCGCCGTTGGCGGCCACGGGGACGGCGAATCGCGCGGCAAAGGCGGCGGTTTTCTCATATTTGAAGGTGGAATCGAGCATCGTCCAGTCGCCGCCGAGGGGCTCATTGACGAGCACGGTGATGGGTTCGGTTTTGTGATTGCGCAGCGCGATTTCAAAGGCCATTTCGTAGGTGTGCGGGCCCCAGGTTTTGAAATCGGTCTGCTTGCGCTCGGCGACGATATCGAACGCGTTGCCGATCAGCAGGTCGAGCGTTTCGTCTTTCGGTGTGTGGTCGATTTTATCCTCGCCGATGAACTGCACGCGCCCTTTGGAGTCGCCTTGATAGACGCGCACCGTGCCGGCGGGCAGCGGAATGCCCAGCGAGTTCGCCTGCGAGTTCTTGAATTTGATGCGGACGTTGATAGGGTCCTTGAGAGGCTGCCCGGGGCGCTGCTGGTTGTGATAGTAGAACTGCTGCCCGTTGACCTCGAACACTTTCTCAATGCTGACGCCCGTGGATGCGAGCAGGCTGATCTGCTTGCTCTCATTATTCTGAATGTTGGTGCGGCGATCGAGCGTATAGAGGTGGTATTCGGACAAGCCTTCTTCGGCGAACTGCGCTGCTGCCGGGGCGGCCATGGCCTTCATGGCGCGGCCTTCGAGGGCCATATCCCTCTGCGCATAGACCCGATGCAATTCGCCGGCCACCAACTGGAGTTGCGCGTTCTTGAAGGCCGTGCCGCTGTTATTGACGATGGTGACCCAGCCGTTCAGGTCGGCGGCCTTCTGGTCAGGGGCGATGGTGAGCACGTAATCGGAATTCCAATTCACCTGATTGGTCAGGTAGGATGCTTCCACCGTGTGTTCGCCTACGTGGCGATTATCGAGCAGCCAGACGAGCGTCGGCTTGCTGTAGAGATTCTCGGGCACGGACGGGAAGATGTAGCGGTCGGCACCCATGCCGGTGATGATCTCGTCGCCCACTTTCCACACTGGGCCTTCGTTGTAGGCGAGCAGCGTGGCTTTAACTGGAATCTCTTTCGTCGAATTGTTTTCACTCACCATCCGGACGAGCGTCAGTTCCTTGCCCACGTATTTCTGCAAGAGCTTTTGCGGGCTCAGCAAGTCGTATTCATAGTTCTGTTCCAGGACGATCAGGTCTTTCGGCGCGGTGAGCGAAACAATATGCACGGTGGCGGGATTCACCGACGCGGCGATATCCATGTACCGCAAATCAATCGTCCCGCTGGGGAGCTTGATGCGGCGCACATCGCGCACCAGAGCGACATTGGAGTTATAAACCGTCACCGCCAGTTCTTTTTGATCCTCTTCCGTTGAGGTCGTAGCGGTCTGCGCCAGGGCGGCCGTCGCCAGCAGCAGCGCAAGCAGCGTCATGATTCCTGTCTGGCGTTGCGTTCGAATGGATGTCAGCATTAAGCACCTTCTGTTTGGAGTTTCGTCCCTACGCCCTTAGAACGCACAGCTTACCGCTTCTTGCAGAAAAAGTAGAGACGGCAGGTCGGAGTCCACTAAACAGCCGGACCTATTGCCGCCGTGCAGAAATACCGTGCAAGTCCGGGACGCGGGCGCGTTCTATCCATGACCGCCCTCAAAAAGAGCCTTCGAGGCGCGGACGATGCGGGAGGTTGACAATGAAAAAGGATTGGGGCATTGCGATTACATTGCTTGCGCTTCTGGTCTCGCCGATGGCGGCGAGAACTCTCGGCCCGCGGCCAAAACCGGCGCCGCTACCCAAAGAAGGAGGCGTGGGTGAATTCCGCGCAAGTTGGCGCGTGCTCGAACCTATCACGCGCCGCAACTTAACGATCTATCCTGTGGTGACTTCTTTGGGGGCGGACACATCCGGCTTCATCACTCTGGACGAGGGCGTCGCCTCGGGCCAGGTGCGCATCCTTGAACGAGGCCAGGTGGAGAGCCCCCTGGTCCGGCCGCGCGACGGCCGCCGCTGGCCCGAACAGGCACCGCAGTATCAAGGCGGAGCGAGCGTGAATGAATTAGTCCTGGTGAACGATTCCTCAAAGCCCTTGGTGTTGCTGGCCGGTGAAGTGGTGTCTGGTGGAAAGCAGAACCGCATCATCGGCGCCGACGTCGTCGTGCCGCCCAAGAGCGAGCCGATGCCGCTCACCGTATTCTGTGTCGAGCACGGACGCTGGTCGGCGGAGGGCGGGGGTTTCGGCTCCGCCAAAGCCATCGCTCATCCGCAGATTCGCATGGAAGCCCAGGCCAACAAAAGCCAGCAGGGCGTGTGGAACTCCGTGGCACGCGTCGCGGGCGTGATGGCGGCGGAATCCTCAACCCAGGATTACACGCACGTGCTGGCCAGCCCGCAGGCGCAGAGCCGCGTTGAAGCAGCTGCCAAGTCTATCGAAGGCGACTACGAACGCGAGCTGCGAGAGCAGATGCGCGGTCGCAGCGCCGTCGGTGTGATTGTGGCCATCAATGGCGCATTGGTCTGGAGCGACGTCTTCCCGAACGCCGAGCTGTTCCGCAAATACTGGCCGAAGCTGCTGCGCTCCTACATCATGGAAGCGGAGAGCCGGGGGCAGGGTGACGAGCCTCCCTGGGGGCACAAGCTGGCCAGCGTGCCAACCACCAAGCAGGCGGAGACCTTTCTGCTCGAAGACCACGGACGGGTCAGCATCAAGCTGGAGCCCGCCGCCTATCGACGCACGGAAATTGCCGGCGGCAATTACCAGGTTGTGGCGCTCGAAGCGGTGGGGAAAGGCGAAGAAGTGGGACTGATGCTCCACTACAACAAGATGGCGCGGAGCTGACCGCGGTGCCCCGGATTCGTAGGGGCGATTCGTGCGTCGCCCCTACGAGAAATCTGTCTGGATCTTCCTCATATCGACCTCGCTGAACTCACGGAACACCCAGTCGGCGTGACGCAATTCGTCGGTTGGGCGGCTGTGCGCGAGGGCAAGGCACCTCATGCCCGCGCGGTGGGCAGCGACGACGCCCAACGGTGCATCTTCGATGGCAAGACACTCGGCGGCTTCAAGCGGTGGTTCCCACTCGGGCCGCGCGCGCAGGCGGTCGAGGGCTTTGAGATAGACTTCGGGATCGGGCTTGGAGCGCGCGCAGTCATCGGCAGTCGCGAGCACGATAAAGCACTCGCGCAGGCCGAGCTTGCCGAGCAGATGCTCGATTTCGACCCGCAGGCTGCCGCTGGCGATGGCGATGGGATAGCGCACCGCAGCGGCCTTGATGAAATCCACGGCCCCCGGCATGGCGGGCAAGCCGTAGCGGATGATCTTCTGGTAGGCCTCAAACTTCCACTGAACGAGTTCGTCGCGTCGCTGGACATCAACCGGACGGCCATGGCTTTGATAAAGATGCTCGATGATGCCGCGGTCGTCGAGCGCCAGGTAATCGCGAAAGTATTCATCCTCCGTGACCGTCCAACCCTCCTGCGCAGCCATCTGCTGGGTGAGCTGGAAGATCAGGTTCTCGCTATCGACAATGACGCCGTCGAAGTCAAATATGATGGCGCGAAGCAAGGGCGGAGATTCTCCTCTACTGGCTGGGCGCAGCATGCTGCGCCCCTACAGCGCGATTCGGCGCGGGCACAGAATCCGCTATGATACACTTGGGATTTGGGCGGGACAAGGCGCACGAGGCGCGGTTGTTACGCGCCCCTCGAGGGCGGCAGCCCCCGGGCTGAAAACCCTAGTGCGACGTAGCGCGCCGGCGTCCTTCCCCTGCGCATCCAATAGAAGGTGGCGGCTCTTGTCATGACGGGAGGCCTGAGTATTCCGGTGGCGTTTGTGGCGGGGGTGGTGTCATTCCTCTCGCCCTGTGTGCTGCCGCTAGTTCCCGGTTACATCTCGATGCTTTCCGGCGCCACGATGGAAGAACTGAAAGCCGGCGGGGAGCCGGGATTGACGGGGCGCATTTTCCGCAACTCACTGGCTTTCGTCGCCGGCTTCTCCGTGGTATTCATTGCGCTCGGCGCCTCCGCGACGGCCGTGGGCAATTTCCTGCTCGCCCAACGCAAGCTGTTCAGCATCGTCGCGGGCATCATCATCATTGTTTTTGGGCTGCACCTCACAGGGCTCATCAGGATTCCGCTGCTCTACCGCGAGGCGCGCATGAGCAGCGTCCAGACGCGCCGCGGTCTGCTCGGCTCCTTCGTTCTGGGTTTTGCTTTCGCCTTCGGCTGGACGCCCTGCATCGGGCCAATCCTCACCGGCATCCTGGCACTCGCAGCGACGCGCGACACGGTTTTTCAGGGGATGTTCCTGCTGGCGACTTATTCCGCAGGGCTGGCAATCCCGTTCATCCTGACAGGGCTCGGCTTGACTCAGTTCATGAAGTTCTACCAGGGCTTTCGCAAGCACCTGCAAGTTGTGGAAGTCTGCTCCGGCATCCTCTTGATCGCCATCGGTGTGCTGATGACCTTCAATAAGCTTGGGGTGTTGTCGGGGTACCTAAGTTTCTTGAATGTGTTTACGTTGTGAAGTTGAAAACGCGCTGTCAGCGGCCAGCAAGAACAACAAATGAAAGTTGACAGCCGAGAGCTGCGGGAGCTTTTTTGCATCCAATCCTCTTCGATTTCGGCTTCTTCCAGCTGCCCACTTATGGTCCGCTGATGGTTACAGCGCTGTTGACGGCGCTAGTGCTGGCGGTTCGTCAGGGGAAGAAGGAGGGGCTCGATTCCACCCGCCTGCTCGATTTCAGCACCTGGCTGATCGTCGTCGCGTTGGTGGGCGCGAAGGTGTTGATGATCGTGACCGACTGGCGGACTTACTGGGACCGTCCGAGCGAACTCGTCAGCTTGTCCACGCTCCGCGCCGGAGGAGTTTTTTACGGGGGATTCCTCGCTGCGGTCTTGTTCGCTTGGTGGTACGTTCGTGTCCACCAGCTCCCGCTGTGGAAAGTCTTCGATGTCTATTCTCCGAGCATCGCGCTGGGGCTGGGGATCGGGCGGTTGGGCTGCTTTGCCGCGGGTTGTGATTATGGCAAGCCGACCGATTCGGTACTGGGGGTAATTTTCACTCATCCCCTCGCCCAGCAGGTCTCGGGGACGCCGCTCGGAATTCGGATCCATCCGACGCAGCTTTACGAGTCGCTAAGCTGTGTTCTGATTTTTGCGATTCTGATCTGGCGCTTTCGCCGCAAAGCGTACGACGGCCAGATCTTCGTCTGGTATTTGACCCTTTACGCTGTGGCGCGGTTCTTTCTGGAATTTCTGCGCGGCGACCCGGACCGCGGCTTTGTGTTTGGGCATCTGCTCTCCACCTCCCAGTTCATCGCCGTGCTGGCGGTGGCCGTGGCGGCAGTATTGTATTGGAGGCTGCATGGGCATCGCGTAGAAGCGACTGTGGTCCCCGCTACGATGCCAGAGGCAAGGCGCGCGCGAGGATAGAGTGCCGCCAGCGGTCAGCCGCCAGCATTCGGCGGGCAGGGCACAATGGACAATAGACAAGCTGGCAAGGTAGTGCGGCTTTATCGAGAAGGTGGTGTGAACGAATGAATGATGAGCCAAAGCAAGAGATGGGGACTCCGAAGATGCCGGCTGGCCCCCCGCAGGGCGAGTCAGTGAAAACCTACAAGCTCGCCTTTGGCGCTCTCGCTGCCATCCTACTGGTGGCAGGGCTTTACTTGATCAATCGCTATTGGATTGCTCCGGTGACCCAGAACAAGTCTACCTCGGTAAAGGCCGCGGGCACAAATCGGCCCCTGGCGCCCTTGTTTTCGGCCACCGACCTCAATGGCCGCAAATTGGCGTTGGACGACTACAAAGGCAAGGTGATCCTGCTGGATTTCTGGGCAACATGGTGCGGCCCCTGCCGAATCGAAATTCCCGGCTTCGTCAAGCTTCAGGACCGTTACCGTGATCAGGGCTTCGTCGTGCTGGGCGTCTCGCTCGATGACGGCGTCGAGTCGGTGCGCGACTTCTACCGCGAGCTCGGCATGAACTATCCCGTGGTGATGGGCGAGGGCCGGGTGTCGGAGCTTTACGGCGGCATCCTGGGCCTGCCCACGACGTTCATCATCGGCCGTGACGGGCGAATTTACTCGAAGCACATCGGCGCCACGGACGTTTCGGTGTTTGAAGAGGAGATCAAGGAGTTGCTGGCTCCCGACGCTGGCAAGGAATCGGCGCAGTTCACTCAGGTGGGGGGCGTGCACCGCGGTGAACAGATCGAGCTTGGCGATCCCGCCGAAATAGATTCCGAAATTCCGGGTGTCAACGTCAGCAAGCTCTCGCCGGCACAGGTGGCGCAATTCAAGAAAGTGCTTGATTCGCTGCACTGCGAGTGCGGCTGCAAGATGACGGTGCTGGAGTGCCGCCACAAGGACCGCGCTTGCGCCGTCAGCAAGCGCATCGCCCGCGAGCAGCTGGAGAAATTTACGCAGCCTCCCGTCTGACCGGCAGGCGCAAGGCGACCGAATCTCATGCCCAATCCAAACAGCCGGCGGGATTTCCTCAAACGGTCGAGCTTGGCGCTGGGAGCGGCGGCATTGCCCGCCTGGCTGCTGGAGCGCGAAGCGGCCCAGGCGGCGGAGATTGACCGGGAGGCTCTCGCTGGGCTGGCACTTGCCGAGGCCCGCAAGGCCGGCGCCACATACGCCGACATTCGCATCAACCGCTACCGGCAGGAGTCGATCGCCACGCGCGAGAAACAGGTTCAGGAGGTGGCGCGGACGCAGAACTTCGGGTTTGGCGTGCGGGTTCTAGTAAAGGGCGCATGGGGATTTGCCGCCAGCCGCGAGGTCACACCACAGTCCGTGCGGCAAATGGCGCGGCGGGCCATCGAGACGGCACGGGCCAACGCGCCATTCCAGAAGAAGGCCATCGAACTGGTGCCCCAGACCGGAGCGCAGGCAAAGTGGAAGAGTGCCTTCGAGCAAGATCCGTTTGACGTCCCGCTGGAACGCAAAATCCACACTTTGCTGGAAGCCAACGAAGAGGCGCTGAAGGTCCGGGGCGCGAGCTTCGTCGAATCCGGGCTGTCCTTTTACAACGAGCAGAAGTTCTACGCATCGAGCGAAGGGGCGCGAATCGAGCAGTACCTGATCCGCTCCTACCCGCGTCTCAACGTCACCGCTGTGGATTCCGTGCGTGGCGATTTTCAACAGCGCGCTGCGCTGACTTCTCCCAAAGCGGCGGGTTACGAGTTCGTGGAAAGCTATCCGCTGCGCGCGGAAGCCGAGCAGGCCGCGCACGAAGCGGTGGAGAAGCTCCACGCGCGCCCAATCGAGCCGGGCAGATATGACCTGGTGCTGCATCCCAGCCATCTCTGGCTGACCGTCCACGAAAGCGTGGGCCACTCGACCGAACTCGATCGCGCGCTGGGCTGGGAAGCGGATTATGCCGGCACAAGTTTCCTGACGCCGGACGACCTCGGCAAGCTGCGGTTCGGCTCGCCCATCGTGAACTTCGTTGCCGACCGCACCCAGCCACACGGCTTGGCGACGGTGGGCTATGACGACGACGGCGTCCCGGCGGGCCGCTGGCATCTGGTGAAAGACGGAATCTTTGTGGACTGGCAGACGACGCGCGAACTTGCCGCGCTCACCAGGAGCCGCGTGTCGCACGCCTGCGAGCACGCCGATAGTTGGGGCAGTGTGCCCTTTGCGCGCATGCCGAACGTCTCGCTTGAGCCCGCGCCGGCGGACGCTTCCCTCGGCGACCTGCTGGCCGGCGTGGAAGATGGAATCTTGATTTACGGCGACGGCAGTTGGTCCATCGACCAGCAGCGCTACAACTTCCAGTTTGGCGGACAGACGTTCTGGGAAATCAAGAAGGGCAAGAAGGGCGCGATGCTGCGCGATGTTGCCTATCAGTCGCGCACTACGGATTTCTGGGGCGCCTGCGACGGCCTGGGTGGCGAGGCAACGTACGAGCTGGGCGGAGCGCTGAACGACGGCAAGGGCGAGCCAACGCAATCGAATGCCGTCAGCCACGGCTGTCCCGTGGCCCGCTTTCGCCGGATTAACGTGCTGAATACCGCCGCAAGCTGAATCCGGCAACTTCAGGAGTGTTTCAAAAAGGTCTTATGCTTTTGAGCGAATCCGACGCCAAGGCGATCTGCGCCAAAGCGCTGAGCTTTACGAAAGCGGACGATGCTCGCGTCAGCTTGGGCGGCGACGCGCACTCCAATCTGCGCTTCGCAGCCGGATCGTTCACGACCAATGGCTACCGGGAAGACGCTGAGCTGAGCGTCACCGTCTGGATGGCAGGGAAAAAGGGCTCGGCAACAAGCAACGAGCTGGATGAAGCGTCCCTGCGCGCCACCGTCGCGCAGGCGGAAGAACTCGCCAAAGTCTCTCCCGTCGATGAGGAATACGTTCCCACGCTGGGCGCGGAGAGTTACAGGCCCGCCGGCGGCTTCGTGGAGGAGACGCTGCACCTGCCGCTCGACGCGCGCGCGCGGAGCGTTGCGGACATCATCGATGACTGTCAGAAGTCGGGAGCCGTCGCCGCGGGGTTCCATCAGACGCGCGGGTCCTTTGCCGCGGGGGCCACGCATCACGGTAACTTTCATTACGGCCACTCGACACTGATCAGCCTCTCGGTCACGGCGCGGACGCTGGAGGGCGCGGGCTCGGGCTACTTCCTGCGCAACCATTTTGATGTGGCCCGCCTGGATGTCGCGCGCATTGGCCGCGAGGCGATCCAGAAGGCCCTGCGCTCGCGCCAGCCCCAAGCGCTCGACGCGGGCGCCTACACCGTCATCCTCGAACCCCAGGCGGTGGCCGACCTGCTGGGATATTCGCGCGCGGAGTTTGACGCGCGGCAGGCCGACGAAGGCCGCAGTGTCTTCTCCACTCCGGGCGGGAAGACCCGCCTCGGCGAACGAGTCTTCGACGAGCGGCTCAGCTTTTGCACTGACCCGTGGCATCCGGAACTGCCCGGCCCGACGGCGGCCCAAGATGGCATCCCGGCGGAGAAGTTTTTCCTGGTGCGCAACGGCGTGCTCGAGAAGCTGATCTATTCACGCTTCTGGGGAAAGAAGAAGAATCAGCCGGCGACGCCCGGCCCGGCGAACATGATTCTCGCGGGCTCGGCACCGCCGGTGAGCATCGAAGATATGGTCCGCGACACGCAGCGGGGCCTGCTGGTCAGCCGTTTCTGGTACCTGCGCACCGTGGACCCGCGCACCGCGTCGCTCACCGGGCTGACGCGGGACGGCGTCTGGCTGATCGAGAACGGCAAGATCGCTCATCCCGTGCGCAACTTCCGGTTCAATCAGAGCACCGTACAGATGCTCGCCCCCGGCAACGTGGATTTGATTGGCACGCCGGAGCGGGTCTCGAGTTCGGAATCGCAGGGCGCCAATGCATTGCTCCTGCCGGCGCTCAAAGTGAAGGAATTTCATTTCACTTCGGCTTCAGAAGCGGTGTGAGGCCGCCACCGCATTCTTCCGGTATTCCCGGAAATCGGAGATAGGAGAAAGGAGTAAGAGTTCCGTGCGAAAGGGAATGGGTATTCTTGTTCTTGTGCCGTTGATGCTCGGAGGCGGCGCGGCGGCTCAGAATTCGACGCCTGTCGTCGAGGCTCGGACGGTGCTGGCGTTGGAAGGCGCCGCGCCGGGCACGACACTCAAGGCGGCGGCCGTCGCCCAGGTTGCTTCCGGCTACCATATCAATGACCACAAGCCGACACTCGACTACCTGATTCCCACGGAATGGGTGCTCGAGAGCACCAAGCAGATCCGTGTCGAGAAGGTGATTTACCCCAAGGGTCAGCCCAAGAAGTTTGCCTTTTCGGACTCGGAGCTTTCCGTTTACGAAGGGGCACTGACCGTCGGAGCGCTACTGAAGGTCGGCCGGACGACCAAGCCGGGAACCTACACGCTGAAGGGTGATTTCAAATATCAGGCCTGCAACGATCACGCCTGCCTGCCGCCCAAAAACCTGCCACTGGCGCTGACGGTGAAAGTGGTGCGCCAGGGGACGGTGGTCAAGGCAGTGAATTCCGAGGTATTCAAGAATGTCCGATTCGACTGATCCCGCCGCGCCCCCGCCGCCTTCCGGCCCCGGACGCGGAACAGCGGTGACGGTGGCAGTCACGCTGGTCTTGCTGGCCGCGCTGGTGTGGGCACTGCGTCCGCCGCGCGTTGAATTCAAACCCGCGCCGCTCGAACCGGAGGCTGCCGGCTGCCGGAAAGTTGCCCGCGAGTTCGTCCCCTCCAACGTCACACAGATTCCCGACCCGTCGCTTGACGGCCTCCCGCCAGCGCAACGCCTGCGCGCGCTCTATCGCATGAATATGGAGCCTTGCCCCTGCGGATGCAACGCGAGCATCGCCGACTGCCGAATCAATCATCCGGACTGCGACGTCTCACGCCGGCTCGCCGCGCAGATCGTCGCGGAAGTACAGGCGGAAGCGACCAGGAAGAAGTAATTCCCCGGCAGCGCTTGACGCGCAATGACGCTTGCGCGAACCGTTGCAGATACGCCAAACTATGGGCCAACCAGGCCGTGCCAGGGACGAGACGGCTTTCCATTGAGGGTGAAGAATGAAACTGGCTGTGCTTTCCGATACCCATGATTACTTCGACCCGCGCCTGCCGGAGATGTTGGGCGGAGTCGAGGGGATCCTGCATGCGGGCGATGTCGCCTCCGAAGACGTGCTGGCGGAGCTGGGTCGCATCGCCAAGGTGTATGCCGTGCGCGGCAATGTGGACGCACGCGGCTTGAAACTCCCGACCTCGGTACGGTTGCAGTTCGAGGGCGTGCAGGTGGAAATTCTTCACCAGTTGACGATCCCGCAGTCGGAACTCGAGGCCTGGGCCGATGGTGAAATGCTGGGCAAGATGCATCCCGAGCGCCGAGACGCTTTTCTCGCCAGCTTCGACGCCGCCACGCGCGTCGTTATCTTCGGCCACAGTCACCAGCCGTGCCTGATGACGCTGGGCCACCGACTCTTCTTCAATCCTGGCAGCGCCGGGCAGCAACGGTTCTCGCTGCCGCGTTGCTTTGGAATGCTGGAAATCTTTCCGCGTGGCGTGCGCGGGACGGTCATCAGCCTGGAGCGGCAGAACGAACGCTTGCCTGCCAACGTGTGGTTGCCGATTGAAGAACAGTGACGAGTGACGGGCGGGGGAGAGTCGAACTTAGAAGGCCCCGTGAACAGCGGGCGGGGCGCCACTGTCGGCTCGCTGCGCACCACTGAAAACCAACAGCTCCCTGCCAACCCCTAACCCCTAACCCCGAACCCCTTGTCTTCGGCCTATTGGCCGCCGCTGCGCAGGTGGTCGGCGGCGCGGCGCAGGCGGCCCACCACGCGATCCCGCCCGAGCAGCGCCATCACCTCAAACAATCCCGGGGCTACGGCTTGACCCGTCAGGGCCACACGCGTGGCGTTGATCAGCAGGCCTGCCTTGACGCCGCTCTCTTCCGCCAGGCCGCGCAAAGCCTTCTCAGTTTCCTGAACGCCGAAGGGTTCAGCGAGAGCCAACCGCTCAGCGAGCGCCCCCAGCAACGCGGACAGGGAAGCGTCTTTCCAGAATTTCTTTACCGCCTCGGGCTCATAGGGAAACTCATCGGAGAAGAACGCACGGAACGCGGCCGAGAAATCCTTCACCGTGCGCGAGCGCGATTGCAGCAGTTGGACCGCGGCCGTGAGGCGTTGGAATTGTTCATTCTGATTTCTGACTTCCGACTCCTGACTCCTCGCTTTACCGAGCACTCCCGCACTCTGCAATTCCTCTTCGACAAGCGGCATCAATCGTTCGAGGGGCAGGGCGCGCAGGTATTCACTGTTCATCCACGCAAGTTTCTCCGGGTCGAAGACGGCATTGGATCTGGAGACGGCGGTCAGCTCAAACGTTTTGGTCATCTCGTCAAGCGATACGATTTCCTTGCCGCCGGGAGGCGTCCAGCCAAGCAACGCGAGAAAATTGACCAGCGCTTCCGGCAGGATGCCCTGGTCGCGGTAGGCCTCGACGGAGGTGGCGCCGTGGCGCTTCGAGAGGCGCTGCTTGTCGGGCCCGAGAATGAGCGGCAGGTGCGCGAACGCGGGCGTCGCAGCGCCGAACGCCTGGTACATCAGGATCTGCTTGGGAGTGTTCGAGATGTGGTCGGCGCCCCGCACGACGTGCGTCACGCGCATCTCGAGATCATCGGCGACCACGCCGAGATGATAAGTGGGATGACCGTCGGAGCGCAGCAGAACGAAGTCTTCGATGTCGCTGTTTTGGACTTCGATGTGGCCGAAGACCTGGTCGTCGAAGCTTGTCTTGCCCGACTCGGGGACGCGAAAGCGCACGGCGTGGGGGTGGCCGGCGGCGCGGCGCTGCTGGCGCTGCTCCGCTGCGAGGCCGCGGCACGCGCCGTCGTATTTCCAGGCGCGGCGCTCGGCTTCGGCGCGGGCGCGCCGGGCCTGGAGTTCCTCCACCGTGCAGAAGCAGGGGTAGGCGTGCCCCAGACGTTCCATCTCCGCCGCCATCTCGCAGTAGCGATCGATTCGTTCCGACTGATAAAACGGGCCTTCGTCCCAAGAGAGGCCCAGCCACTCCATGCTGCGCAGGATGGCGGTGGTGAGTTCTGGCTTCGAGCGGTCGACGTCAGTGTCTTCGATACGCAGAATGAAAATACCCCCGTGGTGTCGCGCAAAGAGCCAGTTGTAGAGCGCTGTGCGCGCCCCGCCGACATGCAGGTAGCCGGTCGGGGAAGGGGCAAACCGAACTCGAACTTGGGGCATCTTCCTACTCTCTTTGGGCACAGCGACGTTTCGGATGAACCGGCGCAGCCGATGCGAGACGGTTGGCCAGACGCCCGTGTCCCCGGCAAGACCCGGCGCACTGTCCCGACTAGCCATCGTAAGGCATATCTCTTGTCCAGGTAAAGGTGGGCGGGACAGGAGGGACGAGATGCAATTCGCGCCGGGCGGCAGCCAGCGATAGCCTGCCGCCCAGCGAGCAGCGCCGCGACGCGATTGGAGGCGGGACCAGGGATGGCGCTGGACCGCCTTCCCACTCTTATTCGACAGAGGGGCTCGGGAGCTTGAGCGGTATTTGGGATTGCAGACCTCTTTCCAGCAGGCCGTCCGTTTTCACCAAGCTTGGCGGGCGTGATCAACGCCGTTTTGGGGTTGCGGCGGTCCGCGTGTTCTCGTTCCCGCTTATAGTAACCATAATCATAATTTATAAAACCTTCTCTTATCTCTCCTACAAATTCAATTTTCTTGACCCCCTCCTCTCTCTCTTCTATGTTGACAGCGCTGGTTCCAGGGCCAGCTCAAAAGCAGGGGAATAGATCACAGACTGGCTTCGAGGCAGAAGGAGGCGAGCGAAGCGATGGTGTATCCACGAAAGATCTGTGGGGTCATAGCAGTAATGGGTCTGATTTGGACGGGGCCGCGTTTCTGAGGGCCGAAGACAAAGCGACAAGTGCGGCCGCTGCCGGGGCGGAAGATCTGGCGCGTAAACTGGAAGATATGCAGGAGCAGATTAACCGGCTGCAGGCGGAACTGGCGGCCGCCAAACAGCAGATGGCAGGGGCTCCGGCAGTGAAGGCGGCCGCCGCTGCACCGGAAACGGCTCCGCCAGCCGAGGCGACAAGCGCCGTGGCGAGTGCCCCTGCCGTCAACGCCACGGCAGTTGCCGAGAAGCCCGGGACTCTTCAATCCGTGCTAGGGAATACGACGCTGAGTGGATTTGTGGACGGCTACTACGGCTTCAACTTCAATCATCCGCAGAATCGCACTTCCAATTTCCGAGCCTTCGACGGGCCCGCCAATCAGTTCTCACTCAACATGGTGGAGTTGATGGCCGAGAAGACGCCGGACGCGGCCAACAGCCGGCTGGGATACCGAGTCGCGCTGGGCTTCGGGAATGCCATGAACGTTGTGAACAGCACCGACGCCGCGGGGCTGGGATTTGCCCAGTACCTCAAGGAGGCCTACTTCTCCTACTTGGCGCCGGTGGGAAATAACGGGCTGCAACTGGATTTTGGGAAATTCGTGACGCCGCATGGCGCGGAAGTCATCGAGACCAAAGACAACTGGAATTACTCGCGGGGTCTATTGTTTGCCTACGCCATTCCCTATTTCCACTTTGGCCTGCGCTCCAAATACACCTTCAACAGCAAGTATGCCTTGAGCGCATTCGTAGTGAACGGCTGGAACAACATCGTGGACAACAACACGGGAAAGACCTACGGCGTCACCTTCAACTGGAATCCCAATAAGAAGTTCGGCCTGGCGCAGGGCTACATGGCAGGGCCGGAACAAACAGGAATCAACGGCAATTGGCGGCAACTGAGCGACACCGTGGTGACCATCGCGCCGACCGACAAGCTCAGCTTCATCCTGAACTACGACTACGGGCGGGGCGACCGGATGGCGGGCGTAGTGAACCCGGTGTACTGGACGGGAGTCGCGGGCTATGTCCGCTATGCCTTCAACGGGCGCGACGCCTTCGCGGTGCGCTACGAATGGCTGGACGATCCGCAAGGCTTCACGACCGGGACCGCGCAACAGTTGAAGGAAATTACGGGGACGTTCGAGCGCCGCGTCGCCCAGCATCTGCTCACGCGGCTGGAGTATCGCCACGACTACTCCAATCAACCCACGTTTGTCGAGGGCCTCCGGCCGGTGGGAACGCAAGACACCGTGGCGGCCGGGCTGGTCTACATGTTCGACACGCGCGAATAGCGCGCGCATTGAGCTCATCCCCAACAACCAAGGAGAGTGCAATGGCTGCGAATCGACAGCAGGGAAGCTACCTGGCGGTGTTCCTTATCGCCTTCACCGTCTTGCCCGCCGGACTCTTGGCGTGGTCAAGCCATCCCATCATTGGGGTGATTCTGACGCTCTGCGGAATTGCCCTGATGATCCATTCCCTCGTGGGCTTCTATCGCATCAAGCAACTGGAGTTCGGGGAGGGAAGCTGAGCAGGGAATGGGGACGTGTCGCCCCGGCCGGAAGCTGGCCGGGGGCGGGAGAACCGGGCCGGTCCGCGCGGCGCGGCTCGCCGCGGCAAGAAAGCAAAGAGAGGGATTGGAAATGAAAATCATGGGCTTGTTGGCAGCAGTTCTGGGCTGGCTGATTCCGGTGGCGGGTCTGGCGTGGACGACCTCTTCGGCCGCACGCCTGACCTTGTGCCTAGTGGGGTTAGGGATGTGTTCGGTAGGCATCCTGGGATTCCTCAATGGGGCCCACCTGAAGCACGCCCTGTGGAAACGCTAAAACCTTTGCGACAAGGAGGGTCGTCAATGCGATTGTGTATCAAGTTAGGCAGGCGTTTGTGGGTCCCTGCCATCCTTCTGACTGTGGTGTGCGGGCCGGGGGGCTGGGCACAAAGTCAATCACCCCCCGCGGCCAGCGCCCAAGCCGCGCCCGCGCCAAAATTAGACGCGCCCGTAACGGTGGGCGAGGCGAGCCCACCCTCGGCTGAGGAACTCGCCAAGGGCGATCCCGGGGGCAGCATGACCGGGACGGTCAACGACATCGCCGTCGCGGACGCCAAGAAGGGTCTGACGCTGGGTGACGCGGTCAATCAGATCGGCCAGAACAAGGTCGCCATCAACTTCGTCTGGACCCTCATTGCCGGCTTCCTGGTGATGTTCATGCAGGCCGGCTTTGCGCTGGTGGAGACTGGCCTCTGCCGGGCCAAGAACGCCAACCACACTATGATGATGAACTTCATGGTGTACGGCTTCGGGCTGTTTGCCTATTGGGTGTGCGGCTTTGCCGTCCAAATGGGAGGCGTGGGCGCGATGGCCAATCTTGGCGGCACGGCCCCACTGAGCTCGGAGTTCACGGTGAATTTTCTGGGGAAGACTTGGGGTCTTTTCGGCACCCACGGCTTCTTTCTGACCCAGGGCGGGACCTACGACGTGGGGGTGATGGTCTTGTTCCTCTTCCAGATGGTGTTCATGGATACAGCCGCCACTATCGTCACGGGTTCCTGCGCCGAGCGATGGAAATTCGCGGCGTTTGCAATCTCTTCCGTGTTCCTGGCGGCGATTACCTATCCGCTCTTCGCCAACTGGGCGTGGGGCGGCGGATGGCTGTCGCAACTGGGGGCCAATTTTGGGTTGGGACATGGCTATTGCGATTTCGCCGGGTCTGGGGTGGTGCACGCCGTGGGCGGACTCACGGCGCTGGCGGTCGCGATGATTATCGGCCCGCGCCTGGGTAAATACAGCCGTGACGGCTCACCCAATGCCATCCCGGGCCACGACATCGTTCTGGTGCTGGCGGGATGCTTCATCCTGGCCTTTGGATGGTTCGGGTTTAACCCCGGCAGCACGTTGGGCGCTTCCGGGAACGGCGCGCTGCGCATCGGCTCGATTGCCGTCAACACCATGCTGGCGGGCAGTACGGGCTCGTTTGGAGCCCTCATCTATATGTGGATCCGCTACGGAAAGCCCGACGCTTCGATGAGTGGAAACGGGCTGCTGGCAGGCCTGGTGGCTATCACCGCTCCGAGCGGTTTCGTCAATACCATCGGGGCGGCGATCATCGGCTTGGTGGCGGGTGTGCTGGTCTGCCTGAGTGTGGAGTTCTTCGACCGCGTGGCCAGGGTGGACGATCCAGTCGGCGCCATCTCGGTGCACGGTATCAATGGTCTTTGGGGCGTCATCTCGGTGGGCCTGTTCGCGGACGGCTCATCGAACTATGGCGGAGCTTGGAACGGTGTTTCTGGCTCGGTGCGCGGGCTCTTCTACGGTGATCCAGGACAGCTCATCGCCCAATTGATTGGGGTTGTCACGCTCCTCGGGTTCGTCTTCTCGTTGTCGTACGTGTTCAACCTGTTCGTGGACTTTGCGGTGGGGCAGCGTGTTAGCGCGGAGAGCGAACTCGAGGGGTTGGATATTCCGGAGATGGGCGCGCTCGGCTATCCCGAGTTCGTCTTGAAGGTGCACCGCGATCAGGCTCTCATCGGCGGGATCGGCGTGGCGGTCAAGGCGTCAACCTAAAGGAAAACAGGGGAGGTTTACTTTGGCGACTGCGATTCTTCCTTTGACTCTGGATGTTGAGGGGGCCCGGGCTGAGAGCCGGGCCTCCGCGATGGTTCCCCGCGGAACGGCCGCTCTCAGCGCGGAAGCGAGGCAGGCCTTCGGCGCGGGGATGGAATTGCTTGGTGTCGGCGAGCCTTGCGAGGCCCTCCAAAAGCTGGAGGAGGCCGTCGCCTGCGCACCGCATTATTCCGACGGCTACGTGGGGCTGGGCATCGCTTATGCGATGACCAGCCAAGTGTATCCCGCCCTTGACAGTTTCGAGCGGGCGGCGGAACTTGACCCCACGAACTTCTATGCGCATTTCAAGCTGGCTCAGTTCCACTTCAAGCTGCGCATCCCCGACAAGGGCTACGAAGCGGCGGGGCGCGCCCTGAATTGCGCCACGACACTCGAAGAGAAACGGCTGGTCGCGCAAATCTTGAAGGAAGAGCGTGGGCGCGAGGCTGGCGGAGTGCGCCGGCCGTCATGGAGCAGGCCGTATTCAAAGTTTTGGCTGCGGGTCGGCTGGGCACTCTTCCTGATTGCGTGCCTGGCCCTGATTCTCCGCCTCAGATGACGCGCCGCGGTACGGAGGAGGGCAGGTGCGAACGGGGGTTAGAGGGAGGTTTCAGGAGATGACGCTGAATGTACTCAAGCAACACCGCGCGGCGCTGGCGGGCACTCTCGTCGTTGCCGTCCTCCTGGTGGGAGTCTTTCGCGCTCCGTTGCTTCCGGTCATTATCGGTTGCGTAGTTGCGTTGGCGCTCCAGCAGAGAAGCGCGGCGGGCAGTCCAGACAAACAGTAAATCGCGGGCCAGCGACTGCGCCGGCAGACGGTGCTTCACCAGATCCAATGGATATATCACTTCAAATCTTGCTCTTCGTCGCCTTGCTGATTCTCTTGGCCAAGGCGGCGGGAGAAGTGTGCTTTCGGCTCGGCATGCCACTCGTGCTGGGTGAACTACTGGCGGGGGTTGTGCTCGGTCCCACGCTGATCAATATCTGGAGATTCTCATGGTTTGCAGACACCAAGGCGGTGGCCGGCAGTCATGCCTTTTCTCTGCCCGCGGCGGTACACGTCCTGGCGCAGATCGGCGTGGTCATTCTGATGTTCCTGGCGGGCCTGGAAACTGATACCGAGCTGATGAAAGCCACCGCTGCGCCGGCGTTTTGGGCGGCGACGGGCGGAGTGTTGCTGCCCCTGGTGGGTGGAGCGGCCGTGGTGCACGGCTTGGGGTTCGGCTGGGGAGAGGCGATCTTCCTGGGCACGGTGCTGACGGCAACCAGCGTCTCCATCACGGCGCAGACCCTGATGAATATGAACCGGCTGAGGTCCAAGGCTGGGACCACCATCCTGGGGGCGGCGGTCATTGATGATGTGCTGGGATTGATTGTCCTCTCCGTCGTGTTTGCCGTGGAGTTCCGCTCCGGCCAGGCGGGTGGTTCGCCATGGATTGGCGCCGGGCTGGTGGGGGGGCGCATCCTGGTTTTCAGCGCCCTGGCTTTCCTTTTCGGTCCACGGTTGATCCGGGGGGCCTTCAGGTACGCGAAACACTTCCGAGGGTCGCACACGGCGGTGGCGGTTTCCCTGGGTATCGCCTTCATCTTCGCCTTCGCGGCGGAAGCGGGTGGGGGCATGGCGGCGATCACGGGCGCGTATCTGGCAGGACTCTTTATTGCTGCTACTCCCCACCGCAAGGAAGTGATCGAAGAGATCCGGTCGCTGTCTAACGCGCTCTTCGGCCCGCTCTTCTTCTGTTCCGTCGGGCTGGAGATTAACGCCTGGAATCTGGGCGGAAAGCTCGAGTTGGTTTTCCTCGTGCTGGCGGTTGCCCTCGTGGGCAAGGTGATTGGCTGTGGGGCGGGCGCCCTCCTGCAAGGGTTCAGCAGGCGGGAGTCGCTGGTGGTCGGCGTCGGGATGATTCCCCGCGGGGAAGTAGGCTTGATTACAGCGAACATTGGATGGGCTGCGGGGGTGATTCCAGGCGATATTTATGCACTCCTGGTCGTCGTCGTATTGTTCACCACGCTGGTGACGCCGGTTCTGCTGAAGGTTTCGCTGCCGGCCGGACGCCCCGACGAATTCGTTTCGGCGTCCGCCCTGGCATCTGAAATAGCGGAAGGGTCCTGACCCCGGCGGGCACGGGTTGTTCAGACAATTCAAAGTGAGGATAAGAACTGCTATGACCAAAATCGAAGCGATTATTCAGCCCTCCCGGCTCGATGACGTCAAGGAGGCACTCCAGGTGATCGGGATCTCCGGCCTGACAGTCTGGGAAGTGCGCGGTCACGGCCGTCAGAAAGGGCACACGGAAGTCTACCGGGGTAATGAATACTCAGTTGACCTTCTTCCCAAAGTCAAAATCGAGATTGTGGCGCCCAGCAACCTCGTCGAGTCGGTGGTCGCGGCGATCATCAAATCCGCCAAAACCGGCAAGATCGGGGATGGCAAGATATTCCTGGCCAAGCTGGACGATGCCATCCGGATCCGCAACGACGAACGAGGCGAGGCGGCGCTCTAACTGCCGGCACCTTCATTTTCTCCGTGCGGGAAGAGCGGTCAGGGCTTGTGCCACCAGCCTCAGCGCCACCCAAGATGTGGGGTGGTTCCGGGCATTTCGTCGGCCGGGTGGATGCCCGGCAAGAAAACGCACTAATTGTATTGACGGCTTGCCCAAGCTCAAGTATATTCTGCCTCACGGAGGACTCCCCGGGGCGGGCTGCGGAGGGCGGCTAGGCCAGGGGCGGTCAGTTAGGTAATTCTTTTCTTGCCCATCGATACAGCGCCAGGCGAGGGGTAAGGGGCGTGCTTCCCTGAAGTGGCTCCTTGGTCAGGCGGAAGACTCCTGGAGAGCGCTGCGATGGGTTATCTGCCGAGTTGTTCGTCTCCGGCCTTCATACTCCCCACCATTACCACCTTCCTGCTGGTGGTCTTCCTTCTCCACTGGAAGAAGCGCAACGCCGCGCAGCGGCGGAGAAGTGAAGAGCAGATCCGTCACTTTTCCAACCTCCAGATGCAGGTGGCGGGGATTGTCGCCGCCGCCGAGCCCAAGAAATTTGTGGCGGAAACTCTGGACGGAATTCTGCGCGCCCTGAATCTTCAGCAGGGGCAGGCCTTGTTGCTCGTCCCGCGCACGCTGGACTCGGATTTTTGCGTGGTGCGGGGGTTCTCCGACCAGCTTCCGGGGGAGATTGGACGCGGTCCGATGCGGGAATACCTCGCCACGGCGACGGAGCGCTGGGGAAGCGTGATGGTTTTCCCAGACTTGCAGCGGCGCGATCTGGACTCCGACCGGCCGCGCGATGCGCTGTTCCCCCAGTTCCGCGAGACCTTCAGTGCCGCCGGCGCGAGGACGCTGGTGGTCGCGGGTCTGTGCACGAACGGGAAATCCCACGGCGCGCTGATCCTTGGCAGCCGGGAAGTAAGGTCCTTGAAACCGGAAGAGCTCCGCGTGGCGCTGTCCATCGGCAACCAGCTTGCCGTGGCGCTGGAAAACCGCTCCTTGCACAAGACCGCGGAGCGCTATGATGACGACCTGCGGGTTCTCCACCGCGTCGTCGAATCGCTCAACAGCACCATTGACCTTCAGGTGCAGATGCAGACTCTGCAAAAGGAGCTCAAGAATTTCCTGGGCTCCGGAAAGCTTTCGCTGGTTCTGCGCGACTCTCCCGACGATCGCTACATGTGCGTCCAGGGCATCCCACCCGCCCCCGGCGAAGCGGTCCGGAGTGGCGAGGCGGTCGAGGGGCTGGCCCAGTATGTCCTCACCAACGATGTGCCCCTGCTGATTGCCGAGGATTTCCTCGCCACGGTGCGGCGCTTGGGCGTTTCTCCCATCGACCCGCGCATTATGAGTTGGTGCGGCGTGCCGATTCACTTCCGCGACGGCTCGACCGGCGTTCTGGCGGTCACCGATTACGAGCACGAAGGCACCATCAGCGGCCGGCACTTCGGGTTGCTGAAGATCCTCGCCGGCGAAATCGCTGTGGCGATTGAAAACGCCCGGCTCTTCCAGCAAGAGCAGCGTCGGGCGAGTCACCTCATGATTTTGAATGAGATGACGCGCAAGGCGACGGCGATCCTCGACCCCCACGAAATGCTGGCGACGATTTGCCGCGGCTTGCGTGAATCGTTCGGGCTGGACCTGGCCCGCGTCGAGACCTTCGACAAGGAGAAGGAAGAACTCGTCGTCGAAGCCTACGACGGCTACGTCCCCGACATCGCGGGGCGGCGGACCAAGGTGGGACAGGGTTTTGCCGGCCTGGCGGCCGAATCGCACGAGCCTTTTCTCTCCGGCGATGTCCTGGCCAGCGACAAGTATCTGCCCTTTCAACCCGGCGTCCGCTCCGGCCTCTACATCCCCATGAAGTACCGGGACGAGTTGCTCGGGGTGCTGACCATGGAGAGCCTGCGGCCCAAGGCCTTCTCGCACCAGGACTTGCTCACGTTGCGCACTCTCGCCGATGAACTCGCCGTCGCCCTGAAAAACGCCCTGGCCTATCAGGTGGCGCAGGAACAGGCGATCACCGACAGCCTCACGAACCTGAAGACGCACCGCTTCTTTATGGAAGCGCTGGACGCGGAATGGCGCCGGTCGCCCCGTTCCGGCCGGCCGTTCTCGATCATCGTGCTGGACCTCGACGGCTTCAAGCAGGTCAACGAGCGGCAAGGCCATCTGGAAGGGGACAAAGTTCTCAATGCCGTGGCGCGCGCCATCGAAGCGCGCTGCCGCCAGTCGAACGTCGTGGCCCGCTACGGCGGGGACCAGTTTGCCGTTCTCATGCCCGACGCCAGCGCCGAAAAGGCGGAAATCCTGGCCGAGCGCCTGCGCGTGAGCCTGGGCGCCGACGCCTACCTTTCCCCCCGCAACGTAACCGCCAGCCTCGGCATTGCCACGTTCCCCGTACACGGCGTGACGCCGGAGGAAATCGTCCGCGTCGCCGAGTCCGGGATGTATCTCGCCAAGCACGAAAAGGGTAACCGGGTACGCGTCGCCGGCGGCTCGGCGGAGCCCCCCGCGGCCGGCTGGGAACAGCACCTGCTCCAGGCTTACCTTGGCGTCGCCGTCAAGCGCATGTTCTCCACCGGCCCCGACGTGTTCAACCAGTATTTGAGCCGCTTCGAGGCCGCCACGCGTGAGGACAACCCCTCGCTTATGGACACCGTCACCGCACTCGCTTTCACCATCGATGCCAAAGACCACTACACGCAGGGTCACTCGCAGTCGGTCTCTCGCCTGGCGGCGCAGATCGGCCAGCAACTCGGTCTGACCAAGGACGAACTGGAGGAAATTCGCCTGGCGGGCATCCTGCACGACATCGGCAAGATCGGCGTCCCCGAAAGCGTGCTCAATAAACCTACCTGCCTCACCCCCGAGGAATACGAACTGGTGAAGAGTCACACGACGCTGGGCGAGCGCATCCTCGCGCCCCTCAAGGTCAAGGCCATCGAGCGCATCCGCAAGATGGTGCGCTCCCACCACGAACGCGTGGACGGCAAGGGCTACCCGGATGGGCTGGTCGGCGAAGACATCCCCCTCGGTGCGCGCATCATCACCATCGCCGATTGCTACGATACGCTCATCACCGACCGTTCCTACAAGAAAGCCTGTCCCCTCCAGGAAGCGATTGAGGAATTGCAGCGCGGGAGCGGCACCCAGTTTGATACCAAGCTCCTCGAAGCTTTCTTGCAATCTCTGACTAGCGCCGGCGCCCCAAAGCGCTCGACGATGAACTGGACGGATGTCAACTAATCCTGGGGAGCACCGGATCTCAACCTAGCGCCTTGTCTGCCTGAATGGTGGGGCTTCTGCGTGCTAAGCGAAGCGCGCGGAGCGGTAGGCGTCAATCGGGCGGGAACTCGATCCCTTCACAATTAAATCCGAAATGACCTCAGCGGTGATCGGCGCGAGCAGGATACCGTTGCGGAAGTGGCCCGTGGCGAAGAAGAGATTTGAAATCTCGCCGCGACCCAGGATGGGCAGGTGGTCGGCGGTGTCGGGCCGAAGCCCCGACCAGGCGCGGCGGAATTTCATTTCCTTGACGAAGGGCGCGAAGCGCGTCACTCCTTCGAGGATCGATTTCATGCCTTCGCCGGTCACGGCCTTTTCGAACTGCCCCCACTCGGCGGTGGTGCCGGCGACGACGCGATTCCCGGAACGCGGGACCAGATAATGATGGCCGGCGCGCACCACGTAGGGCAATTTGTGTGCGACGTCGAATTCGAGCATCTGGCCGTGGCAGGGCTGCATGGGAAGAGTGATGCCGAGCGGCTTGGTCAGCGCCGCCGACCAGCATCCCGCGGCGAGCACGAATTCGCTTGCCGTAAAGGTTCTCTCGCCCCCCATTGAGCCCGCCTCGTGGACCTTCAAGCTCTGCAGTCCCTCGCCGCGCATTTCGAAGCCGGTCACGTGGTGGTGCAAGAGGATCTGCACACCCAGGCGCGCGCAGGCCGCGGCCACGGCGACGCAGAGTTGCTCGTTGTCCAGCCAGTGGTCGCCGGGGACGAATAGGCTGTACTGGAGGGTTGGCGAAAGGCCGGGGACGCGCTGCCGAGCGGCTTCGGGAGCGAGCCGTTCGATGGGCAAGCCGATCCGCGACTGCGCAGCATAGACGGTTTCCAGTTCCTGCTTCTCGGCATCATTCGCGGCGACGAGGAGCGTGCCGTCGCGATGGTAGTCGACGTTCGCGCCACTGAGCGCGCGGACTTCCTCGATGAAGGCGGGGTAAAGGTCGCGGCTCGAGGCGCACAATTCGTAGAAGGCGTCGGGCTCGACGATCTCACCCTGCGGCGCGAGCATACCTGCGGCGGCCGAACTGGCCTCGCAGCCCGGTTCACCCCGCTCCAGAACACAAACGCGCCGCCCCGCCTGCGCCAGCCGCAGGGCGATCGCGCAGCCGATCAACCCTCCGCCGATGATGATGACGTCCGCGTTTTGTGATGTCGCCACCATTCCGAACACCTCGCCCAGCCTGACTAACCATCTTCGCAAGATCGTCGTGGCAGTCAAGGAATTTCTCTCTCGCTCCTTGGGCGGCGCGGCGGGCAGTCTGCGGATGTGCAGGGCACTGGAACGTCGCTGCGTCCGTGGCGGCCTCAAGCCACCGCGCCTTCTGTGGCATAATGGCTGTTCCACGCGGTTGCGACGTTGTTCCGAAAGGAGACGAGCGGCTTGGCCTGTCCGATTTGCGAGAAGCGTCCGCCCAAAAGATTCTGCCCGGCGAAGGGGGAAACCATCTGTGCGGTCTGCTGCGGCACGGAGCGCGAGGTGACAATCGATTGTCCCTCCGATTGCACTTACCTCCACGCCAGCCGGCAGTACGACCTGGAGCGGCGGGAAGCGGACTGGTCGAAGGTGCCCTTCGCCGACAGCAAGATTCCACCCGCCTTTGTGGTCGAGCACCAGAGCCTGCTGCTGGCGCTCTCGTATTCTCTCTGTTCATCGGCGCGCGATAACCGCCTGGTGGCGGATGTGGACGCGCTGGCCGCGCTCCAGGCTCTGGGCGAGGCTTACAAAACGCTTTCGAGCGGCCTCTACTACGAAAAGCCGCCCGACTATCGCGTGCAGCGCGAGTTGTATGACGCGCTCAAGGCGGCGATTGAGGAATTCAAGAAGCGCTTGGCGCAGCAGCCCGGAGGCGGCGCGGTGCGCGACGCGGCGATTCGCGATGCGCTCATCTTCCTCTCGCAACTCGGCACGACGCGCGCCAACGGACGCCCCAAAGGCCGCGCCTTCCTCGATTTCATGCGCTCGCAGTTCAAGCCGGAGGAATTCGCGAAGCCGGCGTCAAATATTGTGATCTTGCGGTAAACAACTGGGAAAAAACGGAAGTAGAAAATAGGAAGTAGGAAGTAACGATCAGGACATAGTAGGTCTGCTGGCTTTCGGTCTTTAACTGGCAACTCTTAACTGTCGACTGTCAACTGTTGACTGTCGACTGTTCTCTCATGAGCCAAGTCGAGCAAGTTCGCGCTGCGGCTGACATCGTCAAGATCGTGGGCGACTACGTCAAGCTGCGCAAGGCGGGCGCCAACTTCGTGGGCCTCTGCCCCTTCCACCAGGAGAAGACCCCTTCCTTCGCGGTCCACCCGGTCAAGCAGATCTTCCATTGTTTCGGCTGCGGGGTGGGCGGCGACGTCTTCAAGTTCGTGATGCTCATCGACAGCCTCCCGTTCCCGGAGGCGCTGCGCCGCGTGGCGGAGAAGGTCGGCGTGCGTCTGGCCGACCGCGACTTTGACGACGTGTCGGACGCGAACGCACGCGAGCGCGCGACGCTGCTCAAGATCCACGAAGCGGCCACGAAGTTTTACGCCGCGCAGCTGGGCGCGACGGCGGAGGGCCGTGCCGCTCGCGCCTACCTTGCCGACCGCGGGTTGAGCGACGAAGTGGTGGGCAAATTTCGCCTCGGCTACGCGCCCTCCGACGGCCAGGGGCTGACGCGCGCGCTGCTCGATGCGCAGTTCGCGGCCGAAGCGCTCGAGAAGAGCGGCCTCGTGCTGTCCGCCTCAGGCGGAGAAGGCCGGCGCCACTTCGACCGCTTCCGGCGTCGCATCATCTTTCCCATCGCGAACGAATCGGGCAAGGTGGTGGCGTTTGGCGGGCGGGCCCTGGGCGACGACCAGCCCAAATATTTGAACTCGCCGGAAACGCCCATCTACACCAAGAGCCGGCTGCTCTACCATCTCGACCGCGCGGGCAGCGCCATTCGCCGGCTCGACTACGCGATCCTCGTCGAGGGCTACATGGACTGCATCGCGGTGGCTTCGGCGGGCATCGAAAACGTCGTTGCCAGTTGCGGGACGAGTTTGACGGAGAGCCAGATTCGCCTCCTCAGCCGCTCCTCGCGCCGCGTGGTGGTGAACTACGATCCTGACTCCGCCGGCATGGCGGCGACGGAGCGCTCTCTGACCCTGCTGCTGGAGGAAGGGTTCGAAGCGAAGGTGTTGGCGCTGCCGGGTGGCCTCGATCCCGACTCCTTTATCCGCCGCCAGGGCGTGGCGGCTTACCGCGAGTTGCTGGGCGCCGCACCCACCTATCTCGACTACCTCACCGAGCGCGCCGCCGCCAAGCATGACCTCTCGCGCCCGGAAGGGAAGATCGCTGCCGCCAACGCCGTGATGGGCTACCTGGCGCGCGTGCCCAACCCCCTGCTGCGCTCCGAGCTCGCCAACCGCCTCGCCGAGCGCCTGCGCGTGGACGATCGCCTGCTCCGCGACGAGTTGAAGCGCGCCGCGGCGGAAAGCCGAGGGGAATTGCAAGTAAAGCCGGAAACCACCACTCCCAAACCCACCGTCGCCGAGCGGCAGCTTCTGCGCGCCGTCTTGGAAAGCGTAGAACTGGCGGACGAAGTTCTGCCGGTGATCGTGGCGGAGAAGCTCGGCGAAGGGCTGGTGACCGAGACGCTTTTCCGGCGGCTGGCGGAAGCGCGCCAGCAGGGCGAGAAGCTGGAAGTGTCGCGCCTGGAAGAATGGGCGGGAGATGAGGGGCAGCGGATCGCCTACTCGAGTCTGTTCGATGCCGGGGAAGCGCCCGGGCGTGAGGAAGCGGCCGCCTGCCTGACGGCCCTCCGCAGGAGGCGAATCGAAAGAGAACGCAACCAGTTGCAGGCGGCCATCGCAGCCGCTGAGCGCGACAAAAATACCGAACAGCTGACCCGCCTGCTCCAGGATAAGGCCAAACTCTTAAAGGAGTTGGCCGCGCTCGGCCGCTCCTAAGGAAAATCTTCCCGAACTCCTAACCGAATCGTGTATAATTACATCCAATTCATAGGTGCTGTCGGAGTGAGGTTTGACCTGAGACAGCCGGAAGGACGCTGGACGCAACGCCGCCCACCAGAGGTGGAGTGTTGCGTTAACTTGTTTCTAGCCGTCCCGTCACATTCGTCGCTCACCCTGGGGGTCCCATCCTTTGGCCTTTGACGAGAAGTTTGATCAACTCAACAAGCTCATCAGCATGGGGAAGCAGAAGGGTTATCTGCTTTATGACGAGGTCAACGAGCTCCTGCCCTCCGACATGCACTCCGCCGAGGACCTCGACGACCTGCTCTCCATGTTCGACAACGCCGGCATCGAGGTGCTGGAATCGCCGCGCGCCAAAGCCGCCGAGAAGATGGCCCTCGACAAGGTGGACGAGGCGGGGGGCGAAGAGGGCGGGGAAGACGTCGATCTCGACCTCACCCCCGGGGCCCTCGACAAGACCAACGACCCGGTACGCATGTACCTGCGCGAAATGGGGACCGTTCCCCTGCTGACGCGCGAGGGGGAAGTGGAGATCGCCAAGCGCATTGAGCGCGGGCAGATTCACGTCCTCAAGGCCCTGTCGCGCTCCCCCGTGGTGGTCAACGAGCTCTATCACATTCGCGAGGAGATTCAGAAGGGGCGCAAGTCGATCAAGGAAGTCGTCACCTTCAGCGAGGACGACCTCACCGAAGACGGCGTCGAAGACCACATCAAGGAATTCATTGCCCAGGTGGACGAGCTCGAGCGGCTCAACAAGCGCCTGGGGCAGCTGCGCGCGAAGCTCGCCTCCATCCCGCGCACCAAGCGCCCGCGCGAGTACAAGCGCTACTCCTGGGCCGTCGCGCGGCACTGGATTCTGACCTCCAAGCTGATCCGCTCCATCGATTTCACTCATCTCGAGCGCAAGCGGCTGATCGAAAAAATCCGCCTGGCCTTCGGCGTGGTGCGGCCCATTGACCGGGAAGTCAGCAAGCTGGAGAAGAAGCGCGAGGCTTCGCGCAACAATGGCCACAAGGAGCAGCGTAAGGAACTCCGCCAGCTCCGCGCCCGCCTCAGCGAGGTCGAGGAGGAGACGGGGGTACGGGCCACCGACCTCAAGCGCACCTACCAGACGATCATCAGCGGCGAGCAGGAGGCCGAGGCCGCCAAGAGCGAGCTCATCGAGGCCAACCTCCGGCTGGTCGTTTCCATCGCCAAGAAGTACACCAACCGCGGCCTTCAGTTTCTGGATTTAATCCAAGAAGGTAATATCGGATTGATGAAGGCCGTGGACAAGTTTGAGTACCGGCGCGGCTACAAGTTCTCGACTTACGCGACCTGGTGGATCCGCCAGGCCATCACCCGCGCCATCGCCGATCAGGCGCGCACCATCCGCATCCCGGTGCACATGATCGAGACGATCAACAAGCTCATCCGCACCTCGCGGCAGCTCGTGCAGGAGTTCGGCCGCGAGCCGACCTCGGACGAGATCGCCAAGCGCATGGAGATCCCGGTCATCAAGGTCCGCAAGGTGATGAAGATCGCGCAGGAGCCCATCTCGCTCGAGACTCCCATCGGCGAGGAGGAAGATTCTCACCTCGGCGATTTCATCGAGGACCGCGGCGTGATCTCGCCCGCCGAGGCGGTCATCAACATCAACCTCAAAGAGCAGACCGAATCGGTGCTCAAGACCCTGACCCCGCGGGAAGAGAAAGTCATCAAGATGCGCTTTGGCCTGGATGACGGCAGCGAGCACACTCTGGAAGAGGTCGGGCAGAGCTTCGCGGTCACCCGCGAGCGCATCCGCCAGATCGAAGCCAAAGCACTGCGCAAGCTGCGCCACCCCTCGAGGAGCCGCAAACTGCGCGCCTTCCTGGACGCCACGGCGAGCGAATAGACTGTGAAGCAGTGCCCCTTCTGCGGTGTCTATAACGAGGACTTCGCCGCCGAGTGCACCAAGTGCAGCGCGCGTCTGGTCGTCCTTCCTGCCCATCTCACCAACCCCCACCACTTCGGGCCCGAGAAGGCCCACGAGATTCGCAGCAAGGCCCTCTCCGTCCTGGTTCTGGGGCTGATGATCAAAGTCTATTGGGGCGGCTACGGCCCCTGGGCGGTCATCGACGTGCCGGTGCTTTCCGATATTCGCCCGTGGCTCGAACCCCTGCTGCTCTATGGCGGCGCACTCGGCTACGTCGTGGGCTGGGTGCTGAATTGGGTCTGATCTCCTCCGCGCCGTTGTCGCGGCGGTCTGCGACCGCCGAATTGGTCCTCGCAAGAGCATTCGGCGCTCAGAGAGCGCTGCTCACGCGGCCTCCGGCGCCCTTTCCTGCCTGACTCACTTCTGCTAATCTCGGTAGCCTTCTCGCGGACGCGCGCGGGGCGGAGGGCGCACTTCATGGAATACCGCACTCTGGGGAAGACGGGCCTGCGGGTTTCCGCGCTCGGGCTGGGCGGGGCGTCGCTGGGCGGCGTCTATGGCCCGGTGGACGAAGCGGCGGCGATTCGCGCCGTCCACACGGCCTTCGATCTTGGTGTCAACTACGTCGATACTTCTCCCTATTATGGCCTGACGCGCGCGGAAGAGGTGCTGGGCAAGGCATTGAAGGGCATCGCGCGCGACCGCTATTATCTCGCCACCAAGGTCGGCCGCTACGGTGTGGACGAATTCGATTTTTCCGCCGCGCGCACGCGGGCGAGCGTGGAAGAGAGCCTGCGGCGACTGGGCGTCGATTACGTCGACGTGATTCAGGCGCACGACATCGAGTTTGGCTCGCTCGACCAGGTCGTGGAGGAGACGCTCCCCGCGCTGCGCGAAGTCCAGCGCCAGGGTAAGGCGCGCTTCATCGGCATTACCGGATTTCCACTCAAGATTTTCCGCACCGTCCTTGACCGCGCGGAAGCCGACACGATTCTTACCTACTGCCACTACACGCTCTGGGATACTTCGTCGGCGCAGTTGCTGCCTTACCTCGAAGCGAAGCGCATGGGCGCGATCAACGCTTCGGCGCTGGGGATGGGGCTGCTCTCGAACCATGGCCCGCAGGCCTGGCACCCCGCCGGCGAGGAAATCAAAACCACTTGCGCCCGGGCCGTCGCCCACGCCCGCGCGCGCGGTGCGGACGCGGCCACGCTCGCCGTGCAGTTCGCGGTCGCCGAAGCGCGATTTCACACCACGCTAGTCGGCACCGCCAGCGCCGAGGAAATCCGACGCAACGTCGAGGCCATCGAATCACCCCTCGACGCGAGCCTGCTCGAAGCGGTGCAGGCGATCCTCGCTCCCATCCGTAACCAGTCCTGGCCGGTGGGCCGGCCGGAGAATTCCTGAGCTTTCCAGAGGGCTGCGGCCAACGATGATGAGAATCGACGCCCATCAGCATTTCTGGTCGTACAACGCGCGCGATTACGGCTGGATGGGGCCGGGGCTGGAATCGCTGCGGCGCGATTGCCTGCCGCCCGAGCTCGCGCCGCTGCTCAGAGCTGCCGGGATCGACGGCACGGTCGCCGTGCAGGCGCGGCAGACGGTGGAAGAGAGCGACGCGCTGCTCGATCTCGCTGACCAGCACGATTTCATTTTCGGCGTGGTGGGCTGGGTGGATCTGTGCAGCGCGCGCGTCGAGGAGGACTTGGCGCGGCTGGCGCGCCATCGCAAGTTCCGCGGGGTGCGCCACATCCTGCACGACGAGCCGGACGACCGCTTCATGCTGCGCGAAGATTTTCGCCGCGGGCTCGGCCAACTCCAGAAATTCGGGCTGACCTACGACCTGCTGCTCTTCCCGCGGCATCTGCCCGTGGCCTGCGAGCTCGTCGCGGGCTTTTCCCATCAACCTTTCGTGCTCGATCACCTCGCGAAGCCGCCCTTCAAAGACCGCCGGCTCGAACCCTGGGCGAGCGACCTCCGGAAACTGGCGGCGTTTCCGAACGTTTCCTGCAAGATTTCGGGCATGGTCACGGAAGCCGATTGGCAGCGCTGGAAGGCGAGGGACTTCACGCCGTATTTGGATGTCGTCCTCGAATGCTTCGGGAGCGGGCGGCTGTTGATCGGCTCGGACTGGCCGGTCGCCACTCTGGCGGCTTCCTATGCGCGGGTCATGCAGATCGCCGGCGATTACCTCGCCCGGCTCTCCCCGAATGAACAGGCCGCCGTGTGGGGCGCGAACGCAGCGCGATTCTACGGACTCGGCGAATAGCGCGGCGCTT
>Ga0187878_1000375_pt1 | contig 52510 bp, 45 predicted proteins | sample June2016WEW_17_1_FD_132979 | JGI IMG/M metagenome (GOLD analysis project Ga0187878, IMG submission 132979) | Peatland microbial communities from SPRUCE experiment site at the Marcell Experimental Forest, Minnesota, USA - June2016WEW_17_150 | ecosystem: Environmental > Terrestrial > Soil >... | reverse complement strand
ATTGGCGGCCGAAAAAGGTCAGGTATTATTTCATAATTGGATGTATGATGCCGGGCTTTTTTGGACTAGCGAGTTATTAAAATTAGGGGCCAATGTGGTGATGTGCGATCCGCATAGAGTCTTAGTTACCGCCGGCAACAAGCTCCATGGAGCCACCTTGGAAGCGCCTTATATAATTCGAGCCGTGGTAGCTATGGTAATGTCGGCGATGATTGCCGAAGGCCAGTCAACGATACTTAATGCCGAGACCTTATATCGCGGCCACCCCGATTTCTCTGCCAAACTTAAATCCCTCGGCGCTTCAATTGAAGAAATCAATTCCTGATTTAAAGTTAGTGAAATTTGGTTATGAAGTTACGAGTCTATTGATGATGCTTGAAAAATAACCATCCTTACTGCTTAAGGTAATTTTAGGAACTTCGTTCTTTCCGGTACCTCTACTGAAAATAATCTTATCAAGTTTATCAATTATTGAAAAATCGTCAGCTACGAACATAGAAAGATTGTCCTCAACGTCCCAGCTGATCATGGCATAGCTTTGCCCATCATGCCAATACTTTTTTCTTTGAATCCACATTTTTTCGCCGTGGCCTAGGTTAATAACTCTAAATGTAAAATCGTGCCGTCCCACTGATATATCCATTTGTTCTGAAAAACCTTCGGACAGTATGCTAAATATTTCTGTAGGAACCTCTGGGCTGGTTCCGTTTTCATACGCTTTATAGATGTTGAATGTTTTAATTACACTATGTAAAGGATCGGAGAGAAATTCCTTGATACTATTTGACGTTTCCGTACCTGCGTTATCGTAACCATCGTAATATATTTGGTGACTGAGGTTTTTTGATAATCTTGATCTTATTTTATTAATTCTAGCAAGTAATTCTCGTGACGAATATTCTTTTGACCCTTCGAAAGCACTGACGATTCTTATGTTCGCTTCTGATATTTTCTCCAATTGTTGTGGGGTAAAATTTGATGCATCATTAGAACTAAGGATTTCTCCTCTAATTAAAATGTACCCAAGTTGTTCTAACTTTTCTCTGTCGTTTCTACTCTGGTACTTGTCTTTTTCCGCCCAATCTGTAATTTTAATTGAAGCGAGACGCCTAACTTCTAAAGAGTTAGTTATGAGGTATGAAGCAGATTCGTCGTGTTCCTCCGTTCCAACTTTGTAATAATTTCCTTGAGGAGAAAGCCATCCGTCGCTTCCTTTTTCAATATGATCGGATTTAGGGTATTTATCTTTTCCTGTTGAGCTTTCGGTATTTAATTTATCCATATCCTTTAGACTTATTTTACTAACTCATAAATGGCGGAGGCAAGTTTGTCGGAGTCGTGGCGGATGAGGCTTCTGGTTAGTTTATCGTTCTTGTTGGGTTTGTAAATTTTGCTGGAGATGAGGTCTTTTTTAATGACTTTAAACTTACGGTTTTTAACTGTGCTTAGGTTGTTTTTGACTAAAATGGAGTTTTCCTGTTTATATTTCTCCAAGATCTTTTTAGGATAGTCTGGGGAATCATTAATCAGAAAATAATCGATAATATTTTTACCCAGATATTTCTCGATTGTATCCACATAATCACTGGCTTTAAAGTTGTTGGTTTGGCCAAATTTGGTCATTAGATTTATAACAAATATCTTTTTGGCCGGTGAATTTTTCACTGCCTTGGCAAAATCGCCTACCACTAAGTTGCATAGTACACTGGTGTACAGATCTCCCGGGCTAAAGACTATCAAATCTGCTTCTTTAGCGGCTTTTTTGGCAGCCGGATTAGCGATAACTTTAGGCAGGACATATATTTTTGTTAATTTATGTTGGCCCTGTTCCGGGTCCGGATCATCGATATTGTGTTCCCCCAAAACCTCCTCACCGTTATCATATTTGGCAATTAAGTTAGTTTTGTCATAAGTGACGGGAATAATTTTACCTTTAACATTTAATATCCGGCAGGTTTCCTCTATGGCTTTTTCTTGATTTCCGCTATAAATTTCGGTCAAGGCGGCCATAAATAAATTTCCAAAAGTCATGCCGGTAATACCAGTCCCGGCGCTGTAACGGTAGGTGAATAATTTCCTCAGAGTTTCGTTAGCGTCGCTCGAGGCCAGGGCCACCATACATTGTCTTAGATCCGAAGTGGGCAGAAGTCCAAATTCATCTCTGATAACCCGGTTGCTGCCACCGTCGTCCATCATCGAAACGATAACTGACAGATCCAAGGGAAACTTTTTAAGACCAGACAAAGTTACAAAGGTTCCGCTTCCACCGCCTATTACTACCACTTTGGGAACCTTAGTCATATGGCCTCAATTTTAGCACCAGGATGGTTATTTTGGTATAATTGGTATAATTAGAGCCGCAAAAGCTTTTATATGAATCTACGAGCGTTACTTACGGGAATAACTGATTACCACTCTTATGGCTCCTTGGATAAAGAAATAAAAGGAATTACTGCTGATTCCAGGAAAGTTGGAAAGGATAGCCTTTTTGTGGCGGCTAAGGGTCTAACTGTAGACGGACATGATTTTATTCACGAGGCCATAAATAGGGGTGCAGTAGTGGTTATTGGTGAGAAAGATTATGCCAAAACCGGTATTCCCAGACGAGTGACCTATATTAAGGTATCGGATAGTAAACAATCTTTGGGGGAAGTGGCGACTAATTGGTTTGGCACCAGGGATGCAAAATTAAAAATAATTGGGGTTACAGGTACGAAAGGAAAAACGACCACTTGCCACTTAATTTACCATATTCTAACTTCGGTTGGCAAAAAAGTGGGTCTGATATCTTCGATAGTAGCCAAAATGGGCAAAGTTGAAGAAGACACTGGATTTCATACGACCAGCCCGGATGTTATTTCTTTGCATCGATTATTGAAGCAAATGGTTAAGGCGGGGTGTGAATATGCAGTGGTCGAAGTTAGCTCTCACGGTATAGACCAAAAAAGGATCGCCGGAATAAATTTTGATATTGGGGTTCTAACCAATATTGCTCCCGAGCATTTGGATTATCACAAAACGTTTGCGGAATACCGCAAAGTTAAACTTTCCTTTTTGAATAGTGCCAAAACTAAAATAGTTAGTAAAAAGACCACTAAGCTGGATATTTTACCCGGTAAATTTAACAATGTTAACGCCGAAACCGCGATAGAAGTGGTAGTAGCCTTGGGCATGGATAGGAAATTAGCAGAAAAAGCACTTTATTCATTTAAACTGCCGATTGGCAGGTTAGAGGAAATTAAAAATAACTTAGGAATTAAAATTATTATCGATTTTGCTCACACTCCGGATTCTCTTAGAGAAGTTTTACAATATTTACGTTCGCAGACTAAAGGAAGATTGATTGCAGTTTTTGGTTGCGCGGGTGAGAGAGATAAGGGGAAAAGGCTCAAAATGGGAGAAATCTCCGGAAAGATAGCCGATGTCTCGATACTTACCGCAGAAGATCCCAGAAGTGAAAATGTATTCGACATTTTAAAATCGATGGAAACAAAGGCCAGGAATTATTTAGAAATTCCGGAAAGGGGAGAAGCAATTGCTGCAGCCATTAACTTGGCGAAAAGAGGCGATACAATAGTGATCTGTGGTAAAGGTCACGAAAAAAGTATGTGTTATGGGAAAATAGAACATCCCTGGTCAGACCAGGAGAGCGTTAAGAATGTTTTAAATGCCAGAAAAGATATTGGGGTAATTGTTATGGCTGCCGGAATGGGAAAGAGAATGCATTCCAAAAAGCCTAAGGTAATGCATTTACTGGCCGAACGGCCTATGATTTCTTATACTCTAGACAATCTCAGGCGGGCGGGATTGGAGAATATCGTAGTTGTGGTGGGTTATAAAAAAGACGAGGTGGTGAGAGAAATTAAAGGAGCAGTAAAATTTGCGGATCAACCTATTGCCCTAGGGACAGCGGATGCCACAGTTAAAGGTCTTATCCAAATAGGTGCGAGTACAAAAACAATAGTAGTTTTGAATGGAGATGACAGCGCGTTTTACTCTCCGGAAATAATTAAGGATGTAATCAAGTTACAGTATAATTCCCACTCAATCCTGAGCTTTGTGGGTTTAATTAAGGCTGATCCTTTGGGACTGGGAAGAATTATTAGAAATAGCCGGGGGCAGTTGGTTGATATTGTGGAGGAGAAGGATTTGAATGAGGATCAGAAGAAAATCAAAGAAGTTAATGACGGACTTTATGTTTTTGACAAACGCTGGCTGTCGCAAAATTTAGGCAAAATCCAAAAAAGCGCCAGCGGTGAATTTTATTTAGTTGATTTAATTAAGATTGCTCTTAAGGCTGGGAAGAAAGCCTCAATTTATTGGCTAAAGAATAATGAGGAGTGGCAGGGGATTAATACTCCCGAACAATTGGCCGAAGCCGATAAATTGATGAGGCAGAAATTAGCAAAATGGAATTAAAAAATATCAAGAGTATTTATTTTACCGGGATTAAGGGTGTGGCGATGACGGCATTGGCCCTTTGTGCCCAAGATATGGGCATAAAAGTAACCGGGAGTGACACCAAGGAATTATTTGTGACCGATGAAATTCTTAAAGATCGGGAGATTAATTGGGTGAAGGGTTTTAAACCGGAACGTATAACTAAGGAATATGACTTATTGATTACCACCGGGGCTCATGGGGGGCTTAATAATTTGGAGGTTTTAGAAGCTAGAAAATTGGGGATTCCGGTTCTTACTCAGGCGGAGGCTTTGGGAGAGTTTACCCGCGGTAAGAAAGTTATTGCTGTTTGCGGAGTGGGAGGTAAAACGACTACGTCGGCTCTTATTGCTCATATTTTAGATTTTGCCGGTATGGAGCCTTCATATTTGGTTGGGGTGGGCAGAATTTATCCTTTGGGTGTTCCCGGAAGATTTGTTACAAATAGTCAGTATTTTGTTTGTGAAGCTGATGAGTTTGTAAATTCTCCGGGAGTTGATAACACACCCAAATTTATGTTTTTAGCACCCCTGGTAGTGGTAGTAACCAACATTGAATACGACCACCCGGATGTTTATCCTAGTTTTGCTGATACTCTGACAGCTTATCAAAAATTTTTTCAAAAAATACCTAAGAATGGATTATTGGTAGCTAATGCCCGAGATCAAAATGCAGGTAAGATAATAAATTCACTCAAATGCCCGGTGGTAAGATTTAAAATTGATGAGAAAGTAGAAAGTTCCTTGCCCGGAATTTATAACCGTAAAAATATTGCAGCGGCTATAGCTGTGGCTGACTATTTAAAAATTCCTAGAGTTAAAACGTTGGCTGCTGTTAAATCATTTATTGGTACTCAAAGAAGATTTGAAAAAATAGGAGTTACTAAAACTGGTGTGCCGGTTTATGATGATTATGCCCATCACCCTAAAGAATTAAAGGCAGTAATTGCAGCCGCCAAAGAAAAATTTCCCGGGAAAAGGCTAGTGGTAGTTTTTCAACCCCATACTTATAGCCGCACTAAAATCCTAATGCCTGAGTTTAGCCGGGCATTTAATAAGGCAGATGTGGTGGGGTTAATGGATATTTACGCCTCAGCCAGGGAAATTCCTGACCCGTAGGTATCATCAGAAAAATTGGCTCAGCTAGTAGCCAAAGAAAATCCCAGTGTTAGTTATATCGGGGATCACGAATCCACATTAAAGTGGTTAGATAAAACTCTTAAAAAAGACGATATACTCATGACGTTAGGCGCAGGCGATATTTTTTATCTACACCAAAAATTATGTACAAAACAAATATAGGCCTGGCGGAATTTACCACCACGAAAGTCGGTGGACCGGCTAGCTATTTTATGCAATGTTCCAAGGAAAAAGAGCTGGTTAATGCGGTTAAATGGGCAAATGCCAAAAATATCCCGTTTATGATAATTGGCGGGGGAAGCAATTTGCTAATCAGCGATGATGACTACCCTGGGTTGGTTATTTTGAACCGGGTTTTTGGTCTTAGACAAAAAAATAAGGTTATAAGCGCCAAATCCGGCAATCTTCTACTTCAGCTGGTGAACTTTGCGGCCAAAAATAACCTGAGTGGAATGGAAAGTCTGGCCGGCATTCCCGGAACGATTGGTGGCGCGATTTACGGCAACGCCGGAGCTTATGGTCAATCTGCCTCTGATACCCTAAGCGAGGTAAAAATCTTTGACGGACAGAAAATTATTTGGCTTAGCAAATATGATTGTCATTTTTCCTACAGGGACAGTATTTTCAAAAAGATGAAGGTTATTCTTTTAGAGGCCCGTTTTAAACTTACCCCGGCCAAGGCAGTTAGTGAAAAAACCAAACAAATAATTGATGAACGGCGTAAAAAGTATAGTGCAGCTCTCTGGTGTCCGGGATCGTTTTTTAAAAATGTTGAAGTGGACAAGGTTTCTCCGAAAAGCTTAAGGTTAATTTCTCCTGAAAAAATAACTTTTGGTAAAATACCTGCGGGATATCTTCTGGAATCAGTGGGGGCTAAGGACAGTAAAATCGGAAAAATCTCAGTTTCTCCCGCCCATGCTAATTTTTTTGTAAATATGGGTGGTGGTACGGCTGATGATTTTTATGATTTGGCTTTTGGCTTACGCAGGAGAGTTTGGGATAAATATGGAATCTTGCTTTTTCCGGAAGTGCAGATGGTTGGTTTCGATAACATTTTTAAAGATAAAGCGGCAGCAATTTTAGGATTGGGGCTTGAAGGAAAAGATCTAAAGAGTTTTCTTTCGAAAGAAAAAGCTATTATAACCGTATTCGATCGTTCCGCCGATGGCGAGAACTATTTGAAAAAGGGTCTGAAAAATTTTGATATTATTTTCCGTTCACCGGGGGTTTACCGTTATCTGCCTGACATTATCGAAGCTGAAAAATCCGGTGTGCAAGTAAGTAGTGCCATAAAGCTTTTCTTTAGATTATCCCCGGCTAAAATAATTGGTGTAACGGGGACTAAAGGTAAGGGAACAACATCCACTTTAATCTATAAGATTATGAAAAAGGCCGGTAAAGATGTTTACCTGGCGGGCAATATTGGCAAACCTTATCTGAAACTTTTACCTAAATTAAATGTAGATAGCTGGGTAATTATGGAGATGTCCTCCTTTCAATTAATTGATTTAGATATGAGTCCTCATATTGCTGTAGTTTTAAATATTACCCAGGATCATTTGGATTGGCATAAAGACATTCGAGAATATTTGGAGGCTAAAAGAAATATAGTCAGACACCAAAAATCTACAGACTTTGCGGTTATAAATGAAGAATATCAAACATCTAAAAATTTTGCCAAGGATATAAATGGAAAGGTGATCTTCTTCTCAAAAAATAAACTAGAATCAATTTATAAAAAAGATTTAATTCTTCGGGGGGAGCATAATTTGGAAAATATTGCGGCTGCTGTTAAAGTTTGCCACATATTGAAGATTGATGATGATGTAATTCAGGGAGTTGTTAGTGATTTCAAAGGACTTGAGCATCGTTTGGAATTAGTTAAAGAAGTTAATGGTGTTACTTTTTATAATGATTCTTTTGCTACTGGTCCGCAGCCGACTATCGCTGCAGTTAAATCTTTTACGGAGCCTCTGACTTTGATTTTAGGCGGATACGATAAAGGTTTAGATTACGGCGAAATAATAAAAATGTTTTCCCGGACACTCAATTTACTGAATATCATTTTAATCGGAGATTTGGCTAAGAAATTAAATAAATTATTAGTTAAATTCGATTATCCCGGAAAAATTATTAATATGGGCAAGAAAAGAATGCCGGAAATTGTTAGTAAGGCTTTGGCAATTACCCCCAAGAGAGGGGTGGTACTGCTTTCCCCGGCAGCGGCCTCATTTGATATGTTCGCCAATTATAAAGAAAGGGGCGAGTTGTTTAAAAAGGCAGTTAACTCTCTTTAATTATTATGAACAATAGACCCATTGGTATATTTGATTCGGGTTTGGGCGGATTAACTGTAGTTAAAGAACTGATTAAACTTTTACCCTACGAGGATATCATCTACCTAGGGGACACAGCAAGAGTTCCGTATGGAACCAGAAGCAAAGAAACTATTATTAAGTTTTCTCTTAGTGATGCTGATTTTCTGTTAAAAAAAGATGTGAAGTGTATTGTCATTGCCTGTAATACCGCTTCGTCGGTAGCCGGTAAGACACTAAAGAATAAAATCAAAATTCCGGTTTTTGATGTCATTGGGCCAACTCTAAAAGAAGCCTTAAAAATTAAAAACGGCAAGGTTGGGGTTATTGGTACCCGGGCAACTATAAAAAGTGGAGCTTATAAAGCTGATTATTCCGCATGCTGCCCGCTTCTGGTCTCATTTATAGAAGAAGGTGAGATTGAGAGCAAGGCTTTAAAAATTGTGATTAATAATTATTTAAAACCCTTAAAAAATAAAAGTATTAATGTTTTAATTTTGGGTTGTACACACTATCCTCTAATTGAAAAACTTATACAGAAGGAAATGGGGAAGGGTGTAAAGTTAATTAATCCTGGGAAATCCGTTTCAAAAGAAGTGGTCAAATATCTGACAGAAAATAGACTGCTTTGTGATAATAAATTAAAACCCAGTCTAAAGTTTTTCGTAACCGACCTAACCGATCAATTTGTAAAAACCGCAGAAATGTTTTTAGGAAAAAAATTGGGTAACACAGTTAAAAGAATAGAATTAGATTAATGGCTGAAAAGATTAAAATTGCAGTTTTGATGGGTGGAAAATCTCCTGAATATGATGTGTCATTAATTTCGGGTGGGGAGGTAATAAACAATTTAAATAAGAAGAAGTATACAGTTACCCCGATTATTATAAACAAAAATGGCGGGATGTCCTGGATCAATAAAGTTAGGCATCAGGATGTTGTGTTTATTGCTATGCATGGACCTTACGGTGAAGATGGGACAATCCAAGGATTTTTAGAAACTGCTGGTGTTAAATATACTGGTTCCGATGTTTTGGCCAGTGCAGTGGGCATGGATAAAATTATGTTTCGAAAGGTAATGACCGCAGAGGGTATTCCAATCCCTAAATATACAGTTGTGGACGGAAAATATTCTGTCTCCGGAATTCTCAAGTTGATTAAGGGTCCTTGGTTTATAAAACCATCTGCACAGGGATCTTCCGTTGGAGCTTCTATTGCCAGAAATATAATTGAATTAGAAAAATCCATTGGGCTAGCATCTAAATATGGTAATGCGGTATTAATTGATGAGTATATTACAGGGAGAGAATTTACTTGTTCTATTTTAGGGAATAAAAAACCTGTTGCCTTGCCAGTTGTTGAAATAAGGCCAAGAAAATCGAATTTTTTCGATTACTCATCTAAATATACAGATAGTGGAGCAGAGGAAATTGTACCGGCAAAAATACCCCATGTTTTGGCAGGTAAATTACAAAATTTAGCTCTAAGGATTTATAAAATAGTTGGTTGCAAGGGTTTTTCTCGGGTTGATTTTATCGTTAGGAAAGATGGTTCTCCAGTTGTACTTGAAATAAATACAATTCCGGGATTAACCCCAAAGTCATTATTCCCCAAGGCAGCTAGTGCGGCAGGGTATACCTATAGCCAACTATTGGATAAGTTAATTAATCTTTCTCTAAGAAATGACTAAATTTAAAAAATATATAGCCCACCCAATTAAAAGAAGAATTGCCAAGTATTATCTAATCCTTTTACAAAAGCTGTTTGGTTTAAAGGTAATTGGTATCACCGGGAGTGCTGGGAAAACGACTACTAAGGAAATGGTAGCTTCAATACTTAAATTACGTGCAAAGGTAGCATATTCTGTAGCAAATATAGATCCAATTTATAATATCCCGACTACAATTTTAAAATGTTCTCCACTAACAAAATATTTGGTTCTAGAAATGGGTGTGGAATATCCGGGGGAAATGGATTTTTATCTTTGGCTGGCTAAACCGGATGTTGGTGTCATTATAAATATCTATCCTACTCACACTTTATATTTTAAAAGTATTGATGGAGTATTTATGGAAAAATCAAAATTGATAAAAAATCTAAAGGTGGGGGATACGGCTATTTTAAACACTGAAGATAGGTATCTAAAAAATTTGAGTAAATTAACACGGGCGAGCATAGTTTGGTTTGGGGAGGATACAGATATTATGTCGATGGAGGAAAAAATTACTGATGATTTTCACACGGGTTTTAATCTTATTCTAAATAAAAATTATGATGATAAGACCTATGTTCAGTTGGATATTACAGGTAAGCAATTTGTACAAAATGCTCTGGCGGCGTCAGCAGTGGCTAAGGTATTTGGTTTTACCATTAAGGAAATTAAACGAGGTCTTGAAAATTTCCACAGTCAGGACCATCGGATGAAAATAATTAAGCATAAAAGTGGGGCGATTATCGTTGACGATTCATATAACAATAATCCTGAGGCGGCTAAGGCTACACTTAATACATTTAACAACCTATCTTCAAATAGAGAGAAAGTAATAGTTTTTGGTGATATGTTGGAATTGGGGAATCTTGAACCTGAATACCATAAAGATATTGGTTCGTTTATTGGCCAACTAAAAGTGGATCGTTTAATTTGTGTAGGAAAGGCTGCCGAAATAACGGCAAAGTCAGCTTCAAAATTTATCAATGGGGATCATATTTTTGTCGTCTCACATTGGAGAGATGCTATCCCTATTTTGGAGTCTGATTTAAATGATAAAGTGATGGTTTTGGTCAAAGGATCCAGATCAATTGGTTTGGATAATTTGGTAAACCAGGTATCCGGTTTATAATCTATAATTAATTACCTTATGCTCATAACTACAAGTTTAATGCCCCTGACCTTGGGACTTATCATATTCTCCTTTTTAATAACCAGTCTCTTAGTTGTCCCTTTTATTAATTTACTCTATAAATTACATCTGACCCGCAGGAAAGAAGCCCCCAAAAACGGAAAAGTTCCCCTCTTTGATAAATTGCACGATATCAAGGCTGGAACTCCTGTCGGCGGTGGAGTGCTTATTATACTTTGTGTTTCGATTCTTTTTGGTCTTATTTTCCCTCTCATCGGTAGGATGGGAGTGTTTATCAGAAGCGCTTTTAATTTGAGATATGAGCTTACTATTATTTTTTTTACACTTTTTTCTTTTGGTTTTTTGGGCTTGTCTGATGATATTGTTAAGATGTTTGGCAAGCCGGCCCGGGGGGTTGTAGGGCTATGGTTTGGTTTAAGACGCCGACAAAAGTTTATTTTCCAATGGGTCTTTGCCTTAATTATTGGTTGGGCAATTTATTATTTATTGGGGATTCATATGATTCACCTGCCGATAATAGGCCATGTTATAGATTTGGGAATATTTTACATTCCTTTTGCAGCTTTTATAATAGTTTCTTTTTCTAATGCTTTTAACATCACAGACGGTTTAGATGGTTTGGCTTCGGGACTGCTGCTTATTTTTCTAATTGCTTTTGGAACTATAGCTGCCGGAAATTTGGATACTCCTCTGTCTTTATTTATCGCCTTATGGAGCGGGTCGCTAATTGCCTTTTTATATTTTAATGTTTGGCCGGCGAGAATATTTTTGGGTGATGCCGGAGCCTTATCTTTCGGAGCAATGATTGCGGTTATCGGTCTTTTAACCGGCAGTCCGGCGGCACTTTTGGTCATTGGAGGGATTTTTGTTTTAGAAGTAGCTTCATCAGCAGTACAAATATTTGGTTGGAAATTTCTAAAAAAACCCATTCTTCCTTTGGCGCCCTTGCACAACACCTTTCTAACTTTAGGTTGGGAGGAACCTAAAATCGTCATTAGAGCCTGGCTATTAGGGATTATTTTGGCCATATTTGGACTTTGGTTGGCTACGATATGAAACATTCCTCGGATATTAAACATTCCGCAAAGGATAGAAATTTATTCATATTGGCCATAGTTTTGACTACCTTGGGGCTGATTGCGGTTGCTGATGCTTCGGCGCCGCAGGCACTGCAAGAATTTTCCGATAAATTTTATTACGTTAAACAGCAATTAGTTTGGGCGGTGACGGGAATAATTGCGATGATTACTTTGGCAAATATCCCCTATAAGTTGTGGGAAAAAATTGCAGTCCCTATTTTTGCTGTGGGAATCGGACTTCTAGCTGTTATTTTGATTCCCGGAGTAACTGCACAAATATTAGGAGCCAAACGATGGATTCATTGGGGCCCGGTTACAATTCAGCCATCGGAAGTTATTAAATTATCCCTGGTAATTTATTTAGCTAAAGTATCTGTTAAGAAAAAACAGATTTTGGCATTCTTGATTCCTTTATTTATTGTTTGTGGATTAATTATGCTGGAGCCTGATTTGGGTACGACTTTAATTGTTTTGGTTATTGGATTAACTCAAATATTTATGTCTGAGGTGAATGTTTTTAAATTTATCGGAGCTATTCTAGCTGCGGGGGCGGGAAGCTTTCTTTTAGTTATGACATCGGCTTACCGCAGAAGCCGGTTAATGACTTTCCTACAAAAGTCTGAAGACCCGTTAGGTAAAGATTATCATATAAGACAGATTTTGTTTGGCTTGGGGTCTGGTGGGTTTTGGGGAGTTGGCTTAGGCCAATCCCGGCAAAAGTTCCTCTTCCTGCCCGAGTCGGCCACTGATTCAATATTGGCTGTTATTGCTGAAGAAATTGGGTTTATTGGAGTACTGGTCTTGATAGTTCTATTTGGCTTATTTGTTTATAAAGGTTTAGTAATTGCGAAGCATGCCCCGGATAAGTTTGGACAAATTCTGGCTGTAGGAATTACTGCCTGGATTGGCGGGCAAACTCTGCTTAATATATCTGCCATCACAGCCTTGCTGCCCTTAACGGGTGTTCCTTTACCTTTTTTTTCCTACGGCGGTTCATCATTAATTACAGTTCTCGCAGCAACTGGTATACTTTTAAATATATCCAAATCCAGTTATGTCAAAAGCCGTTAAAATTGTTATTACAGGGGGACATGCAGCTACAACTGCTTTAGCAGTTGTGGAAGAAATCCAGAGGCGGAGAAAAGTTATCGACGAAATACATTGGATTGGTTCAGCTAAAGCAATTGAAGGGAAAACTAGGAAAAGTCTTGAATCTCAAATTTTGCCGAAAGTGGGGGTAATTTTCCATCCGATAACCACCGGCCGGCTGCAAAGAAAGTTTAGCCGATGGACAATTCCCTCCTTATTTAAGTTGCCCTTGGGCTTTTTACAGGCATTTTTTATTTTAATTAAAATTAAACCGCGGGTAACCTTATCTTTTGGGGGATATGCCTCAGTTCCGGTTGTATTTTGGTCGTGGATATTGGGAATTCCGGTAATTATTCACGAACAAACTAATGTTGCCGGCCGGGCGAATCTGATGTGCGCCCGTTTTGCTAAAAGAATATTATTATCCCGGGCATCCAGTCTGATTTACTATCCGAAGGGTAAATGTACCGTGATAGGTAATCCTCTTCTTCATAATTATTTTGTACACGGCATAATTCCGGATGATGAAGAAATTCCGGTGGTGTTTATTACCGGTGGATCGCGGGGTTCACGAACCATAAATGATTTAGTCGATCAAAGCTTAGAAAAATTACTGTCATATTTTAGAGTAATTCATCAGGTTGGAATTTTGGAATTAGAAAAGTTTCAAAAAAGACGGCAAAGTTTAAGGTCTGATTTACAGGAAAAATATCAGATTTTTGATTCAGTCGATCCCAGCGAGATGGTTAAAATATATAATAAGGCAGACATTGTAGTAGCTCGAGCCGGGGCTAATACAGTGGCTGAAATAATAGCATTAAAAAAACCGGCTCTCCTCATTCCTATTCCCTGGTCTTACCTTAATGAACAATACGAAAATGCTAAGTTTGCCCGGGAGTTCGGAGTAGCCGAAATATTAAATCAGCCAAATGCTACGGTTGACCGCTTCCTTTATCTAATTATCAAGCTTTATGCAAATCGGGATTCAATAGCGAATTTAATTGCCCCCAAAGACAGTCCGGATGAAGCAGCCTCTGATAAACTGGTTGACATTTTATTGGCCACGATCTGTTAAGTGAAATACCTGATTATTTCCGTCGTAGTTTTACTATCATTATTTTTAGTTGTCGGCATTATATATTTGCCTAAATATTTTCCCGTTGCCGAAATTTCCTGTAATTCTTTAAATAGTCCATGTAGTGAAGAACTCCAAAGCAAGATAAAAGATTTAAAGGGTAAGAATTGGCAGACGGTTCGAACTAAAGTCGTTTCCTTGGTGGATAATGATCCGGAAATTAAAGAATATTCGATCAGATTTAAGTTGCCAAATACTATGGAGGTATACTTGGTCGAGAATAAAGCTCTTTATGCAATTCATTTCCCCGAGAATAATATTTTTTATTTAATTAATAATCAGGGTACAATTATAAAAATTACCGGAGGGAATAATCTGCCGTATATTGACTATTCCGATAAATTACCCAATGTCGGTGAAAAAATTGATGAAAAATTGATTTTTGCTCTACAAACGGTGAGTCCTATTTATTATTCCTATCAAGTTAAAAGTGCAATTGTGGCGAATGGCAATTTGAATATTATTCTTTCCAGTGGGTTAACTGTGATTTTCCCTTTAGAGGGTGATCAAAAAGCCCTGTTGGGATCATTTAAACTTATTATTGATCATCTGGAAATGAATAAACTTGATAATGCGGATAATTTGGGGAAAATAAGCGTCGTGGATTTGCGCTTTAAAAACCCAGTACTAAAATGATATAGTAGGTGTATATGTCGAAAAATAGAATTGTAGCCGGGATCGAGTTGGGGTCTTCAAAGATTTCTACTTTAATTTCTCAAGTTGGGGTGGAGCCGATTACATCGGAAGCTATTGTTAATGTTATTGGGGTGGCTTCAGTTGAAACTAAGGGAATTAAGAAAGGGCAGATAGTGAATATCGAGGAAGCCGTTGAAGCAACAATTGCTTCAGTTGAGGCAGCCGAGAGGATGGCAGGTTATAATTTAGATAGCGCTTTTATCGCTATCGGAGGTGCCCATGTCCATTCGCAGAATTCTCATGGAGTAGTTGCAATTTCGGATCCTGAGGGCGAGATTTCTAATGAAGATGTAGCGAGAGTTATTGAAGCTGCTTCAGCAATTTCCTTACCCCAATCCAGGGAAGTGATTCATGTTTTACCCAGAGAATATATTGTTGATGGGGAATCCGGGGTTAAAGACCCTATTGGTATGAGCGGGGTCAGACTGGAAGTGGATACGCATATTATAACGGCTGCTTCCCCTGCGATAAAAAATATAAATAAAGCCGTTAATGAAGTTGGAATAAATATTGAAGGTTTAGTGTTTAGCGCTTATGCCGCATCTGAAGCCGTTTTAACTTCAACAGAAAAAGAGCTGGGTTGTGTTTTAATTGATATTGGGGGTGGAACGACCTCAATCGCAGCCTTTATAGATGGCGCGTTATCATATTCAGGGGTAATTCCCATTGGAGCTAAAAATGTGACCAATGATTTGGCAATTGGACTGCGGGTGTCGCTGGAGTCAGCCGAAAAGATTAAATATGCTCTGTCTCTCGATGCCAAGAAAAAATCCAGGACTAAAGATGAACAAGTGGATGATTTGGATTTGACGGCATTGGGTATTACCGAGACGAAGACGGTCTCGAAGAAAACTTTAGTTGAGGGAATTATTCGGCCCAGACTGAATGAAATTTTTACCATGGTTAAAATGGAATTAGACAGAGCAGGCGTGTCCAACCGAATTCCGTCTGGAGCTATTATTACCGGTGGCGGGGCCGAAACTGTGGGAGTTATTGATTCAGCCAGAAGAACGTTATCTTTGCCGGTGAGAGTTGGCTTGCCATTTGGAATTGGAGGATTGGTAGACGACGTAATTAATCCGGCTTTTTCGGTTTGTGTGGGACTAATTCTTTGTGGAATTAGGATGGAGCCAAAAGAAAACTTGAACTCTTTTTCAAAAAAGTTTAAACTGCCCTCGATAGGCATCATAGGAAAACTATTTGATGCGATAAAAAATCTTCTGCCCTAAAATAAGGTTCTATTGTATTTTATAACTGCCCTTTGTTACAATCACGCTAAACTATGGCATTGGTTAAACCGGATTCAGCAAGAATTGCGAAAATAAAAGTTATTGGAGTTGGTGGTGGCGGTGGCAACGCGGTTTCCTCAATGATTGAAAATGACTCTATTTCCGGTGTTGAATTTATTGCCTTGAATACTGATGCCCAAGTACTTTTAGCTAATAAAGCCCCGACAAAAATTCAAATTGGAGAAAAAATAACCAAAGGCTTAGGAGTGGGAGGGAACCCGGAAATGGGAGAACAAGCAGCAGAGGAATCAATAGAAAAAATAAAGGAGTTAATAGTGGATAGCGATATGGTGTTTATTACTTCGGGGATGGGCGGAGGAACAGGAACCGGAGCTTCTCCAATAGTTGCTAAAATTGCGAAAGATGCAGGGGCCTTGACAGTTGCGATTGTTACCAGACCGTTTGCTTTTGAGGGGACCAGGAGGCAAGTGGTGGCTGATGATGGTATTGAGAAATTACGTGAGCAAGTTGATACCTTAATAGTTATTCCAAATCAAAGGTTAATGGATGTTATTGATAGAAAGATGACATTGGTTGAGGCATTTAAAGTAGTGGATTCAGTACTGGCCCAGGCGGTTGGAGGAATTTCTGATATTATAAATTCTCCGGGATTGGTTAATGTCGATTTTGCGGATGTTAAGACAATTATGAAATCAGCCGGCAGTGCTCTGCTGGGCATCGGTACCGGGGTGGGAGAGAATAGGGCCCAAATGGCTGCCCGGGCGGCCATTTCCTCACCGCTTCTGGATCTGTCTATTGAAGGCGCTAGAGGGGTTTTGTTTAATATTGCCGGAGGAAATGACTTAACCATGTTTGAGGTTGACGAGGCGGCAAAGATAATTTCTTCTTCTGCAGATCCGGATGCCAATATTATTTTTGGAGCTGTGGTGAAAAATGATCTGGTGGACCAAATTAAAATAACTGTTATTGCGACCGGATTTGATGAGACAAGATCCCGGCTGGCATCAATGACTAAGACGCCAGAACCTCCCAGAATTCAAGGAGTGGTGAGTGAATTGCAAACTGGAACTATGCAGAGGGAGAATAGGGAGGAAGATAAACAGGAGTCAGGAGAGGAAGAACCTCAACACAAGGATGAAGACGTCTTTGGCGAGAAATTTGAAATCCCCGCTTTCCTTCGTAAAATACATTAATTTTTTTCTGTTATGATGAAAGGGAATGGTGTTTATTCCAAAAATAAGGATATGTAATCAGACGGCAAGGGATTTAAGTAGGCGAATCGGAAAGGATATTTTACGGGAAGGGGGAATTAGCCCTAAAGAATCTATTATAATCGGCGCGATCGTCTTTAGAGATGCGGCTTTTCATGAGGAGTTTGACCCTGACCTTAAAGCCGGCGAAGACCCACCTCCATCTATAAATAAAGAAAGAGGAAATTAAACTAGAATGTAGGCAAGCGTTTGTAGTAGAATTGCTTCATATGGCTAATCGCCCTTATTTTGACCCGGTAAACTCAAAAATTAATTTTCCCGAACTGGAAGAAAAAGTTTTGGCAGATTGGAATAAGAATAATACTTTCAAAAAGAGTGTAGAAAATAAAAAAGGCAAAAAAAGATTTGTATTTTATGATGGCCCTCCGACGGCAAACGGTAAACCGGGGGTTCACCATGTAGAAGCCAGAGCGTTCAAAGATTTAATTCCCAGATTTAAAACCATGCAGGGTTTTTATTGCGAAAGAAAAGCCGGTTGGGATTGCCATGGACTTCCGGTTGAAATTGAAGTGGAAAAGAAACTAGGTATATCTGGTAAACCTCAAATTGAGGACTATGGTATTGATAAATTCTGTGACCTATGCCGGAAAAGTGTTTATGAATACGTTGATGAATGGAAGAAATTGACGAGTAGAATCGGTTTTTGGATAGATATGGACAATTCATACGAGACCTTGACAAATTCCTATATTGAAACCGGCTGGTGGATATTAAAACAGATTTGGGATAAGGGGTTTATGTACGAAGACTATAAAGTGGTTCCTTACTGCGCCAGATGCGGCACTTCTTTATCCAGTCATGAACTGGCCCAGGGCTATAAAGATAAGGTGAAGGATCCGGCAATTTATATTAAGTTTAAAGTTGTTGGTAAGGAAGATACCTATTTTATAGCTTGGACAACTACTCCCTGGACACTTCCCGGAAATGTGGCTCTGGCAGTTGCTCCCAATGAGATTTATGTAGAGGTTAAAGAAAACAATCAGAGTTATATTATGGCCAAATCCAGAATTGAAGCTGTGGGAGTAAAAGGGAAAGTTATAAAAGAGTTTAAGGGGAAAGAATTAGTTAATACTGAGTATGAGCCTCTCTATAGTTTTATTAAATATGACAAAAAAGCTTTCTATGTGGTCCCGGCAGATTTTGTAGCTATGGAAGAGGGAAGCGGAATTGTGCACACGGCAGTGATGTATGGAGAAGACGATTTTGAGCTGGGTAAGAAATTTGATTTACCCAAAAAACATTTGGTAAACGAGAAAGGAGAATTTATAAAAGAAGTTACCCCTTGGGCTGGTATGTTTGTTAAAAAAACCAACGAACCGATTATAGAAGATCTGAAAAAAAGAGAATTAATCTATAAAAGAGAAAATATTTTACATACTTATCCTTTTTGCTGGAGGTGTGGAACTCCTCTTCTTTATTACGCATTAACTTCTTGGTATTTAAAGACTACTGCAGTTAAAGATGATTTAATCAAAAATAATCGGTCAGTTAATTGGGTGCCTGAGCATATTAAAGAAGGGAGAATGGGGGAATGGTTAGCCGGGAACCGTGATTGGGCGATTTCCCGGAGCCGCTATTGGGGAACTCCGATGCCTATTTGGCGGTGTCATAAATGTAACCACACAATTCCGATTGGTAGTGTTGCTGAGCTAGAAAAATTAACAGGAAACGATTTATCAAAATTAGATTTACACCGTCCATATATTGATGAAGTCACTTTCAAATGCGAAAAGTGTCAGGGAGAGATGAAAAGATTGCCTTTTGTTTTGGATTGTTGGTTTGATTCCGGAGCTATGCCTTACGGGCAACTCCATTATCCATTTGAAAATGAGAATGAATTTAAAAATAAATTCCCGGCAGATTATATTTGTGAAGCCTTAGACCAAACCAGAGGTTGGTTCTACACTCTCCAAGCGGTATCGACACTTCTCGAAAACGGGACTGCATACAAAAACGCAATTTGTTTAGGCCTCGCACTGGACGAAAAAGGCAATAAAATGAGTAAATCCAAGGGAAATGTGATTGATCCTTGGGAAGTGGCCAACACTGTGGGAGTAGATGCCATGCGCTGGTATTTTTATTCGGTAATTTCTCCGGGCGAAAGTTTCCGGTTTTCCGTAAACTTAGTCAGTGACGTAAATAGACGTTTCGTAATGTTACTTTGGAATATATATAGTTTTTTTGTGATATACGCAAATTTAGACAATTGGACTCCATTGGAAAAATCAAAAATCAAAAATCAAAAATCAAAATTGTCTGGATTAGATAATTGGATATTAACCAGGTTGGATCAATTGGTAGGTGTAACTACTGAGAAACTGGAGAGTTATAGCCCATATGGTGCCACGATTGAAATTGAGAGCTTTTTGCAGGATTTATCAACTTGGTATGTGAGGCGTTCTAGGGATAGGGTTGGTCCCGCGGCCGCAGATGAAAAAGATAAACAAGCTTTTTATTCGACATGCTATCAATGTTTAACTACTCTGTGTAAGATAATTGCTCCTTTTACGCCGTTTACGGCGGATGCAATTTATACCAATCTAACTAAAGAAGAGTCAGTTCACCTGACGGACTGGCCAAGTATAAATGCCCTGCCTGCTCAGGCAGATAAATTATTAGAGGACATGGAAGAGGTTAGGAAGGTAGTTGAGAAGATTCACGCGGCAAGAAAAATGGCGGGCATTCCGGTTAGCCAGGCTTTGGCAAAGGTAACTGTAAGTGGTTCAGATTTTAGTGAAGAATTGCTTCAATTAATTAAAGACGAAGTAAATATAAAAGATATTGAATTTATTAAGGGTGAAGAGAAGGTGGAGCTTGATACAAAGATAACCCCTGAATTGGAGGAGGAAGCTAAAGCCAGAAAACTGATTCGTAGGATTCAGGAAGAGAGGAAAAATATGGGGATGGATCTGACACAAAAAGCGGATGTGGTTTCCGACTGGCTGCCTGAGGATAAAAGGCTGAGGCAAAGGATAATCCTAAAAGCTTTAATTAATAAATTAACCCTGGGGGAATTTACTGTCAAGAAAATTTAATGAAGGATTATCTGCTTTTTGTGGCTATTGGAGTTTTAGTGGTGTTTAGTTTTTTTGTACTGCGTTCAATTGCTCCCTATTTGTTTCCTGCATATTTCTTGTATTATCTACTCGGTTTTATTGTATTCGTGTTCTTTCTCCAATTCGATTTTAGTATTATTTCAGTTTTTTCCTGGCATTTTTATATAGGGAGCATCTTATTTTTATTGTTACCGCTTCTTATCGGCAAAATTACCCGGGGGACTATTCGCTGGATTCCTATTGGGTCTTTGACAATCCAACCCTCTGAAATTGTGAGGCCTTTTTTGTTTGTATTTTTTGCTAATTATCTCACTCAGGGAGAATTAAATTGGAAAAAGCTGTTTAAGGCAGGTTTATTATTCATTCTGCCCGTTTTTCTTATTTATATTCAACCATCCTTAGGAGTGGCAATTTTAACTACAATAGGGGTATTAGGAATTCTACTGGCCACTAAAATGAAGAAAAGATATTTTTTGTTAGGTGCTCTTCTTGCCTTAGTGGTTATTCCTTTGGGTTACAATTTACTTGCTCCCTACCAAAAAGGGAGAATTAGTATGTTTTTGTTCCCCGGGAATGATCCGTATGGGGCCGGTTATAACTCAGTTCAAACCATGATTGCTGTCGGTTCAGGTAAGATTTTTGGCAGGGGATTGGGTAAGGGAGTTGAAACTCAGCTGGCATTTTTACCGGAAAGACAAACGGATTTTATATTTGCTTCGGTATCTGAGGAAATGGGGTTAGTAGGAGCCTTAATTTTACTGCTTTTAAGTTTTTTTATCCTATTCAGACTAATCAGGTTAATTGAAAATTCCAAAAGTCCTGCAGGTAGGGCTTATGTAACCGGTTTATTCTTGACGCTATTTTTTCAGATTTGCATTCATGTAGGAATGAATGTGGGGTTATTGCCTATTACCGGTGTTCCCTTACCCCTGGTGTCGGCCGGGGGGTCATCCCTCCTGGGGACTTTGATGGGATTATCTATTGCGCTGGGAGTTGAGAAAGGCTAAAATAGCCTCTGATATGGGAAAATTTGCAATTGTTAGGATTGCCGGTCATCAATATAAGGTTGAGGAAGGCCAAGAGGTATTGGTAGACCATATTACGGACGCTAAATTTGAGCCTGAAGTTCTACTCGTATCTGATGGCGATAAAACTTTAGTAGGGAAACCAATAGTTAAGGAGGCTAAAGTTGCCGTTAAAATAGTGGCAGCTGAAGAGAAAGGTGAGAAAATTAGAGTTATAAAATATAAATCCAAATCGCGATCGCGTAAAATTAGAGGTTTCCGCCCTCTTTATACTAAACTACTAGTACAAAAGATAACTTTCTGATCTCTTGACATCCGTGAAAAAATTGCTTAAAATTCCTTAAGAATTATGGCAGCCAAGTCTGGAGCTTCACAGCACGTTAGTCCCGAAGGGAAAAGGTTAGGGGTAAAAGTTCCCGGAGGAAAAAAAGTCAAGTCTGGTGTAGTTTTGGTTAGACAGCATGGCAGTACTATCGTGGCCGGTGTCGGAACAAGAAAAGGCAGAGATTACACGGTATTTTCTGTAAAAGAGGGAATGGTCAAATATTTTAAGAAATTAGGTAAGAAAGTGGTATCTATAGTAGAAGCAAAATAATATGGCCGAAGAAGTTATCCAGATAGACGTTAATCAATTACAAGCAAATCCCCTTCAGCCCCGGGGTGTTATTACTCCTGAAAGTTTAGTGGATTTGGTTGATTCTATCCGTGAGCACGGTATTTTGGAGCCCCTGGTAGTTGCTAAAACTCCGGCAGGGTTTCAGATAATTGCCGGGGAAAGGCGTTGGAGAGCCTCTAAACTGGCGGGACTTACCCACATTCCTGCTATCATCAGAGAGACTTCGCCTAAAGGAATGTTGGAGATGGCCCTGGTGGAGAATGTCCAACGAGTAGATCTTAATGCGCTGGATCGAGCCAAAGGTTTTGAGAGATTGATGAATGAGTTTGGCTTAACGACCAGTGAAATTGCCGTCAGGATTGGTAAATCGGTTGCCTATGTGAGTAATTCCATTAGACTTCTTTCCCTTCCGGATGCTTTAAAAGATGGACTTCTCTCCGGACTTATTTCTGAAGGCCATGGCCGGGCACTTGCGGCTATAGATGATCAGAGCCTGATGATTGAGGCCTATAAAATTATTCTAAGAGAGTCAGGATCGGTTAGGCGCGCCGAAGAATTAGCCAGAAGAATGAAATTAAAGTCCGATCAGAATTTGGGTAAACCCACAACTATTAAGGCTGATATGAGGGTAGTATCCGAGGAGCTTGATCGGATGCAGGAGGAGATTGAAAACTCGCTTAAAAAAGATAGTAATGCGAACGGTAAGCCCATAAAAGTCAAATTGATCCGCTCTAACCGGGAAACAAAGGTTTTTATCACAGTAAAAGGTGGTTTAGTTGATACGGAGGGCTTGCTTCAGAAAATTTATAAATCCTTAATTGCTTAGTTAGTGTAGCTGACAGCATTGACAGTTCCTGCTATATTTAGGGGCCAATAAACAAACCAGGCCTTGCCGGTTATCTCCCTGCTGGTAACGAATCCCCATGCCCGTGAGTCAGAAGAGTTAGGCCGGTTATCCCCCATAACAAAATATTGGCTGGCAGGAACAGTTACGGTTTGGCCGTCCTGCAAAAACAAGTTGCCGGAAGTTTGTAAACCGGCAGGCAAATATTTTTCATCAAGAATCTGACCATTTACATATACTTTGCCATCCCGAACCGAAACAGTTTCTCCCGGAAGACCGATAATTCTTTTGATATATTCTTCCCCCTGGGCTACCGGGGCATTAAACACGATTACATCGCCTCTTTTGGGGGTGCCAAAGTCGTAACTAATCTTGTCAGTTAGGAGATACTCTCCGTCCTGGAAATTAGGAACCATAGACGACCCTTTAATTTTATGAGGCTGCATCACCAGAAGATAGATGAAAAGGAATAAAGCAATGGCTCCGACAACTACTTCTAAAATATCCAAGAAAAATGCTCCTAATCTGTTTAACATATTGATTAATTATACAGCATTGAGGGCGCCATTTTCCTTCGATCCAAGGGTAGTAACCCGTATAAATTTAGCCTTTTTCCACAATTCTGTGATGTTGTGGGCGCCACAGTAACTGAAACCGGACCTGATGTTGGCAGTCATTGTCTCTATAACTTTAGCAAGAGGGCCTTGATATGGAACTAAAGTTTCTACCCCCTCTATCTGAAAAATATAGTTCATGGGAAGGGATTTACCCAAATTTTTAATCTGATTATTTTTTTCAGTTAAAGATGTTGATCCGTTATATTCTTTAAATAGTTTTTCTCCTTTTTTTATTAACTTTCCGGGTGTTTCTTTGCATCCGGCAAACAGATGTCCGGTCATAATAGCAGAGGACCCGGCAGCCAGAGCCTTAACAATATCTCCCGATGTTTTCATTCCGCCGTCACATATAATGGTTTTACCGTATCTTTTAGCTGCCTTTGCGGATTCCAAAACCGCAGTAATTTGGGGCACACCGCAGCCTGTTTCAATTCGGGTGATACAGGTTGATCCCGGACCAATTCCGACTTTAACTGAGTCAGCCCCGTTTTTAAATAATGCCTCAGCCGCTTCTTTAGTGGCTACATTTCCGGCCACTATATTCACACTTTTTCCGTACTTCTGGCAAAGTAGCTTAGTGGCGGATAACACTTTTTCCAGATAGCCGTGAGCCACATCTAAAAAGAGAACGTCTACGCCGGCTTTTACAAGCAATTCTGCTCTTTCGACTCCTTCTTCTCTTACCCCGACTGCGGCTCCGACTAATACTCCTTGCTTTTTAGTTTCTGCTACCATATTGGCTTCTTCCTCGGCTGAAACAAAACGGGGGATTACTCCCAAGCCTCCCAGTTTACCTAAAGTAATGGCAAATTCGGCGCTCGTTACTGTACTCATATTTGAGCTAATTAAAGGCAGTGCTAATTTTATTCTCGGAGTAATCTGCGTAGATAGATCAACATCAGATCGGCTCTCAATTTCAGAGTACTGGGGGATGAGTAAAACATCATCGTAAGAAAGGCCAAGGGGAATGTCTTGGTTCACAATATAATTTAGGATAGTCCACGAGTTCTTGTCAATATGGTAAAATTGAAGGGTTGGTCTGGATTCGTAGCTCAATGGCAGAGCGCTTCGTTCACATCGAAGAGGTCGAAGGTTCGAATCCTTCCGAATCCACTATGAAGAATAAACTTCTGACGGCAGTTTTGATAATCCTAGTTTTGGGCTTTTCTTTGGCCACAGTCCTTCTTCAAACCAACTTTACCTTTATACATAGCAGTAGAAGTGCAGAAGTTGTTTTTTTATCTAGACTTACTGGGATGTTTATCGTTGGTCTTCTTTTTTGTCAGATAGTTTTAATTGAAAAATATAAAAAACTGAATATTTTGTTTACTGCCACAATATTAATTCTGATATTGATTCATCCATTATTAACGGTTTATTTTAATAAACTGATTTTTGGCAAGCTGGATGTTTTTTACCCCTTTACGGATATGTGTGTTTTATGTCCGCTTAAGGAACAAATAATTACTCTGGGACGTTTGGCTTTTTGGTTTTATATAATGGCAATAGGAGGAGTGATGCTTAAAGCTTATCCTTGGTTTAAGGAAAATTGGCAAAAGGTCCATGCCTTGATGTATGCAGTTTTTATCTTTGCGGTTGCCCATATGTTTTTAATTGACAGTGATGCCAGAACTAAACCCTTTATTTATATTTACGTAATATTAGTAGCTATAGTTTTAGTAAGGCCAATTAAAGAAATAAGAAAGCTATTTAGAGGTTTGCAATTAGGTAATTAATATCGTAAAGAAGCACCTGTTTAGCTCCATTAAGGATAAATCTCTGATCTACAGCATTTAAGGACATTTGCATAAATTGCAGTGTTGCCTTGGCATCGCCAGTTTTTCCTTTACACAGTTGCAATTTGGCAAGTAACGCCTCAACCTTTAATTGTAAATAGAATAAATAACAAGGAATTGAATTTTGGTTGTGGGCATTTTCTATATCCTGTATCAATTTATCAATAGTCACCGGTACAGGAGTCGGAATTGGGGTAGGTGTGGGTATGGGTGCAACAGTGGGAACCGGTGACGGTGTTGGCGTGGCAGTTGGAATGGGAGTAGGAGTAGGTGTAGAGCTGGGAATAGGGGTTACCGTGGGAGTTGGGGTGGCTGTTGGAACAGGCGTTGGTGCCGGTGTGGGGGTAGCGTAATCCATAGCGGTAACCAGCACATCATCAAATTTAGTAACGCTGACACCGTCTGTTCCGCCTCCCGGAAGGGCACCCAACGCAATGTTGCCGGTTAAGATGGGATAATCAGTGCCAGGTATATATTGTTCAAATATAAAATTATCATCGATATAAACTCTAATTGACAGATCTCCGGTTAATAAATTCTGGGCCTCTACATCAACTTTATACTGAGTATTTAGACTATTAGTAAAACTAACTTGTTTTAATAAGGTAAAATTATCAGTTATATAACTAGCTCCGGTTTCGTAACCGAAATAGATAGCATTTCCTCCGACGGATTCACCATTTCTGATATCCAGTTTGTAGCAATTATTATAACCATTGCATCTAAAATAAATAATCTTATCTGGGGAGGTAACCGCATCAACTTTTACTTCAAATTTATAATTAGACCAGGATTTGTCTCCGGCGGTAGCATAATAGAGTGGTTTATCTCCAGCCCGGTCAAGAGGTGCTGTGGTAACCACATACTCGCCATTAACAACTGCCCAGGAACCGACTCCCAAATCTGTTCCGGGGACAACACCATAAAAATAAGGGTCGTCGCTTAAAGAAAAATCATCTTGAAGGAGTACCTGGGCGGAAACGGTTTTGGGAGTAAGTATCCCAATAAAAATAACTATCAATAAAGGGATTAATACCCGGAACCTTAATAACCTACCTGGCATCATCATAAATGTACAATTAAATAGTTAACATCGTCAAGGAGCAATTGTTTGGCCTCGGGCTTAATTAGTTTAGAGTTAGCTGAGATTAGAGTTTGTTTAATGATTTTCAGTACGCTGGTGGCTTCTATTTTTTTCTTACTGGCTATAAGCAGCTTTGTTAGAATTGCTTCAACTTTAATTTCCAGGTAATAAATGTTAGTTGGTATTTGGCCAAGTTTTCTGGCGTTTTCAATGTCCCGGATTAACTTATCTATGGTTATAGCTACCGGGGTCGGACTTGGTGTGGGTGAAGGCGTCGGTTTCTGTGTAGGCGTTGACGTAGGTGTAGGGGTTGGGGTAGCAGTAGGAGTAGGAGTGGGAACCGGCGTGGGTGTAGCAGGAGGGTTTATAGTGGAAGTGTTGTTTCCGATTGCAATATTGTAAATATCATAAGCGTCGTCACCGGTATTACCTTTGAAACTGGTGGAAGTTGGATTACCGTTCGTGTCGTAGTAATAGTAGGTAAATTGATAATTTCCATTGGCATAGAGGGTATAGTTTCCCAGAGCAGGTTTTTCGATCAAATATTCACCCAGGTAATTCCCGGAATCGTAATTATTATCTAGATCATCTACTATCGGCCGTTGGAAATCAGCTGATCCCACTGTGTTCCCATTGGCATCTTTTATAAAAATAGTTGAAGAATAGTCATATGTAACCAGAATGTACGAGAGGTCAGTTGAGGAGAGGATAAAGGTGTTTATTTTGTTAGTCAGTGGATATCCGCCTCTGGAGGCAACCATTTCTGAATAAATATTGTTGCTTGAAGCAGGATCATTAATATAAAAATTATTGGAATTGATCCTTCCTGTTGCAATTGCGAAATGCCCAGGAATTTGGAAGATAGGTGCCCGATTGTTATCCAATTCGCTGTTTATATTTGCCACACTCGCATCAATTCTTTTATATTCTACCGACTTACCCTGCGGGTTAGGGTTTAATTTACAATATCTGGTAACAGCCAGCCAATTTAGGAGTCCGTTACCCAAGTAACCGTCGCTTTGGGATTGCAGCCAGGTATTTAGTGTGTTTGGCCAAACATCAAAACCGTAATACCTGAGAGCCATTACAGCAGAAGTTAAAGCGCAACCCCAATCTCCTATAGTAATATTCTTAGCCCAAAGGTGTGCACTATCATATTCCTGACTACCCCATGGTGCCGTTCCCTGTTTAATATCAGGTACAGTTGGAGCTGGTGTTGGTTCAGGAGTAGGGACTGGTGTTGGTGTTGGGATGGGTGTTGGAGAGGGTGTAGGTCCAGGATTTCCTAAATATATAGCATAAGATGTTGAGAAATACATCTGTGAGGCGTGAGGGTCGTGACCGCCATCAATATAAATAACATTTGATAAAGAACTCGCTGGGAAACAACAACCTTTTTGTGGAAGATGAACATTGCTTAGTTCCCATGTATCAGGTAGGCCATCAGATTTAATATCGGAAAAATAAATTGTATCAAGAACATCGCCAGGTATTCCTCCGCCAACAATGAATAATTTATTATCTGATACAACATAACCAGGATTATCTATCCCAATAGGAAAAGAATCTAAGGTATTCCATTGTGTGAGTAAACCGTCTGATATGATGTTGGTGTAAAGAATGTCTGTAGTATGGGTTTTTGTTGGAGAAATATTTCCACCAACAATTATTAACCTATTTATTGGGGAACCATTTTCAGTACCGGATGTATCGAACAATGCAAAACCTGACCGTGTATCCGGCAAACTTGTTTCACTTCTCCATGCTCCTATTGTGCCGTCAGAATTAATTTTAGATGAATATACACTATTGGTGTAAACCGCATTTTCTTCACCTTCACCATTTCTAAATTCTCCTCCAATATAATAAATTCTATCGTTAACTATTATCGCACGACCAAAATGCAATTTTTGTGGAAGTTTATTTAGAGTGACCCAAGTTTTAATTTCATTTTCAAAATCTATTTGGCCGAAGAAAACGGTATCGACTGAATTTACGTTAACTCCTTGTGAAACTTCTGCTCCTCCGATTATATAGACATTATTGTTTTGAGATACAGTTGAATGCCAAATCAAACTATCTGGTATCAGGTAGTTACTTATAGTCCAGTCGTTAAGACTACCGTTGGAATTAATTTTGGTCCTTATGACAGCATCTATATTGCCACTCGACCCACCTCCAAATGTAAACAAATTGCCGTTATAGATTATACTTGTAAGGTTGGCCAGGTTATAAGGTGAATCTTTTTGTTGTACGATGTTGGCTACGGGATCAACGAAACCGTAAGAATTTTTTGTTTTAAAAATAGAGAATATAAATACATAGGAAATTAAAAAAATAATTAAAAAAAATAAGAAGGTTGTTTTTGCAGATTTAGGCAGTCCTAGCATATAATAATCTTATTAAAAAATAAATTTTAGGAATAGTCAATACTGAAATAATAATTAGAATATTATGAGAGATAATGATGCTTCAATCAGTTATCTATTATTTGGGTTCGTGTTAATTTATTTTGTTTACACTGCTCTGACTACCACTCCACTTCAAATAAATGAGTCAGATAGTTTGGATTACCATATTCCCATTGCCCAAAATATTGCAAGGAGAAATTTTACGGATTTAAAGAGTATTACCCAGGGATTGGGTTTTTACCCAGCGGTAGGGGAGACAATTTTGGCTCTATTTATTCTCCTTCATATTCCATTAGGTTTTTATAATGTTTTAGCTTTAGTTATTTTATATATAGTTGCTAACAAATTAGGTCTTAAATCAGGACTAAATAAAATTGAGTTGCGGATATTTTCTTTTAGTATTTGTATACTCCCTTCAACTATTCGTTTAATACCAAATCAAACTGTAGATATTTGGTTATTAATATTTTTCCTTGTCTCTCTTAATCTGCTATTAAAAATAGAGAATAAAACAATTTACTTTATAAAGTTGGGGGGTTGCCTGGGTTTTTTAATTGGGACTAAATATAGCGGAATATTACTTGCAGTCGCCCTAATGGTAGCGTTTTATCGCAAAAAATTGCTGTCCTTCAAATTATTTTATGTCCTAATTCCATTAATAATTTTGGGGTTCAGTTGGTATTTCAGAAATTACCTGGTTACTGGCAACCCGTTTTATCCGGTACCGCTTTTAGGATTTATAGGAAACCCAAATTTTAGATCTCAAACCTGGACGGGATTAAAAGTGCTAACGACCGGGCGGGGAGTTTCGTTAATGTCTCAAGCTTTTATCTCTGAATTTCTAATCTGGAGTGTCGGGCCTCTATATTTATTATACCTGGGATTAATAAAAAAGATTAAATTCAATAATTTGTCAGTTAGGCTTATTGTGTTATCTATTTTGACCCTTATGATTTTCCTTCTGGAACCGTCCTGGCCGAATATCCAGGTTACCCAATCCAATATGCGCTTCCTTTTGCCGGCTTTTGCCTGTTTAATTTTGTCGATTTTTTTAATCTCCAAAAGTTTAGGAAATTCGCATAAATTGGCTATAATAGCAGTAGTATCATCGGTTGGGGTTTTACCTTTGCTTAATTATTACCCTAAATTGATCGTTATTAGCTTGATTTGGTTTATTTTAATATCTAAATTATATGAAGGTATCAGTGGTGGTCACAGTCCTAAATGAGGAGAAAACAATAGCTGGGCTATTGGAATCACTGTTGAGGCAGGTAAGCCAGGCTGATGAAATTGTGATTGTCGATGGGGGATCAACTGATCGAACCGTGGATATTATTAGACATTATCAGCAAAAGGACCGCTCAATCCGGCTTTTAATTGAAAAATGTTCCCGTTCCCGGGGTAGAAATATTGGAGTAGATATTGCCAGGAATGATATTATCGCCATGACGGATGCCGGTTGTATAGCCGAAAATGATTGGCTGCAGAAATTGATTAAGCCGTTTTCAATGAAAGATGTTGATGTTGTTGCGGGTTATTATCAGCCTAGCGGAAAATCTTTTTTTGCTAGGGCAGAGTTTATTTTTTTAGGCATATCTCCGAGTAAATTTGATGATAATTTTCTTCCTTCTACCCGCTCCATAGCCTTTAAAAAATCTGCTTGGGAAAGGGTGGGGGGGTTCTCGGAGGGCGTGAGGGATACTGCCGAGGACACAGTTTTTGATTATAAATTAATTAAAGAGGGAGTGAAAATAATGCCTGTGAAAAATGCAATAGTGGAGTGGGGGATGCCTCCGAACTTCATAGTTTTTTTTAAGAAGCTATTTGCCTATGCAAAGGGTGATGCTCAATCGAAAATCTGGATTTTCCCTAAAAAGGGATTAGCGTCGCACAATATTATGGCATTATTAATAATATTGCGCTACATTCTAGCTCTAACGGTGATTATTTTGATGATTATAAGGATTATCCCCTTTTCTATTGTTGGATTTTTGTTTTTACTGTATCTATTTTTTTCCTTCCGTAAAGTTTATGCTTTAGCGGAAAGTTTCCGGGCAGGGTTTTGGGGAATACCTTTGCAGTTTATTTCTGATTTGGCGGTAATGTCCGGCTTTATATATGGGATACTCTAAAGACACGATTAAAGGTGTTTCCTGGATGGGAGCTTTAAGAGTCGCTATCCGGGGATTAACCATTGTCAGACTGGCAATTTTGGCCCGTCTGTTGTCGCCTTATGAGTTTGGCCTTTTTGGAATTGCTGTATTAATGTTGGCTCTCTTAGAAACCGTAACCGAAACCGGAATTAACGTTTTTCTTATTCAAAAAGAGGGAGAATTAAAAGACTATGTTAGCTCTGCTTGGTTAGTGTCAATTCTCCGGGGGGTGTTAATTTCCGCCGTACTTTTGGCTTTTAGCGGATTAATCTCCACATTTTTTAATTCTCCAAATGCTCTGCCTTTAATTATGCTAATTGCGATTATTCCCTTCCTACGGGGATTTATTAACCCTTCAGAAATTAAATTTCAGAAAAATTTAGAGTTTAATAAAGAATTTGCCCTGAGACTATCTTGTTTTTTGGTCGATGCGGTTGTTTCTATAACTTTAAGCATTATTACCGGTAAAGCCATTGCCTTGGTTTGGGGAATGGCAGCCGGAGTGGTAGCGGAGTTATTTATTTCCCTTGTTTTTATTAAACCCAGACCAACTTTTAAATTTGAAAAACTTAAAATTAAAAATGTTTTTAACCGAGGTAAGTGGGTAACGATTTCTTCGATAATGCAATATTTTTTCTCCAATGGTGACAATATTACGGTGGGTAAGATATTAAATACTTCAGCTCTTGGATATTACCAAATGGCATACAATGTTTCGATGCTTCCGGTAACGGAAATCTCTAATATTTTCTATACCGTTTCTTTCCCGGTGTTTACCCGGTTTTCCGATGACTTAAAAAGACTGAAAATGGCATTTATAAAGGTAACTTTATTGGTTTCAGTTTTGGTAATTCCTGTAGGGCTGATATTATTCTTTTTTACGACTCCCTTGGTCTCACTGGTCTTAGGAGATAAATGGCTACCGATTGTTCCTACCTTAAAGATTCTGACTTTTGCGGGAGTGATTAGAGCAGTAACCGGTATTGTTCCGGCTGTCTTTTTAGCGGTCAAAAAGCAGGAATATGTTACTGTTTCCGCCTTGTTAAATTTTGTAGGCCTAGCTGTCACCATAGTGCCATTAGTAATGAAATTTGGGATAATTGGTGCCGGATATTCCGTAATCTTTGCTTCATTTTTGTCAGTTCCCCTTCTTATTTATTACTGCTCAAGGATATTTAGAAGCGAATGAAAAATAGGAGCAGCATAATATTTAAAAAGTTTCTTGACACCTTCTGGTTCGCTCCGATGGATAGCATAATCAGAGGTTATGAAGCCGTAATATGGCAGAAATATAAATTTAACCCTAAAGTTTTAGACATTGGTATTGGTGACGGCCGGTATGATGCCCTGGTTTTTAAGGGTAGGGTTGTTGATGTGGGGATTGATCCGGATAAGGATTCTCTTGTCAAGATAAAGAAAGTGAAACTTTTTAAGAAAATACTTTGTGAATCGGCAGAAAAGATGTCTTTTGAAAACAGTTCATTCAGTACCGTGGTCAGTAATAGCACCATTGAACATATTGATGAGGATATCGAAACGGTGAAGGAGATCTCCAGGGTTATTAAAAAGGGCGGTAAATTTCTTTTTACGGTCCCAACACCTGAATTTAATACCTATCTTAAAAAGTGTGGAATGACCGCTAAAAAAATTAATAAATTCAATAACCGGGCTTTCCATAAACATTTTCGAAATTTTGCAGAGTGGAAGAAAATATTAATCAGAAATTCTCTGCAAATTGATTATTACCGGTATTATTTTCCCATCGATATTTTTAGGACTTATATTCTTCTTTATAAAATATATACATTCGTGCCCTTCAGAAGAGAGCTGTGGTCATATCTACAGGATTCGCCAATTGGGAAGCTTTACCCCAAAAAATTAATTAGTTTTCTCATTTACGGATTGGTAAAAAGACAATTTGAAAATTCTATAGATAAAGAAGGCTGCCTGCTGTTCATTTCGGCGAAGAAAATATGAAAATCGCGCTGTTCTACAATCTTCCTGCCGGTGGGGCCAAAAGAACTGTTTACGAACAGGTAAAATATTTGTCTAAGGCCAACCAAATCGATTTATTTGAATTATCCTCAACTATGGAAGAATTCAAAGATATTAGACCGTATTGTCATAGAACGTATAGGTTTAGGTTTGAGTATCATAGGAACTACTTCCTAGATTTATTTAATCTAGTTAGGGCCCATAAGCGAATTGCGGCTAAAATAAATGCCGGAAATTATGACGTGGCTTTGGTACATTCGGATGAATATTCGGGAGCGCCTTTCCTACTCCGCTTTTTAAAAATACCTAAGCTTTATTTTTGCCAGGAATACCTAAGAATCGGGTACGAGGAGGGTTTGGCTTTTAATGATCGAGTAGGATTATTAAAAAAAGTATATGAAACAATAACCCGGCAGATGAGGAAAACTGTGGACAAAAATAATGCCCGGGCAGCCACGGCCATTCTTACCAATTCCAGGTTTTCGCAGAATAATATTTTTAGGGCCTATTCCAGGCAAACTGTGGTTTGTCACTTGGGAGTGGACCACGCGGTATTCAAACCTATAAAAACTAAAAAATTAAATCAGGTGCTGTTTATTGGCAGCCCGACTAAAGTAAAAGGTTACAATTTAGCAGTCAAATCGCTTTCGCTTATTGAAGAGAATATTCGGCCAAGATTAATACTTCTTAATGCTTACTCTAAAGCAATTATAAATAATGATAGTGAGATGGCCAAAATATATTCCCAATCCATTGCCACGATGTGCCTAAGTTATAGAGAACCCTTTGGCTTATCAGCCATTGAATCAATGGCATGTGGAACTCCGGCCATAGCCGTGAATGAAGGTGGATATAAAGAAACTGTTCCTAAAGATTTTTTGCTTAAAAAAAGCCCTGTGAATATTGCTGACAAAATTATATCCCTAATAAAAAATCCGCAAACTGTAAGCACGAATTTTTCCTGGGATAAGCATAATCAGGTTATTGAAGGCCAATTGCAAAAACTTAGCCAGCCTAAAATATTGATTAGCGGCCAGGATTCAGGGGGAATGGGCGGATCGGAAAAATTTCTGCTGGATTTAGCAGATGAACTCAAAAACAAAAATAATGAGGTTGAATTTTTAACTGTTAATAATTCAAAATTTAGTACCGTATTAAGAAAAGCCGGCTATCAGCCTTTTACGATTCCCGTTCGTATGGATATTTTAGGTTGGTGGAAAGGCTTAATCAAATTTATTATATTTCTTCCCGCTTCTTTAACGAATAATTATTTTATATTAAGAAAATATAAAGAAGATAGACCGGCAAAGATTATTATTTCGGGATTCAGCGATAAATTAATACTTAGCCCCGTCGCTAAACTGTTGGGTTATAAGGTTATTTGGATTGAATATGCCCCCTTAAAACCAGTTTTCTCCAGAAATTTAGGTATCCCCAAAATACTCTATCGATATACATTGTGTTTTGCCGACAAGGTAGTTTGTCCGACCAGGAATACATACAAAAGTTTAATAGAAGAAAGTATTTTTGACCGGAGAAAATTACAAATAATTCCGGTGGGAATTAAAATTATAGACGTTCGTTCAAGGAACAAAAGCAGTAAAAAACGAATGGTTGTGGGTATGGTGTCGAGGATTGAAGAGGGTAAAGGTCAGGATACCCTTATAGAGGCGGCAAAAATTCTTAGGGATAAAACCCCTAATTTGCAGATATTTATAATCGGAGAGGGAGAGAAAAAATTACTAATCGACTTAATTTCTAAATACCAATTGCAAAAAGTGGTGAAACTAGTCGGATACCAAGAAAATGTTTATGATTTAATGAAAAATTTTGACGTTTGTGTTTTTCCTACTCGATGGCCTTTGGAAGGCTTTGGGTTAGTGTGCTTAGAAGCGATGATGCTTAAAATCCCTTTAGTTGCCAGTAACTTTGGTCCTGTACCTGAAGTGGTGGGTGATTGTGCTGTGTTAGTCTCCCCGAAACCGCGAGCTCTGGCGCAGGGAATACTAAAAATAGTTAATAATCCTAAGTTGGCATCGTCTCTAGTGGTAAAAGGCTACCGGAGAGTTAATAAATATTTTAATATAGAGGAGGTAGCCGGGGCGTATGAAAAAATTTAATTACCTGATCTTACTACTTATAGTTTTGGCAGGGGCCTTTTTGCGGGTATATAAAATCAGCCAGGCTCTAAATTTTTCCGGTGAGCTGGGAGATAACCTGTGGCAGGTGCGGACTCTAATTGTTAATCACGAATTTCCGCTTTATGGCCCGCCAACCTCTCACCCTTGGCTGTTTTTCTCTCCGTTTTATTACTGGCTGCTAATTCCGGTAGAAAAGCTGGCTAATTACAATCCTCTGGGGGCGGTCTATTTAGGAGAATTCTTAGGAATCGGACTGATTTTGGTTAATTTCCTGACGATTAAAGAATTATTTAGTAACAGTGTGGCTTTGGTATCCAGTTTTTTTATGGCCATTTCACCTTTGTGGATAAGTTTTTCCCGGGATGCGCGGTTTTATTTTTGGACCGTCTTATTCTTTTATCCCCTATTTTATCTCCTGGTTAAAACCGTTAAAGAGAAGAAAAATTACTATTTGCTTACCGGTTTAATTTTAGGATTAATGTTAGGCTTCCATTACAGCCCTGTCATATTTTTCCCGGTTTTGGTTATTTATTTTTGGCTATTTAGAAAGGCTGTTAAAGTTAGAAAATTAGTAAACTTTTTGGTAGGTATTATATTTACTTTTATTCCGCTTTTGATTTATGACTCCCGCCAGAAATTTACTATGTTTAAAAATCTGGCTTTGTGGTTTCCCTATCGGATAGCCGGTTTTCTAGGGCTCTATCCTAAAAATCAGTTAAATGTGGGAAGTGTGGCCACCAGTTTGCAATCCCTGGTTCAGATGGTCGGTTCATCTTTTGTGCAAAGTAGTCCCGCCTGGATATTTTTGACTATTTTATTTTTTGTGGCTCTGACTGCTATTTATTTCAGGAACAGTCGCGATCCCCGATATGTAATCCTGTTTTTTACAGTTATATTTGCGGTTCTTGCCTCAGTAATTCATGGCGATAGCCCGATTCATTATTTCTTGCCAATATTTCCAGTGCCCATAATTCTCGGAGCAGTTGCGTTTAATACCCTCAACCGGAGACGGGGTGGAATGGCGTTTCAGGTAATACTGGTGGTTTTATTAACAACAGGTAGCGGACTGGCCTTTCGTAATCAAATGGCCCGGGTCGCAGCGGATAAAACCAGTCTTAATCCTCAATACGTGCCTTATACTACTCAGCTCGCGGTTGCCAAATCCATAGTCCAGGATGCCCGGGGGCAAGCTTATTCTATAAGAAGAGTGGGTCCGGATGATTATTTTCCATGGGATTATTCTCAGAATTATCGGTATTTGTTGTGGTATTTTGGCAATAAACCTCAAGACGGACAGAAAATCCAATATACCATTATTGAGGATTGGAGTCGGATCCCTAAGTTTAACGGTCGAACTATTATGTTCCTGGTCAACGATATAATGATTATTAAATCTTAATGCTATCAGTTGTAATTTTAACTAAGAATGAAGAGAAGAATATCAGAAAACTTCTGGGAAGTCTGTCCCCGGCTGACGAAATTATAGTTGTCGACGATAATTCAACCGATAAAACAACCTATATTGTAGATCAACTCTCACACACCGGGTGTGTGAAGGCTAAAGTTTTTACACGAAGCTTGCACGAGGACTTTGCCGCCCAGAGAAATTATGGTTTAGAGAAAGCTCATGGAGATTGGGTTTTATTTATTGATGCTGATGAAGAGGTAAGTAAACCGTTAATGAATGAAATAATTCAACTGGTCAATAATTCATTATTAAAAACTGAGGGCTATTATGTGTTAAGACAAGATTACCTATGGGGTAGAACACTGATCGGGACGGAAGCCGGCAGAACTAAATTATTGCGGTTAATTAAAAAGGGTAAGGGTAAGTGGGTGAGGAGAGTACATGAATATCTAATTGCACCCGGAAACACAACTACCCTAAAGAACCGTTTAATTCATTACCCACATCAAACCCTGAGTGAGTTTCTGGCAAGTATTAATTACTATTCAACCATCCATGCTCAGGAGAATCAGAGTGAGCATAAAAAATCCACCCTTTTTAAAATTATGTTTTACCCGCTCCTTAAGTTTATAAATAATTATATAATTCTCGGGGGATACCAGGACGATGGTCAGGGCTTTGTTGTATCTTTAATGATGAGTCTGCATTCATTTTTATCTTGGAGCAAATTATGGCTAATGCAATAATTTTTCTATATCTGGTTATTTTTCCTTTTGGCCAATTATTTAGGATCAATTTAAGTATTTTCCATTTGGCGATTACTTTTCAACCCATAGATGCCGTCTCTTTAATAGCTTTATCCTATGCAATAATACAGAGAAACAGGTTACCACGTTACTTTAGGTACATATTCTATTTTTTAATTTCTTCACTATTTTCCTATCTGCTTTTTTCAGTTTTTTATCCCTCCAAGTTGTTGTTACTCGGTTTACTCTATTTTTTTAGACTAGTAGCCAATTTGGGATTCGTTCCCTTTGTTTTAAATAATTTTAAGGACGAGAAAAAAAGATTGGGAATCTTAAACTCTTTGCTGGCTGTTATCGTCGTTGTGAGTATTTTTGGCTGGATGCAGTATTTTTTGTTACCTGATTTTCGACCCTTTAAAATTTTCGGGTGGGATGACCATTTATTTAGATTAATTGGCACCTTTTTAGATCCTACCTATATTGGTCTGATTTTGGTCTTTGGAGTAAACATGGCACTGGTAAAGTATCAAGAAAGCAGAAAGAAAAAGTTATTGATTTTTGTGCTATTTTTTTTAATTACAATCGCCTTCACTTATTCCCGGGCCAGTTATTTAGCCCTTGCGGGAAGTTTGACTCTTTATGCGTTTTGGCAGAAAAAATATTTGCTTCCTTCATTAGCAGTAATTATTTTTGCGGTTACCGTTGTTTTATTACCCCGGCCGTCCAGTGAGGGAGTGCAGTTGGAAAGAACAAACAGCATTTATGGCAGGTTTAGGAGTTACTCCGAGGGTCTAGCAATTTTCGCACACAACCCCGTTTTTGGGGTGGGTTTTAATAATTATTGCTATGCCCGGCAAATTTATTTAAAAACGAATGATTTGTTTTCCCATGCTTGCTCAGGGTCCGATTCTAGCTTGTTAAACATTCTGGTAACGACAGGGGTGGTAGGATTTTCTATATTTATAGGATTACTGATATCCATTTACAAACGGGTAAAGCCGGATAAGTATGGAATAATTTTTATCATCTGTTCAGCAGCGCTTTTTGTCCATTCATTTTTCTCCAATAGCTTGTTTTACACCTGGATATTAAGCTTCATGGCAATATCAATGGGGTTAATCAGTCGGAGTAATGAAGGGTGATGCTTTTGGTGGTTTGGTTCCCGGCTTGGTCCGTTACCGAAAAGTTAAGGACATTATCCCCGGTCGAAAGGGTATATTGATATGAGAAAGTCCCGTCATCATTTAATCTGATTAATCTGTCGTTAACTGTCGCATTTGATCCGGGTTTAGTTGTACCGATTAAGGTGACGGTTTGTTGTTTTGTGCCGTAAAAAGAGGCACCGTCCTGGGGAGAAGAAATATCCAGTTTGGGAACTTCATTATCAAATGTCACTGTATAGGTATCAGTTGGTTGGCTGACGTTACCCGCCTGGTCCTTAACTGTGGCAAAAATTTTGTTATCACCTTTATTTAAAGATACTGTAAAGACAAAATTACCATTATTATCGGCTGTAGTGCTCGTAATATTATCATTAAGGGATAACATAACGGTTGCTCCGGGCTCACAAGTGCCCGATATTTGTAAATTTTGCTGGTTAGTGGCTTGGGGTAAATTAACTATATTGGCAGGCCCAGGAGGGGTGGTATCTTTAACTTGAGTAGTGACATTCCCTGATTTCAAACCGGAAAAAAAGGTGGCAATATTGGCAGAAAGAGAGATGCCGTAGAAGAACAGTCCCGCAATAACCGCCAAGGTGATAACAATAAAAATAATTGCCCGGCGGGTATTCTTTTTCTCTTCAATACTAGTTAGCCTGGAATAACGATATGCCATGAGCCGAGGGCGAGATTCGAACTCGCGACTTGCGGTTTACGAAACCGCTACTCTACCAGCTGAGTTACCTCGGCTTGAGAGCGGGTAAGGGGAGTCGGACCCCTATTTATACCTTGGGAAGGTATCGTTAAGCCGTTTAACTATACCCGCAAACACACCCTAGCGGGTTTAATTATATCAATCCCGACCTAACTTTACTACCTGACTAGCGAGGTAGAACCAGAATATTACCCGAATAAATTAAATTGGGATGAACCAATTTGTTTTCACGAGCTATTTCCACCCATTTAAAACCATCTCCGTACGCCCTGACTGCAATTTTCCAAAGACAATCTCCCTTAACTACTTGATATGTGGCTCCGGTAATTGCCTCTGAGTTGGTACCCACATTAAATTTGGATACCGGCTGAGCAGTAACGGTAGAAGCGGATGTGGCAGCTTTGGCTTGAACGGTTGGTAAAGACAAAACCTGGCCAACTTTAATCGTCGACGGATTTTTAAGATTATTAGTTTGAGCTATGTCTGTCCAATTGTAACCTGAACCATAGGTTTTTTGGGCGATAGACCATAGATTATCCCCCTTTGCGACTGTGTAAGATGTTCCTGGGACGGTTTGATTTTCCTCGTTTGTAACCTGATTGCCGGTATTGTTTTCCGGAAGTTGGCCGGTGGTTGTGGCGCCCTTACCTTTAAAATAATTAACAACTAAAACTCCAACAACAATAATTATTACTGCCCCCAATATCATACTGATAGTTGATTCGTTAAGCTTGATGGCTTTAAGGATATTTTTTAAATTCAATTTACTTTTCACCCCCCTTCGCTCTAAGAAGAGCTTCGGAGGGGCAGGCCCCCAAAGACTTTCTAATTCCAGCTGAGATTAGTTTAGCTTTGATTAAATGTCAAGGGGTTATTATCCAATCAAGAGATGTTTATAATTTTGTGGGGTATGATTATATGTTTATCAACTTCGATTGCATTTTGTTTTAAGGCGTCTTCATTAGTGGCTGTTGTTCTTCCAATAATTCGCCGATCCTTAGTTTTATTTGCTTCCACCTCAAAAGTAATACCGGGAACAATTTTGGAAACTTTTTTTCTAATATTAGCTTCTTCCTTAGTCATACTAGTGGTATATGGACCCCAACTGCCAGCGTTTACAACGTTATTTTCTTCAGTCATTGGTGATTATTATATGTAAATTCCTATTTATGTCAATAAAACTTTCTGGTTTGAAAAGCTTGGCTATTTCCTGATGGCGTTCGCACTGGGTTGTTTGGGGAATTTTATCTCGGGGTTGAAAAACTTTAAAATTGTGGTCGTTTGGGCACACATATTCAACTTCGACGTACGGGTTTTCTCTTCTTTCTATTATTGCCCCCACTTGGTAATGATTTTACTTACAAAGTCATTATACTACCGGTGGCAAGGGGTAAAACAAACCTGGGGCGGGGTCGATGGGATTCGAACCCACGATTTTCTCCGTGACAGGGAGATGTGTTGACCGCTACACTACGACCCCAGACAGCGCTAATTATATCTAATTATTGAGCTAACTACAATCCTGGTGCTACTATGTAAGTATGAAAATGAGCAAGGAGATGAATAATTTAGAGATTGCGGATTTGCTGCGGGCTGTAGCGGCTTCATATGAACTAAGAGATGCCGTGAGGAACAAGTTTAAGATTGTAGCCTATGAACGGGCAGCTGACGCTGTGGAGCACCTGACGAGTGAGACTAAGGATATCTGGGATGAAGGTAAACTGGAAGAAATCCCGGGAGTTGGTCCTTCTATCGCTCAGCACCTGGATGAGATTTTTAGGACAGGAACATCTAAACATTTCGTAGACACAATGAAAAATTTTCCATCTTTGGTTTTTGACCTGATGGAACTGCCAAAAATCGGTCCCAAGACTGCTCTGAAAATTGTTCAGGAATATAAGGCTAAAACGATTACTGATCTAAAGGGTACTGAATATTATGCTGCTCTAATTAAATCCCAGAAGGAAATCAAGCGCTATCTCTTGCCCTATGCCTTGGGATTCGCCGAGGAAATTATTGCTTGGATGCAGAAAAACAAAGAGGTTATCAGGATCGATCCTTTGGGGAGTCTGAGGCGTAAGGCTTCTACAGTGGGGGATATTGATATCTCTGTAGCCACTAATAATCCGGAAAGAGTAATTAATCATTTTGTCAACTACCCCAAATCCAAAAAAACTATCGAACAGGGTACACATACATCTTCAATTCTGCTCCCCGGAGAGGTTCAAGTTGATTTAATGGTTCAACCTGTGGAAAGTTATGGCTCCCTATTGCAGCATTTTACCGGATCAAAACACCATAACATTGCTTTAAGAGAATATGCTTTAAAGAAGGGTTTGTCCCTGTCTGAATATGGAATTCGTAATATTAAGACTCGAACATCTAACATCAAACAATTTTCCTCCGAAGAAAATTTTTATAATTACCTGGGTATGGATTGGATCCCTCCTGAGTTAAGGGAAGATTCCGGGGAGATAGAGGGGGCTGTCAGCCATAATTTACCTGATTTGTTAAAAATTTCTGACGTTAAAGCTGATCTACAGATACATTCTGATTTCGATATTGAAACTAGTCACGATCTGGGGGAATCGTCTATGGAAGATTTAGTAGAAAAAGCAGACATTCTGGGTTATGAGTATATCGCCTTCACGGAGCATAATCCTTCCAAAAGCCGTCATAACGAAAAACAAATTTTGGAGATTTTAAAGCGAAAGAAAGCCAGAATAGAACAATTAAATTACTCCATCGTGAAAAGTAAATTTAAGTGTATCAAATATGTGTTCAATAGCCTTGAGATAGATTTAAGTTCTGATGGAGAAAGATCAATTCCTGATTCTGCCATGGAACTTTTAGATTTTGCTTTAGTTTCAATCCATTCTAATTTTGACCTATCGACAGATAAGATGACCAAAAGGGTTCTTACGGGCCTAAATCATCCAAAGGCCAAAATTTTCGCTCATCCCACTGCCAGAAAACTTAATGAACGGGAAGGAGTGGAGTTAAATTGGCCGGAGATTTTTGAATTTGCTGTCAAATTTAATAAATGGATTGAAATAAATGCTGACCCCATGCGCTTGGATTTACCTGATAATTTGGTTAGAGACGCGGTTGGGAAAGGAGTTAAGTTAACATTGGGAACCGATGCCCACCATGCCGACATGATGGATAATATGATTTATGGGGTCTATGTAGGGAGACGCGGTTGGGCCGAGCGGAGTGATATAATAAACACAAATAAGTTTGCAGATTTTAAAAACTTTTTAGAAAGAGGGTGAATCAAGAATGATTTATGTTTTATTGATTATCGGAGTAATTTTACTTATTTGGGCGGTTACTACCTATAATTTCTTTGTAGGGAGCAAAGCCAGAATTAAAGCCGCAGTCCAGGAAATTGGCAATCAATTAAAGCGACAGGCAGATTTAATTCCTAATCTGGAAGAATCTACCAAGGGTTATCTGAGCCACGAAAAAGGAATTTTTGAAATGTTAACAGAGGCCAGAAAAGCGATAGCTGCCGCTGTTGACTCCGGAGATGTCCAAAAAATGTCTGAGGCCGGAACTCAATTGGCCCAAGTGTTGCCCTCACTAAGAGTGGCAGTAGAATCTAATCCCGAACTGAAAGCTTCTGAAGTGGTAATTAATTTAATGGATGAACTAAGGGATACGTCTGACAAAATAATGTATGCCAGAAGGTTGGTTATAGATCTGACGGCTGATTTTAATGTTAAGAGAGCCACTGTTCCTTCGAATATTATAGCCAATGCGTTCGGTTTTGCGGAACTTCCGGGACTTATTACTCCTCAGGAAGGGGAACACCTGGAGGTTAGTGAACAGGATCTGGAAACACCTAAAGTCAAGTTAAATTAATTTGATTTTATGCTGAATATTTATGAAGCCAAAGCAGCCAACCAAAGGAGAAGCTTTGTTATAGTTTTTCTTTTTGCTGTGTTTGTAGCTGCGGCTATTTATATACTGGCGAATGCGTGGGGAGCCTACACTGGTAGTCCAATTGACAGTCTGGGTATTGTGGGTATTGCTCTAATTGTTTCCGGAATTTCCAGTTTTGCCAGTTACTATTATTCCGATAAAATTATATTGGGAATCTCCGGAGCTAGGCGGGCAACCCCACAGGAAGACCGGCTTTTTACCCAAGTTGTTGAGAATTTATGTATTGGGGCCGGAATTCCCCGACCTGCTCTTTATGTGATTGATGACCCCTCGCCTAATGCCTTTGCCACCGGGAGGGACCAAAATCATGCAGCGATTTGTGCCACCAGCGGCCTCCTGGCCAAACTTAACCGCAGTGAATTGGAAGGCGTATTTGGCCATGAGTTAACTCATATAAAAAATTATGATACCCGGTTAATGGCAGTTGTAGCGGTAATGGTAGGATTGATTGCCCTCTTGGGGGACTGGTTTTTGAGAATTACTTGGTTTGGCGGGCGCCGGAACCGGGAGGAGGGAGAAGTAGGGACAATCTTCTTAATTTTAGGAATTGTTTTTGCCATACTTTCTCCATTTGTGGGTATGTTGATTCAACTGGCAATCAGCAGGCGTCGGGAATTTATGGCTGACGCCGGATCTGTCGAGATTACCCGCCAACCGGAGGATCTTATTTCTGCCCTTAAAAAAATTTCCGATGATCCTACACCGATGAGAAATGCAAATAAAGCCACTGCCCACCTGTATATTGAGAATCCGTTCAAAAAAACCGGGCACGGAAAGGTAGGTTGGTTCTCGGGACTTTTTGACACCCATCCGCCTGTCGCCGAAAGAATAAAAATCCTAAAAAGCATGTTATGATAGGGCCAATGGATAAACTAACCCCCGAACAAGTTAAAAATATAGCTAAACTAGCCAAATTAGAATTAAATGATATCGAAGTTAAAAAATTTGGCAAACAGCTATCCGAGACTATTTCTTATGTCGACAAGCTTAATGAAATTGATACTTCTAATATAGACCCTACAAATCAGGTGAGCGGCTTAAAAAATGTATTTAGAGAAGATATTATAAAACCCTCCTTGGATTTATCAGACGTAATTTCTCCAGGGAATCATACAACCGGTGGGTATTTTAAGGTCAAGTTAATTTTAAATAAAAATAAATAATGAAGCTAAATCAATTGTCTATAATAGAGGTTCAAAAAGGATTAAGGAGAAGAGTTTTCTCATCATTAGACCTGGTCAACTCCTGTATTCAGCGCATAAACCAAGTAGAACCAAAAATAAAGTCTTTCGTGACACTTTGTGATAAGGAGGCCCTGGAAAGTGCAAAAAAAGCAGATCAACTTCTGAAAGACGGAAGCAGAGAGGATAAACCCTTTTTGGGAATTCCTTTTTCAGTTAAAGATAATTTTTGTACTAAGGGAATTAAAACCACTGCATCGGCTAATATTTTAAAGGATTATGTTCCTCCTTATAGTGCCACGGTCATAAATAAATTATTAGAGGCTGGGGCAATCATCATGGGTAAAACTAATATGGACGCCTGGGCCCATGGATCATCTACTGAAACGTCTGATTTTTTCACTACTCATAATCCTTGGGATATATCCAAATTACCCGGTGGATCATCGGGGGGTTCGGCCGCCAGTATTGCTGCTGATGAAGTTATTGCCAGCGTCGGTTCGGAAACTGCCGGGTCTATACGCCAACCCTCATCCTGGTGCGGTACGGTTGGACTTAAACCAACCTACGGACGGGTAAGCCGCTACGGAATTATAGCTATGGGGTCTTCGGTCGACTCCCCTGGACCAATTACCAAAACAGTTTCTGATGCGGCTTTAGTTTTAAATATAATAGCCGGTAATGACGGCTTGGATGCTACAGCATCACCAAAGAAAGTTGCAGATTATTTAAGGAATATAAATAAACCCATTAAAAATCTCAAAATCGGTTATTCAGAAAAATATTTTCAGGTCGCTGAAAAAGAGGTGGCTCAAAAAGTAAGGGTATCCCTGAAAATCTTTGAAAAACTTGGCGCCCAAATTAAGGAAATAAAATTATTTGATCCTCAATATGCAATTGCGGTTTATACCATTTTGCAGAGGTCTGAGGTTTCTTCGAATTTGGGAAGGTATGACGGTATTAGATACGGGCTAGACCGAACCCACTTTGGGGAGGAGGCCAAGAGAAGAATAATGCTGGGCACTTATTGTCTCTCGGCCGGTTATTATGATGCCTATTATCTTAAAGCACTAAAAGTTAGAACTATTATCTGCCGGGATTTTGAGAGGGCGTTTAGCGAAGTAGATTTAATAGTTGGACCGACCAGTCCTTCCACCGCCTTACCATTGGGATCCAGTAAAAACCATCCCATGTTTGGGGAAGTGGCGGATGTTTTAGTCGAACCATCAACAATTGCCGGTTTACCGGGACTTAATATTAACTGTGGATTTAGTAATGGTGGATTACCTATCGGTATGCAAATTATTGGGCCGCAATTCGCAGAAAAATTAGTGCTTAATGCCGGATATCTTTTTGAACAGTCTACTCCGGATTTAAAGATAAAACCAAAAATCTGAAATGTTGAAGGATTTTAAAGTAGTCATAAAAGATAAAAATTTTATGTATATCTGGTTGTCCCAGATCTTATCCCAATTGACAATTAATATAATGAATTTTGTTTTATTAATTAAACTGTTTCAGAGAACCAGCTCTAATGTGGCTACATCAATGCTTTGGGTGTCTTATTCTTTACCGGCACTTCTAATCGGGCCGTTCGCTGCTACCACTATCGATTTAGTAGATAAAAGAAAGATGCTCATTATTACCAATTTTCTCCAGGCATTAACCATTTTTCTCTACGCTCTCTCCCATAGAACTTCGTTCTTCCTGATCTATGGTGTAGTTGTGGCCTACTCTTTTTTAAACCAGTTTTATGTTCCGGCGGAATCTGCAACTCTTCCCTCGGTGGTCAAAAAGAAAAACCTAGCTCATGCTAATAGTTTATTTTTTGTTACTCAACAAGCCTCTCTAATCTTGGGCTTCGGAGTTGCGGGATTTCTTAATAAATATTTAGGCTTTGGTCATACTCTGTATCTTTGTTCATTCCTAGTTTTTCTAGCTTTTGTCAGTGTCTGGTTTTTACCCAGCTTAAAATCAGAGATAACCAAAACTACCGGAAATATAGAGCACGCCATTGCCCAATATTTTGCCCGGTTTGCTGAGGGTTACCAGTTTATTAAATCTCATAAGACGATTAAATTACCCTTTTTATTAATATTAGGTGTCCAAGTAGTTATTTCGGTGTTAACTGTAGTTGTGCCTGTACTGGCAAAGGACATACTGGAAATCGATTTAAATTTGGCCGGTCTTTATATCATAGTGCCGGCAGGAATTGGAGCAGTAGTTGGGGCAATTACTGTTCCAAAACTAATAAAAAATGGGTGGAGGAAAAAGAGAATAATCGAATCTTCACTTATTTCTGCAGTCGTTCTTTTCTTCTTTCTGGCCTTCAGTTTTCTGGGTCTTTCCGGAATTTTAAGAGCTCTTTTAGGATCACTGACAATAATGTTGGCCGGGGTTAGTTTTGTGGGGATAATAATACCTTCCCAAACCTATATACAAGAGGCCACCCCGGGAGGTTTACGGGGCAGGGTCTTTGGTAACTTCTGGTTTTTTGTGACCTTGGTAACTGTGCTTCCTATGATTTTTGCTGCTTCTTATGCTGACCTTTTTGGAGTTAAATCGTTATTTGGCATCTTAGGTTTTACAACCTTAACTGTCTGGCTGGTTTCCAGGAGATTTGGTAATAAATTTTTACTAGAAAAATGAAAACATTCATTGGGCTTGAAGTTCATATTGAAATTAATACTCTTTCGAAAATGTTTTGTTCGTGTTCATCGGATCATTTTACTAAAAAACCAAATACACAAGTCTGCCCTGTTTGCCTGGGATTGCCCGGAGCGCTGCCATACCCTAACCGCGAAGCTGTTATGGATACTATTAGGCTAGGTTTAGCTTTAAATTGCCGAATTAACTTATTTTCCAAATTTGACCGCAAACATTATTTTTATCCCGATCTACCCAAAGGTTATCAGATAAGCCAATATAATGAACCTTTATGTATAGATGGCGAGTTCAATAAAATAAAAATTCGTCGGGTCCACCTGGAGGAAGATACAGCCAAGTTAATTCACGAGGAAGTAGACGGAGAAGAAATGTCACTGGTTGATTTTAACCGCAGTGGCGTGGCTCTGGCTGAAATGGTGACCGAACCGGATTTCCACAATGGGGAGGATGTGGTTAATTTTCTTAAAGAAATACAACTGGTAGTCAGATATTTGGGTATTTCCAATGCCGATATGGAAAAGGGGTCAATGAGGCTTGAAGCGAATGTTTCCGTAAGCAAGGACAAAAATTTACCGGGTTATAAAGTGGAACTTAAAAATATTAATTCTTTCCGGTTTGTAAAAAATGCTATTGATTATGAAATTGAACGGCTGTCCAAACTCGTTCAGGCTGGGGAAAAACCCGCCCAGGAAACCAGAGGTTACAACCAAGCCACCGGAAAAACCTTTTCCCAAAGAAGTAAAGAGGAAGCTCACGATTATAGATATTTTCCGGAGCCGGACATTCCACCACTGGAATTTAGAGAGTTAGAGATTGAGAATCTAAAGAAAACATTACCGGAATTACCGAAACAAAAGAAAGACAGATTTGTAAAAGAATATGGAGTTAACGAATATTATGCCAATATATTAATTCAAGATCAGAGTAGGTCAAATTACTTTGAAGAATCTTGTAAAGCGGAAAAGAGCGACCAAGTTTTGCCCAAAACTATAGCTGATTTGATGGTTAATAAAAATCTGGATCAGGAATTTCCGGAACCTGCCGGAATGATAAAAAAGATTATAGCATTAACTACGAGAAAATATGCAAATGAAGATGATGTTGCAAAAGCTGTAGAAAAAGTGATAAAAGATAATGGTAGGGCCGTTGAGGATTACAAAAACGGCAAAGGCCAAATAATCGGATACTTAATGGGCCAAGTGCAAAAAGAGCTAAAAGGCCAAGGCAATCCAATTAGTATGAATGAGAAGTTATTAGAATTAATACAAAAATGAATGAAAGTATTTTAAGCGAAAATGATATTTCCGGGTCCCGAATTAGTGAATCGGTAGAAAAAAGATTGTCAGAGGCCAGATCTGATCGGGGTTTCCTGGACGCGGTAAAGAAACACGAATTGTTGCAGGAACAGGACCCCAAAAGAGCTGCGGAACTTGCCGCATTGTATTTTTTGCTCTCATCCAAGGATTTGTTGACAAATCTTAAATCAGGAATAATTTTTGAAGAGGATCTGGTTAATGAGGTAAATAGATATGCTGCTCCATCTGAGAAAAAGAGGTTTACAGACAGGTTAACCTTTCAAGAACCAGTTACAGTTGTAATTATTGACCTGGATAACCTGCACTCAGTAAATAACGGAGAAAAAACGCTTGGTGAGGAAGGATTGGGCGAGAATGCTGCACATGCAAATGGAGATACTTATATCATAAAAGCAGCCGAGGCAATTATGCAGTCAATTAGAGAGGACCGGGATACAGCTGCCCGATTACATGGGAAGGGTGATGAGTTAGGTATTATATTAAGAAATACCAATACAGCTAAGGCGGAGAAAATTGTGCAGAGGATATTAATTCAATTTGAATTGTTACGGCAGGATGTTAACAAGGCATCGATAGTAGATATTCTTCCGGATTATACAGGTTTAAGTTTCGGAATAACCCAAATTCGTGATGGGGATACTGTTGAAGCAGTTATGAAACGGGTGGATCAGGAACTGTTTCTGAATAAGAAGAATAATCGCAAACGCAATGAAAGAATAAATAATCCAGATGTCCGGTAAATTTGTCCACCTGCATGTACACACGGAATATTCTCTTCTAGACGGCCTGACTAACATCAAGAAGATGCTCTTGAATATTAAGGAAAACGGAATGGATAGTATAGCCGTCACGGATCATGGGGCAATGTATGGCATTATTGAGTTTTATAAAGAAGCGATTAAAAGCGAAGTTAAACCGATTATTGGTCTGGAGGGTTATATCACAAACGCTAATATGGAAGAAAAAATCGAACGGGAAAAATTCCGTAATTATCATTTGCTACTCTTAGCCAAAGATTACGAAGGTTATAAAAATCTGATGAAGCTAACTTCAGAAGCCCATTTGAGGGGTTATTATTATCGTCCGCGGTTTGATAAGGATACTCTTTCTAAATATTCTAAAGGTTTGATTTGTACTTCTGCTTGTGCTAACGGAGAAATATCACAGCTTTTAGTGGATGGAAATTACCCGGAAGCTAAAGAAACGGCCGAGTGGTTTCTGGATATATTCGGTAAGAATTATTATCTGGAAATTCAACGGCATAGTTATGGTCTGTCTCTGAAAAATATTGACAATCCTGATCTGAGGCAAGAAGTTAGCCAAATGGGAGAAAATGAAAAAACTATTAATGCCGGACTGGTTAAATTAAGCCGTAATTTAGGCATTCCCCTAGTAGCTACTAATGACGCACATTATATTAAAAAAGAGGATGCTACGGCCCAAGATGCTTTAGTTTGTGTAGCTACCGGCAAAAACGTTTCCGATGTTAAAAGATTGCGATTCATTGATACTCCAACTTTTTATTTAACCACACCTCTCGAAATGTCTAATTTGTTTAAGGATCTACCTGAAGCAATTGAAAACACTGTTAAGATTGCTGATCAATGCAAAGTTGAAATAGTATTAGGGAAATGGTTCTTTCCCAAATTTGAAGTGCCCGGAGGAATTGCTCCTGATAAATATCTAAGAACTTTGGCTGAAGTTAGACTAAAAGAAAAATTACCCCGATCGGGAAAAATTGAAAAGGCAAGGCTAACTAAGGAATTAGATATTATTTGTCAAAAGGGTTATGCTCCCTACTTTTTAATTGTTATGGATATGGTTAATTGGGCCAATACCGAAGGGATTATAACCAATACCAGAGGTTCGGCAGCCGGATCATTGGTTTCTTACGTTTTGGGTATCACTACTGTAAATCCTATTACCTATAACTTGCCCTTTGAAAGATTTCTCAATCCGTTTAGACCTTCCCCCCCGGATATTGATTTTGATGTTGCAGATGTGAGACGGGAGGAAGTCCTAAAATTTATTGCTGATAGATATGGACATGACAGAGTGGCTCAGATTTGTACTTTTGGGCGAATGTTGGCTAGAGGATCTGTCAGGGATATTGCCAGAGTTTTAGGTTATCCATACGGTGTGGGTGATAGAATTTCCAAATTAATTCCTTTGGGGTCACAAGGGTTTCCTATGACTATTAGGAAGGCACTTGAGTCCACAATGGACTTAAAAAAATTATATGAAGAAGATAAAGATGCTAAGAAAATATTAGATTTAGCCAAGGAAGTTGAAGGCAATGCCAGGCATATTTCTGTCCACGCAGCCGGGGTAGTGGTGGCTCCTACCGAACTAACGGGTTTCGCTCCCCTACAGCTTGAACCTTCGGGTGACAAAATCATTACCCAATATGAAATGCACGCCTGTGAGGACGTCGGGCTCATTAAGTTTGACATTTTAGGTATCAGGAACCTATCTATTTTAGGGGCAGCTATAGATATCGTAAATAAAACTATGGATAAAAAAATAGATATCAGAAGTATCCCCCTTAATGATCAGAGAACCTTTGATATGCTCTCCCGAGGGGAAACCATGGGTACTTTTCAATTAGGTGGTTCGGGGATGACTAAATTCCTAAAAGATCTTAAACCCACCCGGGTTGAGGATCTGATGGCTATGGTGGCTCTTTACCGCCCAGGGCCAATGTCTGTAATCCCGGAATATATTGCCAGAAAACATAATCCCAAATTAATAAAATACCTGGATCCACGGATGAAAAACTTTCTGGATATGTCTTATGGATTGATTGTTTATCAGGATGATTTGCTATTCTGTGCCATCGATCTGGCCGGCTACACTTGGGAGGAGGCGGACAAATTTAGAAAAGCAGTAGGTAAAAAAATTCCCGCCGAAATGGCAGCCCAGAAAGAAAAATTTACAACGGGTATTGTTAAAAACGGTCAAACTCAGGAATTTGCCAATATGTTATGGAAACTGTTTGAACCCTTTCAATCCTACGGATTCAATAAAGCCCATGCAGCCTCTTATGGCATGGTAGCCTACCAAACCTCCTATATGAAAGCTAATTATCCGGTTGAATATATGACGGCCCTCCTGTCTGCTGATTCAAATGATATAGATAAGATATCTCTGGCCGTTAACGAATGCCGGAAAATGAAAATTAGGGTTTTGTCCCCGGATATTAACGAAAGCAATGTTGATTTTACCATAGTAACTGCGAACGATTCCTTAAACGGGAAGGCTATTCGTTTTGGATTATCGGCAATTAAAAATGTAGGTAGGGCAGCGATCGAGGCGGTTCTTTCAGTCCGGAAAGGCGGCAAGTTCAAATCTTTATCCGATTTCCTGGAAAGGGTTGATTCCCGAAAGGTTAACAAAAAAGTATTAGAAAGCCTAATTAAAGTGGGGGCTTTATCTCAATTTGGTCCCAGAGCCAGTCTTTTATATATAATTGATGAGATTAGAAGTAAATTTTCTAAAAAAATTACAAACAAGGGCCAGCAGGATTTATTCGGTAAAGATGAAATTAAAACTGATAAGGAGAATTATGATGCCAATTTGCTAGCCGGAGTAAATATCAGTGAATTTAGCCAGGACGAAATTCAAAGTCTGGAGAGACAGCTTTTAGGATTCTCTCTATCGGCAAAACCCATAATTGATTTGATATCTCCTTTGGAGCACCTGGCAACACATAAAATTGTGGAGATTTCTCCGGAAAACACTGTTGGTCAAAAGGTGCGGATAGCGGCGGTGGTTACTGAAGTAAGAATAGTTATTACCAAAAATTCCGGCCAGGAGATGGCTTTTGCCAAAATTGATGATGGGACGGGATCCTTGGATATTGTGGTCTTTCCCAGGATTTTTAGTTTAACCAGGAATGATTGGGTAGATTACAAGCCTCTAGTTATCTCAGGTAGAATAGACTTCCGGGAAGATAAACTTAATTTAGTGGTTGAAGAAATAAGTACCAGTTCCGGCCAGAAACATGATGAAGTACAAATTAAAATACCAGCTTCTACTGGCTTAGTTCAACTTAAAGCTCTGAAGCAGTTGCTGTTAGATAATCCTGGACAGAATACCGTTCTTCTGGTTTTTGAGGGCAAGGATAAGAAAATCAAACTTCCCTATGGCATTAATTGGTCAGCAGGTCTGGCACATAAGATCTCAAATGTGATAGAATAATCCCCATGGCTATAAAATTTACCTTTAAGGGTGACGAAGTGGGTGTTGGCGACAAAGTAAGAATATCCCAGAAAATTAAAGAAGCAAATAAGGAAAGAACCCAAATTTTCGACGGGATCCTAATTGCCATTAAAAACCGCGGAGAAAACCGCAGCT
>Ga0187878_1000374_pt1 | contig 52613 bp, 52 predicted proteins | sample June2016WEW_17_1_FD_132979 | JGI IMG/M metagenome (GOLD analysis project Ga0187878, IMG submission 132979) | Peatland microbial communities from SPRUCE experiment site at the Marcell Experimental Forest, Minnesota, USA - June2016WEW_17_150 | ecosystem: Environmental > Terrestrial > Soil >... | reverse complement strand
GGATCACGCTGCCTGGTTGAGGGCAGGCACCCGACCGTCCGCTGCCGCGCGCGCAACTTCCGACACATGGGCCCAGGACGGATACGACTTCACATCCTGGCGGTTTGGATAGGCGACACCAACACCCGATCGTGCAGTCGCGGGAGGAAGCGATGGATCGGAAGCGCTCCCATCAGCCGCGGCCACCTGACCCCAGCTCGACGAAGGCACCGGAGGCTTCGCCAGCTGCCATTGCCGACGTCCGAGCCATACTCCTGAGTGCGCCGTAAGGGGCGGCCGGTGCCTGCCCGAGGGCGACGCGCCGCATGAGGAGCCGATATGCAGCCGATACCGTGGGACTGGGCGGCGCCGAAGAGGGCTTGGTTGGAACGGCCCGGCGGGCGCCTAGCCGTCCTCGACTTCGGGGGTGACGGGCCCGGGATGCTGCTGCTGCACGGGTTGACGGGCCGGGCGACGACATGGGCAGGCACGGCCCGTCGCCTGACCCGCGCGTTCCACGTCGTCGCAATCGACCAACGAGGTCACGGGGCGAGCGATCGGTTCGGGTCGTACAGCCGAGACGATTATGTCGAGGATGCGGCTGCTGCCATCCGCGAGCTAGGGCTCGCTCCGGCTGTCGTCCTGGGCCATTCGATGGGAGGCCTCAACGCGTGGGTTCTTGCGGCGCGCCATCCCCAGCTCGTTGCGGGCCTCGTGATCGAGGACATGCCCTCGCGGACCGCCGGCCGAGGCGAGCTCGAGGGGTTTCGTAAGCGATCAGGGCAATGGCCCGTCCCTTTCCTGACGCTGGCGGATGTGCGGGCGTATTTCGGGCGGGAGCGCGCCTGCCTGGGCGACCCGTACGTCGAGGTGTTCGCCGAGTCGGCCGATGGGTATCGACCCATCTTTGCTATCGAGGACATGCTTGCGTCAGTCGCGGACTGGGACGCCCGGGACTACGACTCGGAGCTGGGCGTCATTCGGTGCCCGGCTCTGGTCGTACACGGCGCCCTGAGCAGGAACTCCGGCACGGAGCTCCGGGCTATGGCCGATCGGATGCCTCACGGGCAATACGCCGAGGTGGCAGACGCCGGCCACGTGATCCACAGCGAGAACCTGGACGGGTGGTGGGCGGCCATCAAACCATTCCTGCAGCCGCTCACCCCGCGGCGAATAGAAGGGTCGGTTGCGTCCGGCGATCGCCCCTAAGGCGCTGGTGCCGTCAATCCTCGACGGTGACGCCGTCGATGTCTGGCCGGGATATGGCGGCTTTGAGATCCCTCGGCTCATGCCGCGTACCACGCCAGGGTGTCGTCAGTTAGCAGCGGGCGTGCCCCTCAAGCCCCTTGGGGCACTCTAGGCAACGGTCTGCAAAGAACGGTCGGGCCGGCGAATCAGCCGGGTACGTCGGGGTCCAGCGACAGGCCCATCTGTTCGGCGACGTGCCTGGTTTCGGCCGAGGCGCCAGACAGCGTGGCCGAGACCTGGTTGTGCTGCCAGAGCAGGCCGGCGAAGTAGAGACCGGGAACATCGGTGACGCCCCGCCGCTGGCGCGGGTAGCCGAACTCGTCGAAGATCGGCAGGTCGATCCAGCTGTAGTCGAGCCGGTAGCCGGTCGTCCAGAGCACGCTCGTGATGCCGGACCGGGCGAGGTCGAGTCCCTCGAGCACAGCCGGCTCGAAGTCCACTGCGACTCTATCGTCCGGCGGAGCGTCGATGCCGGCGGCCTCGATGTACCGGTCGAACAGTGACCTGAAGCGCTCGTCGAAGAAGGCGTCGGCCCGGCACAGGTTCGCCGGGAGATCAGGCGCCAGGCCGATCCGCTCGCCCTCGACCCGCTCGATCCGGCCCAGCAGCGTGATCCCACGCGCCGCGAACTCCCGCAGGTTGGTGTCGTGGCCGCCGCCATGGCCGGACCAGCTCGGGTTGCCCGCGAACTTCGCCTGCGGACTCGGCAGCATGTCAACCGTCGGCAGAGCCACGCCGAACCTATCACCGTTCTGGGCCAGCTCGGCGATCCACCAGAAGCTGTCACGACCCCGGTAACGCCGGGACATACGGCCGGCCGAACCGACCGAGAGGTAGACCCGCCGGCCCGCCTCGAACAGCTCCTCGGCCAGCTGCGCTCCGGACTGCCCGGAGCCGACGACCAGGACGGCGCCCGGGGGAAGATCCGTTGCTCTTCGGTAATCGTGGGAGTGGACCTGGGCCAGGCGCTTCGGCATCTCGGCCGATATCGGCGGAACCTTCGGCCGGTGGAAAGAGCCGGCCGCCACGACGACCCGCGCCGCGTCGAGCGGCCCGCCGCTGGTCTCGAGGTGGAACCCTCCGTCCGGGCGGGCGGACAGCCGCAGCACGCGCGAGTCGAGCCGGACCGGCGCGCCGATGACTTCGGCATAACGCGCCACTCTGGCGGCGATCTCGTGGCGAGGCATGAAGCCGTCCGGGTCGGGGCCGTCGTACGGGAAGCCCGGCAGCGACGCGCTCCAGTTGGGCGTGACCAGGCAGAACTCGTCCCAGCGATCCTGCCAGCCGCCGCCGAGGGTCCGCCTGGCGTCAAGCACCACGTGCTCGCGGCCGGCTCGTCCGAGATACCAGCTCACGCTGAGCCCGGCCTGGCCCGCCCCGACCACGGCCGTGTCGACCGTCGGTGGAACTCGCACGCTCGCCTCCTGCCGGCGCTGGCCGGGCGGTCGTGGTGGCCGCCCCTGCCTGGGAGGCGGCGATTATGGATGGGCCAAAAGCGCGCCGGCGAGATGTTTCGCGCCGCGGCGACCGTGTCTCTCAGGACGAGCCACTCAGGTGTATCTCGCTGGAGCTCCGCGGCTCGGCCCGGCGTCAGCGCCGGACGTATCATCCGGATGACGGTAGGGAGCCGAACCCGCGGGCCAGTCGCCAGCCGATCTCCAGTCGCGCCGCCTTCTTGCAGACCGGGAATGTAGCCTCCGCCCTGCGAGAAAGGGTCGCCGGTGGAGCCGTGACCTACTACGCACACTTCTTCAACACGGGGACCATGCAGGGTGTGTCGAAGGAGGACCTGAGCCAGGCGGGTGTCGTCCTCCACGAGGCAGCCAGGTACCAGGACGGCATTCTCTACGAGTTGACAGTCGGGCCCGCACCGTGATCGAGGCTCAACCTCGCCGTGTACCGCTGCCGGCGTCAGGTGTCGGCGGCCGCCACCTTCCGGCGGCTCTTCCTGCCGGCTGGATCGGCTGTGTCGGAGGCCCTACCTGCACAGGCTATCGCCGCCGCACATGGACCTCTATGTCGACGTGCTCTTGGTCCGGGTCCGGGCGATCCTTGTCCGACTCGACTTGGAACTGGAGCGGGAGGTACGGAGAGGGAATCGAGTGAATTCCCTGCTCGATTCCCTTGACGCTGTCGCTGGCCTTTACCACCGCTTCGACTTGCGACACGATCTGGCCCCGGGTTGGCGGCAGTATGTCATCGCCAACCAGCAGTCTCACGGTCGTGTAGCCCTCATATGGCCAGGGCCACTCGCGTGTCGGGTTTCTCATTGGGGCGCCTCTTCTCACGGTCGGTTGCCCGCCGAGTCTACGCCGCACCCGAGCCCAGCGAATCAGCGGGATCGGCCGGAGCAACACAGGCGGGTGCGCAAGGGCGTCACACAGGGTTCGATCTCCCAGCAAGGCGAGATCGACCTGGGGAAGGGGTGCCAGATGGGCAGGGCCCACTGGATCGGCCGCGAGTCGACGCTCTCTCGTCAACGCTCGAAGCGGTGTAGCAGCCCGATTCCCAACGCCATCGGCCGCGGGCTCCTCTGTGGCTTCCTTGCGCTCGTGATCGCCGGTTGCGGATCATCGACCCCAACTCCTGCGCCGACGGCAGCCGCGTCCGCGTCGCCTTCTGCCGCACCTACGCCGACGCCCTCGCCCAGCGGGGCGGCCACGCCCGCCGCGACTCCGACGCCGGCACCCACGCCCACCACGAAGCCAACGGTCGCACCATCCGCGAATGGTCGCTTCTCCCTCACGGGCTCAATGACGGTCGCTCGCACCCGCCACACCGCCACGTTGCTGCAGGACGGGCGCGTGCTGATCGCGGGCGGCAGCGGGAAGAGCTGGGGCAGCCCCAGTCTTGCCTCGGCGGAGCTGTTCGACCCATCCACAGGCAAGTTCACCTCCACGGGGTCGATGCACGTCGCCCGCGCAGGCCACACCGCCACCCTGCTCAAGGACGGCCGGGTCCTCATCACGGGAGGCCACTCGACCGCTCTGGGAAGCCCGTGGACCAATGCCGGAAGCACGGCGCCGGACATGGGCCTGCCGCTCGCGTCCGCGGAGCTGTACGACCCGGCCACTGGCAAGTTCACCCTCACCGGATCGATGACGGCAGCTCGCGATTCCCACAGCGCGACCCTGCTGGCGGACGGGCGCGTGTTGATCGCCGGCGGATACGACTGCAGTGAGATCAACTCCTGCAACGACCTCATGTCCGCGGAGCTGTACGACCCGGCCACCGGCACGTTCACCCCGACCGGATCCATCGAGGCGTGCGGTGGCCCTGCCACTATCCTCAACGACGGGCGCGTCCTGGTCGTGGACGGCTGCGAAGGCTCCGCCCAGTTGTACGACCCCGCCAAAGGGACATTCGGTAGGTGGCCGATCGATTGGTCGTACGACATGCCCGGCGCGACGTCAGATGCCGTGGGGTCGCTCAGCCTGCTCAAGGATGGGCGCGTGCTCCTGACGGGTGGCTACAAGCAGGTGCCCGAGTCCGCGCCCCGACTCCTCAATGCAGCCTATGTGTACGACCCCTCGACGGGCAGGTTCAGCCCGACCGGCTCGATGGCGAAAGCTCGCGCCAGACACTCCACAACCCTGCTGCCTGACGGCCGTGTCCTCGTCGCCGGAGGCGGCGACTTCCTGTGGTGCCGGGCCCACTCATGCCACAGCGCCGATTCGAGTTCGGCGGAGCTCTACAACCCGGCAACCGGTGAGTTCGGGCTCGCGCCACCGATGAACGTGGGCCGATTCAACCACACTGCGACTCTTCTACGAGACGGCCGCGTACTCATTGCCGGCGGCTACGGCGGAGCCAGCAGCGGTGCCTGCCTCGCCTCGGCCGAGCTCTATATCCCCTAGGGGCACGCGGGCACCCTATGCCAGGGGGCCCACCGCCGCTTCTACCGCTTCGAGAATCTCGCCCGACCTCACCAGCTCCTTCATTCGGTTGTGGTCCGAGTAGAGCGGCCGGTCTTCCTCGAGGTGCGCGACGTGCCGCCGCACGACCTCGCGCGCGACCGACACCCCCCGGCCGAAGGCGAAGTCGCGGAAGTCGAGCGCCTGGGCAGCGGCCATGAACTCGATCCCCAGCACGCCGTACGCGTTGTCCAGGATCTGGCCGTTCTTGATGGCCGTGTTCATGCCCATCGACACGAAATCCTCCTGGTCCGCCGCGGCCGGGATGGACTGGACGGAGGCCGGCGCCGACAGGATGCGCTGCTCGACGATGAGATGGTCCGCCGTGTACTGGCTGAGCATGAGGCCGGAGAACATGCCCGCGCCCTTCGTGAGGAACGCCGGCAGGCCGACGCTGAGGGCCGGGTTCGTCAGCCGGTTCAGGCGCCGCTCGGAGAGGACGGACACCATCGTCACCGCCGCGCCCACCATGTCCATCGGCAGCGACACTGGGCTCCCCTGGAAGTTGGCGCCGGTGAGTGTGAGCCGGGCGTCGGGCAGGAAGATCGGGTTGTCCCCCACGCCGTTCAGCTCGATCTCGACCTGCCGGCGCGCCCACTCCACCGCGTCGATCGCCGCCCCGATGACCTGCGGCGAGGAGCGCATCGAGTAGGCGTCCTGGACCTTCGTCTTGATCTTCCCGGTGGCGAGGTCGCTGCCCTCGATGCAGCGCATGATCGCCCGCGCAACCTGGACGGCGCCCGAGAACCCCCGGAGCTCGTGGAGACGCGTGTCGTAGGGCTTGAGGTTGGCGAGGAGCGCCTCGAGCGTCATGGCGCAGGCGATCTCGGCCTGCTTGAGCCAGCGTGTGATGTCGTAGAGCTGGATCGCGCTCATCGCCGTGAGGAGATTGGAGCCGTTGATCGTCGCCAGGCCGTCGCGCGCCTGCAGCCCCGGCACGGGGATCCCGGCGCGGTCCATCGCCTCCCGGCCCGACAGCCGCTCACCGAGATAGAACGCCTCGCCCTCGCCCAGGAGGAGGAGGGCGGCCTGTGCCATGGGGGCGAGGTCGCCGCTGGCGCCGACCGAACCCTTCTGGCAGACGACCGGGGTGACCCCGCGGTTCAGCATCTCCACGAGCGTCAGGGTGATCTCCGGCCGGCACCCCGAATGCCCCCGCGCGTGCACGTTGATCCGGCCCGCCAGCGCGCCACGCACCGCCTCGATCGGCGCCGGGTCCCCGATCCCAGCTGCGTGGTTGTAGATGAGATACCGCTGGAACTCGCGGACTTGCTCGTCGGACAGGACGATCTCGGAGAACTCGCCGATGCCCGTGTTCGTCCCGTACATGATCTCTCGGGCCGCGAGCTTCTCCTCGAGCATGCTCCGGCAGACGCGGATTCGATCGAGTGCCGCCGGGTCGAGCGCGACCTCATCGCCGTGACGGGCGATGAGGACGAGGCGGTCGATGGTGAGCGACGATCCGTCGAGGACGATGGGCATGGCCGATCACTCCTGTCGGTTCGAACCGCCATGGGGATCCTGGAGACTCCCGATCTTCGATCCAGGCGGCATCGGAGGCTGTTAGTTGAGGATGGTAGGCCTCCTCGCCGTACTCGGCCGGCAGCGCATCCCCGCAGGCTGCACGGGCCCGGCTCCGCTCGGGCGGCGCCCAGCGTCAGGCGGGCTGGCTGTCCTGGTGCTGGCCGGATTCGACGACGGTCGTCGGGGTGTTGTGCACAGCCGTGATGGCGGGGATCGTGCCGAGGCGGCCGGCCTGGTAGTCGGCGAATGCCTGAACGACCTCCTCGCGCGTGTTCATCACGAACGGCCCCATCCAGGCGACGGGCTCGCCGATCGGGCGGCCGCCCAGGATGAGGATGTCGAGGTTCGGGCTGCGGCTTTCCTGGACCTGTAGCGCGGCAACCGTGAGCGCGTTGCCGGGTCCGAAGACGGCGAGCTGGCCGGTCTGGATCGGCCGTGCCTCCGCGCCCACCGTGCCGTGGCCGGCCATCGCATACACGAGTGCGTTGTAGTCGGCTCGCCACGGTAGCGATAGGCGCGCGCCCGGGCTCAAGGTGGCGTGGACGAGCGTCATGGGCGTGTAGGTCGAACCCGGCCCTTTGTGCCCGGCCACTTCGCCGGCGATGATCCGGACGAGCGCGCCGCCGTCGGGCGAGGACGCGACCGCCACTTCCTGCGCCCGCAGATCCTGGTAGCGCGGAGGCGCCCACTTCTGGGCCGCCGGCAGGTTCACCCAGAGCTGGAACCCGTGGAAGAGCCCGCCGCTGACCACGAGCCATTCCGGAGGCTTCTCGATGTGCAGGATGCCGGCGCCCGCCGTCATCCACTGCGTGTCGCCGTTGGTGATGACGCCCCCGCCGCCGTTCGAGTCGTGGTGCTCGAACGTCCCGTCGATCATGTAGGTCACCGTCTCGAAGCCCCGGTGCGGGTGCCAGGGCGTGCCCTTCGGCTCGCCGGGCGCGTACTCGACCTCGCCCATCTGGTCGAGATGGACGAACGGGTCGAGGTCGCCCAGGTCGACGCCGGCGAATGCCCGCCGGACGGGGAAGCCCTCCCCCTCGAGCCCATGCGGGGCGGTCGTGACGCTGCGCACGGGACGCATCCGGGCGACGGTTGGGTCGGGCTCCGGGATGCGGGGCAGGACGGTGATGTCGGGGACGGTGAGGGCGGGCATTGATCGATCCTCGTCGGGTGGCAGCCGGGCGCTTCGTGGCACTCGACCAGCGGATCATGGCGTTTCACCGCCGCGGCGTCATGCTGCCAGGCCGCCGAGCACCGCCTGGTGGTTCGGGCGCATGCTCCAGCCGGGCCCCGCGCTCGGCCGCCAAGCCAGCGCCCGACCTGATTTGACCGTTCGCGCGCCGGCGCCACAAACCGGAGCCAAAGGCGCCACGACCGAAGACGTGAGCGGCGACGGCTCGCTGGTCGTCGGCGAGGCTCGCCTCTACCACCTGGTCCATCTCGATTCCCCGACCGCCGCCATAGTGACGATCGCCTTCGACGCTCCCGGTGCACGCGCCTACGCCTTCACCTTCGGAGGGTGACGGCGGTCGAGGTCGGTTGACGCCGGCCGACCGCGGGCCGTTTTCGGGTCGCGCCCGCCGGTTGCGACCATTAGACTTGCAGCGTCGTAGCGAGTCGGTGAGGGAGGGTTGGTTACGGTGGTGGTGGGTGTGGGCGAGCGCTCGGCCACCCTTCTGGAGCGGCGGTGAGCATCTACGACGAGCCGGTGCCGTTCGTGAGGCCGGGTGCTCGGCGGACGGGGAGAATCCTGGACGCCGTCCTGGCGGCCGCGGTCGCGGTCGTCGTCGTGGTCGTGTCCGTGGTCGTCGTCAAGGCCGGCGCCGAGGCCATTCTCGGCCAGTGCACTCCCTCCTGGCTGTCCGGCACAGACCCCCAGGTGTGTCTGAACGCCCGAATAAGCCGGCGGACGCTGATCGTGTCGGGCAGCACGAGCCTGACAGACGGAGCCATCGTGCAGGTCTGGGCGGAGGATTTCGGCACCGGATACGACGAGCACTGGACGACCGACACGGCCGATTGCACGGTCACGGACGGGTCATTCGGCCGAAGCTTCGATCTGTCCGACTGGGGGGCCGGCACGGTGACTGTCGCCGCCATTTTCGAGATAGGCTCCAAGCAGCCGGCCGAGGTCATCGACCGCTACGGGACGAACGGAGAACGGCTGAGCGGGCCCGAGGTGCAGCTCGACCTCAACGACGGCGACCCGCCGCCCCGGGTCGTCCAGGTCTCGATCGACGTCGACCTCTCGGCGGGATAGCCCGGCGCGGTCTGGAGGCGTCCCCGCGACATCGAGCGCGGGCATAGGCCGCGACTGGCACAAAAGGTCCATTGCGGTATGCCTCCGGCGGCCGGAACATGACACGACCGTGGCGTCCTGCCGCGTCGTATGAGGCTGTGACCGTGAACCCACCACTCGCGGCCAGCATCGGACGCGCCAGCGGCGCTCGAACTCCAGAGCCGGAGGCTTGAGATGACCTCGATGCGGTGGATGCGGGCGTTCGTGGCGCTGGGTGCCGCCGTCGCCCTGGCGATCCCCGGCGCCGCGGCCGCGTCGGTGCCGGTCGCGCAGGCATCGGCGAGCGCCCCGGCCGCCCCCACCGCTTCGGCCGCCCCTGTGGCGGACCCCGCCGCCGTCACCCTGACCGGCACGCTGCGCATGGCCGTCGCCGACGACTTCGCGAAGGGCCGCTCGCAGACCCTGTACTCGATCGACACCCTCTCCGGTTCCACTCCGATCACCGTGTCGGGCAAGAGCGTGGACAAGCTCGACGGCGCACTCGTTCGAGTGTCCGGCCGGATGCAGGCCGACGGCAGCGTCGCCGTCGCCGCCAGCTCGTTCGTCGTCGAGAAGACTGCCGCCAACAACCCGGACGCGGCCGCCCTGGGCATCAAGCCCCAGGCATCCGGCACGGCCTCTCCCGCCACGCCTCAGACTCGCAGGATCGCCGTCATCATCGCGGACTACTCGGACCTGGCCGGTTATCCCGCCACCACGACCCAGGCCCAGGGCACTTTCACCGACTCGACGGCGTCGGTCCATTCCTACTTCGATGCCACCTCGCGCGGCCGCCTGAGCACCACGACCGACATCTACGGACCGTGGCACCTGGGTATCAGTCAGTGCCCGGGCGGCAACTCGAGCTGGTCGCTCTCCGGCTCGAGAACTGCGGCGCTGAACGCAGCCGCGGCTCACAGCGTCAGCCTTTCCTCCTATGACCACGTCGTGCTGTGGACGAGGCAGCCGTGCAAGCAGGGCTGGGCCGGCGTCGCCTACGTGCCCGGCAACTTCGTCCAGATGGTCGTCGACTGGGCGACGTACGGCGACGCGATTTCGACGATGGTGGCCTCGCACGAGCTGGGCCACAACCTCGGCCTTGCGCACTCGAACGGGCTGGCCTGCTTCGACGGCTCGAGCAACCAGGTCGAGCTGGTCGGCAGCTGCCAGGACGCGGAGTACTGGGATCAGTACTCGACGATGGGGTCGGCGGGGGCGCCCGATCACGCCCTGCTCGACGCCGATCGCCTGGCGTCTCTCGGCTGGCTGAGCACGGGAGAATCCCAGACCGCGACCGCTGCGGGCGCGTACTCGCTCGTGCCCGTGTACTCGACCACGCCCGGAGTTCGCCTGCTGCGCATCGCCAGACCGACCACCGTCCTCCCCGGCGAGCAGTCGGGCGCCTGGACGCTGGAACTCCGGTCAACCTTGACCGGGACCGCCTGGGACCAGTTCATCGGCTCGCCCTTCGCGCCCGTCACGACCGGCGTGACCGTTCGCTACTCGGAAGACGGAAACGGCGGCACCTCGTTCGGCCCGAGCTATCTGATCGACACCGTCGCCGATGGCAGCAAGGCGGCCGGCGTCGACTTCTGGGACGCGCCCCTCCAGGCCGGGCAAACGTTCGCCGACACGGTCGGCGGCTTCACAATCACGGTCGACTCCGTGACCGTTGGATCCGGCGCCACGGTCACGATCGGCGACACCATGGCGCCCACGGCTCCGCTTTCGCTGGAGGCCACGGCGATTCCGATGCCGACCGGCGGAGCCCAGCTCGACTGGCAGGCCGCGACGGACAACCTGGGCCTGGCCCACTACCGCATCTACCGCGACGGCTCGCAGATCGACGAGGTATCGGGCAGCACCCTCACCTACACCGATCCGAAGGGCTGCTTCCTGGGGACTCGCGCCTACGCCGTCGCCGCGGTTGACACGGCCGGCAATGTCGGCCCAAAGGCGAACGCCAGCGCCGTGCTCGTCGGGCTGCCGTGCGCCCCGACCGCCGTGACAGCCACGGCCGGCAACGCCGCCGCGCTGGTCAGCTGGACCGCTCCGGGGGGTGGCGCGACGATCACCGGCTACACGGTGACGTCGGATCATGGCAACCGCCAGTGCACCACAACCGGCGCCACGAGCTGCATCGTGGAGGGCTTGACCAACGGCGACACGTACCGGTTCACCGTCACGGCCACCAATTCGGCGGGCACCGGGCCCGCCTCCGACCCCTCGAACGCGGTGACGCCTCTGACCGTTCCGGGTCGGCCAACCGCCGTGTTGGGCACGCCTGACAACACCACCGTCGCGGTGACCTGGACCGCCCCAGCCGATCACGGCTCGAGCCCGATCACCAGCTACACCGTCACGGCGTCGCCGGGCGGCAAGACGTGCAGCAACGGCGTCACCATCGGCTGCACCGTGACCGGCCTGACCAACGGCGTGGCATACACGTTCAAAGTCACCGCGACCAATTCTCTGGGTCCTGGGCTGCCGTCCGACCCGTCACCTGCGGCCACGCCGCGGACCAAACCGGACGCCCCGGTGAACGTCAAAGCCCTCGCCTCCAACGGCTACGCCCTGGTCTCGTGGAGCGCTCCGCCATTCGACGGCGGCAGCCCCGTGACTCGGTACGACGTGATCCCCTCGCCCGGCGGCGTGCCGTGCCACACCACGGGGGCGCGCTCCTGCACCGTCACGGGGCTGACGAACCGGTCCTGGTACACCTTCACGGTGACGGCCACCAACGTTGCGGGGACGAGCGACCCCTCCGCTGCCTCGCCCGCCGCGATGCCGCTCGCCGGGGCCACGTACGTGACCGTCACTCCGAACCGGCTGGTGGACTCCCGCGTGCCCCTGGGGCTCAAGGCGTCGTTGAGCAACAAGGTCCCGGTCTGGTTCCAGGCCACGGGCCGCTCCGCCGATCCGGCGAAGAACATACCGACGGGTGCCGTGGCAGTCACGGGCAACCTGACCGCCGTGAACGAGGATGCCGCCGGGTTCTTCGCGCTGACCCCGGACGACCCCGGCGGAGTGCCCGATACTTCGACGCTCAACTTCCCCAAGGGCGACGTCAGGGCCAACGCCGTGACCGTTCCGCTGAGGGCGGGCGGAAAGCTGTGGATCACATATGTCAGCGTCTCCGGCAGGAAGGCGGATGTCGTCTTCGACGTCACGGGCTACTTCGTCGGCAACACGAGCGGTGCCACGTACAAGCCGCTCACGCCGAATCGGGTGCTGGACTCGCGTCGCCCCACTTGGCTCGGCATGTCGAAGTCGCTGACCGCCGGCACCTCGGCGAGCTTCCACGTGACCGGTCAATCGGCTGACGTGGCGCTCAACGTCCCGGCGGAAGCGGTCGCGGTCGTAGGCAACCTCACCGCCGTGAACGAGAGCTCCGGCGGTCTCTTCGCTCTGACCCCGGTCAGGCCGGTCGGCCAGCCGCCGACATCGACCATCAACTTCCCCAAGGGCGACGTCAGAGCCAACGGCGTGACCGTTCCCCTCGGCACCGGCGGCGTCCTGTGGGTCTACTTCGCGGGCTCAGCGGGCGCGCACGCGGACGTGCTCTTCGACGTCACCGGCTACTTCGTCCCGGACACGACCGGCGCAACCTACGTAGCCCTGACTCCGAACCGGCTGGTCGACTCGCGCAAGGGCACGCGTCTGGGACTGTCGGCGTCACTGCTCTGCCTGGTGCAGAAGGAGTTCGCGGTGACGGGCCAATCGACCGACCCGGCGCTCAACGTTCCGGCGGGCGCGGTCGGCGTAACGGGCAACCTGACGGCGGTGGGCGAGGGCGCAGCCGGGTTCTTCGCCCTGACGCCCGAAGATCCGGGTGGAGTGCCCGACACCTCGACCCTCAACTTCCCCAAAGGCGACACCCGAGCAAACGCGGTCACGGTTCCGATCGGTACCGACGGCGGCCTGTGGGTCACGTTCGTGGCCATGACCGTGGCTCGTGCCGACGTGGTATTCGACGTCTCGGGCTACTTCACGATGAATTGAGCCACGGGGCCGGCTCCTAGGGCTTGCGCCGTCTCCCCTTGGGCGCGCCGTGGGCCCCGGGCTCCGCCGCGGACTCCTCCTGGCGCAGCTCCACCTCTTCGGCGCGCTGTCGCTGCACGTCGAGCACCTGCTTGAACTGCTTCGCCAGACCGGTGCGCATGCCGGCCCGCGCCCGCGCCTCCGCATCGCGGTCGCGCCTCTTCTCCCGGGCCGCCTCGGCAGGCGAAAGCTCGTCCTCTTCCATTGAACCCGGATCCACCGGATCGCCGCTTGCATCTCGCTCGGTCAGCCGGCTCATTCCTGCGTTGGCTCCTGCGCTTCTCGCTCACGCACCTCCAGGTGCGCTCGCTCCGATGCTCGTCGCCGCCTTGGCCTGCGCTCGTCGGCCCGGCGATCTGCGGCGCGTGACCGGTGGATCCGGGTTCGTCTCGCTCCACGTGCCGGACCATCTTCAACCGACCTGCTACGATCCGGAACAGATGGAACTCTACGGCGTCCGCATCCCCACGATCGTCACCGAAAACGTCGCCGCCCGGTGTGCCGGCTGCGGCAAGATCGTCGAAGGAATGCCCTGGCGCATCAGCATCCTGGATGTCGTGGCGCCCGAGGCGCCCGTATCCTGGGCGGAGACCGCCAGCCTGAACCCCGGCCCGTTCGAGTTCCACAGCGAGCCGAGCCACGTGCTGACCTGGATGTCGGGGCGCGGGCTGCTCTTCTGCCGTCGCTCCCAGGTTCGCGAGATCATGAGACCGGTCTGGCTGCCCGTCGAGCCGCGCCGGTTGGGGTTGTGCGACGGCCTTCATCGCGACGACCACGAGTTCGTGGACCCGGCCGCCCTGGCGGCCGATCGAAGCTGAGGGCAGATGCGAGTACGCAAGGCGGTCTTTCCCGCTGCGGGCTGGGGAACGCGCTTCCTCCCGGCCACCAAGGCGCAGCCCAAGGAGATGCTCCCGCTCGTTGACAAGCCGGTCATCCAGTACGCCGTCGAGGAGGCGGTCGCGGCCGGCATCGAGCAGGTCATCATCGTCACCAGCAGCCAGAAGCGCGCGATCGAAGACCATTTCGACCTGAACCTGGAGCTCGAGCAACTCTTGGAGTCGCGCGGCGACATCGAGATGCTGCGACAGATACGAGCGATCTCGGACCTGGCCCAGATCTCGTACGTTCGCCAGAAGGAGCAGCTCGGCCTGGGCCACGCGGTGCTCGTCACCAAGGAGCTCGTCGGCCACGAGCCGTTTGCGGTGATCCTCTCGGATGATGTGGTGGTGGGCGAGCGGCCCTGCATCGGGCAGCTGATCCACGCCTATCAGCAGACCCACGGGTCGGTGGTGGCCGTCACCGAAGTGCCGCACGAGGAGACCTGCCGCTACGGCATCATCGACGGCCATCTCGCCGACGGCGGTATGGACCCCCGCCTCTACAAGGTCTCGGGCCTCGTCGAGAAGCCCGACCCGGCTGACGCACCATCCAATCTCGCGATCGTCGGCCGTTACATCCTGACGCCCAAGATCTTCGACAAGCTGGAGCAAACGCCTCGCGGCGCCGGCGGAGAGATCCAGCTGACTGACGCAATCGAAGCCTTGATGCAAGAGCAGGATGTCTACGGGTACGCGTTCGAGGGCAAGCGCTACGACGCCGGCACCACAATGGGCTGGCTGAAGGCGTCAGTCGAGCTGGCAATGCAGCGTCAGGACATCGGCGGCGAGTTCAGGCGATACTTGCAGGGGCTCGACCTGAGCTAACCCGCCCCAACGGACCGGCTCAGCGCCGGCCGATGGCATCGATCAAGCTCCGGCGCAGGTGGCGCCGGCATTCTGAGGAACTCTTGTGGCCGAGATCGGACAGGTGATCGCAGGGCGCTACCGGCTCATGGAGCTGCGTGGCGAAGATGCAATCTCGACTGTCTTCCGGGCCATCGATTCCCAGAGTGGCGGCGTCGTCGCCGTTAGGGTGCTGAGCCCCGAACTCGGCACCGACGCGGACTTCGTAGCCGACTTCCGCCTTGCGATGCGAGCCGCGGCCGGTCTGGACCACCCCAACATCGTCGCCATCCACGACTTCGGGGCGGATGCCTCCGACGTCTACATTGCCACCGAGTTCATCGACGGCCAGGAGCTGGGCTCGCTCCTGGCGCGCAACGGCGCCGTTCCGCCGCGCCGCGCCGCCAGCGTCACGAGCGTGGTGGCGACGGCGCTGGCTGCGGCTCACGAGCGCGGCATCGTCCACGGCGGCCTGACGTCCGGCAGCGTCATCGTCACCCGTGACGGCCAGATCAAGGTGGCGGATCTCGGTCTCGTCCGCGCCCTGGCCGAGTCGTTGCTGCGACCGGCGCTCTCCGTCCAGGAGGCGTGGTACCAGAGCCCCGAGCAGGCGAGAGGTCGGCGTGCCACCGACGCGTCGGACACATACGCCCTGGGCGTTCTGCTCTTCGAGCTGCTGACCGGCCGTGGCCCGTGGGACGGCAAGACGGCAGATGCGGTGGCGAAGGCTCGTCTGGCGGACCCCAACCCATCCCCGTCCGACTTCCAGGGCGGCGTTCCCGACGAGTTCGAGGCGATCGTCCGCAAGGCGATGGCGGCCGAGCCCCCGAGGCGATACGACTCGGCCGGGGCGCTTGCGGACGCGCTGGAGGCCCTGATCGCGCGGCTCGATGCCCAGCTTGCGGCGGCTCCCGTCGTGGACGAGGCGGAGGCGGAGACCGAGCCGGGGGCTCATCTGGCGCCCGAGCCCGAGCCCGAGCCGGAGCGATACGCCAGGCCGGTGACGCCCCCCGCTCCCGTCGTGCGCGTCGTGGCACCACCGCCGGTGCCGCCCGTGGTCCCGCCCGTTGTTCCGCCGGTCCCGCCTACGGCGCCGCTGGTCCGACGCCCCAACCCGACCGCCCGCGTCACCTACTCTACCGACGCCTACGCGACCCGGCCCCCGGTGCAGGATGACTACGCCGCCGGGTCCGGCGACCAGAGCGGCTACTCGCCCGACGGCATCGCCCATCGGGTCACCCGCCGGATCAATCCGGTCGAGACGGAGTCCGAGCTGCCCGATGAAGACACGGAGCCGGTCAGCACCTGGGCCTGGGTGGCGGGCTTCCTGGCTCTCTTCCTGGTGACGCTCCTCGGTCTGACGATCTACCTGATGATCAGCCGGAACTCGCCGTCCGGCTCGACGGTGTACTCCCCGAGTCTGGTGGGCCTCACCTTCAGCGATGCCCAGCAGACCGCCCAATCCTATGGACTGCAGATCTCAATTTCCGACACCAAGCCCAACGACGGCACCCACGACGACAAGACGATCCTGTCCCAGGTCCCGCCGGCCGGAAACGCCATGAACAAGGGCGACACGATCTACGTCACGGTCGTCACCGGAACGGCGCAGGTCGTCGTCCCGGATATCCGGAATCTGATCGAAAGCGAGGCCACCAAAGCCCTCACGTCGGCGGGCCTGCAACCGGGCGATCGCACTGAGGCCTACGACCCCACAGTTCCCGAGGGTCAGATCATCAGCAGCAACCCCAAGAGGGGTCTGACCGTCCTGAAGGACTCGACCGTCGACTACGTCGTCTCGTTGGGGCCCGAGCCGACGCCCACGCCCACCCCGACGCCCACACCCACCCCGACGCCCACACCCACCCCGACGCCCACGCCCACACCAACCCCGACCCCGACACCAACCCCCACCCCGAGCCCGACCGCGTAACCCGGATCAGGTTGTCGTCAGGCGCGTGGTGGCGGACACCTGGTCGCCGTCGCTCGTCGTGACGAGCGCGGTGGCCGCGCCGATTCCCGGCGTCGCCCCCGAGACGGTCACCTTCCAGGTCGCGGTCCCCGTCTGATCCGTCGTCAGCTCGGGCGAGACGATCGGCCCGAGCCCCTGCACGGTGACCGTGAAGACGACCTTCGCCCCGGCCAGCGGGCCGCCGTTCGCGGAGGTGGCGTGGGTCGTCAGCTTGAGCGTCGTGGGACCGCTGGCCTTGAACGTGGCCGGCGCAACGGCAAGGTGCGCCGCCAGCTTGCCGTACGACCGCTTGACCGTCAGCTGGTCCGTGGTCACGTTGCCGGCCCGATCTGTGGCGGTCACCTGGATCGAGTTCGAGCCCGCGACCAGGCCCACCGTGATCGCGAACCGACCGTCCTGGCCGACGACCTTGCTGCTGAGCCCGCCGCCGGGCGCCTGCCTGTTGCGGACCGTGACCGTCGAGTCCGGGTCGCTCTTGCCCGAAACGACGACCGAGCTGCCCGACTGGGAGCTGCCGTCCACCGGCGAGGTGACCGACATCACCGGCGGCGCGGTGTCCAGGATGTAGACGACCTCCGGCGACGGTTGGCCCTCGGTGCTCGGAGTAACCAGCGCCGCCGCGAAGGTATTCGAGCCCTCGACGAGCGTGAGGGCAGCCGTGGTGAAGTGAGTCGTTGCGCCAACCTCGATCTCGGCGACCTGGCTGCGGGTCCCGTTCGAGGCGATGGCGTAGACCCGGACCTTGTAGCCGCTCTTGCCGATGGCCGCGCCCGGGACGCTGCCCGACAGCGACACCGTCGCGTGGTTCGTGTAGCCGCCGTTGTCGGGCGCGTCGAGGACCGGAGTGTCGAGGGCCACGCCCGAGGGCGCCATGGTGGCCGGCGGCATGGACGAGACCTGCGAGATCGCGCTGTCGAACGCGTGCGCGAGCTGGCCCACGACGTTCACCAGGATGTTGCCGCCCACGATCAGCATCGCGACGCCGAGGACGAGGAACACGGCAATTGCGCCGATGCCGAGTGGGGCCGGGACCCCCTTGTTCGTCCGGATCGGCCGGTACCGGCGGATCAGCTCCGGTGGCGGCGCAGAGGCCCGGATCTGGTGCGTCCGAAATCGCTCGCCCGAGGGGGGCAGTGGTCGAACGTGGGCCGCTCGCCGTTCTCGCATCGGCATGGCTCCATTGTCGCATCACTCGGGTGTCGTCCGGCGCGGCGGTTCCTCGCTTCTATTCGGGCCATCCCGACCGACACCCCCCTGGTACGACCATTCCGTCCTCCGTGTGACGGGCGTGCGCGTTGCGGGTGGATGGATGTACTCTGCTGCAGAGAGCGGACGTGCAGGAATGTCCGCTACGGTACGAGGCTCACTGGTGGAGGTTCGCAACCCCAAGCCCGATCGGCCCCGCGCCTCTGACGCCGGACCCTCCGGACGCCAGGCTTCGGCCGTGCGAGGCGGCGTCGTGCCGGTCCTGAGCGGCTCGGCTACGAGGGCTCCCGATCGCACCGGCCCGTACCCCGCCAACCCGTTCCCGGTTTCGGGCCGGATCGCCCTGCGTCCGATGCCGCGGACGCCGCCGATAATCACTCACGCGGATGGCGGACAGTCGAGCCGTTACGCATCGATGCCCGGCGTCCGAACCGGCTTCGGGCTGCCGAACCTGCGCCGCAACGTCTGCCCCCATTTCTACATGACGGGCAGCCGCGGCGCGATCCCGATCCAGGCCCCGCATCTGCTCAAGGCCCTGATCCGCCAGGAGCAGAACGTCTCGCGCTGCCAGCTGCGCGGCGGGGTCCACCTCGAGCAGGGCTACGTCAACGACGTCTGCCTGACGCCGAGGTTCAACCAGTGCGTCTTCTACGAAGACGAGCTGACGAAGGATTGACGCCGACCGGGATCGGGCGCTCGGGCAACTCGGCGCGGGCCCATGCCATGCAGCCGGCGCGGGCCAACCAGGGGCATCGCGGCGCCGATCTTAGCTATCCTGACGCCCTTGCCGCGCTCGAGTCGCGCGGCCGATTCGGAATCCACCTGGGGCTTTCGCGGACGCGAGCCCTGCTTGTGGCCCTCGGCCATCCGGAGCGGTCCTTCCGCGGCGCGCTGATCGCGGGCACGAACGGGAAGGGCAGCGTCCTGGCGCTTGTCAGCGCGGCGCTGCAGGCCGCCGGATGCCGGACGGGCGAGACGCCCAAACCGCACCTGGTCACGTATCGCGAGCGGCTCCAGATCGACGGCGTGCCGGTGGATCCGGAGACGTTCGCCCGGATCGCGAGCGAGGTGCTGGCGCTGGCCGACGAGGTTGCCCGGCGCCACGGCGAGCCGACGGAGTTCGAGCTGCTGACGGCGATCACGTTCCGCTGGTTTGCCGAGGCCGGGATCGATCTGGCGGTCGTCGAGGTCGGCCTCGGCGGGCGGCTCGACGCCACTCACGCCTGGGACGGAGGCGTGGCGGTGGTCACGAACGTCGCGCTCGACCACACGGACCGGCTCGGTCACACGGTCGAGGCGATCGCGCGCGAGAAGGCGGCGATCATCATGCGCGGCGATCTGGCGGTGACCGGAGCTTGGGGTGGGGCGCTCGATGTGATCGAGCGCCGAAGCCGGCGAGTGGCGGCTCCACTGACCGTGACGCCGCCGGCGCCGCTGCGCGGCCTGGACCGCGACGGGATCGAGGTCGAGCTCGGGCGGCTGGGACGGGTCCGCGTGGCCCTTCGAGGGCGCCACCAGGCGGCCAACGTGGCGGTCGCCGACGCCACCCTGGACGCGCTCGAGGCGGCGGGGATCGCCACTGTGGGCGACCAGGCGAGGCGGGCCGGCTACGCGGCAGTCCGCTGGCCGGGGCGGCTGGAACTGATCGACGTCGCGGGGCGCGAAGTGCTGCTCGACGGCGCCCACAACCCGGCCGGGGCCGCGACCCTCGCCGAAGCGCTCGACGACCTCGCCCCGTTCCTGGCGCCCGGCCGCCCGACACTCGTGCTGGCGATCATGGCCGACAAGGACGTGGACGGAGTGGTGGGTGCGCTGGCGGGAGCGGCGCTGCTGCGGGAGGCGCGAATCATCTGCACGGCCCCGGCGGGCGGCCGGGCGATGCCGCCCGAGCAGCTTGCCGCGCACTGGGCGGCCGTGGCGGCTCAACGGGGAGGGCCCGCTCAACGGGGAGTGGAGACGCCGGGCGCGGCCACGCGGCCCGAGGCCATCGCCGATCCTCGCGCCGCGCTGGAAGCTGCCCTGGGGAGTGGCTCCGCAACCGGCCCCGTGATCGTGGCCGGCTCCCTCTACCTTGTCGGCGCCGCGCGCGCCATACTCGTCGCGGACCCGCTGCTCGTGCCCGACCCGCCGCTGCCGCCAGTGGAGACCGCGTCCCGATGAGCTCCCAGATGAGCGGCGCGATGACCGCCCCCGCGCCGCTGCCCCCGACCCGAATCGGGCCGCGCGTCTTCGAGTGGGGCAGCCGCACCTACGTCATGGGGATCGTCAACGTCACGCCCGATTCCTTTTCCGGCGACGGGTTGCTGGCCACTGTCGCCGGCCGCGGCGGCGCCGCCGTCGAAGCCGCGGTCATCCAGGCCCGGCGCATGGTCGAGGAGGGCGCCGACATCCTCGACGTCGGCGGCGAGTCCACGCGCCCGGGCCACGAGCCGGTCTCCGCGGCCGAGGAAGTCGGTCGCGTCCTGCCGGTCATCGCCGCGATCCACGCCGAGCTGCCGAAGGTCCCGATCAGCGTCGACACCACCAAGGCCGGGGTCGCTGCCGCCGCCCTGGACGCGGGGGCGGTGCTCCTCAACGACGTCTGGGGCGTGGGCCGCGACGACGCTATGGCCCGCCTCGCCGGAGAGCGGCAGGTGCCGCTCGTCATCATGCACAACCGCGAGGTCGCCCACTACGTCGACTTCGTGGCCGAGTTCTTCGCCGACCTGCGAGCCGCCCTGGATCGGGCGCAGTCAGTCGGCGTCCCGCGCGGAAACCTGATCGTCGACCCGGGCTTCGGCTTCGGCAAGACGCCCGAGCACAATCTCGAGCTCATGCGCCACCTTCGCGAGCTGCGCGAGCTGGGCTTCCCCGTCCTTTTGGGCACCTCGCGCAAGTCGACCCTGGGCCGCGTCCTGGGTGGAGTTCCGCCCGAGGAGCGCCTCGAGGCGACCCTGGCTACGACCGCTCTCGGGATCGCCGCCGGAGTCGACATCGTCCGTGTCCACGACGTCCTGCCCAACGTTCGGGCCGCCCGAATGAGCGACGCCATAGTCCGAGGAGTCGTCATATGACCGACCGGATCGTGCTCTCGAACATGGTCTTCCAGGGCCGCCACGGCGTCGACGCGGCGGAGCGCGCGGAGGCTCAGCCGTTCGAGGTCGACGTGGAGATGCACCTCGACACCCGGCCGGCGGGCCTTGCCGACGACCTGTCCCAGACCGTCGACTACCGCGACGTCTTCGAGATCTGCCGTTCCATCGTGGAGGGCCCGAGCCGCCAGCTCATCGAAACCCTGGCCGAGTCGATCGCGGAGGCCGTGCTCGCGCGTTCGGCTGCCGCGGGCACAACCGAGGTCGTGGTGCGCATCCGCAAGCCGGAAGCCCCGCTGCCCGGCCAGCTCGACCACGCCTCCGTCGAGATCACCCGCCGCCGCGAGCGATAGCGACGCCGGGATCGCCGCCAACCGGCGGTCGGCTCAGGCAGCTGCCGTCGGGCGCGTGCCGAGGGTGACGCGGACGGTCAGGTACTGGCCGCCGCGGAACAGCTCGATGCTTATGGTCCGGCCGGGGGCGAACTGCACGAGCGTGTCCTCGAGCGGATGGGTCGCGTCGATCTGCTGCCCCTCCATCGCGGTGATGATGTCGCCGGTCTTGATGCCTGCCTGGGCTGCCGGCCCGTCCGCCACAACGGCTTCGACCGAGTTGCCGTCAGCGTCCTCCTTGTGGACCCACGCGCCGTGGTCCAGGGACAGGTTGTCCTTCGCGGCGAGCCCTGCGTTGAGGGCGATGTAGCTGATGCCGATGAACGGCCGCGAGAGCTTCGTTCCGGCCAGGGCCTGCTGCATGATCGGCTTGGCGATGTCGATCGGGATGGCGAAGCCGATCCCCTGAGCCGTGTCGGCCAGAGTCGTCGTGACGCCGACCACCCGCCCGGAGCCGTCCACGAGTGGGCCGCCGCTGTTGCCGGCGTTGATCGCGGCGTCGGTCTGGATCAGGCCGTGAAGGTTCGTTCCGCCCGAGAGGCCCGTGTCGCTGGTGACGGTGACGTCGCGGCCCAGCGCCGACACGATGCCGGTCGTGACGCTGTCGGGGTAGTCGACGCCGAGCGGGCTGCCGATCGCGATCGCCAGCTGGCCCACCTGCAGACCGGACGAGGTCCCGATCGGGGCGGGCGAGAGGCCGCGCGCACCGTCGATCTTTACGATCGCGAGATCCGTCAGCGTGTCCACTCCGTAGAGGGTGCCCTGGAAGTCGCGGCCGTCCTTGAGGCGAACGTCGATGCCGGTTGCGCTGGCCACGACGTGCTTGTTGGTGAGGACCCAGCCGGAGGCGTCGTAGACGATGCCCGAGCCGGTGATCTCACCGGTCGCCTGCCGGGCGACGATGGTGACGACCGAGGGCCCGACATTCGCCACGGCCTGGATGATGGCGCTCGACTCGGACTGGACGGAGACGTGAATCCCGCCTCCTGGGGTCGCGGTCGCGACCGGGGCGTCCAGGATTCCCGTTTCCCGGAGCGCCAGGAAGGTCCCGCCACCGCCCAGGACCGCGCCAACCAGGGAAGTTGCCAGGAGGGCCCCGATCAAGCCCCGGCTTGGGGCGACGCGTTGCTCCGCCTGGGGCGCGACGGCCGCTGCCGGCTCGAACCACCGCTCGGGAGTCGACCCGTCGGGCTGGAGACCGGCCTGCCAGTGGGGACGCTGCTCGGGCACCGGCTCGTAGTGGTTGGCTTCCGTCATCTGGGGCTTCGAAATCCTGGCAACGGTGGGTGGCCGGGGGAATGCTACGGAACGGCGGAGAATCGCGCCCAACGGCAGACGCCGCGGGCAGCCCACGGGACGATCGTCAGCATGCGCCGCCGCGATTCACGTTCCAGCCTGGGGACGGTGAAGAATCCGCCACCTATTCGCCGCGTGCGGATGACTTCGGCGCGGCGGCCCTGGGGGCCGCGGAAGTGGTTGCCGCGGCCGATTCGGCTCCTGCCCCGCCTTTGACGGCGCCCTTCGACGCGCCTTTGGCCACTCCCTCGGGGATCGCCGCCGCGGCACGTTCCGCCGGCATGCGCGGGTCCGCCGGGAGAGTGACCGTGAACGTGGACCCCGACCCAACCCGGCTCTCGACGCCGATCCGGCCACCGTGCATCTCCACGATCGAGCGCACGATCGCCAATCCGAGTCCGCTGCCGCTGCTGCGCGCCTCGCTGGAGCGCGATCCGCGGTAGAAGCGGTCGAAGATGTGGGGCAGCTCCGCCGCGTCGATGCCGACGCCGGTGTCGATGACCTGGATCCGGGCGCCGCCGCCGCGATGCGGGGAGAGCTTGAGGGTGACGGACCCGCCGCGCGGAGTGAACTTGAGGGCGTTGCCGACGAGGTTGCTCACGACCTGGCCGATGCGCGGCGGATCGTGACGGACGATGAGCGTCCCGTCGGGCAGCTCTGTGGTGAGGCTGACGCCGCGCCGGCGGGCGGCGGCTTCGGCCTGCTCCGTCGCCGAGAGGACGGTCGCGCGCAGGTCGTCGGGCCGCAGGTCGAGGCGCACCAGACCGGAGTCGAGCTTGGACAGCTCGAGCAGGTTCTGGGCCAGCCAGTCGAGTCGCTCGAGCTGCTGAGCGCTCGATTCGAGAAATTCGGTCCGGGCGGCCGGGTCCTCGCCGGCCTTCTCGCGGAGAAGCTCGTTGAAGGTTCGGAGGGCCGCCAGCGGGGTGCGCAGCTCGTGAGAGACATCGGCCAGGAACTCGCGACTGCGGTCGCGGTCGCGGACGATGACGTCCATCGTCTCCTGGACCTGGGCCGCCATGGCGTTGAACTGGCGCGACAGCTCGGTGATCTCGGTGGCGCCGGTTCGGGCTCTGTCGGCCGGCACGCGCCGGTCGAGGTCGCCGTCGGCGAGCGCTCGAGCCGCCTCGGTGAGCCGCCGCAACGGCGCCGTGAATCGCCGGGCCAGGAGGGAGGAGACGACGACCGCGAGGACCAGCGCGCCGATCGCGGACAGGGTCAGAAACCCAACCACCGCCGCGATCGTGCTCTCGCGAGTCGAGTACGGCGCCGAGAGGCTGACCTCCAGGTACCAGGTCGGCCTCACGCCGGTGGTGTCGGCGAACCTGAAGACCTCGGTGTAGCTGATCGCATCGCGCGTCTGCCCGCGCCCGGGCTTGCTCGTCAGCTGGGCGGTGAAGGTGGATGGCTCGCTTGCGGGAATGAAGAAGGTGCCCGTGGAAGTCTCGGATCCGAACCCGAAACGCACTCGCAGATCGGCCAGGGCCACCGTGTTGGCGTAATCGGGGAGCGTGCTCTCGAAGACCGATCGGACGTCGTCGTTGAGCACTCCAGCGGCCGACACGACGGTCTGATCCTGGGGGTCCCGGGCGGCGATGTCTTCCGCCTGGACACGCAGCACCGCCGCGACCGCCTTTGCGCGGGCCTCGAGAGTGGCCTGGTCCTGCTGGCGCAGGTCGCGGTCCAGGACGAAGACCGTCACGCCCGACACGATCCCGACGGCCAGGGCGAAGACCGCGACGAACGCGAGCGACAGGCGACCCTGGAAGGTGCGGGGCAGCGGCACATGGATGCGAATCGATCGCCTGCCCCTGGGGGTGACGCCGGCGGTGCCGTCGTCAGTTATGCCGTTGCCCGACGATTCGGGCGCCGGCGACTCCACGGTCGGCCCGATCGGTCTCTCCGGGCTCATGACGTTGGCCTCAGCGCTCAGCGAAGGCGTACCCCGCGCCCCGCACCGTTAGCACGAACTTGGGGCTGGATGGGTCGTCCTCGAGCTTCTCGCGCAGGTGGCTGATGTGGACGTTGATCGTCTTCTCGTCCTGGTCCAGCGCTTCATAGTCGCGGATCAGCTCGAGCAGCTCGCGTCGCGAGTAGACCCGCCCGGGGCGGCTGGCGAGGTGGCGCAGGATCTCGAACTCGGTGGCCGTCAGGCCGATGCGCCGTTCGCCGCGCTGGACGCGCCGCCGCTCCAGGTCGATCAGCAGATCGCCGTGGCGCAGCATCCGTCCCCCGCCCGCATCGGACAGGTCGCCGTAGGCCCGGCGCAGTAGTGCCTTGATGCGGCTCATCAGCTCGCGCAGGCCGAAGGGCTTGGTGACGTAGTCGTCCGCGCCGAGCTCCAGGCCGATGACCTTGTCCATCTCCTCGTCGCGCGCCGTGAGGATCAGCACCGGCGCCTTGCTCCCGCCCATCCTCATCCGGCGCAGGACCTCGAAGCCGTCGATGCCGGGCAGGCGGACGTCCAGGACGACCAGATCGGGCGCCTCGCGCATGGCGACCTCGAGCCCCTCTTCGCCCGAACGCGCCACCGCGACTTGATAGCCCTCCTGCTGGAGCGCGTACTGGATCCCGCGAGCGACGGCGTATTCGTCCTCGACGATCAGGATGGTGGCAGCCACGGGCCGGAATCTACACCCCGCGCCAGGTGCGGATCGCCGCGGGGGCGACCGCCGGGCTCACTTGGGCAGCACCGGCGCGACGATCACGAACTTGCGCCACCACTCGCGCCGGCCGACCTGGCCGTCGATCGAATCCTTGAAGACGGAGTCGGTCTGCATGAATGGGAAGAAGCGGATCAGGGGCGGCCCGGACTTCCATACCTGGTACGTGACGTAGTCGTCGGCGACGTGTCGTTCGCGGAGTGGATCGGTGAGGTACACGCCGTTGACCGTGAAGTCCAGCGAGCCGGTCCGCGGATCCGCACCGGTGACCGAGTAGCCGGTCGCAATCGCGGCGTGGCTGCCGAACTCCGACAGGATTCCGACGGGTTCGTTTGTCAGCGCGATCTCTCGAACCGTGGCTTTGGCCGCCTGGTCGAACGTCCTGTACGAGAGGTCCCTGTAGACGCCGGCGGTGATGCTGCCCCAGCCGTAGTAGTTGAGGGCGTTGCGCCAGCCATGCGCGTCCGAGCCGGGCGTGGCCAGGGACATGGTCATGTGCGACCGCTCATAGCGCAGGATCGCCGTCTGGCTCTTGCCCGAGAGAGTCGGGCTCCACCTGAAGCTCGGCTGGGCTGCCTGGACCGCAGTCTTCGCGGACAGAGGCTGGGTCGAGGTGTAGTAGATGGTGTTGAGCATGGACATCGTCATCGCGGCCGTGCAGGCGGTCAGGTCCGGGTTCTGATAGCGGATCGCCCGGCGGTCGTACAGGTTGTAGTTGTACGTGGAGCGCGCTGGGGCGGCGGCCTGTCCGACGAGGATGGCCATGACGGCTGCCAGGCTGACGAGAACGTTGGTCATGCCCCGGATGCTCTCCCACGGTTGACCGCGACACGGTACCGGCTGTGGTGGCGGGCCGGCTCGGCGTCGAGCACTGCACAGTTTCCCACGCCCGGGGCCAGTTTGGCTTGGGGACGGGCGAAACAGCCAGTGTTGCGGGCCCTGGCGGCCGTCGGCTCTGCCAGATCGGGGATCCGTCGACGCCTCGCGCGCGGGTGAATCGATCCGGGCGCCCGCGCGTGGTAGGCTCCGCAGTCGAAGTCGCGCTCCGCCGCGACACAAACAGACCAAACCCTCGCGACCGGTTCGTTCGGCCGCGTGTCGATCGAACCGCGCAGGAGGATCCAGCCAGTGAGCGCCACCCCGACAGTCCTGACCGCCACCAGCCGGGCCGAAACCGGCAAGGCGGTCGCGCACCTGCGCAAGGCCGGCAAGATCCCCGCCGTGGTCTTCGGCCACGGTCTGGAGTCGATCCCCGTCACGCTCGACGCGCACGAGTTCGATCACCTGCGCCGGACCATCCATTCGAACTCGATCGTCTCGCTCGTGATCGACGGCAAGGACGAGAGGCGCGTCCTGGTCCACGGCATCCAGATCGACCCGCGCCATCGCCAGCTGCTCCACGTCGATCTCTTCGCCCTCAAGTCGGGCGAGGAAGTCACCGTCGAGATCCCGGTGCACACGGTCGGCGAGTCGCACGCCGTCGCCCGCCTGGGCGGCATGCTCCTGCACAACCTGAGTCACGTCCGCGTGCGGGCGCTGCCCGAGAAGCTGCCGGAATCATTCGAGGTCCCGATCGACTCGCTCACGGAGATCGACGACGCCCTCCACGTGCGCGATCTCACTCTGCCCGCCGGCGTGACGTTGCTGGCGGACCTCGACGAGATCGTGGTCAAGGTGGTCGCGCCGCACGTCGTCGAGGAGCCTGTTGTCGCACCGGCCGAAGAGCCGGCTGCCGAGGCTGCTCCGGCGGATGCCGAGGCGAAGCCTTCGACCGAGAGCTAGACCCGGAGAACCGATTGGTCGCCCGGGTCGCTCGGGCGACCGCCGGCCGGCTCACCGTCGGCCATCTGACCGATCGGTCAGGGCCGTGGCAGGCGGAGTGCTGCGCTCGGTGCGGGCACCTCGTACGATGAAGCGGTGCCCAGCCTGAGCTCCCCGCGGAGGGACGCGATCCGCAGCCTGCCCGTCCTCGGGGCCTTCGTCGTGGGGGCGATCGCCTATGCGCCCCTGTACTGCTTCCCGCTGCTGGCACCCGAGTTCGAGACCACCTTCCATGTCTCGCGCGAGCTCGGCCAGATGCCCTGGACGATGTTCCTGGTGGTCTCGGCCCTGGCCTCACCGCTCCTTGGCCGCGCCTTCGATGTCTTCGGGGACCGGCTCTTGCTCACGGTCGGAGTCCTGTTGATCGCCCTCGGCTGGGTGGTTGCGTCCGTGGCTTCGGACGTTGCCCTCCTCGTCGCCGCGTATGGCGTCTTCCTGGCCCTGGGGCTGCAGCTGACCTTCGTCGGGACCACGACCGCAGTCGCCCGCCGCTATGCCGGCGTGGCGGGGCTCGCGCTCGGTGTGGCGTACGCGGGTCCGGGGATCGGCGTGGCCGTCATCCTGCCGCTGGCGGCCGGCGCCATTCCGGAGTTGGGCTGGCGCTCGATGGCCCTCGTGTTCGCGGCGATGTCGCTCCTCGCCGTTCCGTTCGTGTGGCTCATGACGACCGGGGCGGCGGTGATCTTCCCGGCGCGGGGCTCGCGCCACGGACCGAGCGGGACGGCGGCAGGCGCGGCGCCGAAGAGCGCGGCGGCGCCACGGGGCGGCGAAACGGGCAGGGGATTGCATGAGACCTCGGCGCCCGGCGCGATCGCCGCGTCCCAGGAGCCACTCCCGCCCGGCAGTCGCTCGCGGCCCGACGTCCTTCGGCGCACGCTGCGGACCCGCCGCTTCCTGATCCTGCTCGTCGGAGCGGTCGGCATCGGTTGCATCGATGAGGGCATCTACCAGATGTCGCCGCGCCATGTCGTGGCGCAGGGCATGACTGCGGACTACGCGGCCATCTTGCTGGCCGTGTCTTGTTATGCGTATGTGGTCGGCCAGGTCCTGGGAGGTGGACTGTCCGATCGATTCGGGCGGCGCTACATCGGCCTCATCTGCGCCGCGATGATCGCCGGCGGGGCGACGGCTATCTTCGCTTCAACGGGCGCGACGCCGGCCCTGGCCGCGGCCGGATACACGCTCTACGGCTTCGGCATCGGGGCGACGATCGCGATCCGGTCGGCCGCGTTCTCCGACGTCTTCGGGGGCCACAACTTCGGAGCGATCTTCGGAATCATCGCCGTGGCCTACCCGACCGGCGGGATCATCGTCATGAACGTCGGCAGCATCTCCTACGACCGCCTGGGCAACTACTGGCTGGTCTACGGCGTGGTCATGGCCTCGCTCCTGGCCTGGTCCGTGGCGCTGGTCATCGCCGGTCCGCGCCGCCACGGCCTGGGCGCGCGGCTGCGGAGCGCCCGGGCCCGCCTGCCCGTCTAGCGGCCGAGCGAGCCGCCGCGGCGCTGCCTCGCACCCATGACTTCATGTTCATGCACCCGATGACTGCTATCCAGGTGCGGGCCCTCTTCTGGCGTTGCGATCCGGCGACCGGGCGCCCAACCGAGCGTGGCCGAGACGTCTCGGGCGGGGCAAGAGCCCCCTCCGACCCGCTCCAGATGTGCCGAACGTCGATACGAGTCACCCCACGCATAAACGCAAGGTGGCGGAGCCGCAAGCGCCGTTAGCAGTCACCGGACGCATGCACCTAACGTGGCGTGGCGCCGTCCGCGCGGCGCCGTCCGCGCGGGCCCTACGCCACTTCCCGCCGGATCGTGCCCGCCGCCAGGACCACGAAGAAGGCCGCGATTCCGACGAGCACGCCCAGGTCCAGGAGCACCTGTCCCGAGGTCAGGTCGGCGCCCGCGATCATCACCTGGCGCAGGCCGTCGATGGCGTATGTGACCGGCAAGATTCGGGCGACGGGCTGGAGCAGGTCGGGCAGCTGCTCGATCGGCCAGAAGAACCCGCCGAGCAGGCCCTGCGGCACGATCACGATCGGGATGAACTGGAGTATCTGCAACTCCGTCCGCGCGAAGGTCGAGAGGAAGATGCCGAGCGAGACCGCGCCGAGCCCCAGGACCAGCACGAGCAGGTAGGCGATCAACGGATTGCCGATCGTTCGTACGCCCAGGCCCATCGCGAATGCCGGGACCGGCCCGAGCGCCGGGATGTCCAGGCGGCCCAGGACGAAGGCCATCACGATGGCGACCTGAAGTGTTGCGAAGAAGCCGAAGCCCAGGCTGTAGCCGAGCACGATCTCCGCCCGACTGACCGGGGTCGCCAGCAGGCGCTCCAGCGTCCCGCCGATTCGTTCGCGCAGGAAGCTGATGCCGGTCAGGATGAAGACGAAGAAGTAGGCGAAGAAGCCGACCACGACCGGGGCGAGCGAGTCGAGCTGGGTGGCGTCCGGCGAGCCGTAGACGGTCGCCCTTTCGATCGTCGGCAGCGCGGCGCCCGCGCTGTCGGCAACGGCGCCGAGCAGCGCCTTCTGGACCGCCGGAATGACCGAAGCTTCGCCCGTGGGGTTGAGTCCCAGCGTGAGCAGCTCGATCTTGCGGTTCTGGACGCTGAAGTCCGCGGGCAGGATGACGACCAGGTTGAGCTTCTTGTCCTTGAGCATCTGCCGGGCAGTCGCGTCGTCGACGACCGATCGGTCGACCACGATGCCGGCCTGACCGTCGAGCGCCGACGCAAGCTGGGTCGCAACGGCAGTACCGGCGGGATTGGCCGACTCGTTGAGGACGGCCACGCGAGCCGCGGTGGACTGCTGGCTGCTCAGGACCCAGGCCAGCAGAGCGATGATCGCCACGGGCGCGACGAACAGAAGGGCCAGGGATCGCGGGTCGCGGCGGAACTGGGCCACGATCCGGCGGAAGACGGCGGCGACGCGAAGCGGGTTCATCGGTTGGTCTCCTTCGCGGCTGCGCCGGAAGCGGCGGATTCGCGGGCGGTCGTCGCGGACCCGGTGGGGGTTTCGCCCGCGAACCGGAGGAAGGCGGTTTCGAGGCTGTCAGTGCCGGCCCGCTTTCGGAGCTCGGCCGGCGTCCCCTGCGCTAGGACGTGCCCGTCGCGGATGAACAGCAGCTCGTCGCAGCGGTCGGCCTCGTCCATGACGTGGCTCGAGACCAGGAGCGTGGCTCCGCCCGCGGCCAGCCGGTGGAAGTGGTCCCAGAACTGGACTCGCAGGGCCGGGTCCACGCCGACCGTGGGTTCGTCGAGGAAGATGACGGTCGGGCGATGGGCCAGCGCGCAAGCCATCGACAGGCGGCGTCGCATCCCGCCGGAGAGGTTCTGGGCCGGCGTCCCGGTCCGCTTGTCAAGCTCCACCAGCTCGAGGGAGTGCATCAGCTCGGCCCTGTCGGTCTGGCCGTAGAGGGCGGCGAAGAACGACAGGTTCTCCCAGACCGACAGCTCGGGGTAGATGCCGTCGGACTGGGTCATGTACCCGATGCGCGCCAGGTTCGGGCGCGACGGCATCTCCACTCCCAGGACGCGGGCCCTGCCGCTCGTCGCCGACGCGAGGCCGGCCAGGAGCCGGATGAGCGTGGTCTTGCCGGATCCGTTCGGGCCGAGCAGCCCGTAGATCCGGCCGGGAGGTAGCGCCATGTCGATCCCGTCCACGGCGTGGATCGGCCCGAAATTCTTGTGCAGGGCGATTGCCTCGAGCGCCGGCGCGAGAGGAGCTGGAGCGGCTGCCATCTAGTTACCTCCTGAGCTGCCGTCGGGCTGCGCGGCGCCGTGCAGGAGCAGGTCCACATAGGCCTCGACGTTGTCGACAACGGGATGGATACCGATCTGGGCCAGCTCGTCGAAGACGGTCGGGCCCAGGACGATGAGCAGGAAGACGGGGCCGAAGAGGCCCTGGATCAGCAAGGCCGGATCGATCGGGCGCAGGTTGCCCTTCTCAACCTGAAGCCCATACCAGGCGAGCATCAGCGGGACGCCCTGGCCGATCATCTCGGACATGACGACGCGAGCAAGCTCAGGGTCCTGCGACGAGTTGGCGGCAAGGTTGCGGATCAGATCGGCCCGGGCGCGCATCGCCGCGTAATAGGCTCGGGCGATGGCAATCAAGCCCTCCCGCGCACCGAGCCCGATCGACGGCTCGATCTGGGCCCGCATCTCGCCGACCGGGCTGACCCAGCGGGCGACTTCGCGGAGGAGCTCCGCCCTGTCGTCGAAATGGTGGTAGATCGCGCCTTTGGTCAGCCCAGCCTCGGCGGCGATGGCCTCGACGGAGATCAGGCCGCTGCCGGGCCGCGAGAACAGCCTTTGGGCGGCGTCGATCAGCCGGTCGCGCGTGGGCTCGTCCTGGCTGGCGGAGGTGTCCAGCCCCTCGGCTGCGAGAGCCGCTCGCAGCCCCCGCAGGCCGCCGAAGTAGTGGTGGATCGTCTGGCGCGAGACTCCCGCCTCGGCCGCGATCGCCTGAACGGAGAGCGCGGTCGGGCTTGCCTGGAGCTGGCGACGAGCCGCGCTCAGGATCGTCCCCCGGGTTGACTGGTCAGACATACGTACCAGTATGCATGTCCTGTCAAGAGAGCGTTACGGCGCACTCACCGAGGTAGACACGGGCCGTCGAACCAGCCGCAAGGAGACCGATTGAACCGCGACCGTCGCCAGGGTTCCGGCACCGAAGGCGAATCCGATGCCCAGGCTCTCGATGGTGCTGGTGACCACCAGGAAGAAGACGATCGTGCCGAAGAGGCCGACCTGGAGACCGCGGGCGACGCCCATTGCCGGCTCGGGGCCCTCCAGCCGATGGGCAAAGACGGCCAGCACGGTGACGTAGATCGGGAAGGCGGCGAGGATCCCGCTCAGCTGCGGTCCCAGGACCGAGGCCGCCTCGGTGATGGCGAGCACGATCGAGGTGCCGACCACCATTCGGGCGGGTATGTCCCAGCGGGGTAGCGGCGTGATGCCGCCGGCGGCGGAAACGGCCGGGGCGAGGCGCAGGCCGATGACCATCGCTACCGCCACGATGGCGAACAGGAGGACGGCCGGGCCGGTGATGAACGGCTGCATCGCCAGCGCCGCGATGGCGAAGCACCCGAAACCGCCGAGCATGGATGCGAGCCAACCGAAGCGACGCGCCAGCCAGGCATAACCAAGGGCGAACGCGGCGTCCCCGAGCAGGCCACCGATCGAGCCTTCGGCCGTGCCCGCGGCGAAAGCCGTGCCTCGGTCGAGGGCGATGTACAGCGCGACCGGCCCGGAGGTCAGCGGCAACGCCACCAGCCAGCCGCCCACCGACGGACCCCAGCGGCGCGCGGCCAGGCTCGCCGATCCGATCAGTATCGGCGTCAGGGAGAGCTTCAGCAGGAGAAGCGCCACGGGTCAGGGCTCGTCCGCCGAGAGCCGCCGGATCTCGTCGGCGAGAGTCGCTGCGTATGCGGCGAGCCCCGCCGCCACCGCCGGCGACAGCCGCTCCCCGAAACCGAACTCGGCGCCGCCGATCCCAACGAAGACGCCCCGTGGCAACGACCCGCGCAACTCCGCCGCCAGAGCCAGAACCTGGTCCGGGGGGAGCGAATGGGAGGAGGCCGGGGTCGCTCCGCCGGCCGCGCCGGGGCCGCCGGCCGCGCCGGGGCCGCCGGCCGCGCCCTGCGCCACATGCTCCAACGGCAGCGTGACCACCACGCCCGGAGCCACTCCAACAGCCGAGTCGGCGACGATAGCCGCCACTCCGTCCGGGATGTCGAGCAACGCCTCCACGGACAGCTGCCCTACCTCGACCACCTCGGCAAGCGCCCGCGCGTCCTCGGGCAGCATCTCGGCGGCGCGAAGCGCGGCCGCGTCGTCGCCCCGCATGCGCTCCCCGCAGAGCAGCACCCGCACGCTCGGCCGCCCGGATTGGTCGCTCATTCCGGCAGTCTAGCGGCCGATCGGGGGCGGTTCGCCGCGTCACCGGTACCGTGCATTCGTCGCCCCTTGATGCGGCCGACGGAGTAGAGTCTCAGCTGACGTTCGGATTGAAGCGGGCTGGAGGACGAGTCACCCAGTGGGGTACGAATGAAGCGGGACGCTTCCTTCCGGTCGTTCCTCGCCGCCTACCCACCGATTCCCGGTCAGACGCACCCGGTGGACGGCGTGTCGCTGGCTGAGGCGATTGAGGAGCGGTTCGGAATCTCCGTGCCAGCTGCGTTGCAGCTGTTCTGGCTTCGAGTCGGCGCGGGCTCCTTCGGCGGCGGCGAGATCTACATCTTCGGCGACGCCGGCTCCGGACTGCCCGGCCCGGAGGTGCTCGAATGGAACGCCGCCCCGTGGTGGCGGTCGGTCTACTCGCCGCCCAAGCAGGGCGGGCCCTTCTTCTTCGGGCAGACGCCGTTCGGCGACCAGCTGGGATTCCGCTGGCAGGGCACCGTCGCCCTGCCGGAGCTCTTCATGCCGGACACGATGGAGGTGTTCCTGCTGGGCCGTGACCTCGACGAGCTGCTGGGCGAGCTGCTCGTCGCTCCTGGAGCGCTGTGCGATTCCGAGCGGCTGGCCAGGGCGGCCAAACAGTGCGGCCCGATCCCACCAGGCCAGCACTACGCTCCGGACGTCTCGCCGTTGCGCGGGGGCACCGACGAATCGTTCCACGTCGCCACGGCCGAGGCTCACATGACGACGGCGATCTCGGGCTGGGAAGCGATCCAGGCGCGCACCCGCACCGCCGGCACCATCAGTGTCCGGGTGGGCTCGAAACAGGGCTGAGCCTCGCCTTCGCTCGTTACTCCGCGGCTTCCAGGCCGGCGGGCACCGCCTCCGGTCGGCGCTCCCGCAGGGCCGACCGCAGCTCGACGAGCTGGACGGCGACCACGGCCGTGCCGGCCAGCGCGAAAGCTCCGGCGATGCCCAACGGCACGAGGGTCGCAGCAACGACCGTCAGGAATGCGGCGAAGCCGAGCAGGCCATGGGTCAGGCCTCGCATGACGCCGATCGTCCGCTCGGGGCCTTCCTGGGCGTGGGTGAAGAGCGCCAGCACCGCGGCCACAGTCGGGATCGTCGTCAGCATGCCGCTGATGGTGGCCCCGAAGTACGGCCCGACAGTCGTGACGAAGACGACCATGCCGGCCCCGGTGAGCATCCGCGCCGGCAGGTCGGTCAGGGTCGTCGCCCGACGGCCTCCGACCGGGGGCGCCTCGGGTAGCAGCCGTCTCGACACGATCAGAATGGACAGCGTGGCCACGAACGCCGGCCCGAGACCCCAGGACGAGATGGGCAGCATCACCGCCCAGGTCGCGACGAACGCGCCGTACGCCGCCGCCCCCGCCAGTGGCCAGCTCACCCGGCGGCAGACCAGGGCGTAGACCAGGCAGAAGACGCCGCAGCCGCCGGCTCCGCCGAGCGAGGCCGCGGCCGAGGTGGCGGCGAAGGACCGCCCTTGATCCAGGGCCAGGAAGAGCAGGATCGGGCCGCCCTTCGCCGGAACGGCGCCGAGGATGCCTCCGACGGAGGGTCCGTAGCGATGGCTGACGAGCGTGACGATGCCGATCATCAGCACCGGCAGCACGATCTTGAAGAAGAGTTCGATCACTTCGTTCCCCAGAGTACGCGAGATCGCCGGGCCGCCGAGCGCAGGCCGAGGCGGCGTAGAGCACCGAGGAGCGCAGGCGCCAACGAAGGGATGTGCCGGCCGCCCGACGATCAGTCGCGCTCGATCTCGAGCGTGAGGAAGTGCGTCGCGCAGCTGATGCAGGGGTCGTAAGCTCGAATCAGCTGCTCCAGGCGCACCGTGGCCTCGGCGTGAGATAGGGACAGGACCTGCGGTGCGAACCCGGTCAGGTCCTGCTCGATCATGCCCTGGTTCTGTCCCGTGGGGGCGATGATCTGGGCCGCCAGGATGCGCCCGTTGTCGTCAACGTCGTAGTGGTGCCAGCAGATGCCGCGCGGCGCCTCCGAGCCCCAGCCCGTCTCGCCGCCCCGTGGCGTCCAGGCCTCGAACGGCCGGGCCGGTTCCTCGTAGGTCTTGACGATGTCGAGCGCCGAGGCCGAAGCGTGGATCAGCTCCACGGCGCGGGCGGCGATGCTCCAGTACGGGTTGCGGGCGATCTGCTTCGCCAGGCCGCTGGCGCCGAGCGCCTCGCGGGCGATCGGATGGAGCTGGTCGGCGTTGAGGGTCACGCGCGCGGCCGGCCCGAGCATGTACGTTCGGCCGTCGTTGGTTCGGGCGTGGAGGGCGTTCGTGCCTTCGTGGTGCTCCTCGTGGAAAGCCTCGCGCCAGCCCCAGATCGGCACGTCGATCCCGTCGGTTGAGACGATCCGGCCCTCGTTGAGGCCGTACTCGATCGGGTGCTTGATGGCAACGTAGAGCGGGTCGCGCTCGAATGCCGGCGCTTTGAACGCGCCGACGAGCTTGAGCGTCGCCTTCGACAGGTCGAGCGCTTCCTTGAGCGGATCGTGCAGCGCCGCTATCTCTGCTTTCGTGGGGGTCCTCGACAGGCCGCCGACGCGCATCGCGACGGGGTGGATCGCCCGGCCTCCGATCAGCTTCATGATCTCGTTGCCGGTCCGCTTGAGCCGGAGGGCTTGCTCGACGATGTGCTTGTGATCGCGGGCCATGGCGATCGCGCTCTCGTAGCCCAGGAAGTCCGGGGCATGGAGCATGTAGACGTGGAGGGCGTGGCTCTCGATCCATTCGCCCCAGTAGAAGAGCTTGCGCAGGGCCCGAACCTGGGGGTCGATCTCGACCTCGAAGAGGTGCTCGAAGGCCATCGACGCGCCCATCTGGTAGGCGACCGGGCAGATGCCGCAGATCCGCGCCACGATGTCGACGACCTCGTTGGGCATGCGCCCCACGACGAGCTTCTCGAAGTAGCGGGGCGCCTCGAAGATCGAGAGGCGAGCCTCCTTGACCTCGCCGTCGGTGATGCGCAGCTTGAGTGTGCCCTCGCCTTCGACGCGCGCGATCCCGACCACCTCGAAGTTGCGCTCGCCAGTCGCGGTTCCAGCCTTCGCCATTCGATTCACCACCTGGCTGCTGCATCCCGATCCGATCCGGGTCTTCGAGGTTGCCCCATCCTCGCCCGGCCGGCATAGGGCCGTTTGTCGTCCTGGGGCGGGCCTCACGTTCCCCCGGACGCGGGGGCGGCGGACCGGCCCGTGCCCCTGTCGGGCCGGCCTCGGCTTCTTGCCCGATACGCATGGCTGGAGTGCTGCGCGGAGAACTGCGGTCGCCCAGGCGCTTCGTGACCCCGTTCGGCCCCATGGTGGTGTCGGAGAGCTGCTCCGGCCGGTCCGAGTGACTCGAAATAGGCCGAGTCGACTGCCAGGGCGGCGTGCCCGCGGCTCTGGTTCGACCTAGTGCTCCCTCCAGGCGTGCTGGGGGAACGTGTCGCGGCCTGGGCGCGGAAGCGGCACAAGTCGGCGCCGCCGACCGCCTCGGCTATAGTCGCGGCGTGAACCTGCCGTTCCAGCCGCCGCTCGAGCCGATGCTGGCCAAGCTCGCCGACGGGATCCCAGCCGGCGCCGGCTGGCAGTACGAGCCCAAGTGGGACGGCTTCCGGGCCCTGGTCTTCCGCGACGGCGACGAGGTCTTCATCCAGAGCCGCGATCTCAAGCCGCTCGACCGCTACTTCCCCGAGCTGCCGCCCGCCCTGCGAGCGAACCTGCCCGCCCGTTGCATCCTCGATGGCGAGGTCGTGATCGCCGGACCCGACGGCCTGGACTTCGACTCGCTGCTGCTGCGCATCCACCCCGCCGCGTCGCGAGTCAAGCTGCTCGCGGCGCAGACCCCCGCCAGCTACGTGGCCTGGGATCTCCTCGCCTTCGATGACCGCGACCTGCGCGCCACGCCCCAGGGCGAGCGCCGCGAGTTGCTGGAGGTGCTGCTTCGGGACGCCGCGCCGCCGATCCACCTGACGCCCGCGACTCGCGACCCCGAACGCGCCACCGAGTGGTTCCACCATTTCGAGGGCGCGGGCCTGGACGGAGTCGTGGCCAAGCGGCTGACCGAGGGCTACCAGCCGGGGAAGCGGGGCTGGGCCAAGATCAAGCACGCCCGGACCGCCGACTGCGTCGTGGCCGGCTTCCGTTGGCACAAGAACGGCCCCGGCACGATGGTCGGTTCGCTGCTGCTCGGGCTGTACGACGACACGGGCCGGCTGAACCACGTCGGCATCACGGCCAGCTTCACGACCGAGAGGCGCGTCGCGCTGACGGAGGAGCTCGCGCCGCTGCGCGCCGGCGCCCTCGACGGGCACCCCTGGGCCGAATGGGCCGAATGGGAGGCCGCCGCGCGCGAGTCCGGCCAGCGCATGCCCGGCGCGGTGAGTCGCTGGAACCGCGACCGCGATCTCTCGTGGGAGCCGCTGCGGGCCGAGCGCGTCTGCGAGGTCGCGTATGACCACCTGCAGGGCGATCGCTTCCGCCACGCCACCACCTTCCTGCGCTGGCGCCCCGACAAGAGCCCCTCGGACTGCCGCTACGACCAGCTGGAGACGACCGCCCCCTTCGAGCTCAAGGAGATCTTCGGAGGGTAGGCGGGTCCGGGTCGGCGGGCGGGGCCGTGCCAGCCTGGCCGTTCAGCGATACTGACTCCACGGATCGTAGTCGGCGTCGAGGGGTTCCTGCGGCGGGCGCTCCGGCTCGGGCACGTGCTCGAGGTTGACGCGGATGCGATACCAGAGCGTGAAGCGCCCGCGCATCGAATCGACCAGCAGGTCGGACGGCTCGAGGTGGGCGACAACGCCGGCGTGGCGCGACTTCCAGCGTTCGAACGCGGCGAGAGCCGCCTCCCTGGTGGCCGCTCGGGCGATCTCGATCAGCGGCTTGGTGGACGCGCGACGACCGGTCGGCGAGGGCGCCCGGGGGCTCGGGCCGCTGGGCGCGCCGCTGGGCCCGCCGCCGGCCGCACCGCTGGCCGGCTTGCGAGCACGCGACGGCGCGACCCTCGGCGGCTCGCCGGGGGCCTTGGCGTAGTTGGGTGGCCACGGCGCGTCGCCCTGCCCCGCCTTCGCCTGCCGCGCCGACAACTCGAGCAGCCCGTCCAGCGACCCGACCGCCGCGTCGATCCCGGCGGCTGGATCGCCGACTGCGGCGAACCGGGCCGGCACCGTCGCGATCGTGAAGTCGCCCAGCTCGCATTCGGGCAGCTCGTCCCAGGTCACAGGCGCCGAGACGCGGGCATCGGGCACCGGCCGAACCGAGTACGCAGACGCGACCGTTCGGTCCTTGGCGTTCTGGTTGTAGTCGATGAAGACGCCGTGGCGTTCTTCCTTCCACCACTTGCTCGTGGCTATCGTGGGTGCGCGCCGCTCCACCTCGCGGGCCAGCGCCAGCGCCGCGCGACGGACCTCGTCGAAGGACCAGCACCGCTCGATCCGGACGTTGACGTGGATGCCGCGCGAACCCGAGGTCTTGGGCCAGCCCACCAGGCCCACGTCGGCGAGCACCTCGCGCGTGACGAGCGCGACTCGCCGGATGTCGTTCCAGGGCACGCCCGGGACCGGGTCGAGGTCGACTCGCAACTCGTCGGGGTGGTCTAGGTCGTCGGCACGGACCGCGTGCGGGTTGAGATCGAGGCAGCCAAGGTTGGCGATCCAGGCCAGTCCGGCCGCGTCGTCGATCACGATCTCGTCGGCCGTGCGACCGGACGGAAACGAGATCTCGACGGTTTGGATCCAATCGGGGCGCGAATCGGGGGCGCGCTTCTGGAAGAAGAAGTCGCCGTCGGCGCCGTTGACGTAGCGCTTCAGCGCCATCGGCCGCCCACCTGCTCCCCTCAGGGCTCCCGCGGCCACGGCCATGTAGTAGGCGACGAGATCGCGCTTGGTGTAGCCCGGTCCGGCGAAGTAGACCTTGTCCGGGTTGGTGATCGCGACCTGTCGGCCGGAGACCTCGACGATCTCGCTGCGCGTTGGCATGGCCGAACGATACCGCCTCGACGCTAGAGCCCGGATCCGCCGATCGCCGCTTGCATTCGCTCGGTCAGACGGCTCATTCCTGCGTTGGCTCCTGTGCTTCTCGCTCACGCACCTACGGGTGCGCTCGCTGCGATGTTCGTCGTCGCCTTGGCCTGCGCTCGTCGGACCGACGATCTGCGGCGCGTGACCGGCGGGTCCGGGCTCGGTGTCAGTCGAGGGGCCGACTGCGCTCCAGCAGCTCGGCCAGCGTCTCGAGCTCGGACTCAGTGAACGACTCGAGGAAGTAGCGTCGCACCGCGGCCAGGTGACCGGGCGTCGCCGCTTCGAGTCGGGCCAGGCCTCCGGCCGTGAGCACGGCGAAGTAGCCGCGCGCGTCCGAGGCGCACTTGACGCGGCTGACCAGGGCGTCGGCGGTGAGCCGGTCGACGAGCCGCGTGATGCCGGCCCGACTGAGCAGCACTCGATCCGCCAGCTCGTTCATGCGCAGACGCCGGCCGTCGGCGAGGGCGAGCTGGACCAGCACGTCGTACTCGGCCAGCGGAAGGTCGCTGCGAGCCATCAGGTCCGCCTCGAGGCGGCGAGCGACGCGAGCGTGACGGAGTAGAAACGCCTTCCAGGCTCGCAACTCGACCGGATCGAGGGCGGCGGCGAGCAAAGCCTCGGGGTCGCCCGCGGCACCCGCGACGCCCGCACCACCCGCGACGCCCTGGACACCCGCGATGCTCGAGGCCTGCGGCCGGCCCACGCTCTCCGCGTCGTCGACGCGCTGCTCCATGAATAGCTCCTTCGTATTGCCCACTTGCAGATCCTTGCGTGCTCAACAACTATAGCACTTAGGTGCTTAGTGAACGATCCGGGTCGGGTCCACGAGAGCACCGAAACGCTAGGAGTTGAAGATGAGCACCTGGGACCTGAACCCAGCCCATTCGCAGATCGAGTTCGCCGTCGGGCACATGATGGTCACGACGGCCACGGCCAGTTCCGCAAGTTCACCGCGGCGGTGGACTTCGACGAGGCCGACCCGGAGCGCTCGACGGTCGAGGCGCATATTGACGCATCGACCATCGATACGGGCATGGAGGCTCGCGATGCGCACCTCAAGAGTGCGGACTGCTTCGACGCAGGCTCGTATCCGGAGCTCGTGTTCCGCAGCACGCACATCGAGAGGAGTGGCGACGGCTACAGGATCCAGGGCGATCTGACGATCCGCGGCGAGACGTGACCCGTGACGCTGGACGCCGAGATCGGCGGCGTCGTGCCGAATCTCCAGGGCGGGCGTCGCGCCGCCTTCCTCGTCGGCGACGACATCAAGATCTCGATCGCCCCGGCCGTCCTTCAGGCCGAGGCCGCGGCCACCAGGGTCAGGGCGGCCAGCGCCGCCTGATCCCTCGCCAGAGAGAACGGCCGCCGGGAAACCCGGCGGCCGTTTCGATTCTGAGAGCCTGTGTATGAACTCCCGGTTCCGCGCACTTGACGCTGCTAGGTCGCTGATCGAGAGTGAGTTGGGGCCATTTGGAGGGGTCTGAGATGCGCCTCACGCACTGGGTCCTGGGGATGCTGCTCGGCGTTATCGCCGGCGGTTCGACGCTCGTCGTCGGAGTTCTCGCGCTTCTCGTGGTCGTGCCTGGCATAGTGTGGGCTGCGCGCGAGCCGATGCGGCCGGTCGGTCTTGCTGGTCTTCTCGTCGGGGTGGGCGTAGGTGTTGTAGGTCTATTCGCCCTGGCGGATGTTCGGTGCGCCGCGTTCAACTCTGCCGCAGACGGCATCGTCCAGTCGTGTTCTTCGCCGGACGCGACGCCCTACCTCGCGGTTGCCCTGCTTCTGGTTGCGGTCGGCGCGTCGCTGACCCTCGTCGGATTGCGGCGCACGAGCCAGACGACCAACTGACGCGCGACCACCTCCGAGACGGGCAGCAGGAGGCCCAATCGGGTCGGCTCGACCCATCGGCCGTTTCGATTCTCAGCCGCTGCGTGGCGCGGCTCAGTCCTCCGTCGGCATGTGGAGGTACATGGTCTGGATGCCGATGCGGCCGGGGCCGGTGAAGCGGTTGAAGATCAGGTTGCCCGAGCCGCCCAGGATGCCCATCCGCAGGCCGACCATCTTGATCTCCATGTTCACGGTCGGATCCTTGTAGACCCAGCCGCCCGGCTCGACGTCGAACACCTCGCCCGGCCCCAGCACCCTCTCGAAGACGTTGCCGTAGCCATGGAGCCAGATCGTGCCGCCGCCCGGGCCGCCGGCGAAGGTGTCGATGAAGATGCCGGTGCCGCCGAAGAGCATGTTCCCGACGCCGCGCAATCGGCGGAAGCTGTACTCCGTGTTGGCCGTCGCGGCCAGGAACTGGTGCTCGCGCACTTCGATCGTCTGGCCCTGGGCCAGGTTCAAGTGGAAGACATGACCGACTCCGTCTCGGCTGAACGCGATCTGGCCGGCGCCCTTTGCCTCGGTCATGAAGATCGGCATGCCGGCGACCGCCCGCTTGAACGCGCCCTTCATCGGGTGCATCCCGATCTCGAGGCTCGGCGTCTTCCAGAGCAGGATGTGGTGCTCGAAGAAGACCGGCATCGAGCCGTCGAGCTCCATCGTCAGCATCGGAACCAGTTCGCCGTCCGTTCGGAACTGGACGCCCTGGGCCTGGCCTTCGTCAACCGCTGTCGGCAGCAACTTCGGGATGTAGTCCGTATGCATTGCTTCCTCCTGATGGCCGCTCGGCAGACGGAGCGGCCCCCCCACTCTAGGGCAGTGGAGGGGCCGATGGCGACCTGCGTTTGGGGCGGCCCGCGGCGTCCCGGCGCGCGGGCCGACCGGCCTCAGGCTGCTTCGGAGAGGCCCGAGGTCATCGCCGGCGCTGCCCTGCCGACGGCCGGCTCGGAAGCCGCCGTCTGAACGGTGCCGCGGCCGGGCAGGAACGCGAACGCCACCACCGCTCCGACGAGAGCGACGACCGCTCCCACCGTCACGGCCACGCCCATCCCGTCCACGAATGCGGAGCGCGCCATCGCGAGCAACGCCTCACCCTGGGCCGCGGGCAGGTAGCTCGCCACGACCTCGGCCCCCGCCAGAGAGTCGTGGACGGCCTTGCCCGCGTCGCCGGGGAGCAGCGCCGTGGCGGGGCGAACGCCCGCCGCGTAGACCGGGGCGGAAAGACTGCCCAGGATGGCCACGCCCAGCGCCCCGCCCAACTCGCGAGCGGTGCTGTTGATCGCCGAGGCGACGCCCTGCTTGGAGCGTGGCAGGGCCCGGATCATGATCACCGTGAGCGGGCTCAGGGCGAAGCCCATGCCGCCGCCAACCAGGAAGAGCGTTACCGCCACGAACGGGTAGCCGTCGTGCGTCCCGGCCAGGCGCAGGACCAGCAGGCCGATCGAAACCGTGGCCATTCCGGCTGCCACCGTCGATCGCGTCCCGAGCCGCTTCGCCACTACCATGCCGGAGGGGCTAAAGATGGCCATGGCGATCGCCAGGGGCAGGATCGAGTAGCCGGTCTCCATGGTCCCGAACCCCAGCACTCCCTGCAGGTATTGGCTGAAGAAGAACATCGAGCCGAAGAGGCCGAAGCTGGTGAGCATCACGGCGAGCACCGCCGCGCCGAAGGTCGGCTGGGCGAGGAGTCGAACGTCCAGGAGCGGCTCGGTCGTGCTCAGCTCACGGATCACGAAGCCAACCAGCAGCAGCGCCGCGACCGCGAACGTGACCAGCTCGAACGGAGACGTCCAGCCGTTGGCCGGCGCCTCGATGACGCCGTAGACGAGCGCGATCAGGCCGCCAATCGAGAGCGCCGTTCCCGGAACGTCCAGCTTCGCGGCTCCCGGAGAGCGACCCTCGGGCACGATGGCCAGCGTGCCGACGACCGAGATCAGGACGACGGGCACGTTGATGAGGAAGATGGAGCCCCAGGCGAAGTGCTCGAGCAGCCAGCCGGCGAGCACGGGCCCGGCGACGATGCCCAGGCCGCTGACGCCGGTCCAGATGCCGATCGCCTTGGGCCGCTCCTCCATCGTGAAGACGTTGGCCGTGACCGAGAGGGTGGAGGGCACGATCAGCGCCCCGCCCACGCCCATCGCGGCGCGGAGGAGGATCAGGGCTTCGGCCGACGGAGCGAAGGCGCTCGCGAGCGACCCCGTTCCGAAGATCGCCAGGCCGACGAGCATCACCCGCCGTCGTCCGAACCGGTCGCCGAGCGCGCCGGACGCGAGCAGCAGCCCGGCGAACAGGAGCACGTAGGCGTCGACCATCCACTGCAGCTGGCTCGTGCCAGCATGCAGGTCGCGAGCGAGCGTGGGCAGCGCGACGTTGAGGATCGTGTTGTCCAGGTTGACGGTGAAGAGGCTGACGATGAGGACGGCGAGGATCCACCAGCGGCGGCGGTGGATGGTCGGGTCCGGCATTGGTGCTGCGCTCCTGAGCTTGCTCGTACGGTGGACGATGTTTTGCTGGTATGCTGTACGTGGCGTGGCTGGTACAGCGTACTATTGACCTCGCACAAGTTACTAGTACAATGCACGAGTGTCAAGCCCCTATCGGGCACCGGAGGAAGAACCGAATGAGCGATCCCAATACCCTTCCAACTCCGCCGTGGTGGAACAGCCGGGAGAGCCGCCACGCCGCCCGAGACGAAGAGCGCCGGCAGCGGAGGCAGCAGCGGGCGGAGGAGCGCGCCGCGCGCCACGGCAAGCAGCCGGGCTTGCCGTCTCATGAGCCCGTCACGCCTGAGAGCGTCGCGGACGCGGCCCTGCACGTGATCGACGCCGCGGGGCTCGACGGGCTGACCGTCCGGGCGCTGGCCCAGGAGCTCGGCGTCGGGACGATGACGCTCTACTGGTACGTCAAGAACAAAGACGAGGTGCTCGACCTGGTCTCGGATCGCCTGCTTGCCGGCGTCTCCTTCCCGCCGTCGGAGCAGGACTGGCGGGTCTCGGCCCGGCAGGGCGCCATCGCCGTTCGGGCCGCCCTGCTGCGCCACGCCAACGCCGTGCAGGTCCTGGTGAACCGGGGTTCATTTGGACCCAACGGCTTGAGGATGCTGGAGGAATCCCTCGCTGTCTTCCGGGCCGCGGGATTCGACGACAACGATGCGGCCGACGCCTACTTCACCATCTCCAACTTCGTCACCGGCTTCTGCACCTTCGAGACGGCCAGCCCCGGTCGCGCGGGTCATCCGGGCATGGACATGCGCTCTTACGGGCAGGTGCTCCGCCAGTACATCGAGTCCTTGCCGGCCGACCGCTTCCCCAATCTCCATGCTGCTGCCCCGCGCATCTTCTCGGCCAGCCTGAATGAGCGCTTTGAGTTTGGCGTCGACTGCTTGATCGCCGGTTTCGAGGCCAGGCTTCGGGCGGCCAAGACGGCCTCGAGTTCGAGCCAGTCCTGAGGAGGGCCAAATGGAGACGAAGACGCCGGTCGCCGGCACGGTCGTTCAGCAGTCTCGATTCAACCGCTTCATGGCTCGATGGCTCGCCTCGCCGTTCGGGGTGCTCTCCGGGCGCGTGGTGCTGGTCCGCTACACCGGCCGCGTTTCGGGGCTGCCTCGCCAGCTTCCCGTCAACTGCGAGCCTTTCGAGGGCGGCTATCTGATCCGCGTCGGCCGCCCCGAGCAGAAGAGCTGGTGGCGCAACTTCACCTCGCCCTGGCCGATCGAGATCGTCCGCAAGGGCCGCCGCATCCCGGGCTCGGCGGTCGTCGTTCCAGGTACCACGGGCCGCGGCCAGCGCATCGCCGCCGACTACTTCGCCACTCACCACGGGGCGGCGAAGCGGGCCGGCCTGCCGAAGATGCACAAGGGCGAGCTACCGACGCCGGAGGCACTTCAGGCCGCGGCAGCGACTCTTGTCTTCGTCGTCGTCACGCCAGAGAAGTAGGGGGCCGACCGGCTCCGCATGGAGCGCCGTCCTGCTGGCAGGCTGCCGCTGGTCGCCAGCGCGATCGGCGGGCAAGGCCCGCCAGGCCTGCGGGCCGGGATCGGTCACAATCGTCGATACGGCGCAGTGGCGCGCGGTGTCGGAGGATGCTAGGTGGGCGATCGGCTGACATTCCTCGGCCATTCGACCGTCCTCGTCGACCTCGATGGCGTGCGGGTGCTCACGGACCCGTTGCTGGGCCACCTGGCGGCAGGTGTCCTCAGACGCCAGGTGCCGGCCGTGCCCCCTGAAACGCTCGCGGGCCTTTCGGCGGTCTTCATCAGCCACGGTCACCTGGACCATCTGGATCTCGCGTCCCTGCGAGCTCTCCCGGGCGAGCCGGCGCTGATAGTCCCGGTCGGCCTCGGGCGCGTCGTCGCACAGGCCGCACCAGGTGTCGTTCACGAGATGCGCGCCGGCGACCGACTGCAGGTCGGTGATCTCACGCTGGAGGCCGTCTATGCCGAACACGACCGCCGCCGCTCGCTCTTCACCTCCGCCGAAAGCTCCCTGGGCATCCTCATCGCCGGGTCGACATGCGTCTACTTTGCCGGCGACACGGGCCTCTTCCCCGAAATGCGGGAGCTGGCCGGGCGCGTCGACGTGGCACTCCTGCCGGTGAGCGGCTGGGGCCCCACGCTCGGGCGCGGCCATCTGGACCCGCGGCAAGCCGCCGAGGCGGCGGTTCGAATCTCCCCCACGATCGCCACGCCCATCCACTGGGGCACGCTTTACCCGCTCGGCCTGCGTCGCGTCGCGGGCCGCCGGTTCGAGGGGCCGGGCGAGGCCTTCCGTGACGCCGTTGCGGCGCGCGCCCCCGACGTTGACGTACGCGTCCTGCAGCCGGGCGAGTCGATGGCCCTGGCCGCGGGAGTCGGGCGATGAGGGCCGAAGTCGGCAGCGCGGGTGCGCGGGCGGCCCGGCACTGGCTCGCGCTCTACCGGCTCCAGGCCCGCCTTATGTGGGAGTGGCGACCGACCCGGCTGGCGATGGTGCGCCGCGCAGTCCTGTCCTACCTCGGGGCCTGTCTGGCGCTGGCCATCACGGCCAAGTTGCTCCCTGGGCTGAGGATCGACGGCCCCGCCGCCCTGTTGCTGGCCGGTCTCCTCCTTCTGATCCTCGACAGCTCCTCCGCCGTCGCCCTTCACGGGCTGCTCGTGGGGTTGCCGATCTTCGTCGCTCAGATCCTGGGCCTGGCGGTCCAGTTCCTGGTCGTGTTGGCCCTCGGGCGAGTGGTGCCGGGCATCCGCGTGGACGGCGACGCGACTGCAGCTTGGGGAGCCTTGCTGCTGACCACGCTGAACAGCCTGCTCGCGGAGCTCGTGGCGGTGAGCGACGACGATTCCTACTACAGCGTGCTGGTCCGGAGGTTGGTCGCGCGCAACTTCGGACACGCCCAGGAATCGCAGCCAGGGCTGCTCATCGTGCAGATCGACGGACTGAGCCTGCCAGTCTTGCAGCATGCGATACGGGCTGGGCGAGTGCCGGTGCTCGGCCAGCTGGTACGCGACGGTGAGGCCACTCTGCACTCTTGGATCGCATTGCTGCCACCCACGACGCCAGCCAGCCAGGCGGGCATCCTGCACGGTCGAAACGACGGCATCGCGGGCTTTCGCTGGTACGAAAAGGCGAGCGCCAGGTTGATGGTCGCCAACCACCCCGAGGATGCGGCCGAGATCGTCCGACGCGTTAGCGATGGCGCGGGCTTGCTGGCCGACGACGGGGCCAGCATCGGCAACCTCGTGACGGGCGACGCTCCGCGCAGCTACCTGACCATGGCCACCATCGCCGAGGGCGCGCCATCCGACGACGGGCGGCGCCTGCGCGGCTTCCTGGCGACCTCCGTCAACTACCTCCGCCTGCTGGTGCTGATGGCAGGCGAGGTGGCCAAGGAGCTGTATCAGGCGGAGAGCCAGCGCGGTCGGTCGGTCGAGCCGCGGATGCACCGCGACCTCCACTACGCCGTCGAACGAGCCGTGACCAACATCGCCCTGCGCACCGTCTCGACCGCCTTCGTCATCGAAGAGATGTACTGCGGGGCACCGACCATCTACGTGGACTACTCCGGCTACGATGCCATCGCCCACCACTGCGGCCCGGAACGCCAGGAGGCGATAGATGCGCTCGAGGGCATCGATCGGGCCATCGGGTCGCTGCTGAAGGCCGCTCGACATGCCAGCCGGTCGTATCGGCTTATCGTGCTCTCAGACCACGGCCAGAGCCTGGGCGCCACTTTCCAGCAGCGCTACGGCCAGCCGCTCGAGGCGATAGTCGCCGCGTTGTTGCCGGCCAAGACGACCGTCGAGGGCACCACCGACTCGGTGGAATCGGCCGGCATCGGCCGTCGCATGGCTGCCGAGTTCGGCCGAGGCTCCGGCCTGGGGCCGCTGGTGGCACGCCGGCTGCCCAGCGCGCTGAGACGCTTCGATGGCGGAACGGGGCACGGCGCGACCGCGGCTCCTCCGGATGTCGTCGTGGCCTCGTCCGGGAGCCTGGCCCACGTCTACTTCACGAGCCAGCCCGGCCGGATGGCCGCCGAGGCGATCGAAACGCTCTACCCGGGCCTGATCGAGGCGCTGGCCCGTCATCCGGGGATCGGAGCGCTCCTGGTCAGATCCGCAGCCGGTCATGCGCTGGTGCTGGGGCGGCGCGGCCGGCTCGACCTGACCGCGGGCGGGCCCGACGGTGGCGACCCCCTGGCCGACTACGGTCCCACGGCCGCCGAGAACCTGCGGCACCTCGAGGGTTTCACGACGGCCGGCGACCTGATTCTGCTTGGCGCCGTCGACGGCGTTTCCGGGGAGGTCACCGGATTCGAGGAGCTCGTCGGTTCGCATGGCGGCCTCGGCGGCTGGCAGAGCGAGCCGTTCATCCTCTGCCCCGCGGACCTCGAGCTTGGCGGAGATCCGCCACTGGGGGCGCCGGCCATCTATCGCCAGCTGACTGCGTGGCGGGCGCAACTACGCGGCGAACAGGCGGGTTGACGCCGTGCCCGAGCTGCGGGCCGAGAACCGCCCGCTGACGCGCTTCGGCGATCACGATCGTCATGGGCTTGGCCGCCGCCGGCTTGATCATGACGACCATCCTCGGGTGATTGGGGCAGCGCCAGACAGGGCCGGAACGCGGTCCGAGCCCGCGCCTCGATTTCAGGCAAGCATGGGGTCTTCATCCTCACGGCCGGTGGCCGGGCGTGGTCAGACTCAAGTCGGGCCTACTCCGACTGCGCTCATATCGGTCCAGCGGGTCAGGCTCCGATGAAGGAGATACCAAATGGCTGGTAGAGGATCCTGGGGCGGAGACAGGCTGGCGCTCCTCGTGGCCTGCATCTGCTTCGCGATCGCCGTGCTCACGTATGCCGGTGTGTTCTCATTCGGCGGCAAGATCGACTGGACCGACCTGGGCCTGTTCTTCGGCTTCCTGTCCTTCATCATCTGACCTTTCGGGCGCGAGCCGGAGATCCGGGCGCCCGGTTCACAGTCGTGAATGCCACCTGGTCCGGCTGGCGGGCTCTGCTCGCCACGCCGACAGGCCCCACGAGATACGCGGCTCGAGCATCCTGCGCCCAACCGCGTTCGGCGCCACGGACGGCCTCGTAGCAACGTGTGCCTGATCATGCGCCCGGCGAGACGGCGGCCGCCGGGCCCAGATGCTGCGCTCCCCCTAAGCGCCTGTGCCAGCCCCGCACTGGAGCCGCGGCTCGAACTGGAGGCCGGCTCGGCGCACCAAGGATGCCTGCGCCAGTGGGGCCACGACGGCGTTGCACAGCATTCGCAGGGTCCGGGGTGCAATCTGGAAGACGGCGGCGTCCGTCCCGGCCGCAGCCCAGACCGACTGGTACTGGCATAGATCCTGGTCCATCACGACGCGCACGTCCCGGCCATGTCCGAATGGCGGAATCCCGCCCGCGGAGTAGCCGGTGAGCTCGGTCGTCTCGCGTGCGGTTGCTCTGCGAACTGAGCTCTCCCCCGTCACCGCGGCGAGCAAACCCAGGTCGACCTGGTTGCGTCCGGAGACCAGAAAGACGATCGGGATCAACCGACCCTCGGGGCGCGGAGCCACGAGAACGATGGAGTTGACGATCTGACCGAGTTCGGCGTGGACTGCCACTGCCGTTTCCTCGGCGGTGCGCGCCCACCCGGCCATGAGCCGAATATCGAGTGCGACTCCCTTGCGAGAGGCCGCCTCGACGACCCGTTGGATGCCCAGGTGCGAGAGATTGGCTGGGTCGCGTCCTGGGGCGCCGAAGCGGGGCGCGAGGTGTTCTCGTCGGGCCGTGTGGAGGCGTGCCGGCTCAGCCATGAGCCGCAAGGGCTGGGGCGTCGTACGAAATCTCGACGCCGCGCGCGACCTGGGCGAATAGCGCTCCATAGGCGGCGCCGACCTCCCGCCAGATCCGTCCGCGACTGAAGGCGTAGGCCCGTCGACCGATCTCCAAGCGGCGGGCCCTGTCGCCGAGAAGGTCGCTCAATGCATTCGCCAGGGCCTCCGCGGAGTGGGGCGCGACAAGGACACCACGACCGCCGGAAAGCACCTCGGAGGCATACGCGAAGGGCGTGGAGACGACCGGTCTTCCCGCAGCCATCGCGTAGGAAAGCGTGCCGGAGACGATCTGGTCGAGGTTGGGATATGGCGTGACGAAGATGTCCGCAGCCTGGAGCCATCTGCCAAGCTCTTCCTGCCCGACGAAGCGGTCGACGAAGAGGACGTGCTCGCCAAGGCCCAGGTCGTTCACGGCCCTTCGCAGTCGATCGCGGTAGGCCTCGCCCTCGGTGCGGACGAGGTTCGGATGAGTCGCCCCAAGCACGACATAGAGGGCGTCCGGTCGATCCCTTCTCACGCGCGACATGGCTTCGATCACCAATTCATAGCCCTTGCCCGGCCCGAGCAGCCCGAAGCTCAGGATCACCGACCGACCGTCGAGCCCGAAGTCCGGCTTGTGCAGGCCCGGATCGACGAGCGGCAGATCTGGAACCCCATGGGGAATCACCCGTGTCTGCGACATAGCAGGTACCCGTCCTGGAGCAACCTCGAGGCAGCTCTTGACATGACCACGACGGCAGCGGTCCGGTCGAGGAGTCGCGACATGACGTCGCGCTGGGACGCGCTAGGCTGTCGCAGCACCGTGTGCAGGGTCGCCACGGCCGGCACGGTGAGGCGATCGACGAGGTCGAGGATGTAAGCGCCGTCCTGGCCGCCGAAAAGGCCGTATTCGTGCTGGATCGAGACTACCTCGGTGCCGGATGCAGATACCCGCTCGGCAGCCCTGAGGTAGTCCGAGCGATCGTCCGTCCCGACCAGTCCTGAGACTTCGAGCGGATACAGCATTGGATCGCCCGACCGGTGAATGGCCACGATCTCGCGGTTGCCCACGGCAGCCGCCAGATCCCGCGTGAAGGTTGCGATGCCGCAGCGACGAGGTGGATAGGTCGATACGAAGGCGACGCGCGGTCTCATCGGGTGGCTCCACTGCGCTGGCTCAAAGAAGCAGGATCGGCCCTCCACGGGGGACCGACCCTGCCTGGCTTCGCTAGATCGAGGCGAGCGCCCCGGGGGGCGCCCCTCGGATCAGCGCCAGCCGAACGAGCGACGCCGGCCGCCAAGGCTTCCGACGACGAAGATGACGATGAGTGCGCCGACCACGGCGACGATGATGCTCTGGGTGTTGACGCCAGTCACGCCGGAGATCTTGAGGAGATCGACGGCGACCCATCCGCCGACGATGGCGCCCACGATTCCGAGCACGACCATCATGATCAGGCCCTCACGGGACCCGGAAATGAGACTGGCGAGGAAGCCGGCAATCGCGCCGACGACGATCCAGGTAACGAGTGTCATTTGAGGAATGTCCACGGAAGTTCTTCTTTCTTGGCAGGCGTAGACCGGAAACCGGTCGGCGGGGGCTGCGTACTCTGAGGGGTGGATCAGGAGAGAGCGGGCTCGTGCCGGAAGATCGCGAGGCTCCAGAGAACGATCAGCTCGACGATCGTCCAGCCCACAAGGGCGACGACCGCGGCGACATCGAGCACGGAGCCCCCGGCCGATACGGCGCTGATGCGCAGGATCCCCTGGAACGGAGCGGCCAGGGCGCCGCCTACGTTGTTGATGATCGAGACGAGCAGGTTGCCCGTTCGGGCGTCCAGAAGCAGCAGCACAATCCGCAGCCCGATCACGATCTGAACTAGGCCGAAGACGAGGACGACGATGCGGCGGGTTGTCTCGTTGTTGCTGGGCCGAAAGTCGAGCTGCCGCCTGGTCACGGTCCGGTTGCTCAAGCCACCGGACTCGGTGGGGGTCGGCGCGTCGGTGGTGACGCTCCGCTGTTCCTGAATTGTCACGGTGGTCTTCTTCCCGGCGACGGACGATGGACCTGCATCCGGCGATTCAGCCGGTGGAGCCTTCGATCCGTGGTCGTTGGTCGATACTGGACCTGCCCCGGGCGTCCCGCGAGGATGAAAACCCCGATCGCGAATCGGTGGAAACGGAGTCGAGGGGAGTCCCAGTCTCAGCGAAGTTGGGTTGGCCGTCGCCTCTTCACGGCGTAGGATGCCCGCGCGCGAAGCATCAGCGCCGGAGACCTTGGCCAGGCCGTCAGGCGGTCGGGCCGGCCTTCTGTCGCTAGAGCGTCCAGAGTGGCGAGCGCGGCCCAGACTTCTCGTCTAGGGGGCAACATGGCCACAGTCATATGGTTCTTCGATCAGCTCTATGTGCCCAAAGAACTCAGATTCGATGAGTTCGCCGTTCTTCCGTTGAGCGCCGAAGACTGTGCCTTGCATGAGGCCGCGAAGTCGTTCGCGGCCTCATTCGGGCGCGAATTCACCTTCGCCAGCTGGCGGACTCCCATCGTGGACATGGTGGCCATCGTCCTTCGGGGAATCGAGGCGACGGAAGTCGACGAAGCGCTGTCGTCCACGGCATCCAGAGCCATGGCGGTCGCGACCGCCCTTGTGTATAGCCAGTTCGGGCGCGGCAGGCCGCTGGGGGCGTTTGTCGACCTGGGAAATGGGGAGTATGAGGCGAGGTACGTTCGCGCCGACTACCGGAAGACAACGAATGTCCCTATCGTCTCGGAGCAGGAGGAGTTGCTCAGAGTCCTGGACGCCTTCACCGATCACCCTCAAGCGAAGGTGTTAGCCGATCTATTCTCGGAAGCATGCCGGGACACGAACCCGTCCGCTGCCATCGCTCGCCTCTGGTTGATTCTTGAAGCGCTTGCGGAGCGCTTCCCCGGGCGAAAGCACCAGAAGGTGGCAAGGGCTTTGTCCCATCTGGGAATCGCCAATCCCATGGTCAGAGGCCGCACGCTGACTCAGCGGGCCTACAAGGTCCGAAACGAGCTGATGCATGAGGGGAGACTCGACGCCTCTGGCGCGACTCCGGCACTCCAGGCGGAATTCTCGGACCTGGTGTGGTTTGCGCTCCGCCGCTCGGGCTTGCGGGAGGTTGATCCGACCGGAACTTACATGCACTGATCCAGGAGGGCCTGCCGCGCAGGTGCGACGGTGCGTATCCGCGGCGCTCGGCGCTAGGGCCGAGCCGGGTGCGGCGCCTGGTGAGATCGGCGTGGACGGGACACGATCGCGAAGCCGAGGATCGACGCGGGAGCGAAGCCGGCCAGCGTGACAAGGCGCGGCGCCCCAGCAAGACGGAGCCCGGCACCCAAACCGAGCGAGGCGGCTGCCAGCAGACGCAGCGCCGAATCGGGCATCGT